>Ga0068856_100005100_pt1 | contig 12981 bp, 12 predicted proteins | sample KBSCornC62_FD_66595 | JGI IMG/M metagenome (GOLD analysis project Ga0068856, IMG submission 66595) | Corn rhizosphere microbial communities from Kellogg Biological Station, Michigan, USA - KBS Corn C6-2 | ecosystem: Host-associated > Plants > Roots > Rhizosphere > Soil ...
TCCGCGGCGCGCAGCACGGCAGCGGCCAGGCGCGGCGTGGCGCCGGCGGCGAGCATGCGCCGGCCGAGTTCGGTGATGCGCCCATCGGGGTCGAGCGCACCGAGCAGGACCAGCAGTTCGCGCGCGCTCGCCAGTGCGCCGGCGGGCGGAGGGTCGAGCCAGGGCAGTTGCGCATTGCCCCAGGCGGCGAGCTCGAGCGCCAGGCCGGACAGTTCGACCTGCGCGATCTCGGCGCGGCGCGACGGCTCCAGGCGCTGGCTCTGCGGCCACAGGCGATACGCGACACCCGCGGCGACGCGTCCGGCACGACCGGCGCGCTGGTCGGCCGAGGCCTGTGCGATCGTGACGGTTTCGAGTCGCGTGAAGCCCGATTGCGGGTCGAAACGCGGCTCGCGCGCGAGGCCCAGATCGATCACCGCGCGGATGCCGGGCAGGGTGACGCTCGATTCGGCCACGTTGGTCGCAAGCACGATCCGGCGCGTGCCGACGGGGGCCGGCGCCAGCGCCGCGTGCTGTTCGGCCAGCGACAACTCGCCGTGCAGCGGCACCAGTTGCAACGCCGCCTGCGTGGCGCTCAGCGCGGCGAGTACGTCGCGCGCCCGCTCGATCTCGTAGCGCCCGGGCAGGAACACGAGCAGGTCGCCGTCGACCTCGGCCAGGGCGCGTTCCGCCGCGCGCCGCAGCTGGAACGGCCAATCCTCCTGTGCGCGTGCCGTCGGGTATTCGATCTGCACCGGGAAACTGCGTCCGGCGCTGCTCAGGCGCGGTGCATCGAACCAGCGCGCGATGCGTTCGCCGTCGAGCGTCGCGGACATGATCACCAGGCGCAGGTCCGGCCGCAGCGATGCCTGCACGTCGAGCGCGAGCGCCGCGCCCAGATCGCCCTGCAGGTGGCGCTCGTGAAATTCGTCGAACAGGATTGCGCCGACGCCGGGCAGCTCCGGGTCGTCCTGCAGCATGCGCGTGAGGATGCCTTCGGTCACGACTTCGATGCGCGTGCGCGCCGACACCCGCGATTCGAACCGGATGCGATAGCCGACGGTCTCGCCGACGTCCTCGCCGCGCTGCCGCGCCATGAACTCCGCCGCCGCGCGCGCCGCGATGCGCCGCGGTTCGAGCAGCAGGATCCTGCGCCCGGCGAGCCACGGCGCGTCGAGCAGGGCAAGCGGGACTTGCGTGGTCTTGCCGGCGCCGGGCGGGGCTTCCAGCACCAGGCGTGGCTGCGCCGCAAGCGCCTCGCGCACGGCCGGCAGCACCTCGGCGATCGGGAAATTCATCGCGTCATCCACGTCGCGCGCGATGCGATGCGTCCCGCGAAAACGACCGCGGCGCCGGCCGCCCCGCAGGGGGGCGACACGGCGCCGCGTGCATCGTGCGAATCGATTACTGGCAGACCAGGCCGTTGACGTCCGCGACGCGCGTGAACGTGCGGCTGCCCTGGCCGGTCGGCACCGGTGTCGGCGGATTCGACAGGCTGTTGTACGAGATGTTCATGTGCCCGCAGTCCGGGAACGTGAACGTGACGAAGCCCCAGCCGTGGTTCGAGACCGTACCGGCGGCGGCCGACGGCGCGAAGGTGCCGCCCTGGAAGTACACGGTCGGCGCGGTGATCTGCGTCGTACCGATCGGCAGCGAGGTTTGGCCGTACAGCCACAGCGGCTGGCCGTTCTTGTCGTAGGTGAACCAGGCGAACGCCAGCGTGCGCGTGGCACGGTCGCCGTTGTCGTACACCTGCAGCACCATGCCCTCGCCGCTTTCGTTCGGATTCGACCAGTTCGTGCTCATGTAGCCCGAGATTTCGAGCAGCGGCGGCGAGGTCGGGGCGGCGTATGCCGGCATCTGGAATTGCAAACCGGCGCCTTCGGTGTTCTGCAGCGTCAGCGTGAACGCCTGGTTGTAGTCGAATTGCGTCGAGCCGGAATAGAAGTTCTCCAGCACGAACGAATCGGTCGCCGGCATCGGCTCGTTCGCGTACGTCGTGGCGATCACCGTGTTCGGTTCGTCCGAGTAGCGGATATTGAGCGACTTCGTGCCCTGCGTCGCGCTGACCAGCGGAAGGGTCGGGTAGAGCGTCGTGCTGGCGCCGCTGGGGCGCGCGATCTCGAGGATCGACACCGACTTGCCGCCGGAGCAGTCCAGACGATACAGCGTGACCGTGTCGGTCTCGGTGTAGTTGCACTCGGCCGCATTGCCGCCGGCGAGGCATTGCGCCGGATCGCCCAGCAGCGTCATCGTGCCCTGCTGCACGTCGCTCGCGTTCGGGGAGTTGAATCCGTTGAGCGGCACGCCGTCGACCAGGCAGCTAGGCGGATAGGTGCGATACGGATTGGCGAAGACTTCGCTGCCGCCGGCAGCGGCGCGCGCGGCGGCGGCCTGCGCGTGCACGCTCATCGCCGCGGAAGCGTCGGGCGCGCCCAGCGCGCGCTGCGTGACCGTCGTGATCTGCGCGGCCGACAGCGGCAGCGAGCCGACGACGCCGAACGCGAGCAACGCGAGCGAGCGGCGGAGCGGAAATGTCGACGTGGTGACCATGTTGCAATGTCCTTGTGCGAAATGGGGGACGAACGCGAAACAGCGCGAAGCGTCGGCTGTGACCGGTTAACCCGGCATGAATGCGCGCGGGCTCATCCATCTTGGCATAATGCCGCGCCTTTTTCGCGTGCAATCGGCTTCGGACATGACCCTGATCGACATCGGTGCGAATCTCACGCACAGCGCTTTCGCGCATGATTTGCCCGAGGTTCTGGCGCGTGCCGCGTCCGCGGGCGTGGCGCAGCTGGTGGTCACCGGAGCCGACGCCGAGGGCTCGCGCGCCGCGCTGGCTCTTGCGTTGGCGCACCCGGGCCGCTTGTTCGCCACGGCCGGCGTACATCCGCACCACGCCAGCGCGTACGACGCAGACCTCGAGGCACTGCTGGCCGAGCTGCATGCCGCGCCGCAGGTCGTCGCGGTCGGCGAAGCGGGGCTCGATTACAACCGCGATTTCTCGCCGCGCGAGGCGCAGCGCTTCGCGTTCGAGCGCCAGCTGGAACTCGCCGCGGCATGCGGCAAGCCGCTGTTCCTGCACCAGCGCGATGCGCACGCGGATTTCATCGCCGCGATGGACAACGTGCGTGGCCGCATCGGACGCGCCGTGGTGCATTGCTTCACCGGCGCGTCCGACGAACTCGACGATTACCTGGCGCGCGACTTCTACATCGGCATCACCGGCTGGATCTGCGACGAGCGCCGCGGCGCGCATCTGCGCGAGCTGGTGCGGCGCATTCCGTCGCAACGCCTACTGCTGGAGACGGATGCGCCCTACCTGTTGCCGCGCACGCTCAAGCCCGCGCCTTCGCACCGGCGCAACGAACCGGCGTTCCTGGCGCACATCTGCGCGGAAGTCGCGCGTGACCGCGGCGAAGACCCGGCCGAAACTGCTGCCAACGCCACCGCGGCCACGCGCACGTTCTTCGGTCTTCCCGCGGCGTGACGTCGGCGGCGGTCGCGCGGCCGCGCAGGAGTTTTCGTAGGGGCGCGATTCATCGCGCCCGCTTTGACCCGGGACTGCGAGAGACCAAAGCGAGTTCGACGCATCGAAGGCGGCGTGCCCGCGGCGTGAGCGCTCTGCGACGTCTTGCTACGACGTCTTGCGCGTGAACAGCTTTTTGATTCCGGCGCCGATCGCGACCAGCCCGATAAGGATGAATTTCTTCGCCGCGATCAGCAGCGCGATCAGCTTCGCGAACAGGCCCGCCTTGGCCGCGATCGCGCCCACAACCAGCGCGCCGATGCCGTACGCCGCGACCTTGTCGGTCGACGCATTGAAATCGCCGTAGCGCTGGCCGGAATCGAACTGCGTCATCGCCAGCACTTTCGGCATTTCGGTCTGGATCACCGGCAGCTGGCTCATGTGCGCGACGGCGTTCAAGCTCAGATAACCGCCGCGGCCGAGCGCGCGGATGTCGTAGTTCAGCGTGTGCTCGCGCGCACCGACGAAGGCGAGTTCCTTCGCCCAATACAGCTTGTTCGTGCTCGCGTCGTAGTGCGGCTTGGCCGCCCAGCCGACGAGTTCCAGCTCCGGGTAGCCTTCCTTCTTGCGTGCCGGATTGCTGTCGTGCACCGATTCCTGCATGTCCTTGAGCAGCTTGTCGTAATCGAGCTTGGCCGCCTCCGCGTCGGACACATGCCCGTCGTCGTTGTAGGTGATGATCACGGCCCAGGAATTGTCGTCGGTCAGCGGCACGGCCTCCGGCACCAGCATGCCCAGCACGCTGTCGTCCGGCGGGTTGCCCCAGAGCTGCTCGAGCACCTTTTGCGAATCGCGTGCATCGAGAAAGCGGAATTCGGGCGTCAGCGCGAGCGTCGCGTGTCCGCCCGGCACCTGCACCGTGCCGGTCTGGAAATGCAGACTGTCGACGAACTTCTGCACCTCGGCGCGCCCGTCGGCGGCGCCATCGGCCGCAAATGCGTGAGCACACGACAGCAAGGCGCTCGCAGCGAGCGCGCGCAACGGCAGCGAAAACATGGCATCCCCCGGCAACGGAATTTCGTCGCAGCATGCCGAAATCGGGGTTTTGGGGCAACCGGCTGCGCCAGCCCGGCGAGAAGGTGTAGGCTGTGGTTCGGTCGTGGCGATGGGGACGCAGGCCAACGCGATGAACGCAACGTCCGTTCCCGCGGCGCGCGCCGCACGGCGGTACCGGTTGTTCGCGCTCGCGTTCCTGATCGCGGTCGCGGTCGCGCTGTGGCTCCACTTTCCGCGCGAAACGCCGCCGCCGAGCGTGTCCGCCCCGGTGCTGGTCGTGTTGCCGCTGCACGCGGCCGGCGCCAACGCGCGCGGACAACTGCTGCTGGCCGACGCCGTCGGGCGCGATCTGATCGGCCAATTCGCGCACGTCGGCGGCCTGCGCGTAATCGGTGCGGTCTCGGCCGCGCGCGCGCAGGCAGCCCGGCTCGACCTGGACCAGCTGCACGCGCAACTCGGCGCGAACCGCGCCCTGCAAGGCAGCGTGCGCGAGGGCGATCAGGAACTGCTGGTCGAACTGCGCCTGAGCACCCTGCCGGAAGGCCGCACGCTATGGGCGCAGGCGTACACGGAGCCGCGTAACCAGTTGCCGGCGCTGGAACGGCGCATCGCGGCGGCCGTGGCGGAAGCGCTCGCGCTCAAGCCCCCGCCCACCGCGGCGACGGCCGCGCAGCCGGCGCCGCTGCGGCTAGATTATCTCGCCGCGCGCCAGGCGGCGTTCGGCGGCGACGCGGCGGCGGCGCTCGAAACGTTGCGCACGCTGGCGGCGCAGTCGCCGGACTTCGCGCCGGTGCAGGGCCTGTACGCGCGCTTGCTGACCGAAACCTTGCGCCGCGACGACGTGCAGACAACGCGCGACGCGGCGCGCGCTGCCGCCGAGGCCGCGCTGGCGCAGGATGCGAACATCGCGGATGCGCACATGGCGCTTGCGGTGCTCGCCTGCCGCGCGCTGCAGTGGGAGCCCTGCATGGCGGAATTCGAGCGCGCGCTCGCACTCGCGCCGGAGGACACCGATTGTCGCCACACGTACGCCTACTGGCTTGCCGGCATCGGCTACGTCGAGCGCGCCCTGGTCGAGACCGAACGCGGCTGGCAGGACGATCCGCTGAGCTACGACGCGAACTTCGCGCGCGGGCGCCTGCTCGACACGCTCGGCCAGCACGACGCCGCGAAACAATACCTGGACCGTGCCGATCCGCCGACCGCGGGGCTGGTGTACGCGCGCTGGCACAACGCGCTGTGGCGCGGGGATCTCGCCGCCGCGCGCGAGTTCGCCGCCGCCATGCCGCAGAGCGACGGCTTCCGCGAGTCCTATATCGGCATCACGGAAGCCGTGGCCGATCCCTCACGCTGGGCGCAGGTGCAGCCGATGATCGGCACGTCCGAGCGCGCCACCGGCCGCGTCAACGTGCTACGCATCATGCTGCCCGCTCCCGACTACGCGATCGAGATCGAAGCGCTCGAACGCATGCTGCGCAACGGCTGGCCGAGTTACTATTTGCTGCTGTGGATGCCGGAATACCGACCGCTGCGCGACGATCCCGCGTTCGCCCGCTTCCTCGAGCGCACGCAGATCCTGGCCTACTGGCGTGCGCACGGCGCGCCGCCGCGCTGCAAGGCGGCGCCGGACGGCAGCGTGCGCTGCGACTAGCGCCGGGGTTGGGAATTCGCGCTTTGCGACGCGAGACAGCGCATTCGCAGCGTCGGCGTCGAATTCTCCACGCTGGCTCGCGAACGCCGGCGGCTCAGCTGCGCAAGCCCACGCCGCGCTTGAGCAGGCTCAGACAAATCACGCCGAACAGGACGACGAAGCCGAGCATCACCGCGTAGGCGACGCCGAGCTGGATGTCGGACGTGTCGAGCAGGCCGTAGCGGAACGCATTCACCATGTACAGGATCGGGTTCGCGTAGGAGATTTCCTTCCACGGCGACGGCAGCTGCGCGACGTTGTAGAACACGCCGCCGAGGTAGGTCAATGGCGTCAGCACGAACGTGGGGATGATCGCGATGTCGTCGAACTTGCGCGCGTAGATCGCGTTGATGAAGCCGAGCATGCCGAAAATCACCGCCGCGAGCAGGAACGTCGTCAGCGTGACCAGCGGGTGGTAGACATGGATTTTCGTGAATAGCAGCGAGATCGCCAGCACGATGAGGCCGACCATCAGCCCGCGCAGCACGGCTCCGGAGATGTAGCCGGCGAGAATCGTCCAGCCGGGCATGGGCGAAACCAGCATTTCCTCGACGAAGCGCTGGAACTTCGCGCCGAAGAACGAACTCGAGATGTTGCCGTACGCGTTCTGGATCACGCTCATCATGACCAGTCCGGGCGCGATGTACTCGATGTAGGACACGCCCGGCGCCATTTCGCCGACACGGCGGCCGATCAGGCTGCCGAAGATGACGAAATACAGCGTCATCGTGATCGCCGGCGGCAGCAGCGTCTGGCTCCAGATGCGCAGGATGCGCGTGACTTCGCGCCGCACGATCGTGCCGAGTGCGACCAGGGTGCCTTCTGAATTCATGCGGAGTCCTTGCTTATGCTCGCCGCGCTCACGCGGCCGCCGCCTTGTCGTTCGCGTCGATCAGGCGCACGAAGAGTTCTTCCAGCCGGTTCGCCTTGTTGCGCATCGACACCACGGTGATGCCGCGCGCGCTCAGCGCCGCGAACAGCGAGTTGAGATCGTGCGCACGCGACATCTCGGCCTCGATCGTATGCGCGTCGATGCGCGTGATCCGGACACCGTCGACGGTCGGCAGTTCGTCCACCGGCGTGGCGAGATCGAGCACGAACGTCTCGACGTCGAGCTTGCCGAGAAGGTTCTTCATCGCGGTGTTCACGATGATGCGCCCGTGGTCGATGATCGCGATGTTGCGGCAGAGCTGCTCGGCTTCTTCCAGGTAATGCGTGGTCAGGATCACGGTCGTGCCGGCGGCGTTGATGCCCTGCACGAACTTCCACATCGAGCGGCGGATTTCGATGTCCACGCCGGCGGTGGGCTCGTCCAGGATCAACAGGCGCGGCTCGTTCATCATGGCGCGCGCGATCATCAGGCGACGCTTCATGCCGCCGGAGAGCGTGCGCGAGACCTCGAACGCCTTGTCCCACAAGCCGAGCTGCTTCAGGTATTTTTCGGCGCGCTCTTTCGCAATCTTGCGCGGCACGCCGTAGAAGCCCGCCTGGTTGATGCAGATCTGGAACGGCTGCTCGAACAGGTTGAAGTTCAGTTCCTGCGGCACCAGGCCGAGCATCTGCATCGCGTCGCTGCGACGCGTGCGGATCGGCACGCCGAACACGAACGCCTCGCCCGAACTTGCGTTGACGAGCGAGCTGATCACGCCGATCAGGGTCGACTTGCCGGCGCCGTTCGGGCCGAGCAGCGCGTAAAAATCGCCGGCCTGAACCGTGAGCGAAACGCCCTTCAGCGCCTCGACCCCGTTCGGGTAGATTTTTTTCAGATCGCGGACTTCGAGCGCCGGCGGCGTGCTTGGGGAAATGCTCATGGCCGCGTAGTATAGCGGCCGTTCGAAAGCGACGAGTTGTGAATTTATCTCAACGTTGTATGCGCTCGAACGCGCCGTTCCTGGCGCCAGGCGCCGCGCCGCCGCGGTTTCGCGCACAGTTGCGTTTCAACACACGATCCCATGGCCGAACATTTTCCGCTCCGACTCGCTGCCAGCCGCATGCTCGCCCCGAGCGTGCGCCACCTCGAATTCGAACGTGCCGACGGTGCGCCGTTCGCGTTCATCCCGGGACAATTCCTGCAAATCCATTTCCACTATGCCGATGGCAAGGCGACCAAGCGCAGCTACTCGGTCGCGACCATCGGCGCGGGCGACGGCAGCCCCGTGCAGCGCATCGAGATCGCGGTGTCCTACGTCGACGGCGGCGCCGCGACCGCGCTGCTCGCGAACCTGAAGGAAGGCGACGCGATCGATGCGAGCGGCCCGTACGGCCGTTTCTGCCTGATGGACGCCGACCAGAACCGGCGCTACCTGCTGGTCGCCACCGGAACCGGCGTCACGCCGTACCGCGCGATGCTGCCGCAACTGGCAAAACTCGGCGCGCGCGGCGCCGAAGTGGCGCTGGTGTACGGCGCGCGTACCGAGGCCGAACTGCTGTACGGCGAGGAGTTCGAACGTTTCGCCGCGCAGTTTCCGCATTTCCGTTTTTTCGCCTGTTTCAGCCGAGTCCCGCGCGCCCTGCCGCGCGCGCACGACCGCAACGGCCGCGTGCAGGTCGCGCTGGAGGAGCTCAAGCCCGACGCCGCGCACGACATCGCGTACCTGTGCGGCAACCCGGACATGGTCGACCAGGCGTTCGCCGTGCTGAAGGAAGCCGGGCTGCCCGTGCCGCACATCCGGCGCGAGAAATACGTGTCCTCGCGCTAGCGGCTGGTTGCGTGACACGCGGGGCTCCGCGCGCCGTCGGCGTGTAAAGGACGCTTGACAGCCCGAATCGGCGGGACTAGAGTGCGGCTGTAAAGCAACCTTTACAGCGCAGCTTGCCGCGCGCGCCGGAGACCCAGTGGCTCGCATCTCTCCCCGTTCCTACGATGTGCGCATGATGTTCGCGATGGGCGTCTACGTCGCGGTATTCCTTGCCGTCTGGCCGCAGGTGCGCGGCACGGCCGATCCGTTCGTCAAGACCGTCTGCGCGCTGGTGCCGGTGCTGCCGCTGCTCTATGTGATCTGGTGTATTGCGCAGCGCGTTTTGCACAGCGACGAGCTGGAACAGCGCACGCACCTGATCGGCATCGGCGTGGCGGCCGCCGCCGTCGCGCTGGTCAGCATCGTGGCTGGATTCCTCGCTGCCGCCGGACTGCTCAGCCTCGACACGACCTCGGTCGTGCTGGTCTGGATCTTCCCGCTGCTGTTGCTGGTGTACGGCGCGGCACGCAGCTACGCGGCGCGGCGTTACGGCAGCCTCGGCTGCGAGGACGAGCGCCTCCCGCTGCATCAGCGCCTGCTCTATTCCGCCGCGATGACCGCGTTCATGGCGCTGATCGTGTTCCTGCGCAGCGGCGCACCCGACGTCGTCGCCGTGGTGCTCGCGATCTGCGCGGCGCAGCTGCTGTGCGCCGCGTGGTTCGGCTTCAAGCGACGGCGCGAGCGCGTGACGCCGCCATGAACAACCAGGTGCGCAGCCTGCGCGAACAGCGCGGCTGGTCGCAGGGCGAGCTGGCCGAACGCCTGGACGTCTCGCGCCAGACCGTCAACGCGATCGAGACGAACAAGTACGACCCGAGCCTGCCGCTCGCGTTCCGCATCGCACGCCTGTTCCGCCTCTCGATCGAATCCATTTTCGAACCCGGCAAGGATTGACCGTGACTGCACGAACCCTGATCCGCCTCGCCGCCGTGGCCGCACTGCTCGCGTATGCCGGCTACACGCGTTTCGCGAAACCGAGCCATGGCGCGCACGCTTACACCGCAGCGCCGATCGCGGCGCACGCGAAGTCCTTCACACTCGGCACGCTCGCGTTCCACGCCTGCGAACTGCCGCAGAAAAAATCCGGCGCGACCACCAGCGCATTCTGCGCGCCGCTGCAGGTGCCGGAAAACCGCGCCGCGCCGGACGCGCGCCGCATCGATCTGCGCCTGGCGCTGATCAAGAGCGACGCGGCGGCGGCCGACACCGACATCGTCGTTTTCATCGCCGGCGGTCCGGGCCAGTCCGCGATCGACACCTGGCCGCGCATCGCCGGCGCGTTCGGGCCGCTCAAGCGCCATCACCACATCCTGCTGCTGGACCAGCGCGGCACCGGGCAATCGAATCCGCTGCTCTGCCCCGGACGCAGCGACGAACCGCGCGCGTCCGATATCGACGACAGCACGGATCCCGCTCGCATGGCCGAAAGCGCCCGCGCCTGCCGCGACGCGATCGCGGGCAAGGCCGACGCGCGCTACTACACCACGACCGAAGCCGTCGCCGACCTCGAAGCGCTGCGCCAGGCGCTCGGCGCGCCGCTGTTCGACCTCGTCGGCGTGTCGTACGGCACGCGCGTGGCGCAGCAGTATGCGCAGCATCACCCCGACGCGATCCGCAGCCTGGTGCTGGACAGCGTGGCGCCGAACGAGCTCGTGCTGGCGGAGGATTTCGCGCAGAACCTCGAAGACGCGCTCAAGGCGCAGTTCGCGCTGTGCGGCAAGACGCCGGCGTGTGCGCAGGCGTTCGGCGACCCGTACGCCAGCCTCGGCGCGTTGCGCGCGCAGCTCAAGGCGCAGCCGCACGACGTGAGCTTGCGCGATCCGGTCACGAACCAGCCGCTGACGCGCCGCCTCGACGATCGCGTGGTCGCGGGCCTGGTGCGCATGTTCGCCTATACGCCGGAAACCGCGGCGCTGCTGCCGCTGTCGATCAACGAGGCGCGGCACGCCGACTTCACGCCGCTGCTGGGCCAGGCGCAGGTGCTGACGGCGGACATGGCGGACCTGGCCGAAAGCGGCATGCAGCTGTCGGTCATCTGCAGCGAAGACGCGGACCTGCTCACGCCGCGGCCGCAGGACAAGGACCTGGTGCTCGGCACGGCGATGATCGACGGGCTCTCGGCCGCCTGCGCCGAGTGGCCGCGCGGCACCCGCCCGCCGGATTTCCATGAACCCCTGCGCGGCAACGTGCCGGCGCTGGTGCTGGAAGGCGAATTCGACCCGGTGACGCCGCCGCGCTACGGCGAGATGGTGGTCAAGAGCCTGACCAACGCACGCCTGCTGGTCGCGAAAGGCCAGGGTCACAACGTGATCGGGCGCGGCTGCGTGCCGAAACTGGTGGCCGACTTCGTCGACAAGCTGGAAACGAAGACGCTCGACGCGAGCTGCGTCGACGCGCTCGGCCCGATGCCTGCGTTCATCGACTTCAACGGAGCTGCGCCGTGATCGAGATCAAAAACCTGTACAAGGCGTTCGGCAGCGTGGTGGCGGTCGACGGTGCGACGTTCAGCGCGCGCGACGGCGAGATCACCGGGCTGCTCGGACCGAACGGCGCCGGCAAGACCACGACGCTGCGCTGCCTCTACACGCTGATGCAGCCGGACCGCGGGCAGGTGCTGGTCGACGGCGTGGATGCGGCGGCCGATCCGCTGGCCGTGCGGCGTAACCTCGGCGTGCTGCCGGATGCGCGCGGCCTGTACAAGCGCCTGACGGCGCGCGAGAACATCGCCTATTTCGGCAGGCTGCACGGGCTGGACGACGCCGTCATTCGCCAGCGCAGCGCGGCGGCGATCGCGGCGCTGGACATGGCCGACATCGCCGACCGGCGCACGGAAGGGTTTTCGCAAGGGCAGCGCGTCAAGACCGCGATCGCGCGCGCGCTGGTGCACGATCCGAAAAACGTGATCCTGGACGAGCCGACCAACGGCCTCGACGTGATGGCCACGCGTGCCATGCGCGAATTCCTGCTGCGGCTGAAAAGCGAAGGCCGCTGCGTGCTGTTTTCGAGCCACATCATGCAGGAGGTCGCGGCACTGTGCGACCGCATCGTGGTGATCGCGAAAGGCCGCGTGGTGGCCGACGACACGGCACAGGCGCTGCGCGAACGCACGCGCGAGGCCAACCTGGAAGACGCGTTCGTCAAACTGATCGGCACCGACGAAGGACTCGCCGCATGAACACGCCCACGCCCGGACCGTTGCGCAATCTCATCGCTCGCGCGCTGCGCCACCGCTGCGACGACGATCGGCTGCTGCCGGTCTTGATCGCGTTCGTCGTCTGCTTCGTTATTTGCGCGAGGTGATGCCATGAAACCCGCCTGGGTCGTATTCCTGAAAGAAGTGCGCGAAAACCTGCGCGACCGCCGCACCATGATCAATACCCTGGTCACAGGGCCCCTGATGGCGCCGCTGATTTTCGTGCTGCTGATCAACACACTGGTCACGCGTGAGCTCGAACGCGCGGAAAAAGCGCTGCCCCTGCCCGTGATCGGAGCGGAAAACGCGCCGAACCTGGTCGCGGCGCTGAAACAGCAGAACGTCGAGATCAAGCCGCCGCCGGCCGACGCCGAACGCGCGGTGCGCGAACAGGACGCGGACGTCGTCCTGCGCATACCCGACACGTTCAAGGATTCCTGGAGCAAGGGCGAGCCGGCGCAGATCGAGATCGTGTACGACGCGTCGCAGCGCGATGCGGGCTCCTCGGTCGCACGCCTGCGCGCGATGCTCGACGCCTACGCCGAACGCACCGGCGCGCTGCGCCTGCTCGCGCGGGGGCTTTCGCCGACCGTGCTGCGCGGCGTGACCGTCGCGGACCGCGACCAGTCCACGCCGCAGAGCCGCTCCGGCAACCTGTTCGCGATGCTGCCGTACTTCTTCATCCTCGGCGGCTTCATCGGCGGCATGGCGCTCGCGATCGACACCACCGCGGGCGAACGCGAACGGCAGTCGCTGGAACCCTTGCTGGCCAATCCGGTGCCGCGCTGGCAGCTGCTCGCCGGCAAGCTCGGTGCGACCACGGCGTTCGCCATCGCCACCGTGCTGCTGAGCA
>Ga0068856_100005101_pt1 | contig 12979 bp, 8 predicted proteins | sample KBSCornC62_FD_66595 | JGI IMG/M metagenome (GOLD analysis project Ga0068856, IMG submission 66595) | Corn rhizosphere microbial communities from Kellogg Biological Station, Michigan, USA - KBS Corn C6-2 | ecosystem: Host-associated > Plants > Roots > Rhizosphere > Soil ...
CCCAGGGGTAACAAGAGCACCATCAACGCAGAATAAGTGGCAAATGAAGTGAAGAGCGTCATTGCCATCAACCGCCGTACATTGCCTCGAGCAAGTGTGAAACTTCTGCTGAATGCGTCGAAGACACTCTTACCCTCCACCAACATTACCTGCGGAACATAAGCGACGCGGCCCACGATAAAGAAAAATATAACCATCACTCCTATCAACGCGGCCAATCCGACAATGATTGCCAGCGTTATTCCGATCCATGGGGAAATAACGAGCGAAAGCAAAGCAGCCACGCCGAAGGTGATGGCAACGATGAAATAGAAGACCAGGAATGCCGCGAAAGAAGCACAGCCTATCCACAAGAGAACGAGCAAGGACGCCCCAACCAGTCCCCAGAAACGCGCTTTAACCGCTGCGTATGCTGCCTGTGCTGAGACCGGATCGTTATGAAGCAGATGGGCAACGAGGTTACGCGTTGCTCCTCCCATGACCACGAGCGTGAATAAGTATCCACCAAAAAGAGTAACGACGCCGAGAAACATCAAGGATAGATAAAGCAGGAATTCAGAACTCTCGGACGATAACCAGATTCGACTCCAACCAATTCTAAAAACAATACCGCCAAAAGCCGCGATGATCGTCGGGGGAGCTGCCGTACGGATAAGGATGAAGAGATGTCGACGATAGAGTCGAACGGCTCGATCAATCAGATCACCCGCACCGAGAGGAGCGAGTTGTAATTGTTTGGCAGCTGAATCAGACATTGACTGAACGCGTCGCGTGACGGTTCCCGCTGAAGTTCACGAATGGTAACACATCAAGGCGACTCGCAGTGCTTCGTTTGGGTTCATTCTAACGCCCTCTAACTCTATAATGGATCGCCACTTAAACTCGCTTCCTCAAAAGGAGTTCAACCATGCACAAGATCCCCATTCGACTTGCGGCCGTCCTGCTGCTAACGGTTGCCGTTTTGGGTCAGCAAACCACGACGACAACTCAGAAGAGCCGGGAAGATCAGGAGGACGTAATTCGGATCACTACGTCTCTGGTGCAGACCGATGTCGTGGTGACGGACAAAAACGATCAGATTATTCCTGACTTGAAGTTGGAAGACTTCGAACTCTACGACAACGGTAAGAAGCAGGACCTGAGGTTCCTGGAATTCGTAGGCATCGAATCTGGACGGCGAACAGAAGGAACGATTCCTCCGGGAGCGAAAGCTGCTCTCGAGGCTGAATCGGAAACAGCAGCAGGAGTCACTGCGAAAGACATCAAACGAATCACGGCATTTGTCATAGACGACTTAACAATACCTATTGAGGATGTTCAAGCTGTCCGCAAGTTATTGTTTGATTTTGTAGACAACAAAATGAGCGATGGAGATCTGGTGGCGATTGTAAGGGTCGTTGGTGGCAAAGGCTTGTTGCAACAATTCACCAGTGATCGACGCCTGCTACGTCGAGCGATCTCTCAGATCAATATCACGATCAATCCGTATTCGAGTTCAGACGAGGCGGAACCTTCGAAAATGGCGAATCCTATTTCCACCGCAGCGCCTGAATCGCCAACAGGATCTGAATCTGCGGAGGCGCCTCCGGAGATTTATAGTTCGAACGACGACAATGTCCGCTTTATTAGAGGATTGTCCGCATTGTCTACGGCGAGTTTTGTCGTCGATAGTCTGAAGCAAATACCCGGGCATAAGAATATGGTCATCATTTCTGCCGGCATTCCTATCTTTGAGATTCACACTTCCGGTGCAGCCTATTCGAATGTGAGTTACCTCTTGAACAGATTGAGCGACAAGGCCGTTCGATCAGGCGTAGTTATCAATACTTTGGATCCGCGTGGACTCAAAGCCACACCCGGTGTAGTCAGTTTTAAGATGACTCCAGCCCGCAGTGCGCTTGGCGGCAATGATCCGAACGACTTTACATTCGGTCGCGGAGGTGCGCTGGATCAAGCTGCGTTTGGAGATTTGCTGGCTGGTGCCTCAGAACACCTTGGATTGAATACTGTGGCAGCGGTAACCGGCGGTGTGTCGGTCGTCAACACAAACAATTTTTCGGGCGGACTGGATAAGATCCTGTCCCGCAGTAAGGGTTACTATGAACTTGCCTATTCTCCCGGCGATAAATTCGACAACAAGTTTCACAAGCTGGAAATCAAAGTAAAGCGAAACGGCGCAAAAGTATTTCATCATGCTGGATACGTTGCTCGTGAAGATCGGCCGCGTAGTCAACAAACTACCCAGGAGCAAATCTCAGCGGCGGCAATCTCGCCGCTGGCGAGTCGAGACATTGACGTAACTCCTAACATCGCGATGAAGTTTGCTCCGGATGGTTCAGCAGCTCTGGATATTCACATGTTGATTGATGGCAAGCACGTCAGTTTCGAAAATAGTAGCGACGGAAAACACTCCGCGTCACTCGACATAGTGGGATTTGTTTTTGACGAACTCGCCAGGCAAAAAGGCGGGTTTAGTGAGACGATAAACTTAAATCTGACCGACGACGATTATCAGCGAGCCTTGAAGGAAGGTTTGACCTACACGGCGAGTACGCAAGTACCTCCGGGTTACTACCAGGTGCGTTCCGTCGTACGCGATTCGAAATCGGGTAAGCTCGGAACGTTTTCGAAGTATGTGGAGGTTCCGGATCTTTCGAAGGGTAAATTAGCGACTAGCAGTTTGTTTCTTTTTGCAGTCAATCAATCTGGCCCGCCAGTTCCACTACTCGGTTTACGCCAACTGAGTCGCAAACAGGATTTGCGATACGCAGTTTCAATCTACAATGCAAAGACGAAGGATAGTAAGCCGCAAGTGCGATCGCAGATGATAATCAGCCAGGGTGGAAAGGTTTTGTTCTTTGAGCCGGAACAAAATGTTGAGAGCGGCGGGAGCACTCCGTTAACCAAGATAGGTCAACTAGGATTGGCGAAGGTGCCTCCAGGTCGCTACGTGCTGACAGTCGTAATCGGTGATCCAAACGACAATAAGACGAAGATTGCGCACAGTCTCGATTTCACAGTAGTGAACTAGCGGTTAGGATTTCCGCTGCAAGCTTCGCTCGAAACATTCGTCATTTGCGCGACGTTTCGTCTTGTGCGTGGTTTGTTGAAGAGGTCTTTATCTCATTCTCAGGACCGAGGCCCAAGATAGTCTTGTCCATTCAATGACAGACTTAGTTGGTTAGCCAGACAAAAAATTAGGGAGAACCACAGGGGCTCTCCCTTTGAAGTTTACATACTGATAAAACTCAGTAGATAAATCGCAATCCAAACTGAATGATGCGTCGAGCAAGGTTCATGTCACCGAAGTCATCGAAGCTACTACCGACCTTGCCGGCATTCTCTAACGTGCGGTTCGGAAGATAACCGGTGGCTCCGTTGTTGGCGGTAACGCCATAACCGGGTTGGGGGTGATTGAGCACGTTGAACGCTGAGACTTGGAACTGCACCTTCAGACGCTCACCGACGTTTGTGGTTTTGAACACGCTCAAGTTGAGTTGATTAATCGCCGGGCCAGTTAGATAGTTTCGAGGCATGCTCCCAAAGGGAGTACCTATTATCGACGCGGCACCTGGGGCGTTGATGATAAAGCGTACCTGGTCGAGGTTGACCGGCACCCATCCCCCACCCTGGTTGTGGGTATTGACGCTGTAGAACACTCTCGAAGATCGACCTGGATCTGGCGCATCTATAAAGAGGAGCCACGCGTCAACCGCACTAATTGCTACGTTGCCCGCGGGTGCGTTCGGATTACTAATAAACGGCCGATCACCCGAAGTCAGGTAAGTGTTACCCAATCCGAACGAGCCGTTGGAACTCTCACCTGGCGTAAACGGATTGCCACTGGTCGCCACGTGGATGCCATTGAGCTGCCAGCCGCCCAGCAAGTGACCGACGAAACCGCGTTGATCCTTGCGGAACGGAATGTCATAGATAAAGCTCATCGAAAATGCATGGGGACGATTCAGGTTTGAAACCGAGCGCTCGGCATCACCGCGGTCAAACGGATTCTGCGAATTCGCCGATCCGATGTCGTCAAATGCGAAGATTTCGCTGGCGTTATCGATTGTTTTGCTAAAGGTATAGGACGCGTTGATGCTTAGGTTATTTCTCAGGAACCTTCCTGAGTAGCGAGTCTGCATTGAGTGATAGGTCGAGTGTGCACCGTTATCTCTCACGGTCACACCTGCTGTTCTGAACTGGCGGCCATTGCATGCCGACTCGTCCACAAATGGAGTGCTGGTAAGGTTCGTGCAAGTTTGGAACGTGGTACCCGCAGGCAACAAGTTCGCGAAGGAAGGAAATGAGTTGTAAGCAGGTCCACCAAAAGCCGAAAGGTCAAGTCCATTAACCAACGGTTTAATGAAGAAGTTGGCGTTCACGTTCTGGAAGAGATCGACTCCCTGGGTGCCGACATAACGCACCTCAAACACGTGATTGCGACTAATCTGTCGCTGAATACCGAACGAAAACTGCTCGGAATACGGCGAGTGGAAATCAGGCGCAACTTGTGTTTGGGACAGGTATCTTGGATCTAGTTTACCTAAGGGTAAAACGCCCGAGTTAGAAGCAACTTCCTGATTATGGACCGCAGTTGGATTGCCCGGTAGTGGCAGCGGCGAGGTTGTCGTCGAAGAGAGCGCGTTTGTAGTCGCCAGACTCAATGCTGCAGAGTACGGCGCGACATTCTGCAAGTTCAGCAGGATGTTGTAAAACGCCGGATCATACGCGATAGCGAACCCACCTCTTATTACCGTCGCGTCTTCACCCATGAATTTCTTCCAGAAATGGGGCGTGTACGCAAAGCCCACTCGAGGCGCCCAGTTGTTCTTATCTGGAGGTACAGTTGGGACCGTCCTGATAGCGATGGGCAAGCTCGGATCGAAGATCGCTTTCGAGGAATTTTCACGAGCTAAGGTGATGTCGTGAAGTTGATTGATGGGCTGACCCGTGTATTCGTAACGCACGCCGAGATTCAATGTTAAATTCGGCCGGACTTTGTAATCGTCCTGGAAGAAATAATATTGATCGTTTTCCTTGTACGTTGTGATCGGCTCACCCGCGGTAAGCGAGATGGCCGATGGGGCGTTGTTAACCAATCGGGTAACCGAGTTGCCGGCTTGGCTGAAGCCAAAACTACCTTGATAAAGCGGCAGGAATGGAACAGTGTTAACGAGATGCTTATACTCCGCACCCAGTACCATACTATGCGAACCTCTAGTCCAATTCAGGGTGTCCGCATACTGATACACCTTCACCAATCTGCCCTGAGGAATATTGGTCGCTCCACCGATTGTCTGAAGCGCAGTTGCACCTTTCAAACCTGAGATGTTGCCGCCGAAAGAAATAGAAGCGATTGTATCGGCAATGTTTGCCGGGCTTGGGATCGAGAAGACGCCAAAATTCTCAGCGGTGCCTCCGAACTCGACGTCGAGATCCTGCGTTGTTATTTTGACCTCATTTACCATCGCGTTCGAAATCTGACGAGTCCATGTGCCACCAAGATTCTTACTGGTTGCAGGCACGTCGTAGCTGAAACCATTTGAACTGCCGCCGTTATTCACGAACAGCTGCTTCTGATAAAGGTGACGAAAATCGATGTTGTCTTTGTTCGTCGCCTTGACTGTGAAGCGATAGCTCCATTCATTCTCGGTGAATGGTGTGGAATAGTCTCGCTCGGGAAAGGCTGCCTGGAAAAGATTCGGAGCGGCAGCAGTACCGAGGTTAATCACGTCGAAAGGACCTCCGGTCAAAAACGGTGCGCCAGTCGCCGGATTGATGAAGGTGGTGTAGGGCAAGCCGACGCAAGTACCTGTGGGAGTTCCGCCCACGCGGATAACTCTCGTCGTACATTTATCTGGTAGGACACCGAAATAGAAAGCCGAAGGTGCGGCACCACCTCCAACAGCGAGCTGAGCCGCGTCGGTACGCGCGCGAACATTACCGTGCTGAGCGGCGAACGCGCCGAGAGACACGATATCGCCTATCGCTGTGTTGCCTGGAAAACTCGAGCTCAATCGCGAGAACTCCGAAGGAAGAAACGCCAAACCAGTTCCTCTCGCGATAAAAGTCGATGGGTTTCTGATTCCCTGATAAGAGAAGAAGAAGAAAGCGCGGTCCTTACCCTTCCAAATGGACTTCCCACCTTCACCGAATTTCGGCAACCAGATCGGGCCGCCCGCCGTACCGCCAAATGCGTTGTACAAATTGCGACTCGGCCGTGTTTGGCCGTTGCGTCGTTCGAGATTCGTCAAACTGTTCAGATGGAAAGCGTCCTGGTGATACTCAAACAGATCGCCATGGAACTCGTTGCCGCCGGACTTGGTGACGATGTTGACTACGGCGCCGGAGTTCCGGCCGTACTGAGCAGAGAAGTTGTTGCTGACAACCTGGTACTCGGCCACCTGGCTCTGGTTGTCAACGAACAACGAAGGTCCGCCAATGCTGAGGTCGTTATTGTCAGAGCCATCAATCTGGAAATTGTTTGATCGGCCGCGATTGCCGTTAACCGATAACCCGGCGCCATCAGTGTTCACGCCGCTGTTACGCGAGGCAACCACTCCGGGAGCAAGCAATGCGATCGTATCAAGACCGCCGCCTGCGCCATTGGAAGGTAGATCAGTAATTTTACGACTTTCAAACGTGGCTGAGATTTGCGCTTGCTCTTTGTTGATTAGTTCTTCACCAGAGCTCACGACTGTAACCGTTTCGCTTGCCGCACCAACGGCCAGCTCAACCGGCAGAACTGAAATTTCGCCCAGCGACACTTTGACATTCGTCACTGCCTTTTTGCTGAAGCCCGACGCTTCAACCGTAACCGTGTACAGACCTGGGATGAGATTGGGAACGTTGAATGCGCCCTCGTCATTTGTAGTCGACTGAGTAATGACGCCCGTGCCTTCATTCTTCACTTCAACTTTGGCACCGGCTACCTGAGCACCATTAGGGTCTGCGACGTTTCCGCGCAAGCTTCCCGTAGTGGCCTGACCAAAAGCTGACAGGCTGGGAACAAGAATCAGCGCAGCCGCAAGTAGCAGATATCTGAAGGGCGAAGCTGCTGCATTTGCTTTGAAAAATGTTTTCATAGTTTCTCCTGCTTCAATCGAGAACCTCATTAAATCCTCGTTCTTGAGCACTCATCGGCTAACGTTCCAACATGGCGGAGGAGCCGTGCCGTCCACTTGGAACGCCAGATTTGGAGTGACGCCTTCCTAAGAGTTCCATTGAGTTGATTCGAATTCGATTCGCTTCAGAGCCAAGGGTGGAAATTAGGGGCTCTGCCTGACGGGAAGCTGGTTCGGCAATATGCATGCCAGCGATAAGTTGTACGGAAGATACAGAACTATGGAGTGAATACTGTTCTTTGGACAACTGTACGACTCAAAGGCTTGCGAGATTTGGATAGTTTTTCAAATCTTTGGATAACTGCGGAAAGGGTTGGCGCCCTGGAGTAAGAGTTAATGGGCACCTGAAGCCCTACGGAGGAGCGCGATCTGACGTTCGGCTTCGACGACATTTGGACCTTTCGGCGCAATCCTGACGTACCGCTCAAACGCCTTAAGAGCAGCATTCGGATCGTTTGCTTTCAGATAGACTCGGCCCAAATGGAGTAGAGCCACGGCGTAGACGTCTCCACCAAGCTCGTAAGCGGCGTTAAGTTCCTTGAGAGCTGGCTTCACTTCACCAACTCCGGCGAGCGCCTGACCCAGATACAATCTTCCGGCCGCGGAACTCGCGTCGAGAGAAACCGCCTCGTTCAAAGTTGCCACTGCTTCCGAGTAACGCTTACCTTCAACCAGGACGATGCCGAGGTTTAAATGCGGGTTGAAAGCTTTTTTATCGATCAGGATTGCGCGTCGAAGTTCCACTTCAGCTTCATCGAGTTTTCCCTGCTCCAACAACTGAGCCCCGAGATCGTTATGAGCCATGAGGTAATTCGGAAAGTACTCAATAGCCTTGCGAAGATGAGCAATCGACTCATCTATTTTCTTTTCGCCATATGCATCACTCGCACGTTCAAACTCTTTCCGCGCTTTTTGAGGTATTGATGCTTCGAGCTCAGCAGCCGTGACAGTACCCACTCCTTTTGTGATCGATGCCTTCTTCTCTTTAAGGACAATCGTGAGAATAGATGGCGCACCCGGAAACACTTCGGTGTTGACCTGAGTTGTTTCCCACAGGGTTTTATCTCCCTCGACAATCACTTGATAAAGGCCTGGCGACAGCGAGCGAAATATGAATTGACCCTGATTATCCGTAAAGACGCTGGACTTCACTCCGCGCGACGTCTCAAGCGAGATTCGCACACTATGCGTCACATTCTCACCGTTTGGAAGCACTACTCGGCCGCTTATGGTGCCCGTCGCATTACCCTGCGACAACGCCGAATTGTGGCAGAGCAGGCAGAACAGTCCGACAACGAGCACGCCGCTTAAATTTCTGCTCTGCACTTTCATAATATCTCCCGTGCTGCTTGCACGTTCCGGACCACTCGGCTTCGATATTCCAGTGCACCGTTGTAAATCAACAAACCGAACTTCACCTGTTCACTTGACAACTTCGAGCTCAAACCAAAGCTCTTTTCCTCGGAGGATGGTGGAGAGGTAGAACTCCCAGAATTTTCTGGTGAAACGCAAAGCCGGCCACCGCTCGTCCAGGTTCACCAAAAATTCGATACCTAATGCACGCCAGAGATTGGCCAGGCTCACGTGAGTTCGAACTGGTCGCAATTCGATGTCTGTGTAGAAGGGAAACGGTGTCTTATCCTGAACAAAGCAAGTGAACGAATAACTATTGAAGTGATTTCGATGAGTCGGATCCGTTGCCCAGTCCGGATTTGAATAGTGTGGAGTAACAATCTTCAAACGCCCGCCTGCTTTAGTAATTCGATGAAGTTCGGTTATCAATCCGATGACATCCGGCACGTGTTCGAGAACATGTCGGCAAACGATCTCATCGAAACGATCATTCTCAAATGGATAGGGAAAGACGCCGAGGTCATGAATGACATCCGCATGACTCCGCGGATTGGAATCGATACCGATTGCCCCAACAACCTTGTTCTGGCCACAACCCACATCGAGTATCGACTTCGAAGAAGTGGACGCGCTCGTTTGCGAGGCTTCGATCATGTTGATTAGTTTGTGTTCAGCAGGAATCGCCCAAGTTCATTCATATTCAGAGGATACACCGGCACTCCTAAAACAGATGTCAGTTCACTAAGTGTGGTTCCATCAAGCATGATGGCTTCGTCGCTCTTCAACATCTGTCGTGGGATCAGAACGAATTCACCGCGTAACTGATCTGCCGCTGACTTGATGTCGCGGCCAGTTACGAGTCCTGCCACGGAAACATCTCCCCCGAAATAGTGATTTGTCACTGGTCGAACATGCAGCCTCGTCTTAAATCTCACGTTCAACTTATCGACGGCGCCTTTGAGGACCGGTGCGAACAGAGTACCGGTAAAGATGGTCCCGGGAGTTTTGTTTACTAAAGCGGGCGCAAACCGCGCGAGGCGCTTTTGCAATCTCGCGAACTCCTCATGAAATGAACGAACCATACCTACGCCGTCTTCGATCTGCGGATAACTTCCGTAATGGGAACGCGACGGAATGCGCCGTTCTGCTTTCAAATAAATTTCGTCTCCCAGCAAAGCGAAATGGGTTCCAAATCGTGAATAGAATTTTTCCTGAACTGGTTTCAGTTGATCGATCACAGTTCTACAAAATTCAGGCGTGACCGGATGGAGTCGAGGATCTGTGTTGTATTGCGTGAGACCAAGCGGGACGATCGCGACGCTGGTAATTCGAGGATACTCCGCTGCGAGATCGTCTAGCGTCTTCAGCAACACCTCTCTATCATTGATTCCTGGACAGAGCACGACTTGCGCATGAACTTCGATTCCAGCATCAAGGAGAGCCTTCAGTTTTTCTGAAATGTCGGCACGGGTTCGCTCAATTCCCAACATGTACGCACGAACGTCAATGTCAGTAGCATGAACAGAAACATATTGAGGTGACAATCGCTGTTCGACAATTCGCTTCATCTCATCGTTTGTGATTGACGTAAGCGTTGTGTAGTTTCCATAAAGAAACGACAGTCGAACGTCTTCATCCTTAATGAACAAAGAAGGTCGAGCGTCGGACGGATTGCCGTTGCAGAAACAGAAGATGCATTCGTTGGCACACTGCCGTGGAACTATCGCCTCGAAAGTAAAGCCGAAGTCTTCATCCTCTCGACGCTCTAATTCGATTTGCCAGTCCTCGCCACTCTTCTTCCGAACATCAAGAAGGAGTTCCGTCTCGCCCGCAGTGTGAAAGCGAAAGTCGAGGTAATCTCGAACAGTGCGCCCGTTGACCTTGACGATTCGGTCACCGGGCTCGATGTCCATCTCCGCACCGAGGCTCTCGGGTGCGACTTCAGAGACCTCCACGCCTCGGCGCCGAATATTTGTCACTGCTGGGGTAACTGCAAACTCGTACATATTTGTCGAACTTTGTTCTTTGTGCTTTGTATTTCGAATCGATTCAACAATGTGCGGAGGCACTGTTTACGCCGCCGGGCTTTAATGAATCTGTGACTATAGCAGAGCCTTTAGGAGTTTGTTGAGCGGAGGCCGAGACCTGATTCTTAAAGGCGTTTGCTGGGTTCTTTCAAATACAGGTAGGCAACTATCAAACTAAAGAAAACGGCAGGAAAACAGATGGTGATCAAATGAAATTGCCATTCCCGATCCATAATGACTTACACTCGTCAAGCTCGCTGCCGTTCCCTTCTTGTACCTAAACGGATTCAGAAAAGCTCCAAAGACTCTCAAAATACTAAGTAAATGGAAGATCAGAACCATTGGTCATTTCACTTTCTATCTTAGTGTCAAACGAATGGCCCTAGGAGCCTGAACTATGCGTTGACTCCCGTTACCCACAGCCGAAGAAATCTGAAATTCAACCCCACAACCAATAATCATGAAGAAACTAATCTCAGCCTCGATTCTCCCTTTTTGTCTAGCTAGTTTTGTCGTGGCGGGCAGCGGTCAAACCCGTTCGGAGCCGAAGCCGAAAAACACCCCTGAGCAAGAGAAGATTACTTCTTCGGTTCGCGACGACTCAATCGCAAAGAACAACGACCCGGCAGCCTCGTCCACTCCCTCACCTGTGCTAACCGAAATCTACCGGGTAGGGGCTGGCGATGTCCTCGACATCCGGTTTGTAAATTCGGGCAATTCAGGACGCTCCACGTTATTTACGGTTGACGGGGAAGGCATAATCGATCTTCCCATAGCGGGCGGTCAGATGATCGTCGCGGGTTTCACTACTGACGAGATTCAAAACCGAATCCGGACGGAACTGAAACGTCGTGCTATTGAAGAGAAGGCGGGAGTCTCAGTTGGCGTACGTCAATATGTTAGTCACACAGTAATGCTAACCGGACTCGTAGGTTCAGCTGGCACACGCGTCCTCAGAAGAGAAGCTGTACCGCTGTACGTGATTTTGGCCGAATCGCAGGTACGCAATGATGCAGAATCCGTTGTAGTCATGCGTGGCGGATCAGCAGTACACACGTTACGTCTGAGTGATCCCGTTTCGTTGAATACGACAGTTATTAACGGCGACGTGATTACCGTCGGGCGTTCACAGGACTTCTATTACATCGCGGGATCAATCAATTATCCCGGACAAAAGAATTTTCAAACTGGGATCACTTTGCTGCAGGCAATACTTGCCGCGGGCGGAACGGCTCGGCATGCTGACGCCGTTGATCTTTCGCGCGAAGGTGCAGAAGGTCGACTGACAACCACTCGCTTCAGCCTTAAGCAGATTAAGGCCGGAAAAGTCAACGATCCGAAGTTGCAAGCCGGTGATCGGATCGAAGTCCTGCGGTAATTTAAGTCCATTAATTACCGCATTTTCATTGACAATCCTTCCCCTGTTTGTTAGTTATTCACGTGAACCGAGCCATTCCTGCTTCCTTAAAACTAAAACTTGAGTTGTGCCAACTTTCGTAGCAGAAAAGTAGAAAATTCCATGAATAACAAAGTGAAGGCTGCCTTGCTCGGCGGTTTAATCGTCGGAATCGTTTCAGGCGTTATCTCGATGATCCCGATCGTAAAGATGTGCTGTTGTCTTTTCGGTATTGGTGGCGGTGTTGTCGCAGGACTCATCTACATTAAAGGTTCACCAACCCGCGTTTCGATAGGAGACGGCGCGATGGTTGGAGCGCTGGCAGGTGTGGTGGGGGGAATTATCTATTTGGTAATTAGTCTGCCCTTTACACTTTGGGTGGGAGCAGCTGAGCTTGAAAGAACGTTTTCACAATATGGACGACAGATGCCATTTTCTGGAACCGTTCTAATAATCGTTAGCTGTATTGTAGGCACTATCGGCCTCATCATACTCGCAGCTATCGGCGGTATTTTATCTGTCCCCATCTTTGAGAAACGTAAGGACGCGATTCCTCCGCCACCAGCAGCGCCAGGTGGTTATGCAGCATAGTGCTGAGTAGATCAGTATTCATGAGTAAACCTTGATCTTCGATTCAGGAGAAAACGAATGGCACAAGAATTCACTCCCCCGCCTGCACCCACCCATGACAAGGTGCCGAACTATTTGATCCCCGCGATCCTGTCCGCTATCTGCTGTTTCCCACTTGGGATTATCAGCATCATTTTCGCGGCACAGGTAAATGGGAAAGTGGCTGCAGGTGATCTTGTGGGAGCAGCCGATTCCTCCAAAAAGGCTAAGATGTTTAGTTACATCTTCCTTGGTCTGGGAATAGTTGTCTGGCTTTGTTACTTGATCTTTTTTGGCGGGTTTGCCGCAATCAGCATCCTGAGTAGCCATTGAGATCTGAAACGCGAACTGTACTCCTCAGGGAATGGAGTCCGAGGAGGTGTGGAGACTTCAAATACGATGACTAGATACTGCACAAAGTGCGGCGCTACGAATGATGAGATGGCGCAGTATTGTACGAGCTGTCAGGC
>Ga0068856_100005102_pt1 | contig 12977 bp, 9 predicted proteins | sample KBSCornC62_FD_66595 | JGI IMG/M metagenome (GOLD analysis project Ga0068856, IMG submission 66595) | Corn rhizosphere microbial communities from Kellogg Biological Station, Michigan, USA - KBS Corn C6-2 | ecosystem: Host-associated > Plants > Roots > Rhizosphere > Soil ...
GAACTTGGCCGGTGTGTGGTGAGCAATTCGAGAAATGGTCACGCACAGGCATGACCAAAGCGAGGTTAAAAAGCCCGCAGAAATGCTGGATTTTCAGACCTCCATTCTCGGTGTTAGAAAGGTTTAATTTTCTAACACTGGCCCGTGCCGATGCCACACAACCCGAAGTGATTTCGGGACATCATTTGCGAACGAACTGTGCTAACGAGCGAAAAGCCGTGATTGGCATTTGCCCGGCCCTGGGTGACCCAGATTTTGAGGTGTAGGATGGGTGCGCTCTAGCGGCGAGAGCGGAGGATAGTAGACCATGCGATCTATAGTTTCTCTCACTTTCGATGATGGCCTTCGCTGCCAGTTTCGGTCTGCGATTCCTATTCTCAACGACTATGGCATGCGGGCCACATTTTTCTTAATCGCCAATCGAAACCCTACCCACGACCTTTGGTCGGGCCATAGCGAGGATTGGTGGAAAATCGAATGGAGTGATGAGGACGTTGCCATGCTGAGACGATTAGTCCAAGATGGCCACGAGATAGGCAGCCATAGCGTCACTCATCATCCCACAGAGATGCCAAAGCAGCCTGATCTCGAAGTACGAGAATCGAAGAAGTTGATTGAAGACTGGGTTGGGACGAGAGTTTCGTCCTTCTGTTATCCCTTCTACCGTTCTCATGCCTTCCTTGCTGACGCGGTGAAGGATGCAGGTTATGAGCAAGCACGCGGCGGTGGAACACCACCGCTATATGAGCCCGGCGCTTCGTACTATGCCATTTCTGATCCTGCCCGTTTTGATCCCTTCAACGTGGATTGCCGACAAATCACAAGCTACGAAGAGGTTGGCGGATGGCTACGAGCCGGATATTGGCACGTTTTGACGTTTCATGCGGTTGGAGACGAGCGAGATGGATGGGAACCGATCTCTGTAGAGCAATTGGCAGCCCAGATTGCTCAACTTGCGAAATTCAGGGATTCGGGTGCAGTCGAAGTCCTTACTTTTGCCGAAGCTGCAGCGCGGTTGCGCCAGTCGGAATGCGCAGCTTAGGAGCAACAAGGTCCACTATGTAGCGAATCGTCATTGCGCGCACCTGATGACTCATGCAACAGTAGCTCGAATAGGCACTTGCAAATAGAAATAACCGGCCAGCCGCATTAGAAAGAAATCGATAAAGACACTGATAACGAAGCCTGAATGCCAAAGCGGCGATCCTGACACTGAGAACTTACTACGTGCGGACAGGTGGGCTTGCAATCGATCTGGCAACCTTATCTAATCGAGCCACGCTGCGCGACTATGTCCTTAGGCCCGGAGCCGGCCGCAACCTTTCTGTCGAGGCGTAGCCGGCCGTCGTCGCCTATCGTAAATTGCGTAATTGTGCCCGAATATTCGTTCACGACGTATACAAAATTATCGGACCAGTCCAAAGCTACCCCAGTCGGTCCGTGGTCTGTTGCAAATGGGGAGTTTCGTACCCTTCGAATCGCACCCGTATCGCGGTTCACTTCATAGACACTGACATCGTCCGAGGTAATGTTCGTAACCATTAAATATCGTCCCTCGGCATCGATTGCAGATGCTACAGGGTTAATACCGTCAGATTCGAACGGCGAGCCTGGAATATGGAAAAGGGCTCCCGTGTTCTGGTCAATACTGAATACCGAGATTGTGCAACCTCTCCCGCGAGCCTTTCCGTAAGTTCCTACACATGCGGCCTCTCGGGTAGAAAGAGGATTCACACCATAATTGATTACGTAGGCAAAACGACTTCCGGGGTCGATTGTGATGGATCTGGGCCTTAGCCCCGTAGCGAAAGGTGAACCTGGAACACCCGTGAGCTCGCCGCCCTCCTTGTCCAATTTGAACGCCGAAATAGTGCCATCATCCTGATTACTCACGTACAAAAAGCGCCCCGATGGAGTTGCACTTACGAAAAATGGGTGTGTTCCTGTTTGTCGAAAAGCAATCCGCTTGAGATTACCCGTCGCGCTTCGGGTGTATACGTAAAGATCATTTGAAATCACATTTGCAACGTACACGAACTTGCCCGATGGATGGATAGCTATGGCAACGGGCCCGGACCCCGCGGAATATGGCGAGCCATCCAGTTCACTAAGTCCCCCAGTGATTGCATCTACAGCGTAACCGGAAACGTTGCACCCAGCGCCGCATGCCCCGTCCGCGCGTCCTCTATTCACCACATATAGGACATCTCGATCCGGAGACAGAACAGCGAAATACGGATGCTCTCCGGACCGAAAAGCGGAACTGCTCGCATTTTCTAAAGTCCCCGTTGCAGGATTGACCGAATACGCCCGGACCGCACTCTGGCTGTAATCGGCGACATAAGCGTATCTGCGGATCTGCGCTGCTATTGTATGTGAGTGCGAGCGTGGTATGAAAAAACCCCAATTCGATTTGAGGAGTAGGAATCCGCTGATTAGGAGAACGACAACCGAAACCGCTACTGACAGAATTCCCAACTCTCCCATCATGACCCTGGGACCAAACGCAAAGGGGGCTGGCTGATTTGTTTCAGTCGAGACGTGGTCGTCGGATGCTGAGGAATACTCTTCTACGACCTGCGCTGCCGCAGAGTCATTCGCAGTCAAGCCATCTAAGTGATTCGTGACGATCCCATATTCACCTGTGGGTCCTGCAACTTTCTCGACACCAGCAATAAAACGATATCCGGCGCCGGAGACCGTCTCGATGTAGGCTGGATTGACGGCCGAGTCGCTGAGCGCTGCCCGTACTTTCGTCACGGCCACACTCAGCCCTTTAGAGAAGTCAACGAAAAGATCGTCCCCCCACACTGACCTCTGGAGCTCGCGGTGCGTAACCACCTCACCTGCACGATCCAACAATGTCAGGAGTAGTTTCAAAGGCTTCCGCTCCAGCTTGACCCGAATGCCGAACTTGCGCAACGCCTTGGCACGGAGATCGAGCTCGTATGGACCAAAGCGATAAAGCCGGACCTCCGAATGCATTGTTTCCATCGTGTTCACGGGCCAAAAGTATAATCCCATTCGCGACTGGCTACTACGCCCTTGTTTTTTGCACAATCGCACACCATCTGAAGTCACTGACTTAGACCTTAACCCAAAATTAGTGCAACCTTAGCTTGATTTAGGCGCTGGCAGACTGCAATGTCATCGGCCGAACGCGCTGTGGTTACGGGCTGTGTGCTCGGCAACAGGTTCCGGAGAAAAGACTTCCGCTTCAAGTGAGGAGACAACATGCGAAAGAGATTCTTTGTGCCGGGCGACGTTCGCATTGGAAACCGTCTAGCCACCCTGAAGGACTATTTCGGAAGCCAGTTGCGACACGCGAGTGCCACCAAATTGAAGGGAAAGGTCGTGTTTTTGAACGATAGGGGCTGCGTTGTTCTGCAGCTCGTCGCTGCGATTCTGGTCTTCATCTCTGTGCCCATATCCCAGGCCGCCACTGCCTCGTTCACAACGTCCAACATCACAGTTGGAGCCAGACCCTTTCCGATTGCAACTGCAGACTTGAACCGCGACGGTAATCCCGACCTCATGGTCTCGAATGGCGGCTCAAACAGTATTTCTGTGTTGCTCGGCAATGGTGATGGCACTTTCCAGAACAAGGTAGACTACCCGGTAGGCGCACTTCCCCATTGGATTGTTGCCGGAGACTTTAATGGGGACGGCATGCTCGACATCGCGGTTGCGAATGCCTTGTCCGCCGACGTGTCGGTGCTATCAGGGCGGGGCGACGGCACCTTCCAGCCGGCTGCCAGTTACTCGGTTGGCGGTGAGCCGGAATCGCTTGCAACCGGTGATTTCAACTCTGACGGCAAACTGGATCTGGTGACCACTGGAGGTGAAATGCTTGATGCTGTTTCTGTTTTGAGAGGCAATGGCGACGGCACCTTCCAGGCTGCTGTTAATTATTCGACGGGATCCAATCCGCACGCCATTGCTGTCGCTGATTTTAACCGAGATGGGCGTTTGGACGTGGCAGTCGCAGAATACGGGTCGAATACACTGTCCATTTTTCTGGGTTATGGAGACGGAACTTTCCAGCCAAGAACCTCGAACCCCACCGGAACCAGCCCTCACTGGGTCGCGCTTAGTGATTTGAACGGCGATGGTTACATCGACGCAGTTACTGCTAACTATTTTTCGAACGATGTCTCGGTTTTGTTGGGTCGTGGGGACGGAAGTCTCCAACTCGCGGTTGATTACGGCGTGGGAATAAACCCTCCAGGAGTAGTGATTGCCGACGTCAATGGTGATTCACGACTAGATTTGACAGTTGCCAATCAAGGATCAAACACAGTCGCGTTGTTGCTTGGCAATGGCGATGGGACATTCCAAGCATCATCGTACTACGCGACTGATGCCGGGCCCTCGTCCGTGGTCGCTGCCGATTTCAACCGCGATGGCGTTCTCGACCTCGTATCAGAGAACTACTATGGCAACAGCGTGACAGAGCTTCTACAAGTCGCAGTTTACGCAGCGCAGGTGCAGCAACCAATTAATACTGATGGGTCGAGTGTTTTCAATGCAAAGAAGGGAGTGGTTCCGGTCAAGTTCAAAGTAACGCTCGGCAACGTCGACAGCTGCGCCTCGGCTCCCGCCACTATTGCTCTGACTCGCACCTCTGGAAGTGCCCCCGCAACAATTGACGAAAACGTATATGAGATGTCCTCGGATAATGGAATTTATTTTCGTATCTCAGATTGTCAGTACATTTACAACCTCTCAGCGCAATTGCTGGGAACCGGCACCTATCGAGCCGATATTTTGATCGCATCACAAATCGTGGGGAGCGGAACCTTCGGATTAAAGTAAGAATGGTCGCCGGCACGTTGAGGACTCATTGCAAATAGAAATCGACAGTGCATAAGCTCCGTGACCACACTAAAAAGCTCTTCCACGCGGACAAGCAGATGAACAGGGGTTAGAAACCTACACCTTTCTAACGTCGAGAGTGCAGATCAGGAAAGCCCATATTTACGCGGACCTCAAAGCCGAGATTTCGGAAGGGTTTTCTAACATGCAAGAATCGTTGATTATTTGGCGCCTCAAAAGTGCGGAATCGGACCCTCAGTTTTCGCGTGTTTTTAAGAGTGCACTGGAACAAGGTTTTTTAGCACCTCCCGCGACGGTACAAGTAAATAGCTCGGATTTCAGCATTTTTGTCGAGAAATGGCCGAGTTACCCTATAACAGCCCGGAATTACTTCCAACCTCCTAACCCCCATAGCCGCTCTCGTCCCCTGTCTAGGGGCAGGAAAACGCAAGGATTATCAATAAGCCGAGCCGCCCTTAATCACGCGAGCCCCCCATTCGCCCCGGAATTTCACATCTGAAGCATGGGAAGTCTGTATAAGCGTCGTGGCAGCAGAAAATGGATGATGGCAACTTGGGTCGCGGGGCGCCAGATATGCAAGACTTCGCACACCTCGAATAAGCAGCTTGCTAAAAACCTGCTTGCACAGTGGAAGATGAGGGTATTCGAAGGACGCTTTCACCTTCCCGCATCGAAGCCTCCGTTTTTGAGAACTGGGCAGACGACTTCTTCGAGAAGATCAGCCACCCGAATACTAAGAAACGGTACAAGTCGTCAGTCGGGAAGCTGAAAACCAAGTTTACCGGAATGCGGTTGAATGAAATTACAGCAGATGGCATTGAATCATACAGTCGGGAGAGGCCGGATGAAGGTGTCGAATCGGCAACAATCAATCACGATGTAAGAGTCATGCGGCGGATGATGCATGTTGCCGAGCGCAAGCGTTTGATTGCTCGGACACCTTTTGTTGAAGTGGAGTTTCTGAAGCAGCGTTGTCCCCTACCTCCACACATCGTTAGCTTTGAAGAGGAAGAACGGATCATTTCTGTCGCACCACTCTTTTTGCGAGCGCTAATAATTCTGATACTGGAGACCGGAATGCGTTCCCATCATGAGGCGTTGGTACTCAAGTGGGAGGATGTAGATTTTTTCAGCGACGCCATTCGAATTCGCGAGTCAAAGACGCGTTCAGGTATTAGGAACATTCCCCTCACCGCAAGATGCAAAACTGAACTTCTGCGCTGGCGTGAAATGTTCGGAGCGGAGTTTTCCCGTTTCGTGTTCCCCAACATGCACAACCCGAACAAACCACGCAATGAAATCCGTTACGCCTGGGCAAAGACTCTGGTCGACGCCAAAGTCGAACATTTCTGGACGTACAATCTTCGCCACACGTACGCGAGTCGCCTGAGCGCAGCTGGAGTCGCTGACTTGTTCGTCGCGCAAATGATTGGTCACTCGACTCCTGGCATCCTGCAGAAATATTCCAAAGCAATCGACGAATATCGTCGCGAGGCAGTCCGCAAGCTGGAACAAATGCGCGAAGCGTATTCTACAAAGGCAGAAAATACCAAAACTTCGATCAACTTGTTCGCGACGGCATCGTGCTTATACGTGGGACATCCAGTTGCCTTTGGGGCTATTCATGCGTACAGCCGTGCCAAAAAGTTGAGCTTACGGATCTTATAAATTAGGACACAAACCGTTGACGGGGTGAGAACACGAAGGGAGGGAATATGAACCCCGGCCGCGCCGCCCAGCTGCCGCGAAATCGCACTATGATCCTGTTAACGAGCACGACAATGCGATTACACTGGCTCGTTTGCTTGCGTACCGCTCAGTACGAAATGCTCCACTGAATCACCTTGGCCAACATCTTCGTTCAGCGATTTGTCGTGACTGCACATGATGTCATTTACTTATCGCTGATCATGAGGCACCGTCAGCACACTCGCCTCCGATCCGCCATTTCCGGCGTTGTCACTGGCACGGACCGTAATTGTGTACTGCCGCCCATCCAAATCAGTGCTCAGGCGAGACTCCTGCAACCAGACCGTGAAGGAGTAAGTGCCCCCCGCACCCAAACTTATAGCTCCTGTTGGCTGTACCTCAGCGTATTCATCCATCACGGAATAGGCGACGCTGCTTACATCCACTCCAGACCCGGTATCTGTAATTCTGCCAGAAACCTCTACTGGCACCATTTTACCGTTGGGGGGCCACAGCGTTGCTCGGCTAATCGCCAAGGTGATAAGGGGTGGAGTGGTGTCTATTACCGGCTGCAGAAAGATTGAAATTGAGTCCTCAAACTGATTGGCCACTGCCAAGTCCAACCTGCCATCCCCGTTGAAGTCTGCCGCTACTAGCCCTCGGGCACCAGAAGCAGCTGCGTAGTTGGTAGGTGCGTGAAATGAGCCATCTCCGTTGCCCAACAGGATGGCAACGTTCGCGCTATAGTAGTTCCCGCACGCAAGATCAAGGATACCGTCTCCGTTGAAATCTGCGGCGATGACTGTTGCGGAAAAACCATCAGTGGGATAGAAAGCTGGGGGCCGGAATGTGCCATCGCCATTTCCCAACATTATGGAAACCGATCCGCCGGTATTTGCAATTACCATGTCAAGCCGTCCGTCACCGTTCAGATCAGCGAGGATCAGATAAGGGTTGTCGTTGGTCGTAAGTGAATATAAGAGCTGCGGTTGGAATGTGCCATCTCCATTGCCGAAGAGAATCGAAACACCCTCGCCTGACGATATGGCAAGGTCCAAACGGCCATCGTTGTTGAAGTCGCCTACAGCCACTTGTCTCGTATCGAACCCGCTCGGGTATGTGACGTAGCTCTGGAATGAACCGTCACCATTCCCGAGCAAAATGGAAACGTCTTCAAGATGGTCCGCCGTTGCTACATCGAGCTTACCGTCAGAATTGAAGTCTCCGAAGGTTATGGAGTATGGAACACCTGCTGTGTTGAGGGTTCCTCCGTCTTTGAAAGTACCGTCTCCATTTCCGAGAAGAACCGAAACCTCACCATTGCATCCTAGATCGGCAATGGCCAAATCCCCAATTCCGTCCCCATTTAAGTCGCCGCTTGTTAATCCGTGGGCAGCACAGGCCGGGTAAGTCTGAAACGAATCGAATGCACCGTTACCATCACCGAGAAGGATACGAACGTCGCCAGCGAAATTTTCCGTCACGGCCAAATCGAGCTTGCCGTCGCGGTTAAAGTCTGCTGTAACCATATAGATATTTGTCCCAGCGGCTCCGAAGTCACTCCGGACAAAAGCTACGGCAGATTCGGGCCTGCTGATTGGGAAAAAGACAGTCTGCGAGCTGCCCCCGCCCGGTGCAGGATTAACGACATCGATAGAAGCAGTACCGGCATTGGCGACATTTGCTTCGGGAATCAACGTCGTCAACCGCCCTTGGTCGACAAAGTGCGTGTTCAGGGCCGCGCCATTCCAGTGGATGACTGAATCGGGAACGAACCCGGTGCCGTTCACCGTTAATGTGAATCCTGTTCCGCCCGGCACTGCCGCTGCGGGCACTAGCGGCTGATTCACCGTTGGCACAGGGTTTTGAGCAGAAGCGATCAAGCTAAAGGCGAGCAAGGCAAAAAGGTTTGCAATTTTAGGACGTAAAATTCTGAGGTGGTGGCACTGGAGGGTGGGACTGCAGGTCATGGGATGACCTCCTTTACAGCAAAACGGTTGGTCCCCAATTTATGCCGGGCCAGTTGCTGGCGCTCAGGCATTCCGGACTGTACCACCAAAATAATATTTGTGCACGATCAATTTCAGCTTGAGGCAGCACGCAGAAGGCTGGCGAGTTGATCAGGTACGAAGCCTAACAATGCATCACCTGCCAGCTCTAGAACGGTCTTTCAGTTGTGTAACAATCATCGTACCGCAAACGCAACCGAATCCCATGAAAAGCTCGCATTGCTGTACTGCAGGAGTTCCGTCGTCCCCTGATAGACTCTCCAGACCGGAGGATGCGAAATGGCAAAGATGGCTGGAATTATCCGGCAATTGAAAAAGGAACAGGATCAACTCACTCGTCAGCTCAAAGGCATTGCCGCTGCGCTGGCCGCATTTGGTGGAGCATACGGAAAAAGGACTGGACGACGAAAACTCTCAGCGGCGGGACGAGCACGTATTGCAGCTGCACAACGGGCTAGATGGGCGAAGGTCAGAGGAACCGGAAATTCAGGGAAAAGCCGCACCCCAAAGAAACGCACGTTTACCCGTGCGAGTCATAAAAACAATCGCAGACCCGTCAAACGCTCGGCAGCAACAAGCACCGAGTGACCGAAAGCAGCGATGCCGGGCCATTGCTGCAAGTGATTGCTGAGACTGACAAACATATCTCTGACGGACCGCACAGATAGTAGCAATCTCTGCACATTACCGAGATGACAGCTTCCTTGCTAACAATCTATTCAACTTGGCTTATTTTGCGGAGTCTACGGCTGGGCGAATCGACTGGGAGACTGGTGAGGAGATGAAAGATCGCTCACTGGTGGGACACAGTCAGAACGTTCCTTGTCTGGTGAGCGGGAAGCCAAGGTGTGTATGCCGTTCAAAAGGCACCAAACCTTTGAAGTGTTCCGAGCATCGATCCTGCATTGTCTCGGATTACCAGCAACAACGAGCCTCGATGACTCTGGAATCGCGTGAATGGAGAGGGACGCAGAGGCATGCCAAGAATTTTGGTTGTTGATGACGAGGAAAGCATCAGGAGCATGCTCCAGCTAGTCCTTCAGAAGGAGGGCTTTACCGTCACAACAGTCGGGACCGTAATGGACGCATTGGCGTTAATCTCGCATTTGCACTTCGATGTTCTGATTTCCGACCTCAATATCGGACACCCCGCAGATGGCTTCGTGGTAGTGAGCGCAATGCGGCGAACCCAACCTGACGCCAGTACCTTCATTCTGACCGGATACCCTGATTTCGAGACGGCTCTTGAAGCCTTGCGACAGGACGTTGGCGATTATTTGATTAAGGGCACGCCTGTTAAGGATTTGGTTGACAGGATCAAGACAAAGCTGGCAAACGGTCAACCCGCAAAGCGACCCGCCAATACCCAGCGCGTGCCCGACGCAATAGAAGCAAACAGAGATTGGGTGATCGATCAATGGCTTCAACGAGTAAAAACGCAGAGTGAATTGATGGGCGTGAGTCTGTCGGAGGCTGACCGGAAAGATCACGTCCCCGCTTTACTCGATGCGGCTGTTGCCCATGCGCGTGATGGAGCGACGAGAGAGGACTTTCAGAAGGCTGCAGAACATCACGGTACGTTGCGATACCAGCAAGGGTACTCGATTCCGATGATTATCTTGGAAGCCCGCTTGCTCCAAGATGTCATTGCCGAATGCATACGAAACAACTTCCTTGTCATGGACCTGAGTAATCTGATTTCTGACATTAACAAGATGTCGGACACCATTACAAGGGAGTTGCAGGAGTCCACGCGGGCATTCATGAATCAATACGAATCGCATTCAGTCCGCTAATAAAAAATCTAGGAGATGATTCTCTGGACGTTCGCTTTTGACACTATAGTCCGCTAAACACCCTTGCATGCCCGGCCAGAATGCGACTTTTTGCCCCAAGATCAGGCTCCAGACTCCAGTCGCCCCGAACATGTGTACCACCAAGCACGATGCCGTCCGTTCGGGGGAACATATAGAGGTCGCCAGCAAGCACGATGTAATTGACTTCGGGTTGTGGCAATAAATAAGTCAGCTGACCTTTGATGGGAATGAGTTCTGTATCTGAGAACAAGGCTCGGGAGCCTAATCCTGTGCAATTCACCACAACCGGCTCCGGCAAGGTAGTGACCTCAGCAATGTCATGAAATTCCTGCAGCACTACTCGTCCCGCGGCGAGCCGAAAGTCTCTGAGGAGTGCTCGCAGGTAGGGATGAGGCTCAATCATCATCGCTCTGAATTGCCGTACGTACCGATTAGGAAATCGGTGTTCAGAGGGTAGCAGGTCTCGCACGTCAGGGAAGACCTCTGGAAACGGCCCTTTGGAACCTAGCATTTCCGTATCGGTAAAGGCATCATCGGTGATCACGTAAGTTGGCAACCAGCGCACGCTGTAATCGTCACCAGCAAACTGCTGGAAGTAGGAGTAGGAGAATCGAACTGATTGCAAGTACTGCTGGTGAAACTTTGGTGTTTCTCGATCAGAATCAAAAAGCGAGTAAGGTAACCAAAGCCCACCAGCGGAATTTGAGGTGGTCTCCGGAGGAAGAGCTTTAGCGTAGATGGTCACTTCCCTTCCTCTTTGCTGCAGAATCCTTGCCGTGGCGAGACCGACCACGCCACAACCGAGAACTGCAACCTGCTTCTGACCGGACTTGAGAACTTCCTCTGCCGCCAGCTGGGCAGTTCCCCAAGACAGTGTTATTCCTGCTCCTCCATGGCCATAGTTGTGAACGCAGAGCTTGTTGTTTAATTTCTCCGCTGCCAAACGAAAACCCGGTGCCCGAAATGGACGCAAGCATACCGTTGTGCGAATTTCTCGGTCAGGCGAGACCAGCACGTTTGGCAGATGTAACTGGCCAGCAGGTGCTGAGGTCGCGGAAGGATGTACCCGCTTGGCTGCACAGCCGTCGAGCAAAAAGCTCCCAGCACCAGCGGCAAGAGCTTTTAGCAAACTGCGTCGATTCACAGGCCGCTACTATACACCCGCAGTTCAATCCGTCGCGCATTCGTAGCCGACTTCGAGCTGGCTGCTGTAGAACAGGGAGTCCTTGAAGACCAGAGCGGGAATCCGGCAGCTGTCTTGCAGAAGCCGACATGAAATAGAGATTCCAAACCAGCGTCGTAAATACATTCCGTTTGTAGATAGGGCGTGTTTTGGGGGCACTCATCCTCACCATTGAACATCAACACGGTTATAAGCTGTCCCAACCGCAACAACCAAGACTCTACAGCTCTCCCACCATCGCCCAGACGCGGGATTTATCAAGTGGCCCAACCAATTCCCGGGATTTAGGTGACGAACTCCGATTGATTAGGAACAATCTGGATCGATGAGCGTAAAAGGTGCGGCGTGAATGCTGCCACTCCGTAGGAGTAGCTTGTAAGATTCCTCTATGCAGAAGGTCTTGATGATTTTGCTGCTATTCGGATTAGCCGCTGAGTCTACTGTTGCGCCGAAAGAGCACGCCCGTCTTCGTGCTGTCGTGGTCAACAGGCCAAACATAGTTGTGCGTGGTGCCTACCTCGGAAAAGTCGAGATTTGGACTGTGCCAACGGGTACAGGGATAACAGAAGATGCATACGCATTGGTCGGCAACGCCAAGCGGCACAATTCCGCCGGTCCTAGCGAGATATGGCTGTTTCGGATACCCTGCACTTCGCCCCTGATTCTTTCAACCGAAGTGTTCGTCAAAGCCTTCGATACTGACGGCAGAGAAGCCGCCACGAAATCTTTGCCGTATCGCGGTGCAACTGACATTGCTGAAGCTCTGTGCGGTCCGCTGAAATGATGGGATGCTCATTGAACGACGATGAGTAGTCACGATTTTGCGACAACTACGCTAATCGTCAGTTCATAATGATGCTGTGATCAGATTCCACGGCCTCGGCACTCCACGAAAATATAGCTTTGTTCTGTGTCTTTCAGCCGCAGGTGTAATCTCCAGTTCAGCCTGCAATAGTCAGAGTTCGGCTGGAATCCCGACGACACGCACAGGAATTCTGCTTGCGAGGGACAATTCTAATGAATGGGCGCTAGAAAGCGGGCGTGAGTTGTTCTTCGTGCGCGGGAAGGCACGCGAACTGGCGAAATTTGAGAGACGCAGGGTCGCCATAACAGGAACCGTGAGTGTAGGACGGCAACTCACCGCAGAGTCCATTGCACCATCCGAACTCCCCAACGATGAGATACGAGCCTTGGTTGAGCAATTGCGGGCGATAGATGGTCTACTCCACACAACGTCAGAAACCCAACCGATTGGCAGTTCGATTTCACCGAGCCAATGTTACAGCTCCTGCAAGTTGGTCCAGCAGCACAGAAAATATTGCTGAATATCTTGGCGATCAGCCAATCAAGAATCATGTGATCATCCCGCTTGGCGGCGTGGGCGACGAACGAGCGGTTGCACCCATCATTCACTCCATGGCGGAGAAAGGAGAGAACCCGGAT
>Ga0068856_100005104_pt1 | contig 12973 bp, 8 predicted proteins | sample KBSCornC62_FD_66595 | JGI IMG/M metagenome (GOLD analysis project Ga0068856, IMG submission 66595) | Corn rhizosphere microbial communities from Kellogg Biological Station, Michigan, USA - KBS Corn C6-2 | ecosystem: Host-associated > Plants > Roots > Rhizosphere > Soil ...
GCGCCGACCGCCGCCGCTGGCTCGCGCTCGCCGTGCTCTGCCTCGGCGTGCTGATGATCGTGCTCGATGTGACGATCGTGAACGTCGCACTGCCGACGATCCGCGAGAGCCTCGGCTTCAGCGAGAGTTCGCTCGCGTGGGTGGTGAATGCGTATCTGCTGACTTCGGGCGGGTTCCTGCTGCTCGGCGGGCGTCTCGGGGATCTGTACGGGCATCGGCGCTTGTTCCTGTTCGGCATTGCGCTGTTCACGCTGGCGTCGTTGGCGTGCGGGTTTGCGCACTCGCAAATGCTGCTGGTGGCGGCGCGTGCGATCCAGGGCCTGGGCGGGGCGGTGGTCGATGCGGTGGCGTTGTCGCTGATCGTCGACCTGTTCACCGAGACCGGCGACCGGGCCAAGGCGATGGGCGTGTACGGGTTCGTCTGTTCCGGCGGCGGCAGCATCGGCGCGCTGCTCGGCGGGTTTCTGACCAATGCGTTCGACTGGCATTGGATCTTCCTGGTCAATATTCCCATCGGCATCGCCGTCGTTGCCTTGTCGCTCTCGCTGCTGCCGGCGTCGCGCGGCGTGGGCGAGAAACGTCAACTGGACGTCGGCGGCGCAGTCACCGTGACGACCGCGCTGATGCTCGCGATCTACGCCATCGTCGACGGCAACGAAGCGGGCTGGACCTCGACGCAGACGCTCGGTCTGCTCGGCGCATCGCTGCTCCTGTTCGTCGCGTTCCTCGCGATCGAGACGCACGTGCGCGCGCCGCTGATGCCGCTGCGCCTGTTCCGGCTGCGCAACCTCGCCACCGCGAACGTGGTCGGCGTGTTGTGGGCGGCGGCCATGTTCGCGTGGTTCTTCCTGTCGGCGCTTTATCTGCAACTGGTGCTCGGCTACACCCCGCTGCAGGTCGGACTGGCATTCATCCCGACGAATCTGGTCATGGCCGCGTGCTCGCTCGGCCTGTCGGCGAAACTGGTCATGCGCTTCGGCATCAAGCCGCCGCTCGCGGTGGGCCTGTTGTGCGCGGCGGCGGGCCTGCTGCTGTTCGCGCGCGCGCCGGTCGAGGGCGCGTTCGTCGTCGACGTGTTGCCGCCGATGCTGCTGCTGGGTTTCGGCGCGGGCATCGCGTTCAACCCGGTGCTGATGGCGGCGATGAACGACGTCAGCCCGAACGAGTCGGGCCTCGCGTCGGGCATCGTCAACACGTCGTTCATGATGGGCGGCGCGCTTGGGCTGGCGGTGCTGGCGAGCCTCGCGGCGGCGCGCAGCGGCGAACTCGCCGCGCATGGCGCGGTCCCTGCCGCAGCGCTGACCGCGGGCTATCACCTTGCGTTCTACGGCGGTGCCGCGTTCGCGCTGCTGGCGACGGCGGCGGGCCTGTTCCTGCTGCGCGCGCGACCGCTGCAGGCGGTGGGCGAGAGCGCCTGAGGTCCACGCGAGCGCGCACGCCGGCGGCGCGTGCGGCTCGCCTTTACCTGCACCGGCGGAGGTGCTAGAAAGCGCCGAGTGCCGATCCGTGCCAAGGGGAAAATCATGTTCGAGCGTCTGGAGCGCAGTTGGAGTCTGGTCAAGGCCAGTGCGGCCGTATTGCGGGAAAACAAAAGCCTGATGGTGCTGCCCGTCCTGTCGAGCATATGTTCGCTGATCGTGACGGCGAGCTTCCTCATTCCCGCGTTCGTTTCCGGCGCGTTCGACCACATCGGCAGCGCGCGGCACATGACGCCGGCACAATTCGTCACGCTGTTCGCGTTCTACGTCTCGCAATATTTCGTGATCATCTTCTTCAACTCCGCGCTGATCGGCGCGGCGCTGATGCATTTGCGCGGCGAACGCGCGACGCTCGGCGACGGCCTGCGCCTGGCCGCCTCGCGCCTGCCGTCGATCCTCGGTTATGCGGTCGTTTCCGCCACGGTCGGCATGGTGCTGCGTGCGATCGAAGAACGCGCCGGCTTCGTCGGACGCATCGTCACCGGCCTGCTCGGCGCGGCGTGGACGCTGGCGACCTTCATGGTGGTGCCGATCCTGGTCTCGCAGGACGTCGGCCCGATCGACGCGGTGCAGCGCAGCGTGCAGCTGCTGAAGCGTACCTGGGGCGAAAGCCTGATCGGCAACGCCGGCATCGGCATGGCGTTCTCGCTCGTGTTCCTGCTCGTGATCATGCTCGCGTTCGGCCTGCTGATGCTGGCGGCCAACACCGGTTCGCGCATCGCGACCGTCAGCGTGATCGCGCTCGGCGTGGCCGCCGTGCTGCTGCTGTCGATCGTGCAAGCCGCGCTGCATGGCATCTATGCCGCGGCGGTCTACCGCTACGCCGAAGAAGGCGACGCCGGCGCCGGTTTCGAACGCACGCTGCTGGCGAACGCGTTTCGGTTGAAGGCGTAAGGTTTCGCGGCGATTCCGCGCCGCGATCCCCTCCGGTCCATATCCATCGTCATCCCGGCGCGAGCCAGGATGACAAGCCGTGGGAACGCGGCGCAGAGCATCCGGGCACAACCATCCCCGAACGCCAGCTGACCACGCCAACGCTATGTGCGGAAGCGCACAGAGGCTCCTGGTCGCAAGCGCCCAATGTCGGTGCGCGAGCGAACGCAAGGAGTGCAGATGCGCGTGTTGGGCCTGCTAGCCGCGGTGATGAACACCGCGCCGGCCGCAGCCACGGATTGGTTGCAATTCGGTTTCGACCCCAGCCACAGTGGCGTGAATCCGTATGAGGCGCAGCTGTCGGCGGCGAACGTCGCGCAGACCAAGCTGCTGTATTCGTTGCAGTTGCCGGGGCTCGCCGACGGTGCCCCGGTGTTCCTGTCGCGGGTCGATACGCCAGTCGGACAGCGCGACCTGCTGTTCCTGACCCTGAGCGATGGCCGCCTGATCGCGTTGTCGGCGAGCGACGGCACACTGCTGTGGTCGCAATACCCGAGCGATACCAACGCGTGCGCGACCGACGCGTCGCCGTGCTTCACGTCGTCCTCGCCGGCCATCGATCCGAACCGGCAGTACGTGTACGCCTACCAGCTGGACGGCTACATCCACAAATACCGTGTCGGCGACGGCAGCGAGGTGCTGACGGGCGGCTGGCCGGAACTCGGTTCGCTGAAGCCCGACGTCGAATCCGAATCGCCTGCGCTGGCGATCGCGACGGCGGCGAACGGCTCGGCGTACCTGTACGCGACGTTCGCCGGCGCGCCATGGCTGCCGGACTACAGCGGCTACGACTACCAGGGCCATCTGACGGCGATCAACCTCGGCAGCGGCACGCAGATCACGTTCAACGTCACCTGCAGCGACCAGGGCAACGTGCATTTCGTCAAAAGCACGCCCAATCCGCCCGTGTCGGCAACGCCGGATTGCGAACAGCAGTGGTTCACCAATTCCAGCGGCACGCAGCTCGCCGACGGCGATGGCGGCATCTGGGCACGCGGCGGTCCGACCTACGATCCGGTCAACGACCGCATCTACGTGTCGACCGGCAATGGTCTGTACACCGCGAACAACGGCGGTCACGACTGGAGCGACTCGGTGCTCGCGTTCCCGGCGGCGCTCGACAGCGAGGTCACCGCGCCCGTCGACAGCTACACGCCGACCAACTACCAGGCACTGATGTATTACGACACCGACCTCGGTGCGACCGCGATCACGCGCATTCCGGCGCCGCAGGGATCGGCCAAGACGCACATCGGCCTGCAGATCGGCAAGGACAGCTACCTGCGCCTGATCGACCTCGACAACATGAGCGGCATGGGCGGTCCCGGTTTCATCGGCGGCGAGCTGTGGCTCGGCAGCGTGCCGCAGGGCAACATGGTGCTGGCGCAACCGATCGTCTGGACCGACCCGCAGACCGGCCGCGTGTTCCTGATCGTGGCGAACAACTTCGGCATTTCGGCGAGCGAGGTTTACGCCGATCCGAACAACGGCAACTTGCCGCGCGTGCGTGTCAGCGGCGCCCCGAGCTGGGTCAATCAGGGCGCTTCCGTGCCGGGCAGCGCGACGACGACGGGCGGAACGTCGCCGGTGCTGGCGAATGGCGTGATCTACTACGCCGGCGGCAGCGGCATCCTGGCGCTCGATCCGGCCAGCGGCACGACGCTGTGGCAGGACACGTCGATGGGCGTCGCCGACGCGAACACGCGCAGCAGTTTCCACAAGCAGAGCCTGATCGTCGTCAACGGCCGCATTTATGCCGCCGACGACCACGGCAAGCTCTGGGTGTACCAGTCGGGCGAAACGATCTTCGCCGACGGCTTCGAAGGCTACGCGCCGACTACGACACCCCCGGCGCCACCGACTCCGACGCAGGTTACGGCTGTGCTCGGTCAGTGGCCGAGCGCGAAACTCGTGGCGCACGCCGCGTTGCGTTCCTCGATCCAGCGCTGATCGCGGCCAGGGCGTTGCAACCCGCGGCAGCGCTACGTGCGCGGCCGTTGCGGCGTGCGCCCGCCGTCGCGAGCGGCGGCGTCCCTAAAGTCTGTTCCCAAGCCGCCGATAAACCCCTCGAGTGCAGCACGCTGCAACACCGAACACGAACACGCGAGGGGGATCAATGCAAACGAAACGGATCTGGATGGCTGCGCTGGCGCTGAGCGTCGCGTGCGGCACGATGTCGGCTCAGGCCGACGAGCAGCAGGAGTCGCACGGCAAAGAGGTCTACTCGATGTATTGCGTGCTCTGCCATGGGCCCAAGGCCGACGGCAAAGGCAAGGGCGCGGCCTCCCTCGGCGACGTGCGCCCATCCAACCTGCGCATCAGCAAGCTGAACGACGCGCAGCGCGAGCGCATCGTCAAGTTCGGCGGCGAATCCGTGGGCCGTTCCGCCAAGATGCCGCCGTGGGGCCAGGCGTTGTCCGCGGACGAAGTGCGCGACCTGATGGCGTATCTGAAGACCCTGCACGGCTCGGCCGACGACGGCACCTGAGCGGCAGCTCGAAACAAACCCGCCACGGCCGCCGCAGCGACCGTGGCGTGCTTCCCTGCTCAGCGCATCATTGCGGGCAGTTCTTCTGGATCCAGCAGCCGAACGTGTTGATCATGGCGGGCGTCCACGGCTGTTCGCCCGATCCCGGCGGCGGCATCGCGCCGCTCGACACATACGTATAGATCTTCGTCGCCCAGATCTTGGTGCTGTTGTAGTCGCTCAGATCGAGCGAGCCGCCGGTGACCTGTTTCATGTGCGCGACGTCGGTCGAGGTGAACAACTTGGCGATGTCGTTGGTCCAGGTGACGGAAGCCGGGCAGCTGAGCGCGGCGAAATAATGGTGATTGTGGGTCGTCATGGCGAATCTCCTGTGCGGGTCATGGAGTGAGACTGCGGTTGCGCAGTACACGGCTTAAGGTTCCGCTCGAGAGGTGCGCCGGGATTTCCGGCGTGATCACCGAGCCGCGAGCGAGAATGACGCTGAAGTCGCCGGCCTGGCCGGCCGGGTTCTGGCCCTGGCTGCCGTGGCAGCCCATGCAGCCGCCCATGGCGAAGTGACTGCCGGCGTAGTACGTGTTCTTGTGCTGCGTGCCGTCGGCGTTCCAGTCGGTGCTGATCGTCACCGTCGGCGTCAGGCCACCGCTGAACAGCTGCAGCGCACGGTTCGTCTCGACCACGATGTTCGCCTGGTAGAAGCTCGACGGCGACGGATGCTGCGCGCTGTATGGCGGCTGGCCGTTGTACAGCGACCCGTTCGGCGTCTGCGTCGTGATCACCTTGTCGTACGGGAAATACTGCACGTTGACCAGCTTGTAAGTCAGCCACGGTGCGGACGGGATGCCGTTCTGCTTCAGGTACGCCGCGATCGACGCGTGCGCGGTCGCATTCGCCGCGACCACTTCCGACGGAATCGCGTTGTCGCGCTTGTTGACGCAGATGTTGCCGCCGGCGGGCGCGTTGTTGGTCGGCGGGAACGCGCTGTTGATGTAATACAGCTCCTTGCCCGGACTGCTGCAGTACGTCGCCTGCGATGCCGCCTGGCACGTCGCCGGATTCGAGGTCAGGATCACCTGGCCGAGATTGCTCGGCGTCTCGTTCGGCGTCTTCGACGCGGGCGGCTGCGGATCGTTGAGGCACACCTGCGGCGTCGTTGCGGTGGCGGGAGCCGGCACGTTGATATTGCCGTCGGCGTCTTCGACCTTCGAGCCCGATGCGGTCAGCAGGTTGTCCGCCTGCTCGAACGTCGCGTAGATGAAGAAGGGCGCCGACGGCGTCTTCTGGATGATGTGCAGCGCAACCAGGCCCCACGTGCCGTCGCGATAGCAGAACGTGTTCGCGCCGCCGCTGCCCTGCTCGTAGAAGCGCACGGTCTGGGTGTGGAAGCGCCCGGACTTGATCTCGTCCGGATTGAGCACGCGCCATGCGGCTTTGACCTCCGTCGTGCCGAACGGCTGGCTGACCATGCTCGTGCTGCCGGCCGGCGGACTGGCCTGGTTCTGCGCCAGATAGCTCTTGGTCGCGTTCACGACCGCGAACGGAATCGCGTTCCACCACTGGTTCAGCGCATTGTTCGGATCGCTGTTCGAAGCGACGTACACGTATTGCGTTCGGTTCGACTTCGCCAGGAACCGGATCAGCTGCGGCGCGCTGTTGCCCGGCGCGCTGGAGGACTGCACCACGCCGGCGTACATGCTGTCGAGCGTGATCTGGTCGGTCTCGTCCAGGTTCACCCACGGCACCGGGTCGCCCGACTGCTTGGCGTCGCACGCCTGCACCGGCACGGCATAGTTGTACTGCGGCAGTGCGTCGTAGCCGTACGACGCGCTCGCGTTCGCGACGAATCCCGGCGGATTGCCCTGGCCGGGAAACGTCTCGACCTTGCCGCGGAACGTTTCCCACGTCGTCGGACCGGTGCATTTCGGATCGCCGAAACGGCAGGTCGGCGAGGGCGTGTCGCGCTGTCCGGACTGTCCCGACTGAGGACCGGCCGGCCAGTTGAGCGCGATGAACTCCTGCCACGCGAACGCCGCGGCCTGCGCCGGCGATGCGTTCGCCGCGCCGCCGCTTGCGGGCGGACCGGCGTTGTACGGCGGATTCAATTCGTTCGGCAAGGCCGAGGACACGGTGATCGGAATCGCCGGCGCCGACGCGGCGTCGGATTTTGCGGTGGCTTCGTGGCCACCACCGGCGAGCAACGCCGCCAGCGCGGCGGCAATGAACGACATTCGCAATCGCATACGGACTCCCACGGTTGTTGAAACCGGTTGGAAAAACGCGGATAAAAACCGCCCGGCAGCACCGACGCGAAGCGCGCGGCGCAGATCGAAATAATTCGGCAATGAGCCAGCGTCGGTCCGGCAGTGGCCGGATCGCACGACCGATCGCTTGTCGACGGACAAAACCGCCCGGCGGCGCTGTGTTCAGCACGCGGACAACGGTCGAGAACCCCTAGATCCCGGCGCGGGAGGCGCGCCCTCCGGTAGGCCGTATAACTAGCACGGCGCCGTGCGCACTGATGCTGTCAATTCTTCTAGTGGACAGCGCCTTAAAATGCGCGGAACACTAATCGGTTTTGATTTTAACGCGCCGCATTGCGGAAATTCGCACACGACGGCGCGCATTTCGCCGACAGCGACGCGTGTTCCGCGGGCGCAAACTGCACGCGTGTTCTCCACACGCTTCCACTCCGCCCTGCGCGCGTTTGCGTTTGCACTGCTGCCGCCGCATTGCCTGCTCTGCGGCCAGGACGGCGCGACGGCGCGCGATCTGTGCGACGCCTGCGCGGCCGACCTCATCGCCAACGTCACGGCGTGCGCGCGTTGTGCGTTGCCGCTGGCGGCTGCGGCGGCGCAATGCGGCGAGTGCCTGCATAGCGCGCCGCCGTTCGATGCGGCCTACGTGCCCTTCGTGTACGCGAGCCCGCTCGATCGCCTGCTGATGCGGTTCAAGTTCGGACGCAGTCTTGCGGCCGGACGCGTGCTCGCGGAAGCGTGGTGCGCGCGCTGGGCCGACGCACCGCCGCCGCTGCCGCAGGTGCTCGTGCCCGTGCCGCTGCACACGCAACGCCTGCGCGAGCGCGGCTACAACCAGGCGCTGGAACTGGCGCGCCCGCTGGCGCACGCGTTCGGCGTGCCGTTGGCCGTGGCGGCGCTGGTGCGAGTGCGGGCGACGCCGCCGCAATCCGAACTCGACGCGAAAGCACGCCGGCGCAACCTGCGTGGCGCATTCGCGCTCGCGCCGCATGCGCGGCTGCCGGACCACGTGGCGCTGCTCGATGACGTAATGACCACGGGCGCGACCCTGCGTGCCGCGGCGGCGGCCGTGCGCCGCGCGGGCGCGACCCGGGTCGACATCTGGGCGTGCGCGCGTGCGCCGCCGGCACGGCGACGCTGAGCCGCTACTTGAGCGCGTGGCTGAAAAAAATCCCGATCCAGATCGCGGCGCCGACCCAGCTGTTGTTCTTGAACGCGGCGAAGCACGCGTCGCGCCCGCGCCCGCGCATCGACCACAGCTGCCAGGCGAACAACAGCGCGGCGAGGCCAAGCGCGGCGAAATACGGCCAGTGCAGATGTCCGCGCTGCGCCACCAGCGCCATCGCGAACAGGAACGTCGCCATCAGCACGCCGAGAATCGGGAGGTCCGCGTCGCCGAACAGGATCGCGGTCGATTTCGCGCCGGCGCGGATGTCGTCTTCGCGGTCGACCATGGCGTATTCGGTGTCGTAGATCGTCGAGAACAGCACGTTGCCGAGGAAAACCAGTCCGCACAGCGGCAGCGCGGCCTTGAACGCGAGCCAGTCGCCGCCCTTGACCGCCGCGAACGCCATCGGGATCGACCAGCCGAACGCGCAGCCGAGATAGACCTGCGGCAGGTACGTGTAGCGCTTCATGAACGGATAGCTGACGGCGAGCACCGCACCGATCAGCGACAGCTCGACGGTCAGGCGATTGGTCAGCAGCACGAGCAGGAACGACGCGGCGATGAGTGCGGCGAACACGCCGAGCGCTTCGCGTGGCGTCACCTTGCCCGCGGCGATCGGGCGCTCGCGCGTGCGCTCGACCTGGGGATCGAGCTTGCGGTCGGCGAAATCGTTGATCACGCAGCCGGCCGAGCGCATCAGGAACACGCCTAGCGTGAAGATGACCAGCGTGCCACCGGGCGGAAAATCGCCGGCGGCGAGCCACAAGGCCCACCACGTCGGCCACAACAGCAGCGCCGCACCGATCGGCCGGTGCATGCGCGCGAGGTACGCGTACTGCGTGAGGCGCTCGCGCACGTGCACCCAGTCCACGCGCGCCAGCGCGCGGCCGAACGCGGATTGCGGCGGCTTCGCGGCCGGTTTCGCGTTTGTCCGGGGCTTCGGCGCGGCCGCAACGCGGTTCGTCGCCGGCCGCGGGCGGTTGGCGGCTGGGGGTTTCGGTGCCATGCGGGAAGTGTAACCGCTGCTGCGTTGCGAAAGCCGCGGCCGCGACGCCCAAAAAAAGGATCCCGTCATTCCCGCGCAGGCAGGAATGCCGCGGTCGCGATGCCCAAAAAATCCCGTCATTCCCGCGCTGGCGGGAATCCCGTTCTGGCTCTTTGCGCGAGACCTCGGAGCAAGAACTGGATTCCCGCCTGCGCGGGAATGACGGGCTGTGTGAGCCTGCGCGGGAATGACGGGCTGTGTGAGCCTCCGCAGGAATGACGGGTTACGTGAGCTGCGCGGGAGTGACGGGTTATGCAAGCCCTTCATCCGCACATTCCCGCCGTCGGTCCGTCAACGCCATCCAAACGCCCCAAACGGTGTTCGGATATCCGCCGAGCCGCCGTTGGCCGAACTACCGCAGGCTCACTACAGGGGAAAACGCATGCGTGTTTCAACCATGCTGGTCGGCGCCGTACTGGCGGCGCTGGCGGCGTCCGCCTCGGCGACGCTGCCGAATCCGGTGATGTTCGTGACGCAGGTGCCGGTGCCGGGCGACGACGTCGCCGCGCGCACGGTCACCTCGAGTTTCGCCAACCACTTGGGCAGCACCGCCGCCGCGCCGCGTGGCGGCGATCTGATGCTGCTCGCGCCGAACGGCACGCTGCGCAATCTCACCGCCGAGGCCGGTTATGGTTCGACCGGCGCGGGCGGTTTCCAGGACGCGAATGCGATCGCGGTGCGCGATCCGACCGTGCACTGGTCCGGCACCAAAGCCGTGTTCAGCATGGTGGTGGGCGCGCCGGCGACCGCCGGTGCCAACGCCACATACCTGTGGCAGCTCTACGAGGTCACGAACTTCGGCGCGGGCCAGACCGCGACGATCGCGAAAGTGGCGAACCAGCCGCCGTACAACAACATCGAACCCGCGTACCTGAGCGACGGCACGCTCGTGTTCGTCAGCGACCGGCCGCGCAACGGCGCGCCGCAGCTGTATCCGATCAACGACGAATACCGCGGCCAGGAAGCGAATTCCGGCCTGTGGCGGCTCGATCCCTCGAATGGCGCACTGACCTTGCTGGAACACACGCCGTCCGGCTCGTTCCACCCGATCGTGGACCAGGCGGGGCGCCTGCTGTTCACGCGCTGGGATCACCTGATGCAGGACAACAACAACAACCCGCTCAATCCCACGCCGCAGTACACCGTGTTCGACTGGACCAGCGAAGCGGCGAACGCCTCGACCGCCACCGCGGTGGACCTCTATCCCGAGCCGATCAACGAACCCGCCGGCTCGCCGATCAATCCATTCGAGATCAACCAGTTTTTTCCGTGGCAGGTGAACCAGGACGGCACGCGCGAGGAAATCCTCAATCACCTCGGCCGGCATGAATTGTCGGTCGGCATCAACAAGACGTTCGCGAACGATTCGAACCTGGTCGTGTTCAACGCCGCGACGTCCGGCCGCACCAATCCGAACGCGATCTACAATTGCCACCAGATGCGCGAAGATCTGCGCCCGGCGAAGGCGGGCCGCATTCTGTGCGTCGACTCGCAGGAATTCGGCACGCACGTGTCCGGCCAGATCGTCGCGATCAACGCGCCGCTCGGTGCGAATGCGCACGACATCACGGTGCAATACATCACGAACCGCGCGACCGCGCTGCCGTTCACGGCGTCCGGAAATATCGGCCACTTCCGCGATCCGCTGCCGCTGAGCGACGGGTCCCTGGTGGCCGCGTTCTCGCCGACGCCGCTGGCCGAGCCCGGCCCCGCCGGCGCGCCGGCGACGTACCAATTCCGGCTGACCACGCTGAGCGCGAACGACACGGCCAACGGCAACGCGATCAATTCCGGCACCCTCACCGGCGGCGCCGGCATCAACAAGTCCGTGAGCTACTACGCGAACGGCACACTGGTCAGCTACAGCGGAGCGCTGTGGGAAATCGAGCCGGTCGAAGTGGCTGCACGCAGCGCGCCCACCGCGCAGACCGAGCCGGCGCTGGCCGCGCCGGAACAGGCCGCGTTTGCGACGGCGAACGTGGCCGAGGCCGACATCCGCGCGTTCCTCAAGACGCAAGGGTTGGCCTTGCTCGTGATGCGCAACGTTACCTCGCGCGACGCAGCCGATCAGCAGCAGCCGTACAACCTGCACGTGGCGGTCGCCGGCGGCACGCAGACGCTCGGCAACGCGAACCAGCTGTACGACATTTCCGAGATGCAATTCTTCGAGTCCGACCAGGTGCGCGGCTTCGGCACGCCGGCCGCGCCGCTGCCCGGACGCCGCACGTTGACGCGCTATCTGAACGATGCGCATGCCGTGCGTTTCAACCCGAACGCGGCGACGAACCCCGGTGCGCAACCGATCGCGGCGGACGGCTCGGTCGCGCTGTTCGTGCCCGCGCAGCGCGCGATGACCTGGACTACGCTCGCGCCCGCATCGAGCCCGAACAATCCGGCCTGGGTGGCGGCGAACGCGCCGGTGGTGCGCGAGCGCTACTGGATCGAGTACCAGCCCGGCGAGATTCGCGCCTGCGACGGTTGCCACGGCGTCAACGTGACCAACCAAGCCGGTCTGCCCGCCGCCACCAACACGCCCCAGGCGCTGATCGACCTGCTCGCGTGGTGGAAGCTGCACGACGACGAGATCTTCTACGACGGCTACGGACCCTGAGCGAACGTTCATCGTCCTTTGAGGGGTATGGGCATTGAGCGTGACACGCACCCGTTCCTGCGGCAGATTCGGGGCGTGAGCGGAACACGCCCTCCCCTCGGACGGCTTCATGGTCAGGGGGGAGGGTTTGGGTGAGGGGGCGGCGCCCGACCGTCTCCCCGCTGCCGACCGGGCGGAGTATGCTCGCGCGTGGGGAAATCACGCGCGAGTCCAATCATGGGAAAAGTTCTACCGGCCCGGTTCATTCCGTTCGTGCTCTGCGTTCTCGTCTGCGTCCTGTCGCTGGCGATGTTGTGGGATGGCGTGACCTGGCGATGGCTTGCGGCGGCGAGCGGCGCGCTGGTGATCGTCGGCATCGCCGACCTGCTCGCGACCAAGCACACGCTGCGGCGCAATTTTCCGGTCACCGCACACTTTCGCACGTTCTTCGAATATTTCCGCCCGATGCTGCGCCAGTACGTGGTCGAATCGGATACCGAAGAGGTGCCGTACTCGCACGCGCAGCGTTCGCTCGTGTACCAGCGCGGCAAGAACGTCGAGGACAAGCGCCCGTTCGGCACCGAACTCGATCTGTACGCGACGCAGTACGAATGGATCAATCACTCGCTCGCGCCGGCGAAGATCGACAGTCACGATTTCCGCGTCGCGGTCGGCACGCCGGCGTGCAGCCAGCCGTATTCGGCCAGCGTGTTCAACATCTCCGCGATGAGTTTCGGCGCGCTGTCGGCGAACGCGATCCGCGCGTTGAACGAGGGCGCGCGTCGCGGCGGTTTCTACCACGACACCGGCGAAGGCTCGATCTCGCAATATCACCGCGAGATGAAAGGCGATCTGTGCTGGGAAATCGGCTCCGGCTATTTCGGTTGCCGCAATCCGGACGGCACGTTCAGCGAGGAGCGCTTCATCGAGAACGCGCTCTCGCCGCAAGTCAAAATGGTCGAGGTCAAACTGTCGCAAGGCGCCAAGCCGGGCCACGGCGGCGTGCTGCCGGCAGCCAA
>Ga0068856_100005106_pt1 | contig 12970 bp, 9 predicted proteins | sample KBSCornC62_FD_66595 | JGI IMG/M metagenome (GOLD analysis project Ga0068856, IMG submission 66595) | Corn rhizosphere microbial communities from Kellogg Biological Station, Michigan, USA - KBS Corn C6-2 | ecosystem: Host-associated > Plants > Roots > Rhizosphere > Soil ...
ACAATGTTGATTCCGATCTGCTCGTCGCCCTCCAGTTTCAACTTGTTGAGAGCCGTCGCACACCGCGCCAGAGCGACTCCGCCACCCGGAACAATGCCTTCCTCCACCGCTGCGCGAGTCGCGTGCATAGCGTCTTCGACGCGAGCTTTCGTCTCTTTCATTTCGGTCTCGGTCGCCGCCCCCACCTTTATTACAGCCACGCCACCCACGAGTTTTGCTAATCGCTCCTGCAGTTTCTCGCGGTCGTGGTCACTCGTCGTCTTTTCAATCTGGCCACGGATTTCCTTCACGCGGCCCTCGACGTCACCCTTCTTGCCTTTGCCTTCGATGATGGTGGTGTTGTCCTTGTCGATGGTGATTTTTTTCGCCTGTCCGAGATCCTCAATCTTCACGTTTTCCAGCTTGATGCCGAGATCTTCGGTGATGGCCTTCCCTCCGGTGAGGGTTGCTATGTCCTGCAACATGGCCTTGCGCCGGTCACCGAAGCCGGGAGCCTTGACGGCCGCGACCTGCAACGTGCCACGCAATTTGTTGACGACTAAAGTTGCCAGGGCCTCTCCCTCTATGTCTTCGGCGATGATGACCAGCGGTCTGCCACTCTTGGAGATCTGCTCAAGCAGCGGCAGGATGTCCTTCATCGAGCTGATCTTCTTTTCGTTGATGAGGACGTAGGCGTTCTCGAATGCAACCTCCATACGCTCGGGATCGGTGACGAAATAGGGAGAGAGATAGCCTCGGTCGAACTGCATGCCTTCGACAACTTCGAGCTGAGTCTCGAGAGTCTTCGACTCTTCTACTGTAATGACGCCGTCCTTGCCGACCTTCTTCATGGCATCCGCGATGATGTTGCCAATGGTTTCGTCGTTGTTGGCGGAGATACTGCCGACTTGCGCGATCATGTCACCGGTGACGGACTTGGAGAACTTGTCTAGTTCGCCGTTCTTACGCTCGCCCGTCTTCGGATCGATGTTGCCGCAAATCGCGTCAACAGCTTTCTCAATCCCGCGTTTCATGGCCATAGGATTAGCGCCGGCCGCGACGGTCCGGACGCCTTCACGGTAGATGGCCTGGGCCAGAACAGTCGCGGTTGTCGTACCGTCACCGGCAACGTCGGACGTTTTGCTAGCGACTTCGCGAACCATCTGAGCGCCGATGTTCTCAAGACCGTCCTGAAGTTCGATCTCTTTCGCAACGGTGACGCCGTCCTTGGTGATCGTAGGAGATCCGAATTTCTTCTCGATGACTACGTTTCGGCCTCTGGGGCCGAGAGTTACCTTCACCGCATCCGCCAACAAGTTCACGCCGCGCAAGATCGCCTGCCGCGACTCTTCCCCGTGTACGATTTGCTTTGCCATAGTTTTTTCTCCTTAAATAATGTCGTGAAATCTGTTGCCTGAGGCTTCGCGTTTGCGTTAAGGGCAGGCATCAGAATTCGTGACCACTCGCATCGAGACTGCACCATCGCAAGAGAACAGGGGCAGCGACCTACTTGCGAGCACCGACGGCCTCACGAGCGCTGACACTCTCTTTTTTGGCCGTACCCGTAACGATGCCAAGAACTTCCTCCTCTTTCATAATGAGGAAATCGTCTCCATCGAGTTTGATCTCGGTACCGGAGTACTTGCCGAACAGAATGCTGTCGCCTTCCTTCACCGCAAGTGGGAACAACTTGCCTTCATCGTTGGTCTTGCCCTTGCCCGCAGATATGACAGTGCCCTCCTGTGGTTTATCTTTGGCAGAATCGGGGATGATGAGGCCTCCCCGCGTAGTTCCCGCTTCTTCAATTCGGCGCACCAGGATGCGGTCGTGGAGTGGAGTAAATTTCGTTGTCATAGGTGCTGACTCCTTGTATTCATTAGTAATCGAGACATGGGACCCCGCCGCGGAAGTGAACACGCGACTCGTTCTGAGTTCGGTGGGAACCGGTGCCCTCGCTTAAAACTTTATTCATTGTGGCCTTCGAGGACGGGAACGAACTAGACCGATCCGAAATGTTCTTTAGCCAGTATGGTCCTCGTGGAGATACGAAGCTGATCAAGATTGACCACTGCACGTCCCCACTCCCTTCCAGCCCGCCCGATGGCAGCTGCTTGGTGCAGGCCGGTATAGGTGGCGAACTCGAGTGGCAGACTCTCTAGTCAAATCAGTACACTTGTGTCCATTTTGCCCCCGTTTCCGCCTTGCAAGGTGGACGGGAGCGGTCCGATCTGGGGCGCGGGATTTATCTCGTGCAGTTCTGCTAAGGGGCGTGCTGAGGAATCATGCACTAAGAATAGCAATCGAGGGTGCGCTTGCTGTTTTCAAGAGGGTTCATCGCGGCCAAGAAATCCGACACTTGCATTCCGGAGTCGAGCAAGTGAATAAAATCAGCCGGGCTGATGCCTTGACGCTCGGCAATGTCGAGCAATTCACCGACAGCGCATTCCACCAGTTCTGGCTTCGGCTCTGCGGGCTGTCGAAGACTATTCATTGCACTCCTTACAAACTTTATTCATCATGTTTTGGGTCAACTCTCAGTATTCGAAGAGTTTGCCGGATCGCTCTTACCCTGTCTGTTCACAAATGCACACCTTGCCGTCGCTGATTTTGGCTGGGCATGAACGAAGACCCCATGCACTTGCTACTTCCGGTTCCCTCCGATAGCGTCTCGCACCCTCCGTTCTCTTTTACCGTGCCGTGACAGGGCGGCGTTCCGCCAGCAGGAAGTCAGATTCGAGGTCACAAAGTTCGTGAGACAAGGGCTGATCTCCGCCGATCGGGACGCGAAAGACATCTGCAATCGCGTGAAATTTATCCAAAGCTCTCGCGCACACGCCAGCATTAACTTTTCCCGATACAACAAGATTTAGTAAGGTGGTTAGAAGCTCAGAGCGCAAAATCAAGGAAAGGCTGCGCTATTCGACGCGTCGAATAGCAGCAAATCGATGAGGGTTTGAGATGACGATGCATGCGTTCCTAGCCGAGTGCGGGTTTGCACCCACGATGGAGGGCTTGCTCGCTGTCGATTGAGGTTTAAGAATTCTCATAAGTCATTGAAAACATGGTGGCCAGGGACGGAGTTGAACCGCCGACGCCAGCCTTTTCAGGGCTGCGCTCTACCACCTGAGCTACCTGGCCACGGTCAGAACCTTCCGTAGATGCGGGCTCTCACAGCTCATTCGCTTCACGCTGATTCGTGCGGATTGCAAACCGAAAAATGCAGGATCGGTGCCGGAGCGTGCGGAACGATTCGATTATAGCAACCACACTCCATTCGCTCAACGCTCTCTGACCAACTGCGGCACGTCTCCTCATCTTATGCCCTATTTTCTGCGCACCTGCGTTAGGCTTCGAGCGGCATGCACTTAAGCACGTTCTTAGGTTGCAAAGCTCTTCACGAATTCCACCAGGCTGCGCAGCGCAATTCCTGATGGCCCCTTTGCGATCCACGGCTTCTGATCTTCCGTCCATGCGGTACCCGCGATATCCAAATGGATCCAAGGTGTGTCTTCTGCGAATTCCTTCAAAAACATCGCAGCCGTGATGGCTCCTCCCCAGCGCCCACCGGTGTTCATAATGTCGGCTATGGATGACCGGATCTGCTCTTTGTATTCATCGTCCAGTGGCATCCGCCACATTTTTTCCCCCGCCTTCGCGGTCGCGCTGTTAAACCTCGCGTACATATCGTCGTCATTCGCGAAAACGCCTGCATTCGCATAACCCAGTGCGACCACAACGGCCCCAGTCAGCGTTGCCGCGTCCACCAGATGCGTGCAGCCGAGTTGGCGGGCATAATAAAGACCATCCGCCAGAACCAACCGGCCTTCCGCATCGGTATTGATAATCTCGATCGACTTGCCTGACATGGCGATCTGTACGTCGCCCGGCTTCTGTGCCTTTCCCGAAGGCATGTTCTCGGTCGCGCAAACGATCCCGATCACCTTCACCTTGGGCTTCAGCAGCGCGATCGCACGCATCGCGCCGATCATCGTTGCTCCACCCGCCATGTCGTACTTCATCTTCTCCATGCCATCAGCCGGCTTGATGGAAATGCCGCCCGTGTCGAACGTAATTCCCTTCCCCACCAGGCCGAGTACTGGCTTCGCGGGCGCCCCGGCGGGATCGTATGTCATGACTATCAATGCGGGCGGTTCATCGGAGCCCTGCGCAACGCTCCAGAATGCCCCCATCTTCAGTTCTTTGATCTTGTCCGCGCCATACACCTCGCACTTCAGCCCAACTTCCGCACACATTTTCCTGGCGCGCTCTGCCAGGATCGTCGGAGTCATACGGTTGGAAGGTTCATTCACCAGGTCGCGCGTGAAATTCTGTGACTCCCCGACAATCTGCGCCTCGGCGGCGGCTCTCTCCAGCACCATCTTGTCGCCACTCGTCACTACGGTGACGACATCGATCTGCTGATCTTTGCGATCACTGCGGTAGTAATCAGGATCGAAGTTCCCGACGTGCGTTCCTTCAACAATAGCCCGCACGGCCTGGTCGCCAGCGATACCAGTCGGCGCCACAAAAGCGAAACTGCGAATTCCACGCGATTTCAATGTTCGCGCCGCCGCTCCCGCGAGGCGGCGCAGATCGTACGCGGAGAACGATTTCGCGCTCCCCCCTGAGATCAGCAGCAGACGCTTCGCCTTCAAGCCCGCCGGCTTATGCAACAGATTCGTCTCCAACGGCTTGCCCGATAATTCCCCGCTCCCCAGCAGATCGGCGGAGGCTGACTGCAAACCGGCATCGCCACTTGCAACCTTCAACTCGGGCTTATTGGTCTTGTCAGTGGAACCTGAGGTGGACTGATCCAAAACAACGCAAACCAGTGATTCGGTTTCGACTTCGGCGGGCGTAGAAAGAGAGATTGTCGTCTTCATAGTGTAGAAATTTGTAGTAGTTCTTTTAGTATCGACGGCGACACGGCAAAAGCGCAAGCCTCGCGTATCATCCTGAGCGCAGCGAAGGACCTCTGCCGTGCACACAGGGGCTGAACTGGATGCACGCTGAAAGAGAGCCCGAGTACGGACGCTTTACCCCGCCAGCGCACTTGGAAATCGAGTCTGAAAATCCAGAAGCCCGACCCATTCCGGCGTCACAGTAATGCGCACCATAGAAGAAACCAGACCGCGCAACTGGGTAAGCCAACCCTTAGCCAACTCGGCGTCGAAATAGCGCGCGGCCGCAGCCTCATATTCAGGAACGATTCCCTTCACTGGCTCCAGCCGGGCAGTTCCCCGGATCAGTAGCACCTTATGAGGAAAAGTATTGTCGTCAATGGTGATTGCAACCTTTGGATTTTTCGCCAGCGCTTTCAATTTAGGCGCTTTTGAAGGCGACGCCATCACGATCTCGCTCCCGTTCCAATGAAACCAGATCGGCACGACCCGCGGGCTCCCATCCGTCCACACATACGCCACCCGCGCCGGAATCTTCGAGCGCAGAAGTTCTTGCGACGCCGGATCCTGTAAAAGGCTCAGATCGCCTTGCTGAACTGCACGCATGTGCTTTCTCCTTTTTTAGGCAGCTCTCGTGGCAACCACCGCCCATTGCGCCCAAATTGTACTCCTCTCGAGATTTCGGTTCGTCCTGCCGCCCGGAACAATTTTAGCCCGGGATTTCCCACTTTCCCGGGGCCGCACGACGCGACGCGGGTGACGCAATTCCGCTTCTCAGAGTATGATTCAAAGCCGCAGCCCTGAATCCTGGAGATTGCATGCTGATTCGATGCAAGATGGTTGCTCTTTTTATCGCCCTTCTGATAACCCTCACCAGCATTCCCAATCAGCTTTCATCCCAAGCTGCGCCACAACGCGTTTCCCCGCCAAAGGCTCATCGCTCGGGTGCTGCCGCAGAAAACAGAGCAATCGCCATACCTGACACCACGCTCGCCATCAACTCTCCCACTCCCATGTCGCAGCGCGTCGTGCACTATGAAATCGACGCAAAGTACGACGCTGCCACGCACGCCGTCAATGCGACGGAAGTTCTGACCTATCACAATGTGACGGGAGAGGCTCTCGATCACTTCCCCTTCCATCTCTATCAGAACGCCTTCCAGCCGAAAGCAACTTTCGTGCGTGACTCCAAACTCATGGGCAGCCGCGACACGGGTTATGAGAAGTGGCAATCCAAATACTACGGTTCTGAGGACATCAAGAGCATCGAAGTGGTTGGCCAAGGGGACCTAACCAAAGAACTGCAGTTCATCGCGCCAGACGACGGCAATAAAGATGATAAAACCGTGATTGATCTGCACGTTCCCAAAGCGATTCCCAACGGCGCTTATGTGCAGTTCAAGATCGCCTTCCAGACAAAATTCCCGGAGACTCAGGCGCGCTCGGGATGGAAGCGCGATTTCCTGCTCGGAGGTCAATGGTTCCCCAAAATCGGGGTCTGGTGGCATGGCTCGTGGAACTGCCACCAGTACCACAACACCACTGAATTCTTTGCCGATTTCGGCGTGTATGACGTGAAGCTTACCGTCCCAAAGAACGAAGTGATCGGAGCGTCCGGCGTCGAAGTTGGTAGCGCTGAGAACGCGGACAATACCAAAACTGTCACTTACCACGGCGACGACATTCACGATTTCGCTTGGACCGTCAGTCCGCGATACCAGGTTCGCGAGGCCACGTACCAGGCGCAGATGGGCCCCATCACACTGCGCTTTCTAATGCAACCCGCCCATTGGAGCCAAGCGGAGCGCCACGAGCGCATCGTCCGCGACACTCTGGACCGTTTCGAGAAGTTCTACGGACCGTATCCATACAAGACCTTGACCGTCGTCGATCCCGAACCAGACTCCGCTGCGGGTGGGATGGAATATCCCACGTTCATCACCGGAGGCGCAAGTTGGATCGCGCCGGCGGGATACAAGCTCGAACCGGAGGGCGTGATCGAGCATGAATTTGGCCATCAATACTGGTATGGCATGGTTGCGACCAACGAATTTGAAGATGCCTGGATGGATGAAGGCATCAACAGCTACACCGAGGTCAAGGTTCTCAGTTCCATTCTCGGGCGCAATACATCTGTCATCGACATGTACGGTAGCACGGTGGGAGACTTCGAACTCCAGCGGCTCTTCTACATTACCTGGCCTGATTTCGATCCGATGGCGCAAAAGGCGTATGACTACGTGACTGCGAACTCTTACGGTGCCATCACCTACGGCAAGACCGCTACGGTTCTCCTGACCTTGGAGGGCATTATCGGCGAAGACACCATGGCCAAAGCCATGCACGCTTATTTCATGAAGTATCGCTTTACTCATCCCGCCAAAGAAGATTTTTTGAAGACGATCGAGGAAGTCTCAGGGAAAGATTTGCGCTGGTATTTCAATCAGGCTGTTTACGGCTCGCAGGTATTGGACTACGAAATCCTCAGCGCGAACTCTTTCCCTGTGAACTGGTACGAAGAGGACAAGACGAAAAAAGACGCGAAGAAAAACAAGGGTAAGGACGGCACAGTCTACCAGTCTTACGTGACCCTGCACCGCAAGGAAGACTTCAGCATGCCCGTTGCGGTTGAAATCAAATTCGACGACGGCGAAACCGTCCGCGAACACTGGGACGGCCAAAGTCGTTGGACCAGATTTGGTTACGTGAAGAAGGCGAAGGTCGTTTCAGCGGAAATTGATCCCGATCACAGCGTCCAGCTTGACCGCAACAAGTTCAACAACAGCTTCGTTGTCCAAGCCAACTCTCACCCTACCTATAAATTGTCGAACTATTGGCTCTTCGTGACGCAGTTGTTAGGCCAGGTCTTTGCCTGGTGGGCAGTGTAAGGACTAAAGATGCCACACACCTTCAGGATCGAAAATGCCAAACGCAACGTGATCAGCAGCGGATTGCGGATGGTTCTCGCCAACAAGCGTTACCTCGTCTGGTTCTGGCTGCTGAATCTGTTTCTGGCGATTGCCGGAAGCTCGCCTTTTCGCGCGAGCGTTCATCCCATCCTCGATCACAGTCTTTATAGCGAAGGACTTACGCAAGGCTTTCGTCTGGCCGAAATGTTCGAACTCTTCGCGCGTCCGGAGTTCGGAGCGACCCGGGCAATCGCCACCCCCGCCGCATGGGCTGCCTGCCTATTCTTCCTCGCGACAGCGTTATTTCTTCCCGGAGTATTCGCTGGATACGCCTCCACTTACCGCTTGCCTCGCGAAGATTTTTTTCGTGCCTGCGCCCGCGCCCTATGGCGCTTCGTGCGCCTAATGATTATCGCCGCCATCGTAATGGGCGTAATCGCTGGCCTTCTCTTCTGGGCCAGCAATGCCCTGGTCGACAAGGCGGGAGAAAGCACCAACGAACGTCTTCCCTTCACCATTCACATTGTCGCTTTACTGGTGATCTTCCTTATTATGACTACCCTGCGAATCTGGTTTGATCTCGCTGAGGCCGACATAGTGCTAAACGATCAAAGAGCAGCGCGGAGATCCATTGCCAGCGCTTTTAGGCACACATTTCGCAGCATAGGACGGCTGCTCGCCAGCTACGTGGTCACGACCATTGTCGCTGCCATCGCGCTGGTCGTCGGGATATGGTGCTGGATCCACCTCATCCCCTCAAACAGCATCACACGGGCTTTCCTGCTGATGCAGTTCATCCTCTTCTCATTGCTGATACCGCGCTTCTGGCAAAGGGCGATCGCCGTCTCCTATTGGCAGGAGAAGATGCTGGTCCCGGTAGTCGAAGTGCATCCCATCGAACCCGCACCTGTCGTCACGCCCGCCGTTCCCGAGCCGTCACCCGTAATTCCAACCTCGCCTGCAGAGTTCGAAGGATCGTGAAGGCTTAAGGATTTAAGTAAAGGTTTAACAAAAGCCTACCTGGAAATGGGTCACCCTTGTGGAGACGGCCGCCCTCGGCCGTCTGGCCGAGCGAACCTCGGCTGCAGTCGCCGCTACCCCCGAGCCCTCCCTCGAGCGACGGCCTCCCTCGCCTCTTTGTCCGCTGTACGTCGCCGCTCCGTCTCGCGCTTGTCCCACAGCTGCTTACCTTTAGCGAGCGCGAGCTCAATCTTCACCTTACCGTTCTTGAAATACATCCGGGTCGGAATTAGTGTCAGCCCTTTCTGCTGTGTCTTGCCGATGAGCTTCCGGATTTCCTCCTTATGCATCAGCAACTTTCTGGTTCGCAGCGAGGCGTGATTCGAATAGCTTCCATGCTCATAAGGGCTGATATGACAATTGAGCAGCCATAGCTCCCCATCCTTGATCAAGCCATAAGCGTCCTTAAGGTTTGCCCGCCCGTTTCGGATTGACTTCACCTCCGTCCCGGTCAGAGCCAGCCCAGCCTCAAATTTTTCCAGCAAGAAGTAGTTATGTGAAGCGATCCTATTAACGGCGGCATCCCTGTGCCCGCTCGCTGTGGGATCGCGCCGCGGAGATTTCTCCGCGTTAGGCTTGGTTTGATGGGTAGATTGGCGGGCCATGAGTGTCTCGCAAGTTCAATCTTAGCAGCACGAATCAGAGATCGGACAAGCCGTAGCCTGTGAGATGTGAAGCCCTCCCCATGGTTGAAGGTAGCTGACAGAAGCCGGCGAAATCAGCCAAGGCAACTTGTAAGTCGTGTTCGAAGCGTGGAGCCGACGGGTGAGGTGAAGTCCGACGCCGGAGGTCTGAAGTGAGTAGTTCAACCCTATAGTGCAGCGACCAAAGAGTGTAACTGCTGCCTCACCAAGCACTTCAGGAGCTATAAATTGCGATGCTATAATCGGGTCACCGCGAATTTTTTGTACATCGAGTAGATTTCCCGCGTCAACACGCCGCCGGGATGGGGCCACACGTGGGAAATGCGCGTATCCGCAGAGATCGTATTAAGAGGATATTTTCGTGAGGATCACCGAATGAGACGCACGCTGCGCACGGCTTTATGCCTCCTGCTGGTCGCCTTCGCAGCCCTGCCTGCTCTTGCCGATAAGGCTAAAGACCTATTCGACAAGGGTCGCGACGCCGAAGCTCGGCAGCAGTACGAAGCTGCTTTTGGCTTCTTCCGCCAGGCCTATCAGCTCAAGCCCAAAGACCTGCGTTACCGTGCCGCCTTCGAGCACTCGCGCTTCGATGCCGGCGCCGAAGTCGTCCATCGCGGCCAGAAACTGAGGCAGGAAGGCAAACTTCAGGACGCCGTTGCCGAATTCCAGAAGGCGCTGGCTATTGATCCGTCTTCTTTCATCGCTCAGCAGGAACTTACCCGCACGCTGAAGATAATTAATGATCAAACGAATCCCACTCCTCAGGCTGCCGGCACCCCGGGTTCGCTGGAACGCAAAATTCACGACGCGGGCGGCCCGGTCGAACTAGCGCCGATCTCCAATGTGCCGGTCACGCTGAAGATGCTCAACACCAAGTCCGATGTGGTCTATCGCACAGTTGGACAACTGGCTGGCATCAACGTCCTCTTTGATCCTGACTACACTCCACGTCCCATCAATGTCGATCTCAACGGTGTCTCTCTGGAAGATGCGCTGGAGATCTCTGCGCTCGAGTCAAAAACTTTTTGGCGGCCTGTAACTCCCAACACCATCTTCGTTGCGACCGACAACCCTGCCAAGCGCAAAGAACTGGAACAGAGTGTTCTCAAGACTTTTTACCTCTCCAATCTTTCCCTGCCCACCGAACTGCAGGACGTTGTGAATGCCATTCGCGCGGTGCTCGATGTACAGCGCGTGCAGCAGTTGCTTTCGCAAAATGCTCTCGTTGTGCGCGGAACTCCTGATCAGATCGCCTTGGCGCAGAAGCTCGTGCAGGATCTTGATAAGGCTCGCCCCGAAGTTATCGTCGATATCGCTGTAATGCAGGTCAGCAAAGACCGCTCCCGCACCCTGGGTCTGAGTCCCCCGACAAGTGCGACGGTAACCTTGCAACCGAATATCAACCAGACCGTCACTACTCCAACCACCAACCCCATTACCGGCGTGACTACGCCCAGCACCAGTACTGGCAACTCATCCAACGGCATCAACCTGAACACTCTCGGCAATCTGAACGCAACCGATTTCCAGGTCACGATTCCTTCCGCCAACTTGTCGGCGGTGATGAGCAACAGCGACACCAAGCTGATTCAGAATCCTCAGATTCGCGCTCTCGATGGACAAAAAGCTTCGCTGAAAATTGGTGACCGGGTTCCCGTCGCCACTGGATCGTTCCAGCCGGGCATCGGCGGCGTCGGCATCAACCCGTTGGTCAACACGCAATTCCAATATCTCGACGTCGGCGTGAACATCGACATCACCCCGCACGTGCATGCCAATGGCGAAGTCACTCTCAAGATTTTGATGGATGTTTCCGCGGTAACAGGCCAGCAAAACATTGGCGGCATCAGCCAGCCCATCATCGGGCAGCGCAAGATCGAACACGAAATCCGTCTCAAAGACGGAGAAGCCAACCTGCTGGGCGGAATCATGGAAGACCAGCAGACTAAGTCGCTGAGCGGCATTCCTGGCCTCGCCCAGATTCCTATCCTGAAATACTTGTTCGGGCAAACCACCCAGGATCATTCCGAAAATCAGATTGTCTTTGCCATAGTGCCCCATATCATCCGCGGCAGCGACGTGCAGGAACTCAACCAGCGTCCGATCGATATCGGCACCGCGACCACTATCGAATTGCGCCACATCTCCAGCAGATCGCAGGGGACTGCTGCGCCCGGTTCGCCTTCGGTTACGCCTGCACCGGTGAATCCGGCGACTCCCACGCAGCCGTCAACGACGCGAGCCAACCCGGGTCAGCCCTCGAACCCCGCGGCGAGTTTCCTGTTCGATCCGCCGACTGTTCAGGCCACTAAAGGAAACACATTTGCCGTGAATCTATTGATTTCCGGCGCGCAGAACGTATATTCCGTGCCCGTGCAGCTGAACTACGATCCAAAAATTCTGCAACTCGTGAACGTCTCCAACGGCGGATTCCTGTCGCAAGACGGACAGGCAGTCGCTCTGGTGCACCGCGAAGATGAGGGTTTAGGACAGTCGCAGATTACCGCGACGCGCCCTCCCGGCGCAGGGGGGGTTTCCGGCCAGGGTGCTGTAGTCACCATGACCTTTGAAGCGAAGGCGTCGGGCCAGACTCCGCTCACGATCACGCGCGGCGGAGCCCGCGACCCCGGCCTGCAAGCGATCACCGTAAATGGTGCCCAGGCAGCCGTGTCGGTCCAGTAAGCGCCCCTGATTGGAGGGGTGCCCCACTCTTCTCGCGTTTTGCGAAAGGGTGGGGATTTTGACTTTAAAGATGTGAGCTATGACGTTCTCGAGATTTCATAACCGAACACGAGCAAACGGCTTCACGCTCATCGAGTTGATGGTTGCCACCACGATCCTGGCGATCCTCACCATGATGGCCCTGCCGCTGGCTCGCGTGACCATCCAGCGCGAAAAGGAAAAGCAGCTCCGCCAGGACCTCTGGGAGATGCGCGACGCCATCGATCGCTACAAAGAAGCCGCCGACCGCCAGATGTTCCAGACCAAGGTCGACAGCATGGGATATCCCCCCGATCTCGAAACCCTGGTGAAAGGCGTGGAAGGCCAAGCCAGCAAGAAATATCGCTTCTTGCGTTCTATTCCTACAGATCCGATGACGCACAGCAAAGAGTGGGGCCTGCGCTCGATGCAAGATGATCCTGACTCCGATTCCTGGGGTGGGCAGAGTGTTTTTGATGTCTATACAAAATCTCAAGGCACCGGGCTGGATGGCACCAAGTACAAGGACTGGTAGATGTCAGGGTCTCTGAAAAACCGGATGCGCACCTACGATCAAGGGTGCACCATTGCTCACGGATGTGGCGAGAAGTTTAGCTTTCGACCGAGTTCGCCGAACCGCCGTTCAAGCGCCAGGAACTCCCGCGGCTTCACCCTGCTCGAACTCATGATGGTCATTTTCATCATCATGATCCTGGCCTCCGTTGCCATGCCGGTCTATAACCAGTCGGTAGTCCAGGCGCGCGAGTCCGTTTTGCGCTCCAATTTGGCGACTCTCCGCTCCGTCATCTCGCAGTAC
>Ga0068856_100005111_pt1 | contig 12963 bp, 15 predicted proteins | sample KBSCornC62_FD_66595 | JGI IMG/M metagenome (GOLD analysis project Ga0068856, IMG submission 66595) | Corn rhizosphere microbial communities from Kellogg Biological Station, Michigan, USA - KBS Corn C6-2 | ecosystem: Host-associated > Plants > Roots > Rhizosphere > Soil ...
CTAATGCATACCGGCGAGCAGCCGGCCGCCTCGGATCACCGGCTGCTGACGACCATCGCGTACCAGCTTGGCGGCGAGACGGCCTATGCGCTCGAAGGCAGCATCTTCATCGCCGGGGCCACCGTGCAATGGCTGCGCGACCGGCTCGGCGCGATCAAGTCCGCCCCCGAATCCGAGGCGCTCGCGGCGCGGGCCGATCCGCGGCAGCGCGTGTATTTCGTGCCGGCCTTTACCGGGCTTGGCGCGCCGCACTGGTCGCAGGGCGCACGCGGCATCCTCTGCGGCCTGACGGCCGATTGCGGCCCGCCAGAGATCGCGCGCGCTGCGCTCGAAGCGGTGGGCTATCAGACGCGAGACCTCGTCGCAGCGATGCAGAGCGACAGTGGGCTCGCGATCGACCGTCTGCGGGTCGATGGCGGCATGGCCGCGAGCGATTGGACCATGCAATTCCTCGCCGACATGCTGCCGGCTCAAATCGAGCGCCCCGCATTCATCGAGACGACCGCCTGGGGCGCCGCCTATGCCGCCGGGCTCACTCGCGGGCTCTGCCCGGAACCCGAAGCGATGATGGCGCGCTGGACCCCGCAGCGGCGCTTTACGCCGGCGATGTCCGACAGCGAGCGCGAGGAGCGCTATGCCGGCTGGCGGCGCGCTATCGCCGGCGCGCTGGCAATGGCCGGACCATGAACCTGCTCCGTGATTTGCCCGACGCGAGCGCCGCAGAAACCACCGAGGAGCTCGCCTCCCGCCCTGGGCTGCGGATCGAGCGCATCGTCTCGCTCGGCCAAGCGAGCCCGCCCGGTTTCTGGTACGACCAGGACGAGACGGAATGGATCGTGCTGCTGGCCGGAGCGGCGCGGCTGCGGTTCGCCGACGAGAACCAACTGCGGGATCTCGCTGCCGGCGATTGGGTCGAGATTGCAGCGCATCGCCGGCACCGCATCGAGTGGACCGATCCCGACCAGCCGACCGTTTGGCTCGCCGTGTTTTACAGTGAGGTGCGCCCATGACGAACCAGCTGCCGCCACCCGGCGTCGTTTTCCTCGACCATGTCGCGCATTTCGTGCCGGAGATGGATGCGGCCGCAACCGCTCTCGAACACTGCGGCTTTCGCCTGACCCCCTTCACGGCGCAAACGAACCGCGTCGGCGGCAAGCCGGTGCCGGCCGGCACCGGCAATCGTTGCGCGATGCTGCGGCAGGGCTATGTCGAGATCCTGACCGCGACCGCGGAAACCGAGCTCGCGCGCCAATTGCGCGAGCGCATCGCCGATCATATCGGGCTACACCTCGCCGCCTTCAGCAGCGCCGATGCCGCCGCCGAGCACCGCCGGCTGGCGGAGACCGGCTTCGCGACGCTGCCCCTCGTCGATATGCGCCGGCCGGTCGCGACCTATCGCGGCAGCGAAGATGCTCGCTTTACGATCGCGCGCATCGCCCACGGCAGCATGCCGGAAGGGCGGGTGCAGTTTCTGACGCACCACACCGAGCCTCTCGTCTGGCGCAACGGCTTTCTCGATCATCCAAACGGCGCGCGAGCCCTGACCGGGCTGTGGATCGCCGCCAACGATCCTGCCGAGCCGGCCGCGCGTTTCAGCCGCTTCATTGGCCGCCCCGCGACGCAAGCGGGCGAGGTCACCACAATCGCAAGCGAGCGCGGCACCGTCCATATCGCCCGCCCGCGCTATATGCGGGACGCATTCGGCATCACTCCGGCGGGCACGTTGCCCTGTTTCGTCGCGGCGCAGATCGCCGTCACCGATCTCGCGATTTTGCAAAATTGTCTTCGGGACGCGGGTCTGTCCCGTAGACGCGTGCGGCTAGCTGCCAAAGATGAAGCGATCGCGGTCGATCTGCCGGCCGCGCTTGGCGGTGCGATGCTGTTTCACCAGGGCTAGCCCGGCGCGTGGGTCACCACCGAGCGGCGCTCGCAACGAGCGCGTCGCGCAACACCCGCCGCACATAGCGGGCCGTTTCGCTCGGCAACCGCTCAGCCGGTCGGCCTGCGGCGATCCAGGCCTCGAGATTACCCGGCCCCCAATTATAGGCAGCGAGCGCATCCGGCCAATTGCCGTAGCGCTGGAACATCTGCGCTAGATAAGCCCGGCCCAGCAGCCGGTTTTCGCGCAGATCGAAGCGGTTGCCGCCGCCGACATCGAGCGCTGCCTTGAGGCTGACCTGCATCGGGCCCTGCGGCCCGTCGGGGGTCGGGCGCCACATCAGCGGGTTCTGTCCATGATTCGACTCGACACCGTCCACTGCAAACGCGATGCGGTCGAGATCGCCGCCCGAGGTCTCGAACAGATCGACCGAGAACCGGTTTTCGGGCGTGCGGCCACCGGCAGCCCGGAACAACCCGGCGACGAGTTGGGGTTCGAGCCCACCGCGCACGACCGTGACGGAGGATCGGCCTGCTTGCGAGAAGCTGACGGTTTCGACCCGGCGCAGCCCCGGCACATCAAGGCTCACCCCCGGCCCGCGCACCACCCGAACCTGCTGCGCACCGGTGCTGCCGAAGCCGAGAAACTCCACCCCGGGCGGCTTGTCTTCCGGGCGGGGCGCGCCCCGCATGACCTGCACCGACCGGTGCCGCGGGTCGGCAAACCGCACGGTCTCCGCCTTGACCGGTTGGCCGGCAGAGAGGCCGGGCAGGACAAGCAAGCGGGCGCCGCCGGCTGGATCGCCGGCCGCGGGGCCCGCGCTGCACGCGAACGCGACCGATGCCAGCAGCGCCATTCGCGCCGCGGCCAATCCCGCTTGGCTGTGGCTCATCCCCCCGGCAATTCGAATTCCCCCGACACCTATGGTTGAATCGATGAAGGGAGTCGCTGTCAATCGTTTTGTTGTGGGAGACAGCGCTGGTTGCCGGAACAGGGCCACTCGAAGGGCGGCGCGGCTTGACCCCGATCGTGCCCGACGCCTATATCAGCGCTGCCCCCGGCCGGATGGCAGAGTGGCTATGCAACGGACTGCAAATCCGTGTACAGCGGTTCGATTCCGCTTCCGGCCTCCATCCCAAGCTATTGGAATTATGGTGATTCTGATTGATCCCGGTACGCAGCCGCGTGTTGCGGCGTGTTGCGTTCGTGTAATTCTTGTGTAATGGCGCTCCCCGATCCGTTCTTCTCTCGTTGCGGAAGGGTTCGTCCGATTGCGCGGATCGCCTGATCGATGTGCTGCCCGTGGACGTGCGTGTAGCGCAGCACCATCGCCATCGTCTTGTGACCGCTGATGCGCTGGACGGTCGGAAGATCGACGCCGGCCTGGACCAGTTTCGTAATAGCGGTATGGCGCATCACGTGCGGTGTGATGAGCTCGGGATCGAGCCCCGCGTTCTTGGCCGCCTCGTCAAAAGGCCGGTCCATGCGGGCGCGGTGACCCGTCTTGCTGTCCTGATGTGGCGAGGGAAAAATCCAGCCCTTGCAGTCCTCGCGCATGTCGCGCTCCTGCGCCAATAGATCGGCAAGCTCCGAGGTCAGCGGTTGATCCCGCTGCCCGGCTTTGGCGTCAGGAATGAATAAGCGGCGGTTCGCCAGGTCGAGCTGATCCCAACGCGCGGCGAGAATCTCACCATGGCGCATAGCGGTATTGAGGCCGAAGGCGACAAAGAGATAGAGGTCGGGATCGGGGCTGCCGATCGCCGCCCGCATCAGCCGGTCACATTGCTCATCGGTGAGGGCAATGATGCGGCCAGCGCTTTCGGCAAATTTGGTCGGCGTCGCCGATACGCGCTCGATCCATTTCCACTCGATCGCCCGATTGAACAGGTGCGAGAGTGTGGCGAGCTCGCGGTTGATCGTAGCTGGCGACGCGTTCTCATCGCGGCGCCGTTTTTTGTATTTCTCGATCGTAAAGCTCGTGATCGCATCGAGGCGCAGCGCACCAAAATAGGGCTTCAGATAGAGGCGCAGTTGTCGTCGCTTCGCTGTCAGATTTTTGCCGTTGGCCTCCTCAAGGTTGTCGATATAGCGATCGGCCGCCTCGCCAAAGCTTAGGGCGAGCTTACGGCCCTTCGGCAGGTCCAGCCGGTCGTCGCGTGCCTTGCTGCGCGCCCGCTCAATGAATTCCTCGGCCTGGGTCCGGGTGACGCCCTCGCTGTCGCGGCCGATGACGCGATGGATGCGTCGCCCGTCGACCATAACGTTGACGCTGTAACGGAGATCGCCAGTGGCGAGACGCTCGACGGTGATCCCGTGTTCATTGATCGCCTGACCAGGTGCGAGCCGGCGTATTGAGGCGCGATCGAGGCGCGAGAAACGGAGGCTCATTGCTGGCGCTCCGGTTCATCCTCCCCATACGCCGATGTCGATCCCAGAAGCTCCCATTCGACCCTTTCGTCATGGTTTAGCGGCGCGTATCCTGCAATTTTAAAGGCAGCACGCCTCAAAGCCGCCGCCTCACTCGGTGAGGCTCTGGCTAATAACTTGCTGATTTCTTGAATATCTAGGCGTTCCCGCTCGATATCTCTATCGCGCAGCGTGAGCCTTAGGTGTTCTAAATGCTGGTACCACTCATGAAGCACCTCGCCAAAACGGTCATTGGTATCGAGCCAATCGTCATCCCGCCAGTGCCCATGGAGCTGCGTTTTTCTGGCCAGAAACTGTAGCAAGGCCTTCGTGCGGGCCCCGCCCCAAGCCTCATCATCTCGGAAAGATTGTTCGAGCCTCAGTTCTATTTCTTGAGAGAGCGAGCGGCCCGAATTTTCCGCCGCACCTTCCAGCCGCTTCCGGGTCGATTCGGTAATCCGAGTGGTCAGAGTGAACCGCTTATCCTCGAATTGACCCCTTGGTTTCGGCCCGGGTCGTCGTCGCGCACCTGCGTGCATTTCGTGCTCTTTCATTCTCGCCGGGCCACAAAACGCTAATCGGCTTCGCCGGTCAAGACAAATATTCTTGACATAACGCTGGCTCGACCATTAATGCCGTTATTGGCTTCATATTCTAAACCAATTCCCGTGGAGGGAAAATGGATGCAATTGACCAAGTGCGCGTCCGTGTTCTTCCGGACGGCCGCATGACACGACAGGATGCCGCTCGTTACCTCGGCCATCAGTCGAAAACTTTGTCGATGTGGCAGCTACAGGGAAAGGGTCCCCGCTCAGTGAAGGTCGGGGGACGCGTATTCTACTACCGCGACGATCTCGACAAGTTTGTCCGGGGCGGGGGGCGCTAGCCATGGCCGCTCACCGTCACTCAAAACCAAAACCAATCTCCGGCCCGGTGGTGGTCGAGCAGGAGATGATGGGGCTCACGATAGCAGGCATCGCAATCCATCCCGCGGCGCGACTATTCGAGATGATGCCGGACGATCAACTCGACGAGTTGGCCGCTGACATCAAGCAACGTGGGCTGCAACAGCCGCTGCTGTTCCTCAAGGGTCGCGATGGCCGCTATAGCCTCCTTGATGGGCGCAATCGTCTTCGCGCCCACGAACTGCTCGGCGAAGTAAAGCGGACATCGGATGGGTTGCCACAGATCGCCTACGAGATCGTGGAGACGGAGGACCCAATTGCCTCTGTGCTCTCGCACAACTTGCACCGCAGGCACTTATCCAGCGAGGAACGCGCGAAGCTCGTCAGGAAGGTCGCGGCTGAACATCCCGAATACTCCGTCCGTCGACTCGCCGAAGTTACGGGCGCGTCGAGATCGGCCGTGCATCGCGTGATCCAGGAGGAGCCGGTTAAGCCGGTGGTCGAGCCGGAGTCCGTCAAAGACCCGGAGCCGGTTATGCCGGCGGCAGCAGACGAGATTGAAGGGGCGCCCGACGCCAAGCCGTCGGCGGATGAGGCATCACCAAGTGTCCCATCTGGGACACCTGTCCCGCAACCAAAGCCAGAACCGGTTCCGCAGCCCAACCCAGAGTTGAAGCGGGTCATCGGCAAAGACGGCAGGAGCTACAAGAAGAAGCAGCCCGCTAAATCGAAAGCGACCAACCAGACGCCCGCGAACACCGGCAAGCCGCTTATTCGCGATCGGGTGGTAATGCTGATCGGCAGCGAACTGACGAGGAAGCCGCGCGAGACGATCGAAGACTTCATTAACCTCATGAGGGATGCGCGCGGCCCGGTCCTCAAGCTGTCCGAATCGGTCCGGTTCGAGACGGTAATGAAGTTCGCGGCGGCGCTCGGCTTCGACAGTGACGATCTGCGCCTGCACTTGCAGGAGAAAGCGGCGTGAGCAACAGCTTCGGGAGTTATCGCACGACCGCAAAAGACATGATGAAAGCCTTCGACAAGCTGCCACCGGCTGCACGCAAAGCGCTCGCTGATGGTATTGATAACTGGGTGCCGCAATCCCTCCTGACACGCTATAGGCGCGGATGGTTGAAGACTGGCGGTGAAATCGCGGCGATCATCAAGACTTGGGATCAGACGGAACTCGTAAAACGAGAAGAGCAACGCCGGCGCGCCAGCGGGCCGTATAAGGGCAACGCGCCCGACAATCACTGCCACTAAACACGCGTCCGACGAAAAATGGCGCCGAATTGGGATGGGGCGACGGTTTAAATGCGGGGGGTGCTTGGCCCGCTCGTGGATGGTGTCGCGCGCGAACTGCCGCGCGAATTGCCATCGAACGTGGAGGCGGAGCAGGGCCTTCTGGGGACGCTCCTCTGCGACAACGCGGCCTATGAGCGGGTCTGTGACTTTCTGCGCCCTGAGCATTTCAGCTACCACGTGCATGGCTGCATCTATGCTGCGATCGAGGCCTTAATCCAGCGCGGCGAGCCGGCGAATCCCATCACGCTGCGCGCCAAATTCCAACATGAGCGGGCTTTAAAGGCAGTCGGCGGGATAAAGTATCTCGCATCGCTGGCTTTGAGCGCGGTCACGCTCCTCAACGGCTTTCATTATGCGAGAGCAATCGTCGAGGCTGCGCGCCGCCGGGAATTGGTGTTGGCCAGTGAAGAGCTCGTCGAACGGGCCCTTACTGGCGGTGCAGGTAGCGACGAGCTGATCGCTCAGCAGCGCAGCGCTCTCCTCCGCATCGGCGATATCGGGCACCGCCCAACCGATGTTGGGCGGCTTAGCCCTATTGCGCTGCAGAGCAAGCCTGTTCCGCCCCGACCTTGGGTTTGCCAACAGTGGGTGCCCGACGGCCACGTGACGGGCATTTACGGCTCGGGCGGCGTTGGCAAGTCGCTTTTAGGCATGCAGCTGGCAACCGCCTGTTCGATCGGTGCGCCTTGGGTTGGCCTGGAAGTCGACCGCCGCCGCACGCTTTACTATGCATGCGAGGATACACAAGACGAGCTGCATCGGCGGCAGTCGGACATCAACCAGCATTACGGGATCGACTTCGCCGATCTTAAACACCTGCTGTGGCTGCCGCGCTTTGGCGACGATAACGTCCTAATGAACTTTGTCGGCGGGGTGCCAAGGCTGACCCGGGCCTTTGCGCATCTCGAGCAAGAAGCGCGCGCGTTTGGCGCGAAGCTCGTGATCGTCGACACGCTCGCCGATGTATTCGGCGGTAATGAAAGCGACCGAGCGAATCGCGACAATTCGTCCAAGCGTGTCTCGGGCGGCTTGCCCGCGAGATCGGCGGGGCCGTCATCGCTCTGGCGCATCCCTCAAAAGCAGGCAAGGCGGAGGGCACTGGCGAAAGCGGATCGACCGGCTGGGAGGCGGCGCTTCGGTCGCGCCTGTATCTGAGTGTCCCAACGCCTGTTGACGGTCAGCCCGATCCTGACCTGCGCCAGCTCGCGCGCAAGAAGTCGAACTACTCCACACGTCGATGAGGTTGTGGATCTCCGCTGGGAGCGCGGCGTCCTGATCCCGACAGGCGAGCCCCGAGGCGTCGTCGACAGGATTGCCGACAGATACCGGGCACAGCGCGTATTCCTCGAGCTGTTAGAGAAGTTAGCGGCGGAGGGACAACGCGTTTCGAACCGCTCTCGCGCTTCCAACTATGCGCCGACGATGTTCGCGCGGCGATCCGGATGCGAGGGGCTGCGGAAGGCCGACTTCGAGCGCGCGATGGATGAGCTGTTTGACGCCGGGAAGATCGCCATTGCGACGCACAAAGCCGCCGATCGCAAGCTCTATGAAGTCATCGTAAGGACGCCCGATCAATGAGGCGCTTCACAGTGCGGGCGGTTCCTGCGGGCGACCGCGCGGGCCGTTGCGGGAGCATGCGGGCGGTTGCGGCAAAGCCTTGTTCTGCCTTGCGGGCGGTTACGGGCGGTAGTGTGCGCGCAGTTCCCCCCGTACCCCCGAGCGCCCGCGCGTGGGCGCGCGCGTGCGTACACGCCTCCACGCACGCGCGAGGCCCGAGTATCCCATCATCAGGCATTCGGCTAAGCGACATATCCAACTCCCTTAACGGGCGTTTCAAGGGGGAGGGGCATCAAAATTTCGGGGCCCTTGCCCCCAGCAACCGCTGTAGGCTTCAGGCACAGAGAAAATTTCAGCGGGGCGCAACCAACGTTTCGCTTTGTGAAGTGTGAAGTGTGAAGTGACCCTGCATGTGAACAGCAGTGAATTCCCGGTCAGGACATGGCAAGTCGGTAAAACAGATTTGGGCCGAAATCGGCATGGGCTCACCGGCGCAGTCGAACCGTGCGCGAGCCATTTCGGAGGGCTACTCCTGACGCCTGTAGCGGACCTGGAGAAATGATCAGCGGCGTCAGCTTCCCGCGGCAGATGTAGCATATCGACTCGACTTGCCGCTCCAACTCACTGCAGAGGGTGCCTGCGCCTCATTGTTAGACGCCCGACGACTCCTTTAATCGAGCGACGAGTTCGCCACCGTTCGGATCGTAAAAATAGAATTATCCGTTGCTTTAGAAACAAGCCCGGGGCGTTAACGGCAGCTCTGAGTAAACCACGCTTACCGCAGCGCGGGAACCCTGCTCCGTACCGCATTCCGCATCGACCCTGCCATGCGTGTTTGATGAAATGCTCTCGCAAATTCACCAGCGGGTTCTTTTCATCAGAGCCAAGATGTGAGCTCAAGCAGCAGCTTTTTGGGAAAAATAATCGGTAGGAGCGTGCGCCGCGTACCCGTTGGCTCGCCACTAACTCATTGCTCCACACAGCTTTTGATTTCGGCGCCAATCAAATTGAAAAATCAAATGTCTGCCGTACCGAAAAAAAATCTGCGCGTGAGACCCTGTGCGGTTGCGAAGGAGTAGGGCCCTAGAGATTTGCCCCCTCCCCCCCGCATTCTTCGACGCGGCGGCGAGCAGCTACGGCCGTAGCGGACAGTTGTGGAAACCTAACGTCATCGGAAAAGGGGCGCGTCGGAGAGGCGTGGACCTCGAATACTCTCTTTTCGAGCGTCGAGTCGCAAAAAACGTCGACAGCGTAACGGTTCCTGAGCAGCGCCACCAGCAATCATCTCGGCACTAGCCATCGGAATCTAAAGTTTCGCTGGATCAGGTTTGTTCTGCCTTTTGGCAGAAGCGCTCGACGGGGGGTCGGAAGCCACGTTCTATCGCTGGAAGACGCAGTTCGCCGGGATGGGTGTGGTCGAGATCCGCCGGCTGAAGCCGCTCGAGGAAGAGAACAGCAAGCTCAAACGCCTAGTGGCGGATCTGAGCCTGAACAAGACGATGTTGCAGGGTGTGCTCAGAAAAGTACTACCCCGTTCGCCGCGAGCTGGTGGTTCACCTGCAAGCGGCTTATCAGATCAGCGAACGGCGGCCCTGCCACGCGACCGGGTTCGAGCGATCCTCTCAGCGGTACAAAACGGTGCGCGATCCGCAGGTCGAACGGTCGCGCACATCGAGAGCCGACGCCGCTGCCCACCCGGCGGGTAACAGAATCCGAGCGCGATAGCCTCGGCCGCCGCGCCCTCGCGTGCCAGCGCCCCGGCTCCGCGCGCCTTCGATGCCGCCCCCTGCGCGTACGGCGGATTAGCGGCTGAGTCGCGGCCCAAACCCGGAGGGCACCAATCCTCCAGCAACTCGGCCAAGGCCGCGTTGAAACATCTGGAAAGTGCGTTTGAATACAAGCTTATCTTTGACATGCACCCGCAACTCGAAGCAGTGAGCCGCCCATTGGAGCAGGATTTTAAGCATATTCGTTTGGCCGAGGCGCAGATCGCGCAGGCCCTGGGCTATCCGCTGTAACCCGCTGCGCGTTGCGAGCGGCAAGCTTCACTGCCTGGATGATCTCGGGATAGGCGCCACAGCGGCACAGATTGCCCGACAAATAAGTGCCGGATCTCGTCGTCGCTCGGCTCGGGGAGCTCCTCGAGCAGCTGCTTCGTCATTATCACGAACCCGGGCGTGCAGAAGCCGCACTGAAAAGCGCCGGCTTCAATGAACGCCTCCTGCACCGGGTCGAGCTTGCCGTCCTTCGCGAGATGCTCCACGGTAACCACCTCCGCGCCGTCGACGAAGGCCGCTAGGTAGAGACAGCTCGACACGGCATCGCCGTTCACCAGCACCGTGCAGCAGCCGCACAGCCCTTGGGCGCAGCTCTACCGTGCGCCGAACAGATCGAACTGTTCCCGCAGCACTTCGACAAGGCTTTGATGCGGCGCGATCATCCCCTCGACGGCGCGGCCGTTCACCCGAAATCGGATCGGGCGCGGCGCGTCGCTCACATCATTACTCCGGCAGCGAATCGCCGGCGGCCATGCGCAGCGCGCGGTAGACTGCCTCGGGTGTGATCGGCAATTCGGTGAGGCGCACCCCGACCGCATCCTCGATCGCGTTTGCAATGGCCGGCCCCACGGCAAGGTGCCGGTGTCGCCGATCCCTTTTGCGCCATAGGGGCCCGCTCTGTTGCGCCGCTTCGACGATCTCGCCCGTGAGCTCCGCCGGCAGGTCGCGGATGCCGGGGATCTTGTATTTATTCGGTGAAATTCGGGTTGCGCAGCTACCCGTCGGTGAACTCCATATTCTCGAACAGCGCCATGCCGAGAATTTGGATCGCCGCCCCCGTGAGTTGCGTTTCGACGAGTCTGGGGTTTACCGCCATCCCGGCATCGGCGACGGTGATGAGGCGCAAGATGTTCACCTGCCCGGTCTCAGTGTCGACGTCGATCTCGGCCGCGCTGCCGCCGATCATCCAGAACGGCGTCGCGTTCGGCGTCTGCCCGGCTTCATGATCGGGCGAGACATAGCTTGGCAGATAGCTCCCCGAACCCACGAGGTGCCGGCCTGCATGCCGTTTTGCGGCGGAAGAGTTCGGCGATGGGCAAATTCGTGCCGGGCGCGACGGCCGTCTCTGGCCCGATGGCGAAGGGCGCCGCGTCGATTACTTCCCCGAGCCGTGCGGGATAATCCTCCCCTCCCTGCCACACCCGCGGTGCGGCGGCTCGGGTGTAGCTGTCCCGATCCTAAGCCGGGACAAGGCAGCATCAGGAACCCCCGGCCAGCTTCTTTAGATTGCCCCAGTGCATGGCCTCCTGTTCCTTTATGAGCAAGTGACGGACCAGGGAAAGCGATGAGCGATACCAAGCGCGATCTCGATTTCGAGCTGACGAACAAGTTGGCGAGTTTCATTACCGATCTGCACGCCAGCGAGATCAATGGCGAAATATCGTGGTTCTTCGACAACGTGGGGGGCGCCAAGATCGGCGATAAGTTGAACGGCTATCTAGCCGAGGGGATGGAGTTCTCGTCCCTAGGTCAAGCGACGCGATGGCTCTGCGACCGCGCTGGAGTTCTATCCCGAAGCGAGTTCGCCAAGGAATATCTGCGAACGCATCCCGGCTATCAGCCATTGACGAAAGCCGCCGAACCCGCATCGGCAATCGGCGCTGCAATCAGCACGGGTGTGCCACCCTCCGATATTCCGCCGCAACCGCAACGCGCCGCCGGTCCGGACGGGATCGCTGAGTTGGGATGCCGCTCTCTAACTCTTGGCGAAGCCGCGGCGGCGCAAGTTCGCCTGATTGTGTGGTGCAAGGCTTGCCAGCATCGCTTTGAGCCCGACACGGCAGAACTGGCCAAACAGCACGGCGCTGAAACAACGGTGCTGGTCTGAGCGAGGCGGCTGCGCTGTTCCGAGTGCGGTGCGCGCGATGCCGATTATGTCGTGAGCGGCACGAAAGGCTAAGTGCGGCGGCAAAGCGATCCACGTTCACTATGTTTGGCCATCGACTTGCCCCAGGTAGTACTGTATGCGGCCCGCACATTCGCAGGAGCACTTTCGGATGAACGTCGTCGATATTGGCGCAGCTCGGCTCGCTCGTTCCAAACCGCCCATTGATCCCGAGATCGCATCACGCCTTTGCGAAGTCGATCCTACTAAGCTCCTGAGCTATCTGGCCAACGTGCTGCCGTTTACCGACCTGGAATGGCAAGCGATGTTCGTGCTCGATCGCGCTCAATGGCTTAGAACCGCAGCGGAAATCTTGCTCTCCAAAGCCGATCACCTGGAACGCGCCTGATCCCAGCACCTATGTTGGCGACGACCGGCCCTCCGTCGCGTATGGTCTGCCCCGTACGCTCCCGTGAAACGCGCGTGTTATGCCGCAGTCCGCTGCCGTAATCAGGTCCTACCGAATACACTTCCGCGATGCCCGCAATGGGATCGCGCGTACCCATCAGGCAGACCTGGCGACGGATGATGACGCCCGGCAACTCGTGGCCCTTATGCTTGACCAGCAACCCGCCTATCCCTGTGCCGAGGTATGGGACCGGACCCGGCTTGTCTGTACCGTGCGCCGGATGTATCGCAGCGGCCATCAGTTCTCGCGCCCGTCGAGTTAGGCGTCGGCGATAGCTGGTTGTGGTCAAGCATCGGCCCAAACCAGCTCGTCCTTTAGCTCTCTAGCAACACGCTCGTGTTCTTCGGCCTGCTCAGCCAGTCGAGCTTTCAGCGCCGGAGTGGTGGTGTTCGCGAGCAGTCGCCGATACCGGGCCGCTTCTCGTTCGTGAAAGTCAACAAGCTCAGACTTACGCATCGTCTTTCGTCCATCAACGCGAACGGGCGGAACTCCTGTCGAGAGCCCCGCCCGATCTGGCTGACGGTGCGGTGAAGCGCCGTCGTCATAGCCGCCTAACAGGG
>Ga0068856_100005117_pt1 | contig 12959 bp, 8 predicted proteins | sample KBSCornC62_FD_66595 | JGI IMG/M metagenome (GOLD analysis project Ga0068856, IMG submission 66595) | Corn rhizosphere microbial communities from Kellogg Biological Station, Michigan, USA - KBS Corn C6-2 | ecosystem: Host-associated > Plants > Roots > Rhizosphere > Soil ...
GTCGTCGTTTAGAAGGGAACATTGGGACGAATGGAATTCCTTTATTTTGGGAAGTAGATGTTGATCGAACAAGTGTCTGCGTTGGAGGTGATGATAACGCTGCAAGGATCGGATGTTACACCAGCCATTGTGACGAATCCCCCAGCCTCGCGGGCATTCAACTTAGGTAAGCAATTGGCGGTTACTGACTGGCGATTGTGCAGGAGGGTGGTTCGGGCTATAACTCAGCAAGCTCTTCGTACTGCTGACAATTATGGCAAACGCTCCGAAGTTCTCTCATCGCCTGAATCAGATGGCACGGTCGATTCTATATGCCATAGGTGTTTCGTAACTGTTGCTACGGAACAGACTGAGTCTGACCTGCCATCCAAAGAATACTCACACGCCTGCAATCGCGCAGTGGTTGAGAGGTATCTCGGACTGGCCCGGCAGGCAAGGCGAAGACAGCACCGCTTTTCGGGACGGGGTGACTGATCGCCATCCCTAAAACGACGGCCGTTTCCGGCCCGTTACGGTCGTTGTAGTCCGTACGATCCGCCATTGAAGCTTCAGGAGCGATGGCGGGCTGTATCGGGCATTGATCACGACACTCGTGAGTGATACGGACTAGTCTTCGAGTTCGGCGGGGACCAGGCTGAATTTTTTCAACTTGTAGCGGAGGGCGTCGCGGCTGATGTCGAGCAGGCGCGCGGCGTTCGACTGATTGCCGTTGGCCTGGCTCATGGCGAGCTCGACCATGGAGTGCTCGACTTCTTCGAGAGAAGTTCCGCCTTCAGGAATGTAGAGGCGAGGAAGGGAGCGGCCGTTGGGAAGACGGCGTCCGGCGTCGGGCGGAGAGGTCTGTTCGAAGAGGGTGCGGCCATTCGATTCGCCGACTGAGAAGGGAAGATACACAGAGCGCAAATACGATTCTTCTTCGAGGATCATGCCGCGCTCGATGGTGTTTTTAAGTTCGCGGACATTTCCGGGCCAGTTGTGGCTGAGGATGAGGCTGCGGGTTTCACCGGTGAGGCCGCGGATGGATTTTTTGAAGCGACGGTTGTAGCGATCGATGAAGAAATCAACGAGGGGGAGGATGTCTTCTTTGCGATCGCGCAGGGGCGGGATGAAGATTGCGATAATCGCGAGGCGATAGAAGAGATCCTGGCGGAATTGGGACTCGCGGACCGCTTTTTCAAGGTCGCGGTTGGAGGCGGCGATGACACGGACGTCGACCTGGATATCGCGCAGACCGCCGACGCGGCGGATGACCTGGTCTTCGAGGACGCGGAGGAGCTTGGCCTGGAGGACGGGTGAGAGCTCGCCGATTTCATCGAGAAAGAGGGTACCGCCGTCGGCCGCTTCGAAGAGGCCCTTCTTCATCTGCTTGGCGTCAGTAAATGCACCTTTCTCGTGGCCGAAGAGTTCGGCTTCTATCAGGGTTTCGGGGATGGCGGAACAGTTGATGGCGACGAAGGGCTTGTCGCGTCGGGCGCTCTCGTAATGAAGGGCTTTGGCGATGAGGTCTTTGCCGGTGCCGCTTTCGCCTTGGATCAGGATGGTGGAGGCTTCGCAGGAGGCGACCTTGCGGACGAAGTTCATCAGCTCGGTCATTTTGGGGGAGACGCTGACGATGCTTTCGAAGCCGACACCGGGGCGAGGGCGGGCTGGGACTGAGTGAGGATCGCCGCGGCGGGACCGGGATTCTTCTAATGTGCTGAGGATGACTTCGTGGAGGAGTTCGAAATCGATGGGCTTACCAACAAAGTCGACTGCGCCGAGCTTGATGGCGGCTTTGACGTCATCGAGCTGCGGATCGGCGGTGATCATGATGACAGCGGGAGCCGTGTCGGCGGTTTTCTTGAGCTGGTCGAGTACTTCGATTCCGGTGAGGTCGGGCAGGCGGACGTCGAGGAGGACGAGGTCTGGGTTTTCGCATTCAGCGAGGCGTAGAGCAGGCTCGCCGGCATCGGCTTCGAGAACCTGGAAGCCCCATTCTTCACATTTTTGACGCAGCGACCAACGCACGAGGCGTTCGTCGTCGACAATCAGAATCTTTTCTGCCGGCATCGGTTCTCTCATGTACGACTGACCGTTTTCGCAGTTGCTGTTCTCTATGCATGCGCGTGGTGGAGGGGATCTTTTGTCTGCGGGACCCTGGGTGAGTGATCCCCGATACAACGCTTGAGTTCATTAGAGGCTGAATGGGGCGAGAAGAATGTGATGAAGATCACGGGAGGAGACAGCGATCAGTGGTCAGACGGGCGGAGTCAGAACATGACTAGCTCTTAGTAGTGGGCGGTTAGGGTGAGTTTGGGGGTGGGGGAGGGGGGTATGTTAATGACTCCTTCGGAGGTGAAGTTTTTCCAGGGGGTTCCGTTGAGAGTGACGGAGAGGAGTTTCCGCCCGCCGGGGACTCGGAGACGAAGTTTGGCTGTGGCTTTGAAGTTGGGGGGTAGGTCGAGGGTGGCTTCGATTTTGTTGGCGGCGAGGTGTGAAGTGGTGGAGAAGCTGACGCGGCCGAATCGCGTGGGGGCGCCGACGATTGAAGCCTTTTGGCCGTTTTCGAGCCAGCGCTCGGGCATGGATTTGCCGAACCAGAGGGTGTCGGAGTTGGGGTCTTCGAAGACGAGGAGCCACTTGGCCATGAGCGGGACGATGAGCTGGGCGGGAGTGCAGTAGGGCGCGGCGGGGGAGTTGTCGAAGACGGGGCGAGTTTCAGGAGCGGTCCACGTGCCGCGGGTGTACTGATGGGCCATGATCGAGTAGAGCAGGAGCAATGCTTCGCGATTCATATCGTGCTGAATGAGTCCGTAGGCGTGGCCGTAGGCGAGGAAACCGGCGACGGCACCGGTCTTGTAGCCGTAGGCGGTGGGGATGCCGAGGATGATGTCGTGATGGGTGCGGCGGTAGTTGACGATCTGTTCGACTTCCTTTTTTGTCATCAGGCCGGAGTACATCATCTCCATGTAGGCGCGGTAGGAGCGGAACTGCGGGTCGGTGGGATCGCGGGGCACAACGACATGGAAGGGCTCTTTGACTCCGGCGATGGAGGGAAGGATGGTTTCGCTGCCGTCACGGAGGAGGGAGCGGGAGATCGAGGTCTGGAGGTCGGATTGAAGCTCGGTGGACTCCCGGACGAGGCGATCGCCCCAGGTGACGAGTTCGGCGGAGTGCTGCTGTTTGCCGATGCGCGACCAGACTCTGCCGAGATCGCGAAAACCCTGCGCGGCTTCAGCACTGTTGGAGAAGTAGGGCTGCATGTAGCGGGGCGGATCGGGATCGAGAGAGGCGTCGGCTTCGCTCCAGCCGGCGAGCATGCCGTATGCAGAATTATGGCGGGGGAGCTGCTTTGCCTTGTCGCGCATGCCGAGGAGCAGTCGCGTGATGCCGTCAATGCGAGTGCGGTGGCGGAGGAGGAGCGCTGGGTCGCCGCCGTAGTTGACGTATTGCGCGAGGACGGAGAGCATGCGGCCATACTGACCGGTTTCGGGACCGCGATAGAGGAGTGAGCCGTCGTCGCGGACGAATCTGCCGAGGTAGTTGTCGATGTAGCGGCCGGCGGTGCCGATCAAGCCCCATTCGAGCATCGCGGTGGTGTCGACGGTGAAGGTATCGGGAAAGCCATCGTGCTCGCTACCGCCGTAGTCGCGATCGACGATGCCGTACTTGGGGTAATCGTTGATGCGGGTCATCATTTCGCGGACGAGGCTTAGTTGCGCCATGTTTTCGAGACGAGTGTCGGGGACGTCGATCTTCATGCCGGCGGCGAGGATCTTCTGCCAGCCGGAGCGGAGCGAGACGAGATCGCGATAGAAGAGGCGCGGGTCGTAGTCGGTGCAGGACGGGAAGGGATGGTAGGAGTCGACGTAGCGCGTCCATGCGACGGAGCCGTTTTCGACGTGGACGATGCGGTACCAGACAGGCTGAATCCGATTGTTGCCGTTGACGGTGCGGAAGGGGGCGAAGGTGATCATCTCCGTCCACTTGTCGGGTGATTCCGGGTAGACAAAGCGGAGAATCGGGAGCCAGCCTCCGACTAGGCCGTCGAGGACGCGGCCGTCTTCGCGGATCTTGCGGATTGCGTCGTCATAGGGAGCGGGATCGAAGTCGGGAGAGCGACCGCCATAGGCAAATCCCACTTTGTCGGCAGTGTCCGGCGTGCCGACGAAGGAGTAGGTGTTGATCTTCTGAATCGGCGGGATGAGCGGGGCGATGGTGTCGTAGTCTGGGTCGCCGGGACGGGAGAGGGCTTCGTCGCCGAGGAGGTCGGAGGGGCTGTTGATGACTTCTTCTATCTTGTGGCCGTTGAAGAGCCTGGCGGGATCGGCCCAGGTGGGTTCGGCGGTCTTAGGGAGATCGAAGCGGGTACCCCGGGTATCGACGATGGCGAGATGACCGGTCTGGGTCGTGAAGTCTTCGAGAACTACGAAGTGATCGGGGGATAAAGGCTCGTTGGCGATGGCCATCAGGGTCCAGTTGCCGAAGCGGGCGCCGATGTGGACGGTGGAGGTGGTGCGGCCGTCAGTCATCTCGGCGGAGTCGGGGACGCGGAAGTGGACCACTTTGAGTTGTTGAGCGCAGAGCGCGGCTGCCAACGAGAGAAAGCAGGTCAATAGTCCGAGAGAGCGGAGTGTGAGGGGAATCGGTTTCATGGCAGATTGCGGTCAGGAGAAGTTTATGCTGCGGGGCGAACCGGCAGGCGCACTTTGATCAATTTGCAAATTGGCAATCGCAGAAATCGACGGCTGATGTCCGTTCGAGCATCGCCAGATTCCTGATCGTGGACCTATGATCCTTCACTTGGAATTAATCCTCCCACCACGTCTTTAACGTCATTTCAGCGTGGCTGAACGATGATGTGGGGCAATCAACACGTGGTTTGGCTCATGATTGATTTCGGTTTCTGTTCTATGCCAAGGTGTGGATAGACGCCAGCGCTTCCCACCTGCCCGGGCGCGTTTTCCCCCGCGCCCAATGCCCCAAACACTTTCCTCGTTTGGTCCACACCATTTCAGGCACATGATCGGCGCATTAGGATCTGAGAGTCTTCGCCCGCGAAGCCCAGGGTGGCGCTCATCCGCAGGCTTTTCAATCGAGATTGCCGGGCCGTAAGGTCAGTTGTGTGACCTTCGGAGGACAGGAGTGCCCCGAAGAGCGCAATCAGGCTAAACGAAGGGTGTATTGGATTCCCGATGGATAGGGATACGCTTTAGGCAAGCAAGTGCGTGTGCAGTCGGTCTTGAGCGGCTTCAGACGTGGAGTTCGCCTGAATTTCTAGCATTGATGCCGTACAGCTTTTGTAAATTGCCCGCCTTCACTGGCGGGCTTTCTTTTCTGCCAGGTATCAATCCCTTATGTATTCCGGTTGCTGGAGAAGTCGCGGGTAAGCTCAACGTTACGATTAGTTTGCGGATCACTTGGAAGATGCGGGCCGCTGTAAATCTCGTGTACGACCCTCCTTGCAGCTAAATCCAAGGAGCCCGGAATATGCCAGAAGTCGATACACATTAGGGATTCCTACGTGCCGTGTGAGAAAACTCCCCTCATCCCAATGGAGATCCCCTCCATCACCGTCTGTACTGGCACTTCACAAGGGAAATCGTCTTTGGGTTGCCGCCCGGTGACAAGAGTTCAGTTATTCAGTATCGAATCACGCACAAAGTCGGGCATCGTTCGGTCCGAAAGTAAGGGGGCGTGCACATTTTGTGTTGCGATTGGATTGAGGTCGGGATTATTGTTGATTTTTCCACAGGTCAATTAGTTTCTGGAGAGTCAAATGGTCTGTCCCAAATGCAAGTCGGGAGCCCTCTCGACCGTCCCTGCTGAAATCCGGCTTTATCGCAATGCTCCGCGCACGATGAGCCACCCGCCCTTTTCCCCACAGCCGGATGTTCAGATTTGCCTGGAATGTGGCAACGCAGAGTTTGTAATTCCCGAGAAGTGGCTTTCAGCCGGCTGGCTGCAGGGACATAAAAAGGCTCCGGTTGCGGTCAGCACGCCGACGCTGATTACCGAGGCCAGGCGACATATAGCGTAATTCCTCAAGTGGGTGGAAGGCGGCTGAGTCGCTGGCCGTCAGTGCAGGGTGTTGGAATGGAAGGCCTTCAGCGAAAGCTGAGGGCCTTTCGTTTTTCTAGGCCAACATAAGAAGGCCCCCGGCCGAAGCCGGAGGCCCTAAGTGTTAGCGAGTGTGGCGCCGCAGGCGCGGTTGGCCCCACCGCAGTTGGTTAGTACATGCCGTCCATGCCGCCGCCGTGGCCGCCGCCAGCCGGGGCCGCCTTGGGCTCCGGAATCTCGACAACCAGGGCTTCGGTGGTCAGAAGCAGACCCGCGATCGAAGCAGCGTTCTGCAGAGCGGTGCGGGTCACCTTGGTGGGATCGATGACGCCGGCCTTGACCAGGTCTTCGAACTTGCTGGTTGCCGCATTGTAGCCGTAGTGAGCTTCTTTCGAATCGAGCACCTTGCCCACAACCACTGCACCCTCTTCGCCGGCATTTGCCACGATCTGACGAAGCGGCTCTTCCAGTGCGCGGAGCACGATCTGAGCGCCGGTCTTCTCGTCGCCTTCGAGCGTCTTGAGGAGCGCGGTTACAGCGGGGATGGTGCGAACCAGGGCGACGCCGCCGCCCGGAACGATGCCTTCCTCAACTGCTGCGCGGGTTGCGTGGAGAGCGTCCTCAACGCGAGCCTTCTTCTCCTTCAGCTCGGTCTCAGTGGCTGCGCCAACCTTGATGATGGCAACACCGCCAACCAGCTTGGCGAGGCGCTCCTGGAGCTTCTCCTTGTCGTAGTCGGAGGTGGTCTTCTCGACTTGCGACCGGATCTCCTTCACGCGGCCTTCGATGTCGGATGCCTTGCCGGCACCGTCCACGATGGTGGTGTTGTCCTTATCGATCGTAATGCGCTTTGCCTTGCCGAGGTCTTCGAGCTTGACGCCTTCGAGCTTGATGCCGAGGTCCTCAGTGATGGCCTTGCCACCCGTGAGGACGGCGATATCGCCGAGGATCGCTTTGCGGCGATCGCCAAAGCCGGGAGCCTTCACGGCAGCGACGTTCAGTGTGCCACGGAGCTTGTTGACGACCAGTGTGGCTAGAGCCTCGCCCTCAACGTCTTCAGCAATGATGAGGAGGGGCTTGCCGCCGCGGGCAACCTGCTCCAGCAAGGGAAGCAGGTCCTTCATGGCGCTGATCTTCTTCTCGTAGATCAGGATGTAGGGATCTTCAAGAACTGCTTCGAGGCGTTCAGCATCGGTCACGAAGTAGGGGCTGAGATAGCCGCGATCGAACTGCATGCCGTCGACGGTCTCAAGACCGGTGTGCATGGTCTTGGACTCTTCGATGGTGATTACGCCATCCTTGCCAACGACCTTAACGGCATGGGCGATGATGTCACCGATTTCCTGGTCGCCGTTCGCGGAGATCGCGCCGACCTGGGCGACGGAGCCTTCGTCAACGGGCTTGGAGAGCTTGCCAAGCGCGCCGGTTTCGGTGAACTTGCCGTCCTTGTCGCGAGTCCCGATGATGGTCGCAACGGCCTTGTCGATACCGCGCTTGAGAGCGGTCGGGTTTGCGCCAGCGGCAACGGTCCGCACGCCTTCGCGGAAGATTGCCTGAGCCAGAACGGTAGCGGTCGTGGTGCCGTCGCCGGCCACGTCGCTCGTTTTGGAAGCGACTTCGCGGACGAGCTGGGCGCCAACGTTCTCAAGTGCGTCCTTGAGTTCGATCTCCTTGGCAACCGTGACGCCGTCCTTGGTGATGGTTGGCGAGCCAAACTTCTTCTCAATTACGACGTTGCGGCCCTTGGGCCCCAGCGTCGCCTTCACAGCGTCCGCGAGCGTGTTCACGCCGCGCAGGATCGCCTGACGGGAATCTTCACCGTGCAGAATCTGCTTTGCCATTCTCAAATCTCCTAAATAGGCTGCCAGCGTCTAGCCGCCAGCTACCAGCTGAAAAGCTGTGGTTTCTGGCGGAGGCCAGAAGTGGTGAGTTACTTCTTGATGATGCCGAGGACTTCTTCTTCGCGCATGATCAGGAACTCTTCACCGTCGATCTTGATCTCGGTGCCTGAGTATTTGCCGAAGAGGATCTTGTCGCCAGCCTTGACGTCGAGAGGGAACACTTTGCCCTCGTCGTTCGACTTGCCCTTGCCGACGGAGATGACTTCGCCTTCCTGGGGCTTCTCTTTTGCGCTGTCGGGGATGATGATGCCGCCACGGATCGTTTCGCCCTCTTCCAAACGACGGACGAGGATACGATCGTGGAGCGGCGTGAAGGTCGTGGTCACAGATGTTGCTGCCATTGCTTCGCTTCTCCTTCCACACGCGACCGGATTGCGATCGCGGAGTTGGTTTGAGTTGAATGAACTTCGGAATCCGACCTCTCAGAAGAGGGCCGACTCTGCGGCGAGCAGTCCAGGTACTCAGGTGCTAGCACTCGGCGCTTCCAATTGCTAACGATAGGGTCGGTTTGGCTGTTTGTCAATACCCGAACGGGTTAAATATGAGTCAAACGCACTCAGATTCGACCTGCAGAATATCTGAGGGGAGTTAGTGTCGAACCGATCTGTGAATACTGCCTGGACTTTTGTTATTAGTGAGGTTTGGGGGTACTCAGGAAGAGTCTTAGCCCATTCAGGGCTGCAGTCAATTTGAGAACCATACTGTTGGAACTGATCTTTTTGGGCTCTTGCGAATCCCGATGCGATTCAAGCCGCTTTCCGCAGAGACTTCCGATTAGGAAACGAATGAGAGTCAGACGCTGCCGGGGAAATCGGCTGAAGAGCAGAAGCCAGTAGGTGAATGAGTTTCGAGCCTCGCGCTCAATGGTGGATCGGGTAGGCGGGGGATGATGAACGACGGCCGAGGGAGTGTAGACGATCTGATATCCCTTCGAAAGAAGGGAGGCGAAGGCATAGCTCTCATCGCCGATTTCAAATGGACCACCGCGACCGAGGCGCTCGTCGAAGAAACTCTCAGGAGCGCAGGCGCGTTTGCGGATCGCCATGTTGGCCCCGAGCCCAAGGCCTCCGAACGCCGCAATTTCGAACCAATGCGGATCATGGTTGGTGAGGACGCGACTCCGAAGGTGATGATCGGGCACGAGTGCTTCCGGTGTGACGACGCGGCCCGTCGTCGCTCCCGTTTTCTCATCGCTGAATGGCTCGAGCAGCTGCAAAAGCCAGTTTGAAGCAGGGATGATGTCATCGTCGATGAAGACGACTATGTCGGTTTCGCATTCGGCGAGGGCGCGGTTCCGAGCTCTGCAGAGGCCCGGAACGGGTTCGACGACATAGCGGGCACCATAGTCATGAGCGACCTTTCGCGTGTCGCTATTTCCTTCAGAGTTGTCGATAACCAGGACCTGCTTTGGTCCTGGGTTGAGCCGTGAAACCGCCGCAAGACATTTGTGAAGGAGAGCAGGTCGATCGCGGGTGCAGACCGCGACAGTAGCACTAGAGATTCGCTTCCTGAACCCAGCTGTAATCGTGGATTGGGCTGGTGTTTGAAGAACTGAATTCAATCCGCGGACCTCGATGTCACTTTGGATGCAATCATCGGGTCTCTCGTTCGGTGCTTCAGGGAGCATCGGAACAGCAAGTCATCTCGACTCGTCGCTCGGGAATTCAGCGGTCATTGGCTCGGCTTAGATGACCAACGAAGCAAGCAGAGCAAAGCCGAGCCCTGCGAAAGAGATGATGGTTTCGCAGATCGACCATGACTTCATCGTTTCAGTGACGCTGAGGTTGAGGTATTCCTTCACCAGCCAGAAACCCCCGTCATTTACGTGAGAGAAGACGAGCGAACCGGCCCCTGTAGCGATTGCCAGCAGTTCGGGGGATGTACCCGGGGACTGCAGGGCAATGGGAGCCACGATTCCCGCGGCAGTGGTCATTGCAACCGTGGCGGATCCGGTGGCCAGGCGCATAAGAGCGGCGAGGAGCCATGCAAGGACGAGTAAAGGGAGGTGATGCTGCATTGCGATCTTGATCATCGCGTTGGAGACACCGCTGTCTTGAAGGACGCGACCGAAGCCACCGCCGGCTCCGACGAGGAGCGTAATGGTTGCGGTAGGTGCAAGGCACTCGTTGGTGAAGCGGAGAATGGTGTCGCGCGAGACTCCGCGCATCGTACCCAGCGTCACGAAGCTGATGAGAACACCGATGAGAAGGGCGATGTCGTCGTTGCCGAGGAAGCGGATGGATTCGTTGGCAAGAGTTCCAGGAGCAGCAAACGCATCTGCCCAGCTTCCTACGAGCATGAGAACGACAGGAAGCAGGATGCTGCCAATGGTGAGCCAGAAACCTGGGAGAGCGCGGTCTGGATTGTGATCTTCAAAATCCTCGGCCATAGGGTTCTCAGCGGGGACTTTAATCCAGGGCGAGATGACCTTAGCGAAGAGTGGGCCGGATAGCGTGGCGGTCGGAATACCGATGAGTAGTGCGTAAAAGATGGTGCGGCCCACGTCGGCATGGTAGGTGTTGACGGCGAGAAGCGCGGCGGGGTGAGGAGGGACGAGGCCGTGATCGACGGAGAGAGCGGCAACAAGAGGCAGGGCGACGCTGATGAGAGAAGCTCCGGTGCGGCGCGCAACCGTGAATGCGATCGGGATAAGAAGAACGAAGCCGACTTCAAAGAACGCGGGGAGGCCAACGATCAGCCCAATGCACATCATTGCCCAGGGAAGCCGTTTTTCTCCGAAGACTCGAATGAGTGTCAGAGCAATGGTGTCGGCTCCTCCAGACTCGGCCATCATTTTGCCGAGCATGGTTCCAAGGGCGACGACCACAGCGATATGTCCGAGAACGTTGCCGACGCCCACTTCGAACGAGTGGACGGAATTTGCCATCGGCATTCCGGAGACGATAGCGAGGGCCAGAGAGGCCAGCAGAAGGCTGAGGAACGGATTGAGTTTGAGCCAGGTGACGAGCAGGATGATTCCGATGACGGCACCGAGGGCGCTGAGTAGGAGAAAGATGCTGTGCGGATCGATCATCGATGGACTAGCTCGCCGGTGCTGAAGATGACTGCGGGTGTCATGAGACCCACTCTGCTCTCGCCCGAGGAATGAATCTTCCTGCGCGGCTTCCTGTGAGTCCCTGAGCAGTGTACGACAGCGTGCCGTTAACCCAGACGGAGTGGATGCCCACGGCAGCGCGAACAGGATCGGCGAAGGTGGCGGCGTCGCGGATCGTTTCAGGATCGAAGAGGACCAGATCCGCGGCGCAGCCTTCGGCTATCTGACCACGCCGAGCGAGTCCGAAGCGCAGCGCGGGCATGGAAGTCATTTTGCGTATGGCTTCAGGAAGCGAGAAGAGCTTTTCGTCACGGCAGTAACGGCCGAGCACGCGCGGGTAGGTACCCCAGAGACGCGGGTGCGGGTGTTTGTCCCAGGGCAGTCCATCAGAGCCGATCATGGTGGCGGGATGCGCGAGGATTCGGCGCATGTCGTGATCGTCGATGCTGTGGTAGATGGCCCCGGCTGGCTGCAGCCGGCGTGCTGTGTCGAGGTGAGAAAGGCCCCACTCGGAGGCGATGTCGGCGAGGGTACGGCCGGTGGCTTCCGGGTGGGGAGTGCTCCAGGTGATGTCGATACGAACACGCGGATCTACCTGCCTAAGGTCGAGTGTGCTGGAGCCGGCGGCATAGGGGTAGCAATCGCATCCTATCTGCTGTTTGCTGCGACCTTTTTCCAGTGCGGCCAGCACTTCTGGACTGCGGCCCCAGTTGGCGATGCCAGCACACTTCAGATGAGAGATGATTACGGGCGATTGCGCGTAGCGGCCGATTCGAAATGCCTCATCCATGGCGTCGAGGATGGCATCGGTTTCTGACCGCAGGTGGGTGGTGTAGACAGCGTTTGCGCCAATGAGGGCATCTGCGAGAGCGAGGACTTCTTCAGTTGTCGCAGCGTTGGCGTTGGCGTATGCGAGCCCAGTGCTGAGGCCGAGTGCTCCCGCAGAGAGCGCGGAAACCAATTCCGTGCGCATGGCGGCGATTTCCGATTCAATGGCAGGACGGTCCAGGCGATCGAGGTGATTGTTGCGAAGCGCGGTGTGTCCGATAAGTGCCGCGACGTTGACGGATGGGCGTGCTGTTTCGAGCGCAGTGAGGTAGTCAGCAAACGCCGGGTAGCGGAAACGCTCGCGCGTTCCCAGAAGGTTCATCGGGTCAGGTACATCACCTTTGATGCGAACTGGTGAGGCGCTGATTCCACAGTTGCCGACGATAACAGTGGTGACGCCCTGAGAAATCTTGGGAAGCATTTCGGGTGTGTCTATGACGCTGGTGTCGTCGTGTGTGTGGACATCAACGAAGCCAGGAGCGAGGGAAAGACTCTCAGCCTGGATGATCTTTTCAGCCGTAGCGTGAAGCGATGGATCGATTGCGGCGATGCGACCGTCAATGATGGCAATATCGGCGACTTGCGGGTCATTGCCCAGGCCGTCGAGCACGTTTGCATTGCGGATGAGGGTGTCGCAATTCATGCGGGCTGACTCAGACTATAGACTATGGGTTCGCAAGATGAGGTGCGGGGATGCGAGTCGAATCGAAGCGCGCGCAACTGGAAGAAACGATCGGACCGTTGAACAAGGGGATCGGAGCTTTGAAGGAGGTGCAGATTGCGAGTTGCGGTTGGAATCTGCTTCGCGAAGACGTGAGTCTGCCGGCGGCAGTGCTGTATCGAGACAAAATAGCGCACAACCTGAGATGGATGCAAAGCTTTATCGATACCTACGGCGTGAAGCTTGCTCCCCACGGCAAGACGACGATGGCGCCGAAGCTCTTCGAGATTCAATTGGAGGGTGGCGCTTGGGGGATCACGCTGGCAACTGCGCACCAGGTGCAGGTGGCGTATGCGCACGGAGTTCGGCGTGTCCTGATGGCGAACGAACTTGTGGGCAGGCGAAATATGGAGGTGATTGCCGATATCGTCGCGGATCCCAAGTTTGAGTTTTACTGCCTTGTGGATTCGTTAGC
>Ga0068856_100005123_pt1 | contig 12942 bp, 13 predicted proteins | sample KBSCornC62_FD_66595 | JGI IMG/M metagenome (GOLD analysis project Ga0068856, IMG submission 66595) | Corn rhizosphere microbial communities from Kellogg Biological Station, Michigan, USA - KBS Corn C6-2 | ecosystem: Host-associated > Plants > Roots > Rhizosphere > Soil ...
AATACAACGAAGAACGACCGAAGAAGGTACTGGGCGGGCTAACACCCGCGGACTACGCAAAGCAGTTAAAGTGACAACGGGCTCCAAAGCATCCCGCTACTCAAGGCGGGGGGGCGTCGCGTCGCCAGCACGTTCCAGTGACGATCGAGCACGAACGCGGGGTAGGGCTCCTGATGCGTGATGATCAGATCGATCGCCTGCCGCATCCATTCCAGCGCGGGCGTGGTGAGCAGGTTTTCCGGATATTGCGGGGCGTAACCGCCGGCCAGCAATAACGCATTGCGTTCGCGCAACGGCATCTCCAGCACGTCCGCGAGGCGGCAGAGCATCTCGCGGCTCGCCTGCGCCTTGCCGGTTTCGACATAGCTCAAATGTCGCGCGGACAGGTTCGCCTTCAATGCAAGTTCCAGCTGGCTGACGCGCCTGGCTTCGCGCCACGAACGCAATAGCTCACCGAGGGGCGAGTTGCGGCTTGCTGCGGTTTTCACGGAGGCCATGCGTGGATCTCGCGGCGCGTTGGTGTCAGGCAGAGTAGGGATACGGGCTTCGGTCGGCCAAGTGACGAAATGCATGCTTGTCGCGCGGCAGCAGATCGCAGAAGTGTGTGATGCGAACGCTTGCTTCCTCCCGTGCGCAGTAGCTGATTGGCGTCGCGTCCCAGCTGGGCCGCATTTGTAGAACTTTGCCGGAAACTTCGTCATCCCGGCGAAAGCCGGACGTAGCGCGAAGCGCGGAGAACGTCCGAAGGACGGCCCCGAAGGGGTGAGCGAAGTGAATCATCTAGTGTCTTTCGCTTTAAAGTCGCTGGGCCCCGGCTTTCGCCGGGGTGACGATATATGGAGCGATCGGCTCAACTGAGACTCGGCGCTAATCAGGTGCGTAGTAGAGGCGATAGCTGGCGCTTTCGTAGCCAGATGGGATGGACTAATCGTCCTTCCCAAACAATCCCCCAAGCACCGAACCGATCACCCCGCCGGCAATCGCGCCACCGACGTTTCCGCCCGTGCCGCCCAAGCTTGCCGTGCTGGTTCCGCCCTCACGAGCAAGATAAGGTTCAAGCGCGTGCGCCAGATTCGGCATGGTGAGCGTCTGCAGCCACACCTGGCCAGGGCCAGTAAGGTTCGCGATGAACAGGCCATCCCCGCCGAACAGCTTGTTCTTCAGGCCGGGAATCATGGTGATGTCGAAATTCACCGAACCCTCGAACATGCCGACGTGCCCAGGATGCACCTGCAGCGTTTCGCCGGCCGCAAGGGTGTAGGTCACCACTTCGCCGCCCAATTCCACCCATGCGCGAGCGTTGCCGGTCAGCTTTTGCAGCACGAATCCGTCGCCGCCGAAGATGCCCGCGCCCAGCGAGCGTTGAAAGCCGATCGACAATTCCACACCCTGCGTGCCGCACAGAAAACCGTGGCGATGGATGAAGTAGGTCTGGCCGGCGTTCACCTGCACTTCGACGATCGAGCCGGGCACGTGGGCCGCGAACGCGACCATGCCTTGCGAGCCTGACGTCTCATATTCGTTCATGAACAGCCCGCCGCCGGAAAGGGCACGGCCGATGACGCCGAGGAAGCCACTCGCGCCAGCCGTGCGCGCGGAGGTCTGCAGCACGATGTTGCGTGTCATCCAGGAAAACCGGCCGGGCTCCGAAATGATCCGGTCACCCTGTTCCAGGCCGATTTCCAGCACCGGCAAGGTGGTGCCTACCGTACGCGTCTTCATTGCATCGTTCCCCCGATGGTGATGTGTCGTGGCTGAGCAGGTTCGTGTGGTCGCGCTGCGCAGATGTTGCAGAGCGCAAACCTAATTCAGGTTGAGTCCGTGACGCTAGCGCAATTCGTCAAAGATGCGCATTGGGATCGGCGCGCTGCAAAAATTCGGAACGCGCGGCGTTGTGATCCACCGTGACATGCGTATCCACGCCGATCACCTGGCGCAACACGCCGCCGTCCTTGCTTGCCGCAGGCGGCCACGCCGGTAAATCCCCTCCATTGGGATTGCCGGTCTTGATGAAGTTCACCCAGTAGCCTTGCATGATGTCCGAGACACGGTGATCGGCCGCGGTCCATGCGAAGACGTTATTGCCGTCCAGATTGCCCAGCGCGTATTCGATTTCGCCGCTATGCACGGCGCCGGCATCCGGGCCGGCGCTGCCGTCGCGCTTGGCCGGACGCGGCTGGACGAAATAGTAGTAGTAGACCGGCGCCTGTCCGGTCTGGCGATGCACGTTCATCCAGCGCCAGGTTGCAAAGGCGATGAATTGATCGCCCTCGAAGGCGGTGCCCGAGGCTTTGACTTCAGCCTCAGTCGTCGCCGGGTAAAGCTTCAATGCTTCGTCGGCATGCGCGCCCATGCGTTTTTTCATGGCGGCGCGATAGTTCTCGGGCGTGGGCGCCTTGCCGTCGAGCAGGTTGAGATAATCGCCCTCTTGCGAGTTCGACCCAACCAGCAGCGGAACATGCGCCTGCTCGCCGGCCTGATAAATGGTTTCAGGCGATCGGGGCAGGAAGTAACCGTCGATGGTCGGGTCGAACTCGGGTACGTCTTTTTCACCGGCGGCCTTGAGCAGCGCCTGGGCGTCCATCGCGCGCAGCTGTTCCAGGGAATGCGCGCCAACGCGTCGTTCGAATTCCTTGCCCTGCCGTTCCGCCAGCGCCAACGGCCTCGGCTTGAGATTGCCGAGCACGGAGCCGCTCTCGCCGATGGCACGCTGCATCAAGCCCTTCGACAAGGGCGAGGCCATTTGCGCCGACACCGACATGGAGCCGGCCGATTCGCCGCCAATGGTGACCTGGTTCGGATCGCCACCGAATGCCGCGATGTTGCGCTGGACCCAGCGCAAGGCGGCGTTCTGGTCGAGCAAGCCGTAGTTGCCGGTGGCGTGCTCGGGCGATTCGGCGGCCAGCGCCGGCAGTGCCAGAAAACCGAATACGGTCAGACGGTAGTTCACCGTAACGGTGACGATCCCGTGCTGCGCCAGGCTGGCGCCGTCGTAGCGCGGCTCCGAACCATCGCCGGCAGAAAAGCCGCCGCCATAGAAGTACACCAGCACCGGCAATTTCGCGTTCGCGCCATGCGCGGATGTCCACACGTTGAGGTACAGGCAATCCTCGCTCACGCCGTTGGAGCGGAACACCATGTCGCTGTAGATGGGGCTCTGCATGCAACGCGGACCGAAGCGATCGGCTTGCCGTACCCCCGTCCACGCCGCTACCGGTTGAGGCGGCTTCCAGCGCAAAGGTCCGACGGGCGGCGCGGCATACGGGATGCCTTTGAATTCGTCCAGGCCGGTTTTGGCGTCATGGATGCCCGAAAGCGTGCCCGTGGCGATGTTTGCGGTAGGCGGCGAATCGGATGCCGAGGCAGGTCCGGCGATCAGCGCGATGGCGATCAAGGAAAGAGTGCAGGGTATACGCTTGAATACAGTGAGCATGGACAGGTCTTTGTATGGGCGGCGCGGGGCCTGGCTTGCAGAGACGATATCTTCCCCGACTTGCGTATCATCGGCGAGCCAAGCGGTGTGTTGTTCATGGAGAGCATAGCGTGGCGGAGTGTGATCGTACGCATACCGGAGCACGCCAGGGGATGAAGCCCAGTGCAGTTCAAACGCCACTTGCCCCTGGCAGGTGAAATATCACTCCAGCCGACCTGTCCGCTATGCCCTCGACGCCGGATTCGCAGCCCTTCGCTTCTGCAAGTCAACGCTCATTGACCATCATCGCCACGGGCGTGGTGATGGCCTTGCTGTATTTCGGCAAAGACGTGCTGGTTCCCATCATCCTGGCGTTGATCCTGGCCTTGCTGATGGCGCCGTTCGTGCGCCTGCTGCAGAAAATGAGATTGGGCCATGCGTACGCCGTATTGATTGCCGTGCTGCTGCTGGCCACGATTGCCACCGGGCTGATGATGATCATCGGTTCGCAGATCGTGCATCTGGCACAAAGCCTTCCTCAATACGAAAGGACCGTTCAAGCCAAGCTGCAGTTATTGCATGACCTGACGATCGCCAGGCTGGAAGCGATGCGGGGCGAAGCCGGCAAAGTCATCAATGCCTTTGGCGCCAACGGTAGCGTTGGGCAGATCCCGCAGACATCGGTTGTTTCTTCCAATGCGGTGGATGTTTCCGTTCTGGGCAGCCCATGGAACGCGATACGAAGCGTTCTGTCGTCGCTGTGGAGTCCGTTGGAAACGGCCGGCATTGTGCTGGTGGTGCTGATATTTGTTCTACTCGAATACGAATCGCTGCGGGATCGCTTTATCCGCGCCATCGGTGGCACGGATCTACGCGCAACGACGGTGGCGATCAATGACGCTGGCGAGCGCCTTTCACGCTTTTTTGTCTCGCAGTTTTCGGTGAATGTCGGCGTGGGCCTGGCGATATGGCTGGGCCTGGCCGTCATCGGGCTTCCCAATGCGCTGCTTTGGGGCGCGCTTACCGCGGTGCTGCGCTTCGTGCCTTACATCGGCGTGTGGCTGGCTGCGTTGCTGGCGGCCTTGCTCGCCGCGGCCGTTACGCCGGGGTGGACGCTTCTGCTGGTGACGTTGGGCCTGTTTGTCATCGTTGAAATGCTGGTGAGCCAGCTGGTGGAGCCTCAGCTATATGGCCATGCGACCGGGTTGTCGCCGCTTGCCGTCGTGGTTTCGGCCATCTTCTGGAGCTGGCTGTGGGGGCCGATGGGCCTGGTGCTGTCCACCCCGTTGACGCTTTGCCTGGTGGTGGTGGGCCGACATGTCCGGGCGTTCACGCTGCTGGGCATCCTGCTGGGCGATACGCCCGCCTTGACGCTGCCGCAGCGGTTCTATCAGCGGGCGCTTTCCGGGGATGCCGATGAAATCATTGCTGCCGCGCGCATCTTTCTGAGGCAACGATCGTTTGCCAGATATTGCGACGTCGTATTGTTGCCGGCCTTGCAGCTTGCGCAAACCGATCTTGCGCAGAAGGCGATCGGCCCGGAACAGCTCGTCAAGGCTAGAACGGCCGTCATCAGGGTCATCGAGTCACTCGACAGGGAAGCGCCGTCACAGCCGCGTTGGCGCCGCCGCACTTCCGTACTCGACGATGACAACCTGGCGCATTACCTGCGCCAGCAACGCGAGAATATTGCCGGACGTTGGCAAGGGCCGCTGGCCGTGGCGCCGGGCTCGATCGTGCTGTGCGTTGGCAGCGGCAACCAGTATGACGACGTGGCGACCGAAATACTGGTGCGCATCCTGCGCGAACTTCGCATCGATGCACGGCACGTCTCCGTGAAAGACATCGAAGACTTCCAGGCAGAGGATCATCCGGAAGCCACGCCCAATGCGGTGTCGATGATCCATGTCGTCAACGCTGCAGGCGCAGGTGGTTGGGTGTCCGGTGAAGCGGTGGCGCGGGAAATACGCAAGCGCTTCGCGGAGGTCGTCATGACTGCCGTGCTTCTGCCTCATCTCCTGGAAACGCAGGAGCCGACGGAGCTGGGTAAGGATGTCGATCGCGTCGCGCAGTCCTTCGAACAGGCGGCGCAATTTACGATTGAAAAGTTCACGTGATGGAGATAGCGACAAAACCCGAATCGTCATTCCGGCGCAGGCCGGAATGACGACTGGGCAATGCTGAAGTCATCAAGAAAAACACCTGGCCATCACTTCAGCCGCGTCAAATAAGCCTTGAACGCCGTCGCCCAGGTCCTGCCACCGTCCTGCGAATAAGAAATGTCATAGCGATGCGAATTCGCGGTGATATCAGACCAAACACCACGTACCAGAACGCTGCGCCCTTTATACGTTGTCGTACCGAAGAACTCGCCACGACCATCCTTGAAGCTGCCAATGGTCGGCGCCTCGATCTCGCCTGAGCTGTCGATATACGTCTGGCTCCATTGCCCCGCCTTCGGGTTGTAAACGAACAGCGTCGCCCCTTCCCAATGCCCATTCGGGCCATCCGCCTCGATCTCCTCCAGCCACGCGCGGCCACTCCAGACCGGTCGTGCCGTCTTCGTTCCATCCATCGTCACCGTGTGAGTGCCGCCATCGAACGGGTCGAGCACTTGCGTCGCATGGGTATGCCAAGCCCCACGCGCAAAATCGAAATCATGCGAGCCGTCTCGCGGTGTCTGGGCGCTTGCACTCAACGACGAGCAAGCCAGCAGGCCCGCGATCAAGGTTCCACGCAGTAGCAGTTTCCACATCATCTTGCGCTCTCCACCTAAGTAACCTGGAACGAGACTTTAGAAAAAAGCCGTAGAAGCAGAGGGGCCAATTGGGGAAAATTAGGCTGGGCCATTTACCCGGCCGTACGCGGAGTAGCTGCCGTGACTAAAGCGCGCGCCGCAATGTCTTCAAACCCTGCTCGATATCCTTGAGGTCCACGGCCCCATAGCCGAAAACCAAGCCTTCCGATGTGGGCGTTCCAAAAAAGTAGCGCTCGAACGAATGCAAATGCATGTTTGATTCCAACAATCGTGCGTTCACGCGTCCCAGGTGTTTGGGAACCATCGAGTGCGCCGCCACATGCATCCCGTAATGCGACTGCATCGGCGACAGTTCCCCGGGGAAATCCGAACGCAATATCTCCCACACCAGATCCCGTCGCTTGCGATACACGTCGCGCAGCTTCCGCACGTGCTGCACCAGATATCCATCCGCGATAAAGCGGGCAACCGCCATTTGCGTCAGTGTCGGGCAATGCCAATCGAGGCAGTTCTTCGCCGCAATCAGTGTCGACATGGCCCACTGGGGTGCGACGATGAATCCAAGGCGCAATGCGGGAAGCATGCACTTGGAGAACGTGCCGATATAAAACACGTCATCGGCTGTCGCAGTGGATCGCAACGCTTGCAACGGCGTTCCGTCGTACCGAAACTCTCCGTCGTAATCGTCCTCGACAATGACCGCGCCGTGCTTGCGGGCAAAGTCGAGCAGCACCGTCCGCCGCTGCGCCGACATGGATACGCCCAGCGGAAATTGATGGGAAGGGCACACGCAAACAATCTGCACGGGCACAGGCAACGCATCCACCACCAGCCCTTGTGCATCGACCGGTATAGGTACGATTTTCGCGCCGGCCGCGAGAAATGCGGCGCGCATTGGCGGGTAGCCGGGATCTTCAATGGCGACCGTCGTAACCCCAGGAGTTACCAGTACACGAGCGAGCAGGTCGAAAGCCTGCTGTGCACCGGCAGTCACCAGCACATCGTCGGGTTCGCACACGAGCGCGCGCGATACACCGATGTGCGTCGCAACGGCAGCCCTCAACGGAAAATGCCCCTGGTTGCCCTGCGGGCTCTTGAACGCGGGCGGCTTCAGTTCCATGTGCCGAAGCTGCTTGGCGCTGAGCCGGCGAAATATTTCGAATGGGAAGAGTCGCGGATCGACCAGGGCAGGGCGAAAGTCCAAAGAAGCGGTCGCTCTCTGCGCTTTTGTACGCTGACTGTCGTGCCAGAAGTTGAGTGCCTGGGCAAGCTCGGGTCGCTGCCACGTCGCATTCAAGCGCGGATCCGGTGTCTGTTGTGTCGGAGAACGTTCGCGCGGCGCACGATTTCGCTTTGGCGCCACATACGTTCCCGACCCTTGCCGAGCCTGCACCAATCCCTCGATCGCCAACCTCGCATAAGCGCGCGCCACCGTGTTTCTCGAGACACCGAAAAAGACCGCCGACTGGCGCTCTACCGGAAGCTTGGACCCGGGCACCAAGCGGCCATCGAGAATGGCAGCGCGCAGCTGCGCGTAGACGGAATCCGCAGATCGACGACTTCCCTTCGGGGGAGGGTCAAAAACAATTTCGAACAGACTGTTCGTACCTTCCACATCATTTGCCACAACTGCTTTCCTCCGCGGTGGCTCAATGGCAAGAGGCCATGACGATGGCACGGGAAGTGTATGGTTTGTACCGGAAAAGCGCTTGGGATCAGATTAGGCCGGCCGCGCTGCGCCCACCATGCTCAATCCAGCGATTTCCAGGAGAGTAAGATGGCGCAGCTGACTTTCCATGAGTGGATGTTCAGGCCATGAGCGATGCCCTTCATACGTCCGCCACGCGTCCGCTTCGGAAGCGACGCTTGCATCCGCTCGACGAAGACATCTGTGTGCACATCTTTACGTCTTCCTCGGCGATGCTTGGTGTCTGCCTCACCGTGGTGGGCATTCTTCGCCTGGTCATCACGTTACGGTCCGAAGATACGCTGGGCGACGATCTGCTTTCGATCAACGCCATGGTGTACCTGATTGCTGCCGTGCTTGCATACGGTGGCCTGCGTACCCGCAGTACCCGACGCAATCACAGGCTGGAATATCTTGCCGATGCCGTATTTATCGCCGGCCTGATCTTCACGGTGATCAATACCGGTTTCATCACCTGGGCGATTGCCGTCGCGTAGGACATCCTTAAGGCATCACCCCATCATTTTCAATTCAATCGGTTGGGGCCAGCCCTGTCTGTCCGCACGCCTTCGGTCCGTCGTCTCGACAGACAGCCAGTCTGCCTTCGCCGACGACCGTGTGGCCTGCGAACAGACAGGGCTGGTGACGACGGCGATACTTAGTCAGTGTTGCCTTAAAGGCATCAAGCGATTTCCAATCAGGCGCTCGCCACCGGTTGGCCCGCAAGCCACAACGCCAGATTCGTCGCATAGCGACGGATCGAGCGTTGCGCCTCCGGCGAGTGAGCGAGTCCGTCGCCGGGTGCTTCGCTGACGAAGCTCGGTGATCCCAGCGAAGGATCCCAGTTGTAATCGGCGAAATGATGGAAGGTCGACACCGCGACGGCCGGCCCCGACTCGGCAGAAGGTTCGAAAGCCACCGCCAGATTGAAAGAGCGCCCGCTCAGCTTGCTGCATCCGGTGGCGATCACACGGACCGATGCGTCGTGCTCAGGCTTTCCAACGGCACCTTCATGCGGGTGCGCAGGCAGGAAGCGGATTGCGCCATCCGGAGAATCGGGATCCATCAGCACCGGATGCAATGGCAGGCACGGCTCGATGCGTTGGAAATCGCCATTGGCGCCGGAATGGTAATTGGGCCAGGAGATAGAAGTGGTGATCGTGTCGTCGACCTTGTGCCGCGACGGGTCGGGATCGGGATTTTTCGTATGAAAATAATGCGCGGCGCCCACGCCGCCCAGCGTGCACACCGAGCTTCCGAGATCCATGTGGTCCCGGGCGACCAGCAAGCCGCCTCCGCGGCGCCGAAACCGACCGATAGCCTCGCAGTCAGCCGCCGTCAACCCATCGCCCGTATCCACCGCGAACAGCCAGAGCTCATCGAATGTCGATGAATCCAGTTGGCAAAGCACGCTGTCCGGAGCACCGAGCGGATCGCGGTCGCGTGATGTCACTTCGAACAGCGGCAGACCATCACTGCCGCGCATGTCGGCCAACTGCTTGTGCAAGAGCGCAAAGCGTCCGATGTGCCAATCATCCGCAGCATAGGGAATGGTGGTCTGCAACAGAATGCGGTGGGGGTGTCGCATGATGATCCATCCTCGTGATGATCGGGTTCGGCACTGCGATACGCTTGTGCGTCAGGCGCCCCGGGATTCGATCATTCTAGTGGAGCGACCCGCAGCCATTCACAAGGGGGCAGGTGGAGAAAAAGTGACGAACCGCCGGTCGTGTGTCTGTAACACTATGCATCCGGCTGTTAAGGATGTACGTTTTCCTGGTGATGTGCCGCGCACAGGCGAGCGCAGGGCGTTGAACCAGGGGCGGAAAAGAAACCATCATCGATCATGGGAACAAGCAAGACATCTTGCTGCGGCGGGGACGATCGGTGTGCGACAAGCGCAATCCGCAGACTCCGGATAAGTGAACCTGGCTCCGATGCCCGGACGATTTGCACGCCATGAATGAACCAAGAATGGATTCCAACCGCACCGTCATCGCCTCCATCACGCTACTCATCCTGCTTACGCTGGCCGCCTTTTATGCGCCACGCTTCACGTACCCCGCCGTAAAACCCAAAGTTGTTGCTCCGGCACGGACGGTAATGCCTGCCGTCCAGCTTTGGCTGAGCACGGCGGATCGTCGACTGAAGCTGCAACGGCAACCCGACATTGAAATGACCGCCCGCGGTTCGTCGCCTGCCGATGTTGTCATCGATCTGCAGAAAACATTTCAAACCATGGTTGGTTTCGGCGCGGCGATGACGGACTCATCAGCGTGGTTGCTGCAGAACAAGTTGAACTTTTTCCAGCGCAGGGCCTTGTTGCACGAGCTCTATGGCGCACCGCCCAATCTCGGCCTGAACATGATGCGCCTGACCATTGGCGCCTCGGATTTCTCGTTGAAGCCCTATACCCTGGATGATGTTCCCTTCGGTCAGACAGATCCACAGCTGCAGCACTTCAACGTCACGCCCACGGTGCGCGACCTGATACCGACAGTGCGCCAAGTGCTTGCCATCAACCCGGGGCTGCGCATCGTCGCATCGTCATGGAGCGCACCGGCGTGGATGAAGACCAGCGAAAACCTCATTGGCGGGGAGCTGCTGCCGCAGTACGAAAGCGCGTATGCGGACTATCTGGTGAAGTTTCTCGATGCCTATGAGGGTTATGGCATCCCCATCTTCGCACTAACCCTGCAGAACGAGCCCGGCTTCGTACCCATTACGTATCCCGGCATGGAAATGCCCGCGGCCACACGGGCGCGCGTCATCGCGCAATATCTCGGCCCAAAACTGGCAAACCGCAGCCAGAAGACGCAGATTCTGGAATGGGATCACAACTGGAGCCAGGCCGACCAGACACTGAGCGTGCTGGCAGACCCCGATGCCGCCCGCTATGTCGATGGCGTTGCCTGGCATTGCTATGAAGGCAGCCAGTATGCGCAAGGCCGTGTCCATCGCGCGTATCCGCAAAAGGACGCCTACATCACCGAGTGTTCCGGCGGCGATTGGGAGTCGGCCATAAACGGCGAACTGCTCTGGTTTACCCGGGAGCTTCTGGTTACCGGAACCAGGCAATGGGCGCGTGGTGTCATCTACTGGAACCTGGTGCTCGACGAGCAACACGGTCCGCATTTCGGCGGATGCGCGCTATGCAAGGGCGTGGTCACGATCGATTCGCATACGGGCGCGGTGACGCGCAACGACGAATACTACGCGTTCGCCCACTTCAGTAAATTCGTCCTGCCCGGTGCCGTTCGCGTGGAATCCACGATGACCGACGACAAGGGCCTCGCCAACGTGGCGTTCCAGAACGCTTCCGATGGATCGATCGTGCTGGTGATGGTGAACAGCAATGTGAAAGCGTTTCCCGTCTCAGTCGTGCAGGACAAGACGCGTTTCGAATACACGATGCCGCCGGAAAGCGTGGCCACGTTCGTGTGGAACCCGGGCCAGGCAAACGCGTGGATGCGACGCGTTCTGGAGTGGTTGAGACGCACCCGATAAGGCGTGCTTTTTTTCTCTTTTTCCCGCAAGGTCTGCTTTGGTGGTTGCAGCTCATGGCAGCTCGGCGCTCCGAAAGGTACGCGTTCAGGTGTTGCGGAAGGAAATAGCGAAGCCCGTCGAGCCCCGACCCCCAAACTCGATCAAACGCTCGGTTCGGCTGTTGACATGATTCAATAATTCCGGAATTATCGAATCATGAAAACCGAAACCGCTCTCGACGCCCTCAGTGCCCTCAGCCACGAGTCTCGGCTGGCCGCGTTTCGCCAATTGGTGCAGGCGGGTCCGGATGGCATGTCCGTTGGCGAGCTTCGTGAGCTACTGGATCTTCCTCCGGCCACGCTTACCGCACACCTCAACATTCTCCGCGCCGCTGCACTTGTTCACGACCAGCGCGAAGGACGGGTGATTCGCGTCCGCGCGAACTATCTCCAAATGAACGAGCTACTGGCTTATCTCACTGAGAATTGCTGCGAAGGCAAGGCTAGCTGTACTCCCGCGACTAAATGCGCACCACGCAAATCAGGAGCATCTCGATGAATCGCTTTCATGTTCACCTCAATGTCGTCGATCTGCCTTCCAGCGTGCGTTTCTACACGCAGCTGTTCGCTGCCGAGCCAACCGTATTGAAGCCGGACTATGCCAAGTGGATGCTGGATAACCCGCGGGTCAATTTCGCCATATCCAATACGGGTCGCGCGCCGGGTATCGACCATCTTGGCATTCAAGTGGAGAGCGAGGGCGACCTTGCCGAACTGGGGCATCGGTTGGATGCAGCCGGTGGCACGGTCATCCCCGAAGACGCAGGGGTTTGCTGCTATGCGAAATCCGACAAGCTCTGGACCGAAGATCCCCAAGGCACGCGTTGGGAAACTTTCCACACCACAGGCGAAGCCACGACGTATCACGCAGGTGGCGCCGCCTGCGCTACGGATGGAGCAACGTGTTCACCAGATATCCGAGCAATCAAGCCCAAGGTGGACAAGGGATCCAGTTGCTGTTCTCCCCAATCGGGTTGCTGCTGAGCAACCTGCATGATCAAGTATCTGGGTGACACACCATGAAGCGCGTGCTGTTCGTTTGCGTCGAGAATTCAAACCGAAGCCAGATGGCCGAGGCATTCGCGCACATCTATGGCGGCGACCACGTTGAAGCATTGAGCGCCGGCTCAAAGCCATCTGGACAGATCAATCCCAAGGCTATCCGCTTCATGTCCGAACTAGGCTATGACCTGACGACGCATGATTCGAAATCCCTCGACCAAATCGACGGTGATTTCGATGCCGTGATCACGATGGGTTGCGGAGACAATTGCCCATGGGTGCCTGCCAAGCGTCGCGAAGACTGGGGACTCCCAGACCCCAAGCATATGGATGATGCCGGCTACCGAGCCGTGCGGGACGAGATTGCAGCGCGCGTTAAAGCACTTCTGGCGGATCTGTAATGGCTTTCCCGAAAGCTTCTCGCCGAATATCTTGGCACCACGCTGTTGCTGGCAGCGGTGGTCGGCTCCGGCATCATGGGCGCGGCCCTATCCCAAGGGAATGACGGCCTTGCGTTGCTCGCCAATGCAGGAGCAAC
>Ga0068856_100005128_pt1 | contig 12934 bp, 8 predicted proteins | sample KBSCornC62_FD_66595 | JGI IMG/M metagenome (GOLD analysis project Ga0068856, IMG submission 66595) | Corn rhizosphere microbial communities from Kellogg Biological Station, Michigan, USA - KBS Corn C6-2 | ecosystem: Host-associated > Plants > Roots > Rhizosphere > Soil ...
TCTGCTTGCACGGCGCGCGGCACCCTCGTTCGATACTTCGTTCGGATTCAGCGGTCTTAGCGAAACGAATCATCTCGATTTTCTACAGGCCGGCTGGACTAGGCAAACCGGTGATGCTTCGCGTTCCGGCGCGATCCAAGTGCGTTACCAGTTTTCGACGACCCACTTTGATACTGGGTCCGGGGGCGTAGCTGGCGCGCAGAGCAGTACTGATCTTCTCGGGGGGACCGTCACAGGCCCGGCGCCACTCAATAACCTTGCTGTTCGTACGCGGCAAGCGATCGAAACGGTGTTCGAGCCAGGCGCCGTTTACTTGGGCCCGTCTATACATCGCTTTTCATTCGGCGGCGGTTGGACCTATTCCAAAGTGCGCAACCGGGTTGACGCTCCTTCGGGCCTGAATCTGATCACCTCTGCAGGCGCACCCGCTTATGTTTTGGAATTGAATACGCCGCTCGATAGCCGCGAGCGAATCCGTAACGGAACCTTCTTCGCGCAAGATGGGGTGAAGCTCACTTCCTGGCTATCGGTCAACGCCGGATTTCTGGCAGACTTCTCGCGCGGTTCACTTCCGAACCAATCCAGTCCTTCGGGGTCATTCGTGCCGGCAAGAACGTTTCCTCCTCGCGGCGATCTGATCTCCTGGAATAGCGTATCGCCTTGGGCCGGTCTCGCGGCAGCGATTCCGCGACTTCGCCATATCGTCCTTCGGGCGGGTTATCGCCGCTCGTATCAGATCCTCGCAGGCCGATATCTCGATTACGGCAATCCGAACAGCCTCGGGGGACTCGAGTATCAATGGACCGATCTGAATGGAGACGGCCGCTTCGAACCGGGCGAACAAGGCGCTCTCCTAAGCCGGTTCGGTGGACCCTACTCGAGCATCTCTCCCAAGCTTCATCGGCCCTACGCGGACGAATTCGATGTGGGCGCAACTGTCTCCCTGCCTTTTCACTTTTTCGCGGGCCTGCAGTTGTACCGGCGCGATGACAAGGTTCGAATCGCCCTTGTCAACACAAGCGTTCCACCTTCGAGCTTCAGGCCCCTGATCATTCTCGATCCTGGCCCGGACGGAATACCGGGAACGGGCGACGATCAGCAACTCACCGTCTACCAACAAAATCCCTCCACTCTGGGCCAAGACATGTTTCTCCTCTCCAATCCTCGCGGTCTGCGCATGCAGTACGAGGGCTTCACCGCCCAGGTTGCGAGTCAGCATCGCTTTATTGACTTTCACGCCTCATTCACTGCTGAAAAATCCTTTGGCCCTACTAACCCGGGCGACGGCGTGCTAGAGAACGACCCTGGTGTGATCGGCGCGCTCTATCAGGATCCGAACACATCTATCAACGCGGCGGGGCGCGATTTTCTCGACCGGGCCTACATCGGGAAGGTGGAGACAATCTCGCACCTCCCTGCCTGGCTCGGAAGCCTTGACGTGGCTGACATTGTCGATTATCTCGACGGGCTGGTCTTTGCCCGGCGCCTGCTCGTTACCGGTCTGCCGCAAGGGCCCTTTCTGGTGGACACGACTGTTCGAGGAAGCCCGGAAGGGGGTAACCGTGCCGAGTTCGTCATGAACTGGAATCTGCAGCTGGGGCGCCGGTTTCATTTGCCTTTTGGCCAACTCATTACCGGTTTCGATCTGCTCAACGTCACAAACGTCGCCAACAGAATTCAGGAAAGCTACGTCAGCAGCAAAGCGTTCAACAAGCGCTTACCTTTGGCCATTCAGACGCCACGCGTTCTCCGCTTTAGTCTGCAGTACCAGTTTTGAGGCGTTCGGAAAGCGGTTCGGAAGAACTGCGGCGGGCGAGGCTCATTTTCGTCGTCCCGGCCGCAAGTTCAAAGCTACGGCGAGCGACGACGTGTTGGTGGAGTTCTCACTCTCGGAAGAGTTCTCACGAATGATGAAGAACCGGTCACCGCCGGCGTGAGAAAAAAACCGGATTACACAGCGCGCAGGCTGCCAGGTCCTGCCGTTGCCGACTGAGCGAAGGAGAGCGATGCTCTCCTAAGGCTTCTTCCGGTTTGTTTCGACTAGCAGTGAACACAAATCTCAATCTTCTGTGAAGGCATAAACAGGCCTGAGACTGCAAATGGAATCCGGTGCTGCGAAGACAGGGATCACGGCCGAGAAGCGCATTTGCCCGCTGCATGTTCTGCCATAACACGTCTTGCGCGCTCCTCGGAAGCGCGCGTCAGGAGAAATAGCTTTTTTCCGGTTCCCGGCAACACACGTAACGCTTATTTGCCACGCACGAATTCCTGAAGCGCTATTTTGGGATTGAGCGTCGTTTGAGCTCGAACTGAACTTGGGTTCAGAAACTCCATCCCCGCCGGAGTTGTCAGTCCGCCGACTACCCCTCCCACTGCCATCTGTAGGAACTTTCGGCGCCTCGATAAACTGGTTGGCCGTCCGGAAGCAGGCATACCGAGCAATCCCGAAGCCAGTTATGACTCGCCGACAATACCTCGTAGGCAGATTGCATCGACAAATGTCGGCCACTACACGCGTTATTGCAAATTTCTTCGGCGCTCAATCACACCGGAATCCACCGTTTTCCCGGTTCGCGAAATCGTTTGGAAGTAAAACTCTTCTGCGGCGATCTCCACTAACATGAACGCTTGGTCCGTGTCAAACCCTTTCGCCATCTCCGGCGCCTGTCTGAGGTCATGCGCTCGAAGCTGGCCGGCATTGCCCATTACGAAATACCAGATATTGCTTTGAGGTTTTATACGTTCGTAGACGTGCTCGTGGCCGGACAACACCACCCGCACGCCGAATTTCTGGAAAATAGGTTCTAATTTAGCTCGCAAATCGTTATCGGGCCCGTGGTACCGGGCGTCCGAGTACAGCGGATGGTGAAAGAAGCAGATTTCCCAGTCGGCTCCTGACTCCGCTAGTTGTTTCTGAAGCCACTCCAGTTGGCCCGGGTCCATGTAAGTGCTATCCAGCGCGAGAACTCGGTATTGTCTTTCTTGATTGTGTAATAGCGCTGTCCGCTCATATTGAAAGGTTTGTAGAATCGCTCGTTCGTATCGTCATGATTGCCGAGTGATGCATAGAATTTCACGTTGTTATGAAGCAAATTCTCGTAAACGTCTTCGAATTTGCGCTTATAGTCAGCCGGCGATTTGCCTCCGTAGATGTTGTCGCCGAGCATCAGGACAAAATCGAACGGAAACTTCTCATGAAACAGTGTCATTTGTTTCCCGACGTCGTACTGCTCTTTCTTACCCGTCCCCATATCGCCGATCACAGCGAAGCGGACTGATTTCGGTTTGTTTGGTAACTCGACAGACGATGATGCAGCCTGGCTTGCGGCGATTGTCTGTTCTGGCGTGAAGGCGCTCAGGAGCAGGCCGAACGCGATCGTTGCGTAACTGAGTTGGCGCATTCTGGTCTTCTCCGAATCCTAAATTACGGAATAATGTCGCCAGTGAAATCCACAATGAGATCGGCAGTAATATCTCGCAGTACAAGCCTGCGGCCGACGACGCGGTATTCCAGTTCTTTAGGGAGAGTGGGAAGATTCCGCAGCAGCGTAGGCGGCGTTGATTGTAAGGGTATGCCGGCCGGATACTCCCTATTAATCTGCAGAGGCACGCGAACCGGCTCTGAGTGTTCAAAACTAGCCTTCATATGTCTTGCATCCGAGCCCTTCCACGACATTCCGATGAGTCGGTGGAATTCTGCGCTAATGCTTGTTGTAAAAATGTCGCCACGTTTAGCCTCAGGACGAAGGGCGCGAATTTTGGCTGCAAGCTCTCTTTGTCGACTGGTGATCTCTTCCGTAGAGTTGGTCGGCTTATGTTCGGATAGCCCAGCGCTGGCTTTGTTGGTGAACTGCACCGGCACACGGGCACCGTGCGTGGCCAGCCTATAAGCGCCCTGGCCGTTGCCCATGCGGTCGATGCTGCCGCGCCGGTCGAACTGCGGACCGCCTTGGCCCAGGCCGAGAACGGGAGCATCCCCTAGCGGAAAAGTCAGCTTTCCTGTCGCGGTATCGAGCTTGATCTCCTGCACTACGCGGCTGCCTTTTTGCGTCACGCGAATCGTGAACGGGCTTGCCGAGACGTCGACCGTTAGACTGCCACATTTGACGTGCCGCGTGCCGGCGATGGGGCGCCAGCGGAGTGCCGGCGTGCCCCGTTCTGCCTGGACCAGCGCTCCATCGCGCGGAATGGGCAATAGCTCGTCGTTTGCAATTGGTTGAATGGTGATGCGCACCGTCTGACTTGTGGCCGCGGTGATCGCCAGTTCAATCGGGCGCCCGGCGATTTCGTTGCCCAGTAACGCGCCCGCCGTAGCGATGCTCTTGAGGACTTCTCTGCGATTTGTCAGTTTCATTTGAATGGAGGGCAGCGGGAGGGTATTTCCCGAAAATCTTCTTTCAAAACAATGCAGCGATCCGCTGCAAAGGTAGTGAGCTTAGTAATAGCGCCGCTGAGCCAATCGATCTCTAACAAACTGATGCGCACCGCTTGACCCAAGCCGAAGTGAAGCCGTGGATCGTGAGCGGCTTAATAGCTCATGCCCCCTTCGCTTCTTCTGTTTGAGTTACCCCATTGGCAAGGATCTTTGCCTTCGAACCAATACAGTCGCGGTTCGATCGGCACCCACAAGCCTCACCTCCAGCCGGTGATTCCGATTCCCGCCATCGTTGCGCAGCAACTGGGGAGAGTCGCCGTTATTCGTGGCAGGGACGTCGAGGTCGCCGTCGTTGTCATAATCCCCGAAGGCCGCAGCTCGGCTCACGCGAGGAATCGTGAGATCGGCCCCTAACTGTGGTGTTACGGGAGAAAAAAGGCCACCCACATTCCAGTATATTGTTTTTGCTTCGGCGCAGGTGGTGCGAGATGAAGGAGATGAATGTTATCGAGCACATGGCCGTTTGTCGAGCGGCGCGGTGACCCAGACTTCTTTTGTGGGCGCCGCTACATAGACCACGCCTCGGGAGTGGAATCGATGTGGCTACAGGATTCGCAAGCTCCGACGGGAAATCGCCGGCGGCCTGCAACAACATGCACAAACACCCACCCAATACTTTGGTACTAACGTCGCCTAAGTGGTGCCCGGGGCGGGACTTGAACCCGCACTCGCCTTGCGGCGAAAAGGATTTTAAGTCCTTTGCGTCTGCCGATTTCGCCACCCGGGCCTGCTCCAATCATAGAGGAGCCGCGCTTGAGTTCACTCTACGGCTCTTTCGTTAAACTGGGTCGAGAGGTAGGCATCATAAAGCCATGATGTTCGCACTTGTGACGAGAGTTAATGGTGAGTATTAGATTTTAGAATTTCTCCATGCCGCTCGAATTTACTACTTCCCACCTGACCGATTCCATAACTCTGTTCCGCCATTACAAGCGGCTTGCCGAAGAAGCTATGAAACAGGTCGACGACGAGCAACTTCTGATCGCGCTCGATCCGGAGATGAATTCCATCGCGCAAACGGTCAAGCACATGGCCGGCAATATGCGCTCGCGATGGACGGATTTTTTGAATTCCGATGGCGAAAAGCCGAATCGCAATCGGGACAGCGAGTTCGTCGACCCACCGGCCACTCGCGAGAATGTGCTGGGGTGCTGGGAAGAAGGATGGAAAGTGGTCTTCGAGGCGCTCGAGCCGCTCACAGACGTGGATCTGTCACGTAAGGTATTCATTCGTGGTGAGGCGCATTCCGTGATGCAAGCCATCAATCGGCAGATCGCTCACTACGCGTATCACTGCGGCCAGATTGTGCTCCTGGCCAAACATTTCCGTTCCCAGGAATGGAAGTCGCTGAGCGTGCCCCGCAATAAATCCGGTGAGTTCAACCAACGTGTTCTGGCGGGCAAAGCGAGCCAGCGATAGTGCCGTTAGCTAAATTGATGTTGTGCCCACTCGGTTACGGATTACCGGCTTTGTAGCCGCCTGTCTCGTCGCGTTTTCGGCGTCCAGCTTTTCCGCAGCGGCCGACAAGTTCTATCTTCACCCAAAAGACACTGTTGTCTTTTATGGTGACAGCATCACGGATCAACGTCTGTATACGATGCTGACGGAGCTGTATAGCATCACTCGCTATCCCAAACTCGACGTCCGCTTTGTCGATTCGGGCTGGGGCGGCGATCGCGTCACCGGCGGCGGCGGCGGACCGATCGATCTGCGACTGGAGCGCGATGTGCTGACGTACCACCCGACGGTGATGACCATCATGCTCGGCATGAACGATGGCAAGTACGTCAACCACACCCCCGCGGACGATGACGTTTACTTCTCAGGCTACCGGCGTATCATCGATACGGTTCGGCACGCGATTCCCACGCTGCGCATTACCGTCATCGAACCCTCGCCGTTCGACGATGTCACGCGGCCCATCACTTTGCAACCGGATGGCTACAATGCAATCCTCGTGAAATACGGAGAATGGTTACGTCGCTACGCATCGGAGGCACACCTCGATGTGGCCGATCTCAATACCGGCGTAGTGGCGATGCTGCGTAAAGCCAATACATCCGATCCCACGCTCGCTCAGAAGATTCTTCCAGATCGCGTGCATCCATCGCTTTCCGGGCATCTCGTCATGGCGGAGCAATTGTTAAAGGCATGGGGCGCACGCCCGATCGTTTCTTCGGTGACCATCGAAGCTAAGAGCGGCAAGGTTGCTGAGGCCGATTACACAACTATTAGCGACGTGCACACCGGCGCACCGCTTTCCTGGACGGAAGCCGATGAAGCGCTTCCTCTACCATTCGCCCCTATGCTCGCAATGGATCGCGATCACACTCTCGCTCTCGCTATTCGCAGCTCGGATGTGACCGAAGCGTTGAACCAGCAGATCGTACGAGTGAACGGTCTCGCGAGCGGCCGCTATGTATTGACGATCGATGGTGCGCCAGTGGGCACCTGGAGTGAGACCGAACTCGCGCAGGGCGTCAATCTGGCGATACTGGACACACCGATGTCTCGCGAGGCGATGGACGTGCGGGATCTCACCGTGAAACGCATCGATGTCCATCAACAGCGCTGGCGCACGCTCCAGGTGCCGCTTCAGAATCTGGACATTGAGCACTTATCGGAAGCATTGAAGGCACTCGATTCGGTCGAGGCGGAAGTGATAGTGCGGCAACGCGCAGCCGCGCAGCCGCGGCCGCACATGTTTCAGTTAGCCGCCGCGCCATGAAGTTCCTGCTTCGCGCAGCCGCCCATCGGTATGGCAATTGGATCTATCGGAGAGAGGATGAGCTATCCTCCCGCGCGACGGACCGCATCGTGCGCCCGTTCGAGCTCGGTTTGGAATGGGCAGAACGTTGGCCGATAACGCGCGACTTCCCTCCCGATGGCTCGGACCCAATCGAATATTTGGTCCATCTCAACCAACGCATCATTTCTTCGAGCGGCCAGTTTTTTAGTTACGATTCGCCGGATACGTTCGATCTCCGTGACAATTGGCTCACTTTTGCGTCGCCGGTTGTTACTCCGTATCCGGAGAACAACAGCGTTCGCGGGCTTTGGTTCCCCGCCCGTGGCGCGGGGCGCAAGGCCGTGGTTGTTCTTCCGCACTGGAACGCCAAACTGCCGCAACACAACGCTCTTTGTGCCGGGCTCCAGCGTCTGGGCATCTCCGCTCTGCGATTGAGCCTGCCGTATCACGATATGCGTACTCCGGCCGACCTGCAGCGCGCCGATTATGCCATGTCGGCTAATATCTGTCGAACCATCGATGCCACGCGTCAGGCCATCGTAGATACACGCGCCTGTTTCGATTGGCTCGAGCGCGAGGGTTACACGGAGATCGGAATCGTAGGCACTAGCATCGGCTCGTGCTATGCATTTATCGTCAGCGCGCATGACCCACGCATCCGAGTGAACGTCTTTAACCACTGTTCTACTTATGTTGCGGATGTGGTCTGGGAAGGGCTCTCGACACGTCACATTCGAGATGGCGTGGCAGATTCGGTCGACTTGGCGACCCTACGAAAACTGTGGCTCTCGATCAGCCCGCCCTCCTACTACGATCTGTACAGCACACAGAAGAAACGCTCGAAATTTATTTACACCCGCTATGATACGACCTTTCCTGTGCGGCTGTCGCGGGACGTCATCGAGGGCGCCCGCCGCCGCAGTTGGGATCACGAGGTGGCGGTACTGGCCTGCGGTCACTACACGATGGGCGAATTCCCGTTCAAATATCTCACTGGCTACGAAATCTGTTCATTCCTGAAGCGCAATCTGTAAATTTGGAAAAAGATTAAGATCTTAAATATTTTGCGCGCAGGGTGGTACAAAACCTTTGTATCGTGCATCGAACGCTTTGGGACCAATAATTCGAGCACGTGAATGAGTAAACCAAAATACCTAGCCATCCCGGCGCTACTCTGTGGGGCCGTCAGCGCAGCGGCACAAATGACGCTTCAACCGGACTACCAAGGCAGCGTGCCGCAGGGAACGGCTTCCCCCACACCGATCACTCTGAGCTTCGAACAGGCTATCGATCGGGGCCTCAAAGCCAACCTGGGCTTTTTGACCAGCGAGCAATCCAGCCGCCAGGTGCAGGCGCAACGCGCTCGAGCACTGAGCGCATTATTACCAAAGGTCACCGGCCAGATCAGTGCCACCGAACAGCAGATCAATCTTCAGGCACTGGGGTTCCTCGTGCAACCTCCTCCCGCCCTCGGATTTACGATTCCGGCAATCGTCGGGCCGTATTCTTATCAGGACGCCAGAGCGGGCGCGTCCCTCACGCTATTCGATTACAGCGCAATCAGCAATTTTCGCGCCTCTCGCGAAGATCTCAAAGCTTCGACTCTGAGCGTCAAGAATGCGCGCGATCTGGTTGTGCAAGCGATCGGTAACGCGTATTTGCAAATCGTTGCGGATGCCGCGCGCATCACGGCCGTTCAGGCGCAGATTGATTCCGACCAAGCCGTGTACACGAATGCCACGCGCCGCCATGACGCCGGAACCGCCATTGGCATCGATGTCCTGCGCGCGCAAGTAGAACTAAAGCAGCGCCAGCAGCAGCTTGTTTCCGTGAGCAATCAATTTGAAAAAGACAAACTAACCTTAGGGCGGGTAATCGGTCTCCCTATCGGGCAAGATTTTTCGGTTTCCGATCCTTCGTCCCTTCTGCCGCTCGAAGGCATTTCGATCAAGGAAGCCTTGGACAAAGCGTACGAACATCGTCCAGACTTCCTGGCGGCCAAAGCTCGGGTTGCTGCGGCGCAGTTCACGCTGCGATCCGCTGAAGCGGAGCGCTATCCAACGGCGACGGTCAATGGGTATTACGGCGATCAGGGATTGCGGATGTTTACTAATTCACACGGTGTATTCAACGTCACCGGGTCGGTCCAGTTCAACATTTTCGATGGCGGCCGCATAAAAGCCGACATTCTTCAAAACGGCGCAGAATTGCGCAATCGTCGCAACGAGCTCGAAAATCTGCGCGGACAAATCGATTTTGACGTCCGCAGCGCCCTTCTCGATCTAAAATCCGCCAACGATCAAATCGATGTAGCCAAAGGCAACATGCAGTTGGCGAACGAAACTCTGAAGCAATCGCGAGACCGATTCGCAGCCGGTGTGACCAACACGGTCGAAGTCGTGCAAGCCCAACAATCGGTCGCCGACGCAAATGAGAATCTGATCTCCGCCGAGTTTCAATACAACCTCGCAAAAGTAGCGCTGGCACGCTCGCTGGGGTTAGCCGAACAAGGCATCCGGACATTTTTCGGCAATCCGCAGCCATGAGTGCGATCGACGTTCATTCGTTCTCTGAACCGGAGAAAGTTCGGGTTATCCATTGCTCTCTTAGACTCGCCATATCGTTTGCCGAGCGAATTCTCGAGGGCACTGCGCATCTTAGTCTCGAACGCGCAGACAACAAGGCTCCCTTAATTCTTGACACCCGCAATCTGGAGATCCGGAGCGTCAACTGCGGCGAGACAGCAATCAGCTTTGATCAGGGTGTGCCCGATCCGATTCTCGGCTCGCGTCTGACGATCGATCTGCCGCCCCAGGCCGACTCCGTGGAGATCCACTATGCCACCAGACAAGAGGCAAGCGGCCTCCAGTGGCTAAGTCCTGAACAAACGGCAGGCAAGCGACACCCTTTTCTGTTCAGCCAGAATCAATCGATCCATGCGCGCAGTTGGATACCGCTGCAGGATTCCCCTGGCGTCCGCGTGACCTACGACGCGCGTATTCAAGCGCCCAAAGATCTTCTGGTTCTCATGAGCGCACGGCACAAGAGCCGGAATGGGGCAGAACATTTTTTTCGTATGGATTTACCGATCCCGCCATATCTGATTGCTCTGGCAGCCGGCAGCCTCGATTTTGCGCCCCTGGGCCCGCGCACCGGAATTTATGCGGAAGGTCCGACGCTCGCGGCGGCCGCTCGCGAATTTGAAGACACCGAACGCTTTGTCGAGGCGGTGGAGCGTTTGTATGGCCCGTACCGCTGGGGACGCTACGATCTGTTGGTTCTTCCACCAAGTTTTCCTTTCGGTGGTATGGAAAATCCATGCCTCACCTTCGCCACTCCAACCGTGATCGCCGGTGACAAGAGTCTGGTAAGCCTCGTGTCCCACGAGCTTGCTCATTCCTGGTCCGGCAATTTGGTAACGAACGCTACCTGGCGCGATTTCTGGCTCAACGAAGGCTTCACCACGTATCTCGAAAACCGAATCCAGGAAGAAGTGTATGGCCGCGAGCAAGCGCTGATGGAGCAGGTACTCGATCGCCGCGAGATCGAAAAGGACCTTCGCGAATTTGCTCCCGCCGACCAGATTCTTCATATCGACCTAACCGGGCGCGACCCGGACGAAGGCTGTACCCACGTTCCGTATATTAAGGGCGCTCTGTTCCTGCGCCAGATTGAAGAGACGGTGGGCCGTTCAAAATTCGATCAGTTTCTAAGATCATATTTCGACGATTTCGCGTTTCGGAGCATCACGACGGAGGAGGCGCTCGATTATTTGCGCCGTGAACTCGCGCCGCACATTCCGATTGAAGAATGGGTGTTCGACCCGGGTCTTCCGCAGGCGACTCCGCATGCCACTTCCTCGCGGCTCGAAATTGCCGCAGTAGCTGCCGAGAGTTTTAGGACAGACGATTTGCCGGCACCGGCTCTTCCGGCCGCTCGCTGGAATACGCAAGAGTGGCTGGAGTTTTTGCGTGTCCTGCCCCGTCCGCTCGCCGCGCGCAAGCTCGAGGAACTCGATAGCGCCTGGCATCTCACCGAAACCAGCAATTATGAAGTGCTCGATGAATGGCTTCTCATGGCCGTCGAAAGCGGCTATCTACCGGCCTTCGATCGGCTGGAGCGGTTTCTCCTCCAAATCGGCCGCACCAAACTGTTGAAACCTCTATATATGGCATTGATGAAAAGTGACAGCGGAAAGGCTTTGGCACATGGCATCTATGCCAGAGCGCGCAGCGGCTATCATACGATCACCCGCACGGCGCTCGAGAAAATTCTATTTCTCTAGATAAAAATTCCCGACGAACAGTGCGTCAATTCCGGAAGAATAGAAGCTGCGAACGGCATCGCGCGGCGTCGAAACCAACGGATCGCCGAACAGATTGAAGCTGGTGTTGTAGAGCACCGCCAGCCCGGTGGATTCACCCGCCGCGATCAGCAGCGCATGGTAGAGCGGATTTTCGGCTTTATCTACGGTGTGGACGCGAATCAAATCGCGCCCCAGCGTCGCCGCACGAAAGAGTTCGCGGTGCTGGGGCCGCACTTTGCCGACGGTGGCGAGGTAGCGGGCATTCGGCCCAACATCGAAATACTCCTCCGCTCGCTCGAGCGGCACCGACGCAGCGAACTTGCGAAAACTCTCGCGGTGTTTGATGTACACATTGAGATTCTCCGTCGAGTACGGATTGAGCGGCGAGGCTAGAATACTGCGGTTGCCCAAAGCACGCGGCCCGAATTCCATGCGGCCCTGCATCCAGGCCACAATTTTATGGTCGTTCAGGGCATTGATCGCCTCGCCGATCAGCTCGCCTTCGGTCTGCAGATACCGGAATCGCAGTTTACAGTTTTCCAGAATGCCCTTAATTTGCGCAGCACTGTAGGCCGGCCCCAGACACAAGGTCTCGAATGGAATGCGCCCATCATGCGCGTAGAAATTGTGCCATGCGTAGAGAGCTGCGCCGAGAGCGGTTCCCGCATTGCCGGCCGCCGGCTGTACAAATACGTGGGGAAACCGAACCTCAAGAGATTGAATCAGCAGAGCATTAAATGCAAGGCCACCCGCAATACACAAATTCCCGGCTGAACCGACGACTGCTGCAACAGCCTCTTCAATCGCCGCCTGCAGGCTGGCGGCCAAGTTGACCTTCGTCTCTTGGGAAAGCGGCTCAGTCGGGGAGATTCCCGTCTCTTTATAGAAACGGGCGCTAAAACCGCCATGCGTCAAACGATCCGCGTCGAAGTAGCTGCGTTCCATTTGCGGCAGCACCGAGCCACCGTGGCGGAGAAGCTTTCGAAAAACATCCAGATAGGTGGGCCTTCCGGAAACCGACATCCATTGCACCTTGTGCTCGTCGGCTCGTGGCTCGTAGCCTAGCATCTCGGTCAACCTGCTGAACAGGTCCCCGAGCGAGTCCGGGAAATACAGTTCGCGAACAGGCGTAAGCTGGCGGCCACGACCTTCAAAAAGAAGCGCGGACCGAAAGTCCCCCGCTCGATCGACACTCAAGACCGAGGCCGCGCCGAAATCCGTGGCATAGTAAGCCGACGCGGCGTGCGCGTGATGATGCTCCACGATCACGATTTCGCTGTTTGGAAAACGTGCACGCATTGCGAGTTGCGCCAGACTCTCACGCTCCTCGGCGAACGGTCTGGCAATGGCGACGCAATCGATCTCAGAAAGTACGACTCCGGCGGCTTCAAGCGCCAAGGCAAACGCTTCCGTGGGAAACGATCCAGGCCTGTCCTGGCGTGAA
>Ga0068856_100005129_pt1 | contig 12933 bp, 5 predicted proteins | sample KBSCornC62_FD_66595 | JGI IMG/M metagenome (GOLD analysis project Ga0068856, IMG submission 66595) | Corn rhizosphere microbial communities from Kellogg Biological Station, Michigan, USA - KBS Corn C6-2 | ecosystem: Host-associated > Plants > Roots > Rhizosphere > Soil ...
CCAGCTGGCCAGCGGCGGGGCCACCTGGTCGTAGCCGGCGGTAAGCCATACCGCGAACCGGTCTCCGGCGAAGGTCGCCGGCAACTGCCGGTCCCGTACGTCGCGGAGGAACTCGACGGCAGGGTGCGCGGATCCGCGGTAGAGCGTCGTCGCGATGACGCAACTCTTCGGCGGCGGCGTCGTGGTCGAGACCGTGGGCGTTGGCGGTGGCGGGACGCTCGGGCCGGTGACTGGGATCGCCGCTATCTGCGTGAGGAATGACCATACGGCGGAGTGGATCTCACGCTCGATCTTCGGGTACTGGGTCCGGTAGTCCGGCCAGAACTCGCCGTCCTGCGCGTCGGGGCCCTTGCTCGGGTCGCCGCCGGACTCCATCGTCAAGGCGACCACAGGGGCGATCGGCCGTCCGGCGGCCGCACCGGTGAACCACCGGCTGAAGCAGAAGTCGTCGACAGCTCCGGTCGTGACGTACAACCCGGCGCCGGACGGCTTGGCCTTGTACGTCGAGCGTCGTTTGGCGACGGTGTCGGATCCGCCGGCGCGGGCCAGCACGTCTGTGCACATCTGCGTCGCAAGCGCGGCCGCCGCGGCCTCCTGGGTGGCCGGGATGTACTCGCTGTAACCACTGTGACGAACCCCGTCGCGCTTTCCGTCCCACCTCGGGTTGGTGAACGACATCGTCGCGTCGACGGACTGGTTCGCCTCGATGCCCCACGAGTAGAGGATCGAGCGGCTGAAGCTGTGGACGTCCAGGAAATAGCTGATTCCCTCGTCCTTGAAGAGCTTGACGAGGTTGGCCGCCTCCGGCTCGGAGTTCGCGCTCGGACCGCAGTAGCTGTCGTCGTGCGGGTCGTTCGACGTGTGGACGTCGGCGACGCTGACGTCGTAGTGCTTCGCGAAGTCGAACAGGATGTCGAAGTTGCGGTTCAGGTCTACGCCGGCGGCGGACTCGTCGGTCTCGCCGGCCGGCTTGGGACGCCGGTTCTTGCGCCAGAGCTTGTGCAGGCTCGGATCATCTGCGGCGGTGAGGCGCGCCAGCACGAAGTCACGGCCGTCCGGGTTGACGAGCGGCGCCACCATGAGGTTGAGCCGTTCCATCACCGAGCTGACCTCGGCTGCCGTCACGGTGAAGGCATCGAAGACAACGCCGTCGGTCGAGGTGAACGCGGGATACGTCACGTCGGTGCCGGCGTCGTACGCGCCGAGCAGCCGTTCGACCAAGCTCACCAGCGCGTCCGGCGGGGCCAGCTCGCGGGCGTGCACGCCGCCGGTGACCAGCACCGACCACCGCTTGGACGGGCTGGCTGGCGTACTGGCGGCGATCTTGACGTACCCGCTGGAACGGCCTTCGTGGCTGGCGCCCCACGTCACGCGCGTCGCGACCGTCCCGTGCCCGGCCGTCGTGCCGTGGGCGGCGACGGCGGTGTCGAGCCGGGCCGTCACGCCGGCCGTGCGCAAGTATCCCATCGCGGCCTCCTCACGAAACTCCGGGCTCGTCGACCTCGATCTCCTGCCAGCGGGCGAGCAGCTCGGCGTCCGCGGTGACGACGCGGACCGAGTAGCCGAGCGCCTCGAGCGCCGGGACCTGGTCCTCCGCCGCGTACGCGGTGACGGACCAGGTGCCGTCGTCGTTCTCCTCGGCGGTCGAGGCCACCACGCTCACCGGAAGCGACTGAGACGGCAGCCGGCCGAGGAGTTCCCCCGGTCCGGTCAGGGCGAGAGTAGCCATGCGCGGCTCCTCGGCGTCGGGCATACGGGGTCAGGGGTGGAGGCTCGCGAGAGCTCCGTCCATGATCTGGATGAGTTGGTAGTAGTTGGATCCGTTGGCACCGTCATCAGGATTGACGGAACCGTCCGGGTAACCACCGACGCCCACGACGACGTAGCGGAGGGTCGTGGCGCCCTTCTTTCGCTGGATGATGGCGCAGTCGTGGATTCCCTGCGGCCCATTGGCGATCGCCGGATCCCCGATGCCGAGCTTGGAGAACACCTCGTCGACGACCAGCGGCGGTGTCCCGGGTGCCTTGCGTCCACCGATGCCGGCCGGTGTCTCGTTGACGGCCTCCCTGTTGAAGCTCCGGTCGGCGCCGGGGATGCCGAACTTCTTCATGAACCTCCGGAAGTCGTCGCAGCTGGCGACGTCCCCGCCGAACAGCTCGTTCCGGTCGGCCAGAGCCAGCATGCGGGCGAACTCGCGGGCGTTGCCGACAAGGTTTGTCGTCGCCTTGTAGTGGCGGGTGCCGCGGGCCGAAAGTCTCACCGGGTCGGTCCCGGGTTTCCAGTCCCGACTGTCGTAGCTCGCGGAAACCCAGATTCCGGTCTTCGTTGCCGGGTCGTAGAACCCGGCCTCTCGCAGGACACCGTTCAGGTATGGGTAACCGACGCCCGTGATCACGTTGCCTGCGGCGAACGGGTTCGACATGAGGAGCATGCTCATGATCATGTCGTCGAACTTCATGTTGGCGGTCGGACGGCTGATATTCAGCGCGACGATCTGCGGGATCGTGATGGTGCCCTTCGTGAAGTTGACGCCGGCGCCGGCGCCGGCGGGGAAGTCGAACATGTCCGTGAACTTGGGCAGCCTCGCCGGCATCGTGGTGTCGAACCCGGGGAAGCCCTTGGCGATCTGGCGGCTCCAGACCTTGCGGACTGCGGCGAGGAAGGTTAGATGCCAGCCGGCGACCGCGACGTTGAGATGCGGTCTCGCGCGGACGAACGCCTTGTGGAGGCGGGTCCGCAGCTCCACAGCCGCATACATCGCCGCCACCTTGCCCATGCTCCCGACGTAGAAGGTGTCGAGGTCGTTTGCGCCCGCGTACGCCGGCGTGACGGCAACGCCTCCGGTGAGGTCGATGACGGCGCCAGCCAGCGTGTCCCCCGCGTCGACGTGAGCCGTGTGCAGGCCGGTCAGGAACGGCGTCAGGTCCGCGTCGACCGCGGTCTTCAGGCTCGTGGAGCGGGCGGTGTCGAAGGCGAGCGCGTATCGAGCCGGGAACGGCTTGACGCCCGCGACGGCCAGCTCGACGTTGTCGACCGTTGTCTGCCTGATGGCCAGCAGGACCTGGGCTCGCCGGTAGCGACGCGAGGTGAGCGCCGGCAGTCGGAACCGGGCCGCCCAGTCGGGGCTGAAGGCGACGTTGCCCTTGGCGTCGACCGTGCCGCCGAGGAAAGTCCGCAGCTCGGCATCGGTCATGACCGACGACGTACCGTCGGCGCCGATCTTGCGCAGCCGGAACTTGTTGGCGTCGGCCGGGTCCAGGTCGACGTCGAGCCCATGGAGGCCGAAATAGAGGTCGAACTCGTCGAACGCAGTCACCTTCAACTGGAACAGCAACGCGCCGAGACCCGCGGGATCGAGGGCCGACCAGGACCGCAAGCCAACCGACAGCAGGCCGGCGTCCCGAGCCTGTGCGGCGTCGAACCGCGCGCCGGGGTTGTCCAGCGGCAGCAACACGAGTCGGCCGGCCCGGTCGGCGTTGCCACCCGGATTCAGGCCCTTGAGGTCGTCCTCGAGGAACGCGTCCGGCGGCACCCGGCCGGCGAACGACGGTCCGGTGAACGTCACCGCTGCGACGCGTGCCGCCTCGCTGCGGCCGACGCCGACCTCCCGGCCGAGTACGAGGCGGTGCAGGCCGCCCGGAGGGTCGGTGTTGGCGCCAGGCACCGCCTTCGCGGATCCCGCGCGAGCGGGCAACAGGTCGACCGTCTCGGGCACCTCCTGGTGGGGGACCAGGGTGCGCGATCCGGCCGGCCCCTGGCGCAGCGCATTGTCGACGAGCGCCTTGGCGGCAGCCAGCTTGGTGGCGTTCGTTCCGGGCGGCGGCGGGCTGGCCAGTGCCCGCTCGAAGCGTCGCAGAATCCCGTTTCCCGCGCGGTTCGCCGCGACCAGCCGGAGTTGGCCGGCCGAGGCACCGTCCAGGGCGGCGAGGGTCAGCGTCAGAGCATCACCGGAGCCGGCCCCCGGCGCGTCGGTGACCTGCTGGAGGACCGCGAACAGGGTCAGGACCACCTCGGAGGGGTTTCGCAGCACTCGCTGCCACAATGCCGCGGCGCGCGACGCCGGCGTCCCGGCGGCCAGGAGCGCGCGCGCTTCGCTCTCGATCAGTGCCGGCTCGAGAACGGGCAGCAACGCCGGCGGCGTCGTCAGCCGCGGCCGCCAGGCGGCGACGAAGGAACTGGCCCAGCCGCGTACCTCGTCGGCGTTGACGACCCACTCCCCGGTGCCGATGGGGATCTCGATGGGCAGCGGCAGGCACAGGCCGACCTTGTGGTGGTCCCAGCTACCGGCGGGCAGGTAGTTCCGGTTGAAGAAGACCAGACCCTTGGCCAGGTCGTCTACGGAGATCGGCTTGGCCACGCCGGCCTTGGTGTAGAGCGGCAGCAGTGCTTCGGCGATGCCACGGAACGTCGCGCCGGGGCCGAGGATGGCGATCACCCGGGTCGGCGGCGTGTCGTCGCCCGGCAGGCCGGCGTCCTTGTGGACCAGCGTGTCGTGCCGCACCGTCGCCGGCGCGGCCACCGGGAAGAGCGCGATGTTGGACTCCCTGGTCGTCAGCGCCTTCTTGGCAGCCAGCGGTACCAGGTTGAGGAAGTCCTCGAGCGGGCTCATGACGGTCCGCCTCCAGACGCCGGGTGCAGGGTGAGCCAGCCCTCCTGAGCGGCGGCGACGGCGGCGGTCATCAGCGCGTCGCCGGTCGCGTTGAGGACGGGCTCGTCCGCCCAGTCGGAGAAGTCGCGGCGGTGGTTCCACGTCCACGTGCCAGCGAGATCGGCCGCCACCGGCATGCGGATGACCTTGGGGTCGAGGAGGACCGGCCCGAACCGGAACGTCGGCGCGATGCGCGCCAGGCCGTCGGCCACCCACTGCCGGCGCATGCCGAGTTCCTTGCGGGGCAACAGCCCGCTGGTGGCGTGTACGACGGCATGCGGGACGACGAGCAGGGTCACCGGCAGGGCCTGGTCGGGCCAGATGAGCACGGTGGGGTCCTCGACGACGTACGGGTGGACGACCGGGCTGGCCGGGACCTGCCCGGGCGCGAGGTCGGCCGCGAAGGCTTCGTGGAAGGCAGCGACCTGGGCGGCGGGACCGAGGTAGCCGAGCCCGGGGCCGACCTCGCGGGCGAAGGCGGTGGCGGCAAGGGCGGTCGGGTGGACGTGGGTCAGGTCGTCACCGGCGAAGAACCCGAGCAGGCCGTCCTCCCAGTGGGCGAGCGCGCCGAGCCGCACCGGGACCGGCGTCCTCGCGACCTCCGCCGGCAGGAGCGGGTCGTCCACGTCGAGCCGCAGCATCGCCCGCAGGACGACGATCGGGTGGCCGGTGAGGAGCGCGACGTGCTCCTCCCCCGCATGCCCGAACGGATCGGTGCTCCACAGGGTGGAGTCGACCAGGCGTAGTAGGGCGGCCAGGGCGCCCTCGCTGTCGTCCTGACCCGCGCTGCCGTCGAACTCGCCCCATCGGACCAGGCCGTCGGCGATGGCGCCCAGCGTCGGGTCCGGGATCGCGGCCGACGGTGGCTGCCCGGCAGCCGTCGCGAATCCCGGTGCGCGCTCCCACACCGCCCGGCCGGTGCCGTCGAGCGCCGGTAGCAGCTGGCCGAGCGCGGTGCCGTCGGCGTCGAAGAGCTCCAGCGCGCCGTCCAGATGGTCCGGCAGCAGGTACCCGCACACCGGTCGGGCCGACTCGTCGGTGTCCTCCAGCGCCGGCGGGTTGGGGCCGGGACGGGCGTCGACGAATCGGAACAGCAGCCGGGACGGGGCGGCGAAGCGCGGGGTGAGGGCCATGAGGCCCGGCCGTCCGGTGACGGTGACCGGTCGCGAGGTGAGCGCCGTGTCCGCGTCCGCCGGCTGCCCTGGCCCGGAGCCGAGCAGGTCGACGACCTGGCCGAACGTGTCGACCAGTCGCAGGCGTATCGGCCGGAGCGAGCCGGCGATGAGCCCGCGGGCCGCTGGGTCGGGTGTCGGCGCCGGCGGCGGGTCGAAGCCGACCCACTGGCCGGTCGGCTCACCTCGCAGTCGCGCGTGGACGCCGTCGAGCGTGGCGGCCATGACGTCCATGTTGCGCAGGGCGGCGACGAAGGCTTGGGCGATCGTCTGGACGCCCGCGCCCACGGTGGGGTCGACGCCGTCGGTCGAGGCGGGTACGAAGATGCTGCTGTCGTCGCCGAGGACGCCGCCGCCGGCGACGGTGGCCAGCTCGATGGCAGACTGCCCAGCGCTGGCCGCCCGTTGCGCGACGCCGCCGCTGAGCAGGGCACGGCCGCTGACCACGACGCCCGTGCCGGGCGTGTCCACGAACGCGTCGGGGCGGCCCGCGAGGTAGTCGAGGTCGCCGAGACGCCAGTCGGCCAGCCCGGCCGGGGTGGGAAAGACCTCGACCGCCCAGTCGAGGTGGCGGGGGGCCCAGGCAAGCGAGGGCGGCGTGACCGCGAGCGGCGAGGGCAGCGAGCCGGCGATGCCCGATCGGGCGAGCAGTGCCTCGGCGTTGATCAGCGGGTCGCGCAGCGCCCACCAGACGGTCTGCTCGACCATGAAGTTCCGCGTCAGGTCGTCGACCGTGGTCGGGTCGTCCTCGGCCAGCGGTGGGAGGGTGGCCAGTGCGGCGGCCCGGGCCGAGCCGGGGTCGAGCAGGACCGTCTCCCGGACAAGATCCGCGCAGTCCGGCGGCAGGTCCTGATGACCGAACGGCACCTCGAGCAGGAGGTCCGCCTCGACCGTTGCCCGCTGGCTGCCGTCGCCGACCTGGGCGCTGAGCCCGGTGACCGTGAAGCTGCTGAGCCGGCACACCAGGGTGCCGTCGGGGCTGAACCGCCCGTCACCGCCGTGCTTCTGCGACCTGCGTACGCCCTGGACGACCACGGCGGGTTCGCTGGGGCCGAACCAGCGAGGCTGCGAGCGCTCGACGGTGCCGTCGCCGGTGGTGGCGCCGCTCGCGGGCGTGGGCTGCCGGCCACCGGCGATGGCGCGGAAGCCGTCCGCGTGCAGTCTCGCGTCCAACCGGGCGCGGCCGTCGGGGTGGTCGATCTCGCTCAGCAGGCCGGTCTGGAACGCCTCGAGCATGCGGTCCTCGGCGAGCACCTCGTCCTCGCTCACGCCCTGGGCTGCGGCGAGGAAGCCGAGCATCAGGGCGCCGAGCGCGTCCGACGTCGTCGCGCCGAAGGCCACCCGGACGTCGGCCGGGTCCGGCGGGCCACCCTTGCCGGCACCGAGCAGTCCCTCCTCCGCGTCCGGCCAGCCTGGTTCGGGCCAGCCGAGGCCGACCACGGCGCCGTGGCAGAGCAGGCGCTGCGGCCACCAGGAACCGTCGGTCACCAGTGGCGGCTGGCCGCCGAGGGTGGCCAGCGCCGCCAGCGCGTCAGGGGCAGGGGCGTGCGCGTCGAAGGTGGCGGGGAACGGCGTGGCCAGCACGTCCTGTTCCAGCTCGCCACCGGGGAGCGACCACCCCAGCTCGGCGAGCCGGCCGAAGAAGGCCGACAGCGAGGTGATCGCCGAATCCGCGAGCGGGTCGAGGCGAGCGTCGGCGTACCAGCCGCAGACGAGGTAGCCCAACGGGCCGCGGGCGCCGTCGTCGACCGGGTCGTGGAAACCCAGACGGTTGACGACGTTGTCGTAGTACGCGGACCACGCCAGGTCGCCCGGGCCGAGCGCGGTGAGCTCCTGGCCCGGGCTCGCCTCGGTGCCCGGCTCGTGCCAGTCGGCCAGCGCGGTGACCACGGGTACCGTCCCGCCGGCCTCGATGACCCAGGCCGCGAGCGCGCGGTGGTCCGGGGTGGCGCCCAGGGAGAGCCGGACGACCAGCCACCGGTCGGGGATGGCTGGCAGGGTCGCGACCGGTGCTGTCCCGTCGGGCGCCGGCGCTCCGGTCGGCCTCGTGTGGGTCAGCGCGTCGGGTACCGCCCAGTGCAGGTGGACGCCGGGCGGGCGCGGCTCGGCTCGGTCGGCGAACGGCGGCGGCAGCAGGTCCTGGCGGCCGCCGGCCGGGTCGGGGTCGACCATCCGGCAGTCCGCGAACCCGGCCCGCACCTCGCGGAGCACGAGCGCGTCGACCTGGACCGGCACCAGCACTCGTGGGATGCGACCGAGGGTCGGGTCGACGGTGGTCACGGCTGTTTCGCCTCCCGGTCGGCGGCGGCGAGGAGGGCGTCGACGTCGATCCCGTCGGCCAGGGCCGCTACCGGCCGGGCGAGCGACGTACGGAGGTGGCCGGGCAGGGCGTCGCGTCCCTCGTCCGAGAAGACCTGCATCCACGGCGGCCGCAGCAACTGGATGGTGAACGCCGCGCTTCCGGTCTGCGTCGGCAGGGCGGGGTCGTCGAGGTCCGCGCGGTAGCTGATGATGCGCCGGAGGTCGGCGAGCTCGACGACGCGCAGGCTTGGGTCGGTCGGCCGGACGGCGACCGGGAACGGCTCCGCCCCCTCCCGCCGTACGCCATCGGGCGTACGGGGATCGACGGCGAACGCGGCGGCACTGCCCGGGCCGGCGCCCGTCACGCCGAACTGCACGCCGTGGTGCGGCTCCTCCAGTTCCACCCGGTCCGGTACGCCGGCGAACAGCGCGATCAGCACCGCCGCCGAGAGCCGTTCGAGGCGCAGGAGCGGCAGCTTGACCGACTCCCGGTACGCCCGTACGTCCATGTGCGGCCAGCCGGCGACCAGCGCCGACCGCAGCAGGAACCCGGAGATGTCCGGGTCGGTGGTCTCGCCGGCCGGCACGAGGGCGGCCAGGCCGCGCTGCACCGGGCGGACGGCGGGTTCGAGGCTGTCCAGCAGGGCGTCGAGGGCCGGGGCGGCGGCCTGGTGGTGGGCCTGCTCGCGGGACCCGACCTTACCCACCGCGAGCACGCCGTCGACCACGCGGTCGGCCCAGGACCGGTCGAGGTGGAAGAACCGGATCGACTCGTCGGGCAGCATCGCCGTGTCGGGGACGAGGTATTCGAACGGTATGCCGACGAGCAGGCGGAGGTGAGCGAGGAAGGCGGTGGCGTATGCGGGCAGCCGCGCCTCGGGGTCGGTCGCCGTCGCCTGAGCGGGGTCGGACATCCGCTCCCGCAGCGCGCCTTCCTCCGAGATCCAGGGGTCTCTCATGGCTGCGGCTCCTCAGGCGCTCCGCCCAGCAGGCTTTGGACGACGTCGACGCTGGTGTTCCAGGCGGTGGCGAGCCGTTCGGGATTCAGCCCGGGCGCGGATCGGACGACCTGTGCCAGGGTCAGGTCGGCGGAGGTGCCGGCCCCTGCCCCGGCGCGCTCGAACATGGTCAGCGACACGGGGGCGACGAGGCCGTCGGCCACCGCCTCGTCGGCGGGCGTGGTCAGGGCCGGTACGTCGGTCCACACCTGGTCGGCGACGCTGCGCCGCGCCGCCTCCTGGTACGCCTCGCGCCGCCACGCCATCAGCTCCTGGGCCAGCCGGCCGTCGGCCGCGCCCAGCAGCCGGCCCACCTCGAAGGCGGCCGCGTACGAGATGTCCTCGGCGCCGGTCTCCGGACTGACCCGCCGGGCCTGGTCGGCGCTGTGGTACGGGCCGAGCGGGTCACGGGCGACCGGCCGGGCGACCAGCGGTCCCCGGTACCAGACCGCCTGTGCGGCGCCGGAGCGGTCCTGCAGCGTCAGCGCGTGGTGGCCGGTATCCGTCACGTTCAGGGTGTCGGCACCGAACAGGCCGCTGTCGAGCGCCCCGGCCAGCTCGCGGAACGAGCCGCCGCCCGGCCGGGCCGGCGCCGCCGTGAACGTCCAGGTGTGCAGCAGCACCAGTCGCTGCTTGGCGGCCGGCAGAACCTCCCCCGGCTCCGGACCGGTGGGGAAGATCACGTCGGAGCGCTCCTCCAGGCTGACCAGGCAGGCGCGGTGACGCAGCCCCGGGGTGGGAAGGCGGTTGGCCATCACCACGGCGAACCAGCCGTCGCTGTCCCCGGCCGCGAGCTCCCGGTCGTCGACGTTGACCTGCCGGACGTGGCAGCAGAGCTGGACCTCCTGTCTGCTCGGCGCTATCTGCCGCAGCAGGCCCGCGTCGACCTCGATCGCCTGGACCTGCGGATCCGTGTTGCCCAGGCGCAGCCTGATGCGGATCTGCGGGTCGGTGACGACGCTGCTCAGCGGTACCGGCTGCGGCAGCACGGTCACCTCCGTGCGCGTCGGGTCGTCGACGAACAGCAGGAGGCCGAGCCAGGGGGCGCTGCCCGGCAGCGGGCGCGGCTCGGGGTCGGGTGGCTCCGTCACGGGGTCGCGGATGACTCCGGTGGAGTCGAGCTGGCGCTCCCAGGGCAGCGTCCGGCGCCCGAGGACCACGTGCGGCAACACCTCGTCGAAGCTGCCCTGGGCGTTGCGCGGCGGGTGGACGGCCACGACCTCGGTGGCCGGTAGCGCGAAGCGTGGCCCCTCGACCGCGAAGTACGCGTCGACCGGGTTGACGGTCAGGTCGGGCCGGGACAGCGTCGTCGACGCGCGGAGCAGGTACGTGTCGTCCGGCAGGGCCGGGCGTACGTCGTCGTACAGCCGCATCTCGCCGGGAGCCACTGGACGGTCCGTCATGACGCCGCCTCGTACCGGACCGTCACGGGTGCCGCGGACGGCTGCGCGGGGACCGCGATCCCGGACCCGGGGCGGGTGACCCGGGGCAGCCAGTCGTCGACCGTGCCCAGACCGCCGAGTACGCCGGCCAGCCGCCAGTCGGCACCCTGGGTCACGCGGACCGTGACAGTGGCGTGTGCGCCGCGCACCGGGTAGAGCAGGTGCAGCCGGTGACCGCCGACGACGACGGTGGGCTGGCCGGTCTCCGCGCCGTCGAGCTCCACCCGCGGCAGGTCGGTGGGGACCGCTCTCGCCAGTGCGTCGACGACGACGGCGACGACCTGGACCGTGGCCGGCAACCGGGTCTCCACCGGGCCCGGCGCGGTCACCGCGGCGGACGCCCGGACCAGCGCCTGGCTGGTACGTTGCCCGTCGCGTGAGCTCACCAGCGGCGCAGCCAGGTGGACCGAGGCGCCCGGGGCCAGCAGGGTGGCCCGGCCCACCTGAGCGAGCAGGCTGCCAGACTGCCAGCCGCACACCGACGGTTTCGCCGCGGCGACAGCGCTGACAGCGACGCGGGCCGCGCCCTCGGGTGCCGTGACCGCCGCGTCCGGCGCGACGACTTCGTCGAGCAAGGGCAGGCCGGCCCGGTCGAGGAACACGACGCGGGCGGCTCCTGGGCCGGACACCAGCCATCGGCCGGCGCCGTCGGCGGGCATGGGCAGGTCCGACACCAGCACCTCGCCCGGAGCCAGTGGGCGCTCCTCGGCCGCCGGCAGGGTGCGGCCGGTCGCGGCGGCCGGAGCACGCGTCACCGGGCTCTGCAGCCGGGCCCGCAGCCGGGGGGCTGGCGGAGCCGGCCGGGCGGGGCGCTGAGACCGGGTCAGGCTGGCCGGGTGGGCGACGCGCGGGCGTTGCGCTGCCGGCGTTGTCGGCGAAACACCGAGGGTCGCAACGAGAGGCGGAGACGAGCGCCGGCTGCGAAGCGACCGGGCGCTGGTGGCGGCCAGCGGCGCCGGGTCAAGGCCGGCCCGGGCGCGAGCCGTGCTCCCGGCGCGGCCGAGCACCGCCGCCGCGACGGCTCGAAGCCGGGTGGCGCTGGCGGTGGCGACCAGCTCGGACAGCGTCGTCTCGGCTGGGGCGGCCGGTACCGGAAGCATCGACGCCACCAACCCGATCGGCACCGGCTCGACGTTGAAGTCGATCAGCTCCACCGAGATCGGCGGGCGCCCGCCGTCGTCGGCCACCTTCGGCTGGCCGGAGATGACGAGACCGGCCAGCACCGGCACCACCGCCGCCGTGGCGACGGGGTGGTCGGTGATCTCCCACACGGCGGCCGGGGCGTGCCCGACCAGGGGCTGTACATCGAGGCGGGACATGTCGACCGGCGGCGCGCCCGGGGTCGCCGACGTGACCGTGAGGTCATGGACGCTCGACACGGCCGCCACGTTCATCGGCGCGAGGTCGAGCCGCGGCGGCACGGGGTGGACACCGTCGCTGAGCGGGACAGCCACCAGCGTGCCGTTCACCGAGAAGCGGGTGGCGGCGAGCCGGGTCTCGGTACGCAGCGCGAAGTTGCCGGCGAGCTGCCACGGGTGCGCCGGCGATCCCGGCGCCGGGACCGCCGCCGCGCCGTCCGGCGGGATGAGGCCGGACGTCGCCTGCACCGCGAGGGCGCTGCCGTCGGCCGCGCCGGCAATCACGTACTTGTCGCGGAACGCTTCCCAGCCGAGGAACTCCGGCGGGTCGTGCGGCGGGTTCCCGAACGCAACGGTGACCGAGCAGATCTCCAGATCGAGCGTCGCCTCGCCGCGCAATGGCGGCCCGAGCAGGTGTACGGAAGCGCCGAGGGTGACCTGGACATCGATGGTCACGCAGGCGAAGAAGCAGACCCGGATCCGGAAGCCGGCGGTCACCGACACCCCGACCGCGATGTCGTACCCGAACGGGTCCCAGGCGATCAGGAAGTCGGCGTACGCGGTGAAAGAGGCGTAGATACCGGCGTCGTTGAAGGCCACCTCCAGCCGGCCGCCCGCCATGACGCAGCTGCTGGTCAGAGCGAAGTACGCCTCGCCCTTGACGACCACGGCGTCGCTGACCGCCCAGTGGAAGCCGAGCCTCGGGACGACCGGGAACTCCGGCGGCCGGACGAACGAGGGGTGATACCCACCCAGCGTGAGGACGAACTGGTCCCGCTGGAACCACACGAAGAACGCGAAGCCACCGGTGAGCTGGCAGTCGGGGCTGAGCACCCACGAGTTGTCGGTCAGCTGCGCCTGGATCGACAGCACGCCGGCGGCGGGCGAGAACCTGGCCTTGAGCGCGAGCTCGACCGAGGCCAGCTCGAGCGAGCCGGCTCCCGCGTCGGGCGGCGGGATCGCGGCACGGGCGACGCCGACCAGGCCGATCTCCACGCCGCGATCGAGGCTGAC
>Ga0068856_100005130_pt1 | contig 12929 bp, 11 predicted proteins | sample KBSCornC62_FD_66595 | JGI IMG/M metagenome (GOLD analysis project Ga0068856, IMG submission 66595) | Corn rhizosphere microbial communities from Kellogg Biological Station, Michigan, USA - KBS Corn C6-2 | ecosystem: Host-associated > Plants > Roots > Rhizosphere > Soil ...
GGCGGGTGGCCCACCCTTCACTCCAGCAAACGTCAGGGTGGCCCATCCTTTGCGTTTTTCGCAAAGGGTGGGCTTTGCCAAGTGCCGAATCCCTTGGGCTTTGGACCTGCAGAGCCGGGCCTCAGTCGTGGCGGGTGGCCCACTCTTCACTCCAGCAAACGTCAGGGTGGCCCATCGACTGCTTACGAATTGTTGGCTCTGCGGCTAAAGCGGATGAGGTATGTTACTCGTCTACGTACGGCTTAAGCCGCGACCTTCTGAACCTCGACACACATTCGACTGACCAAACGACTTACCGCTCATAACACAAAGAAGACTCCGGCGGCCAAGAGATCATCGGAGTTATCTCTGTCCTCGGCGAGCGGTATTTCGCTTGAAGTCGTCGTACCACGGCTCAGTCTGCCGTGCGGCGACGGTTACAAATGTCGCGACGTCCTCGGGCACCCCTTCGGACTCCGAACCGTAAAAAAAGCCGAAGCCATTCGAAGTCCCGTCCTTGAATTGAAATGAGACCGTGAGCTTGCAAAGATCGCCATGCGGGTTGGGATGTTCATAACCCTGCCCCAGGCGCTGCATAGTGGCTTCACTCAACTGAGAGCGCACAGCCTCGAAGTGCCAGGACTGGTGCGCCCGATGAAGAGCTCGCCTCCAGTATCTCCCCCGGTGCCCGACCCCATGCGGTTGATGGTACCGTCGGCCGCCAGCAGGATGAACAGCGACGGCTTCTCGTTGACATCCAGTGTGATCGATAACCCGCTGATGTCTGAAATCTTCCTGGAGCGAATAGCAGCCTCAGCTTTTCCAGTTGGGCCCGCACTCTCCGCTGGAATTCGACCACGCAACAGCCGGAGCGCAATCATGACAATCAACGCGAGCAGCACCAGCGCAACTAGGAACGCCCTCATGGTTTCGGCGACCTTACCACGAACGAGGCTGAGATGACAGAGCGGCGGGCGGGTGGCGCACCCTTTGAGGCTGGTGTGAAATCAGGGTGGGCTGGCAGGTGGCGGGTGGCGCACCCTTTGAGGCTGGCACGAAATCAGGGTGGCCCATCCTTTGCGTTTTTTGCAAAGGGTGGGCTTTCCCATTTCTGAACCGGATGCGATTTTGAAGCTGTCTCTTCTGTTGTAGGGAGAGGCGCCGCCGTAGAGTGAAGACATGCCGGCGGGCCTCAGGCGATACTACGGGGACGATCATCTGCACTTTCTTACCTGCAGTTGTTATCACCGGCAGCCATGGCTTGGTGGATCCGCTGGCCGCGACTTGTTCTTGCGGATCGTTGAACAGGCGCGACAGCGTTATCGCTTCGTGGTCGTTGGGTACGTGTTGATGCCCGACCATATTCATCTGCTGATCAGCGAACCGGAGCGGGGCACGCCCTCGACGGTGATGCAGGTGGTGAAACAACGGTATGCGCGGCATCTGCTGCACAAGAAGAAGCGAAAGGCGGAGCAAGGCGAGTTGTGGCCGGAGGCGGAGCAGCGCGTCTGGCAGCGCCGCTTTTACGACTTCAATATCTGGAGCGGGCGCAAGCGAGTGGAGAAGTTGCGGTACATGCATCGCAATCCGGTCAAACGCGGGCTGGTGCTTGAGCCGGAGCAGTGGGCGTGGAGCAGCTATCGGAGCTATGCGTTGGGGGAAGATGGGATGGTAAAGATCAATCAATGGCCGAAGGCAGTGATGAAGATTCGGACTCTGGCTTAGGTTTCAACACTGCGGAAAATCGGGGACAGACGGGACGAGCCCCGCGGGTGGCGCACCCTTTGAGGCTGGCACGAAATCAGGGTGGCCCTCGATAAGAACGAAGGCGGTGTCAAGCACAAACGTATCCCGCCGGTGTTTTTAGCACCGTTTGTTTTGCCAGAGAGGCGGGTGGCCCGTCCTTTGCGTTTTTCGCAAAGGGTGGGCTTTGCCGACCGCCGACCCATTTGGCTTTGGACCTACAGAGCTGATCTGCACTTCCCGCCTTCGCTCGCGGGCTTCGCGAGCGGATCGAGTTCCATCACCGGGCGTGGGCGGCACAACACACGGCAAATGTGCTTACACTGAAAACGATCATCGTCTTTTTTTGCCACGCGCACCTTTCACCTTGTTCCACAGCCTAACTCCCTTCCATGTGACCGATAACCTTGACCCTGGCTGGCAAAAGCGCACAATGGACTCGTGCGCATTGGCATCGCACAGTATTCCGCCAGAGCGGCCCGGACCCGGCCTGTACTCCGAGCCTGCTAAGTCGCTATTCTGGAATACTTTGCGTGTAAGTCGTTCTTTGACAATACTTTGCGGCTAGCGGTTTGGGGTGCTGCACGCTAAAGTGCTTGCCTTTAATACTTTGTGGACTTCGTCCACGAAAAAAAGTCTTCAGCACCGCCACACAGGGGCCGCTAACTCGTTATTCCAGAATACTTTGCCCCTAAAGTATCTACTTTGAATACTTTGCGAGCTAAAGATTGCGGCAAACGTGCCAAGCCCCGCGTTATGAATACTTTGCGCAAAGCGGTCCGAATTTTTGTTTCGACCCGCTCGGACCTGCTCACTCGCCAAGATCCACAGTCACGTCTGCGTTTAGTCGATATGGTCTAATGGCCCAGTGTCTTGGCTTACCGTTCTCAACCGGGACGTGGTCGCGTGCACTCGCTGTCCGCGCCTGGTTACCTATCGCGAGCAGATCGCCCGCGAGAAGCGCCGCGCTTATCGCGACTGGGAATACTGGGGCAAGCCCGTCCCCGGATTTGGCGATCCCCGGGCCCGCGTCCTGATCATGGGACTGGCTCCCGGCGCTCACGGCTCCAATCGCACTGGACGCCCATTCACCGGGGACGCTTCGGGCAACTTCATGTATCCCGTGCTGCACCAGACCGGATTCGCCAACCAGCCCACCGCCACCGACCGCAACGACGGCCTGAAGCTGAACGATCTCTACATCACGGCCGCAGTCCGCTGCGCTCCGCCGGACAACAAGCCTCTGCCCACGGAACTCGCGGCCTGCTCCACGTTTCTCGATCGCGAGATGGCAGGATTAGAAAAGGTGAAGGTCGTGGTCGCGCTGGGCAAGATCGGCTTCGACGCGTATCTGAACTACCTCAAGCGCCGCGGCCTGCTGAAAGGCAAGAAGGCCTATGTCTTCAAACATGGCGTGAGTTACGAAATGGCGGATGGCAAGATCCTGCTTGCGTCCTATCATCCCTCGAATCAGAACACCCAGACCGGCAAGCTGACCAGGGAGATGTTCGTCAACATATTCAAGCAGGCGGCAAAACTTGCCGATACACACACTGGAGCGCCGCCCGAGCCGGTTCGATGACCCGCCCCTCGCTTGGGGTCACATCAACGATGGGCACGAACCGGGGCGGCGCTTTCACGCGATTCCCACAAACACCGGCTCAGGCTGCAGCCGGATACCCCAGACTTCTTCAACTCGATTCTGGATCTGATCTTTCAGCGCGACGATTTCCGCAGCGGTGGCTCCGCCGCGGTTGATAATTGCCAGAGAATGCTTGCTTGAGATGCCGGCATGCCCGAGCATGTAGCCACGCGCGAATCCCGCGTGCTCAACGAGCCAAGCCGCAGAGACTTTGTGGCGTTGCTCCAAAGCCGGATAGCTTGGGATTGTCAGACCTTTCTTCCTCGCACGATGTTCGAGGTCTATGCGCTGCTGGTCCGATACGAGCGGATTCTTAAAGAACGAACCTGCGCTGCGGCAGTCGGGATCGCCTTCCACAATCAGCATCCCCTTGCGCGCGCGAATCTGGCGCACCGCCTCGCGGGTCTCAACAAGGCTCGGGGGTGTTTGCCTGCCCTCGAAATGGCGCTTCAGGTCTGCGTATTCGACGAAGGGTGTTCCACCTCGGATAAGCCCATAGACAACACGCAGAATGACGAACCGTCCGCGCTCGGTCGTATTGAAGATGCTTGAGCGGTATTCGAAGCCGCAGGCTTCCGCGCACAAGTCCCGTATTTGATTTTCTTTGAGATCGAATAACTGCACTGACTCGATCGTGTTCGAGACTTCTTGTCCATACGCTCCCACATTCTGGACCGGTGTTCCCCCTACGCTCCCAGGAATTCCACTCAGGCACTCGACTCCAGCGCAGTTCGCGGATACTGCTACATCGACAAAGTGATCCCACGACTCTCCCGCCCCAACTTCGAACGCAACCTTGCCATCCCGCGCACCCGCAAGCCTTTCAATTCCAGAGACGGCAACATGCAGTATGACTCCGGGCCAACCCGCATCGGATACAACCAGGTTGCTGCCTCCTCCCAGCACGAACAGTGGCAGGTTGCGGGATCGCGCGAACCCGACTGCCTCTTGCACGGCTTGCGGCGAGTCGGCTTCTATAAGGAACCGGGCCGGGCCTCCGATCCGAAATGTGGTCAGCGGCGCGATGGGAACATTTTCCTGAACGAGCATGGCGAGGGATCGCCTTCAATATACACAGTAGGGACAAGCCAGAGAATCCGAACCAGAGAGTCGCGGTAGAATGGAGAGATATCTACTCGAGAGGAAGAAACCTGCATGTCGATGTATCCCGAAATTATGTGCGTTCCAATGCGCGAGGAGTTGACTCGGTTTGGAGTTGAAGAACTGAAAACTGCCGATGCCGTAGATCAGGCACTCACGGCGGCCGGCACGGCTCTCGTGGTTGTGAACTCTATCTGTGGATGTGCTGCCGGGCGCATGCGCCCCGCGGTTCGCCTCGCGCTGCAAAACGGAGCCAAGCCCGACAAAGCCTTCTCGGTTTTCGCAGGGCAGGATAAAGAGGCAACCGAGCGCGCGCGCAGCTACTTCACAGGCTATCCGCCATCTTCGCCGTCCATTGCGGTGTTTCGCGATGGCCAGCTTGTCTATTTCATGCAACGCCGCGACATCGAATCGCGCGAAGCCCCCGCAATCGCGGCCGATCTGAAAGCGGCATTCGATCGCTTCTGCGGGAAAAGCGTAGCGGTGTAAGCGTGTAGAGACGTTGCTTGCAACGTCTGTCTGCTGTGTGAAAATTTTCTTCGGTCCGCCTAGCGCTTCGGCATGCGAGCCATGAACGTTTTCACAACGATTGCATTGGGCTGCACGCCCACGGGTATTAACGTCAGGAGAGAGTACTCGGATGTTTCCAAGGTGCGGTGCGGTCTGCGCTTCTGGATGATGGTAACGTCCCCGGATTCCGTATCGGCCACGAGGAGATAGTTCTGATCGGGCGTCAAGGCCAGCGACTCGGGACGGCTGCCAACGGTTAATGTCCAAATTCTGCGTCCCATATCAATGTCATAAACCGCGACGCTGTTCGATCCGAAGTTCGAAACGTACAGCCGGGAGTTGTCGAGAGTGACAAGACCACGCGCGGGATGGTGACCAATCTCCTGACTGCTGCCCACCTCGTCATTGCCCGTCTCCACAATCGAGATGCTGTCGGAATCGAAGTTGCAGACGATCATCTCTCCGCCATCGGGTTTCATGGCCAGGCTGACGGGAGTGCGTCCGACATCGAGCAACGCGAGCACACGGTCTTCGGGGCGCGCCGCACTTTGCAATTGAATGGACGCGACCTGTGACGACCCCGAGCACGAAACAAAAGCTTTGCTGGAATCGGGAAGAATGGCAATGTCTTCCGGTTGCCGGCAGACCGGCAGGGTGGCCCGGACCCGCAACGCCTTGGCGTCAATGACGGATACAGAATTATCGCCACGGTTGGAAACGAGCACGGTTGCGCCATCGGGCGAAACGCGCGCCAGTCCCGGTGAGGAACCAACGCGCACGTTGCCGATCGCGGTTCGCCTGTCGAGGTCGAGCACGCTCACGTTTGACGAGCCCGAATTGGCCACATACGCGCGCTTGCCGTCTTGGGAAACGTCGACATAATACGGATGCCCATACACCCCGACGGTAGCCACCACCGCGTTCGACTCGGCGTCGATGACGCTGACACTGCTCGATCCAGTATTAACGACGTAGACCTCGTTTTTTTGGCTGTTGGCTGCGAGCCCGGTCGGTTCGCTGCCCACTCGAAGCGTCTTCGCTAATTCAAAGGTGCGCAGGTCGATGACGCTGACTGTATTGCTCTTTCCGTTGCTGACATAGGCGTATTCGCGAAAGGCTGGACTGTAGTCGGCCAGAGACTGCTCGCGGAAATACCACCAGCCCGCGCCCCCGAGGATGGGAAGCAACACAGCGATGAAGAGGAGCTTGCGCAAGGTAGAAATCGATTCGAGAGAAGAAAAAGCTTAGCAGAAATTGAACGCTAGATGCCTTGAAGTCAAAAGCCCCAGCCTGTCGCGAAGCGCGACAAGGGTGGGGCACCCTTTTATGGGGCACCCTTCATTTTACGGGGCACCCTTGATTCGGGAGTTCATTTGGTTACTGCCGCGGGTTCAATTTCAGGCACGGTCCTTCCGACGACCGCAGCTATTTGACGAACTTGCTCCATCAACAGATCAAACTGATCTGGGAAGAGGGACTGTGGACCATCAGAAAGCGCTTCGTCGGGACGATCATGCACTTCCACCAGCAAGCCATCCGCACCTACGGCCACTGCCGCGCGCGACAGCGGAGTCACTTTGTTGCGCTTACCGGTGCCGTGGCTGGGATCGACGAGGATGGGCAAATGGCTCAAGCGCTGCACCGCGGGAACCAGGCTCAGATCGAGGGTATTGCGGGTGTGATCGGCAAAGGTGCGCACGCCGCGTTCGCACAAGGCCACGTTGTAATTACCCTCGCTCAGGATGTACTCGGCCGCCATCAGAAACTCTTCCAGTGTGGCCGACATTCCGCGCTTTAGCAGCACCGGCTTGCGGGTTCGCCCAGCACGCTTCAGCAGAGAAAAATTCTGCATGTTGCGGGCACCAATCTGGATTACGTCGGCATACTCTTCGACCAGGTCGAGGGATTCGTGGTCGATCGCCTCGGTAATGATCTTCATGCCAAACTGCTGGCGAATTTCGGCCATGATGCGCAAGGCTTCTTCGCCAAGTCCCTGAAATGAGTAAGGAGAGGTGCGCGGCTTATAGGCACCGCCGCGGAAAAACTGGGCTCCCGCTCGATGCACGCGTTCGGCCACGGCGAACGCCTGCTCGTGGCTCTCGATAGCGCACGGTCCCGCAACAATAGCCAGACCCGGACCGCCGATTGTGGCTGCAGTTCCAGAGAAGCGAATGACCGTATTTTCTTCTTTGACGTCGCGGCTGACCAGCTTATAGGGCTTCGAAACCTGAATGACTTCCTGCACGCCGGGCATTTCTTCCAGCGTGCCCTGCTCGACTTCACCTTTATTTCCGGTGATGCCGATGGCGGTGCGAGTCGCTCCGGGCATGGGATGCGCCCGGTACCCAAGTTTCTCGATCTTTTGGCAAACAGAGCGCACCTGTTCTTCGGTGGCCTGGGACTTCATGACAACCAGCATAGGTTCACCTTAAGAAAACAACGTGTAGGGACGGGCCGCCCACGTCCGTCCGGTCGAGCGATGCTTGATGGCGATTGGGAGAAGCCGCCAATTAAGTCTACCGTTGCCCGGTCTGCACCGCAAATGAGGCAGAGGGTTCCAAAAGGAAACACGTAGAGACGTTGCTTGCAACGTCTACGTCACGGATCCTGGCGCGAGAGGCGTTGCAAGCAACGTCTCTACCAAACTGAGCGGCTTGGCAAAGTTCCGGCGCATGGACGTTCGCACAAGCTGAGACGTTGCAAGCAACGTCTCTACGAAAGATACTCGGATTGTGCACGATATTCTTAAACTCCCTGCTCCGAGACGTCCGCCCCGCCTGACTTCCCGCAGGATCGGCATTCACACGTCCTCGGCGGGCGGCGTGCAGAACGCTGCCGAGCGCGCGTACCGTCTGGGATGCAACACTTTCCAGATGTTTTCGTCGAGCCCGCGCCAATGGGCTCCATATGAATTGGCCGAGCCACAATGCGCAGAGATGAACCGCTTGCGCGCCCAATATGATCTGAAGCCACTGGTTATTCACACGAACTATCTGGTGAACATGGCCAGCTCCAACGAACTTTTCCTGCACAAATCCATGCAAGCGTTTCGAGGCGAGGTAGAACGCGCCCTGGCTTTATGCGCTGACTATCTCGTCTTGCATCCCGGATCGTTTCGCGGCGCCGACCGCGAACAAGGTTTAGTCCGTACTGCTGCAGCCATCGCGGCATCTACTCAAGGCTTGGATCTAGTTAAAGGCGGATTGACCATTCTCATCGAGAATGCCGCGGGCGCCGAGTTCTCGCTCGGCGGCAGCTTCGAACAGGTCGCTGAGGTGCTCTACCGTCTGGACGGGATTGTTCCCGCTGCCGCCTGCATTGACACCTGCCACACCCACGTCGCCGGATATGACATTGTCAGCGAAGCTGGCGTTTACCAGACGTTGCAGCAGCTGGACCAGACTATTGGGCTGAAACGCGTCAAGGTCTGGCACTGCAACGACGCGAAGGCTGCTCGGGGTTCCAAACTCGATCGCCACCAGCACATCGGGAAGGGAATGATTGGCAACGAGACCTTTCGCATCCTGCTCAACGAGGCTCGCCTGGCGCACGCGGCCTTTATTGCCGAAACACCCATCGATGCCCCCGGAGATGATCGTAAAAACGTCGCTGCCTTGAAAAAGCTCGTCGGGTGATCTTCATAAGAACCCACGTGGCCCTCTGATATATTTGGCCGTTCTATGGGAATCATCTACCCGTAATGAAAGGTCTGCATGAAGCTCTATCGCACACGACCCGGGATTCTGGCGGAGCACAACGGACAGTTTCACACAATCGACTCGCCGTCCTGGGACGAACTGGTGGTTCGAGAGGACCTGCTTCGATTCCTGATGCAGCAATGTGAGCAGCGTCAGGCGCTTGGCGTCTCCGTACCCGACAATTTGTTGCCGCCGATCGGCAGCCAGGAAGTGTGGGCAGCAGGGGTCACTTATTTCCGCAGCCGTGACGCGCGGATGGAGGAATCAAAAGGCGCCGGCGGAGGGGACTTCTACGATCGCGTTTACCATGCTGAACGCCCGGAGTTATTCTTCAAGTCGACGCCGCATCGCGTGGTGGGGCCAGAGGCCAAAGTCGCCATTCGTCAGGACGCACGCTGGTCGGTCCCGGAGCCGGAGCTGGTCCTATTCATCAGCCCCGGCGGAAAGATAACCGGATACACCATCGGAAACGATATGAGTTCCCGTGACATTGAGGGCGAGAATCCCCTCTATCTGCCCCAGGCCAAAGTATACGATCGCAGTTGCGCGCTGGGGCCTTGCCTGTTGATTTCAAATGAGTCACTTCCGGCAGCGACCGAAATTTCACTGCAGATTCTGCGTGCGGGTGAGCCTGCATTCGCTGGCACTACCGCTCTCAGGGAAATGAAACGCAAGCCGGAAGAATTGGTCGAATATCTCTATCGCAGCAGCACCTTTCCCCAAGGCTGCTTTCTGCTCACCGGCACCGGCATAGTGCCGCCGGATTCATTCACGTTGCACGCTGGAGATGAGATTCGTATCACGATTTCACCCATTGGAACGCTGGTCAATGTCGTCGGGTGAGCGATACGAAGCAGATAAGACTAGCGGCGTTCGGAGGTCCCAATCTCTGGCTCCGCCCCGCGCGCGTGTAAAATAAAGGTCTGTTCAGCACGTTCCTTTCTTTATGGCGATCGGAGAAAAATCAGTCAACGCCGTGACGAACGGATCCGAATCCGTCACAGTGCGTCCCAACGACGAGCGCTATGACGCACAGCGGGTCGAGACGAAGTGGTTTGAACGCTGGAAGCAGGACCCCGCGCTCTACGCCGCCGAGCCTGGCTCAGCCAAGAAGAAGTATTACGTGCTCGAGATGTTGCCCTATCCTTCGGGCGCCCTCCACATGGGGCATGTGCGCAACTATTCGATTGGCGACGCGCTCGCCCGCTACATGTGGATGAACGGTTACAACGTGCTCCATCCCATGGGCTGGGATTCGTTCGGCTTGCCAGCAGAAAACGCCGCTATCTCCAACAACACGCCGCCACGCGAATGGACCCTTGGCAACATCGCGAACATGAAGGCGCAGATGAAGCGCCTGGGATTCGCCTACGACTGGTCGCGCGAAGTCACGACCTGCTTGCCCGATTATTACCGCTGGAACCAGTGGTTCTTCCTGAAGCTTTACGAGCAGGGATTGGTCTATCGCAAGAAGAGCAAGGTCAACTGGTGCCGGAAATGCGCGACCGTGTTGGCCAATGAGCAAGTGCTTCCCAACGGATGCTGCTGGCGCCATGAAGACACCCTCGTCGAACAACGCGAGTTAGAGCAGTGGTTTGTCCGTACCACAAAGTACGCCGAGGAGTTGCTCCGCGACCTGGACAAGTTGAAGGGCTGGCCGGAGAAAGTGCGGACCATGCAGCGCAACTGGATCGGCCGCAGCGAAGGCACGCTGGTCGATTTCAAAATCGAGGGCGCGGCTGGGCCGGCCGGTTCGAGGATCAGCGTCTTCACGACTCGGATCGACACCATTTATGGTGCGACCTCGTTGCAACTTGCGCCCGAGCATCCTTTGGTCGCCGATTTCACCCGGTACAACCAGCCTTTGGAATCCGAAGTCCAGAAGTTGATCGGGGAGCAACGTAAGGCGAAGGAAGCGGGGGACATCGGCGAGATCGAAAAGCACGGTGTGAATACGCACCGCTTCGCCATCAATCCTTTCAATGGCGAGAAGGTGCCGATCTGGATCGCAAACTACATCCTGATGGACTATGGCACCGGCGCGATCATGAGCGTCCCCGCGCATGACGAGCGCGATTACGATTTCGCCAAGAAGTATAGGATCGAGATCCGGCTGGTCATTCTTCCTATCAGCAACGACCCCGAAGAGACCATGACTGAGCCGAAGTTGCCCTTCGTCGCACATCAAGGGATGACCATCAACTCCGGTGCGTTCAGCGGCCTCAGTTGCGAAGACGCTATCAAGAAAATGTCAGCGTATGCCGCGGAAAAAGGGTTTGGGAAGGCGACCGTCACTTATCGTTTGAAGGACTGGGGCATCTCGCGCCAACGCTACTGGGGCACGCCCATCCCCATGCTGTACTGCGAGAAAGACGGCATCGTTCCAGTGCCGGAAAGCGATTTGCCCGTCATCTTGCCTGAAAAAGTTGATGTCACGCTCACCGGCGGATCGCCATTGGGGAAGGTCCCGGAATTTGTGAACGCCACGTGTCCGAAGTGTGGTGGGCCGGCCCGCCGTGAAACGGACACGATGGATACGTTTGTCGATTCCTCTTGGTATTTCTACCGCTACACGGATGCCCAAAACGATCGCGCGCCCTTCGACGGCAACATCGCCCAATACTGGTTCCCCATCGACCAGTACATTGGCGGCGTCGAACATGCCATCTTGCACTTGATCTACTCGCGCTTTTGGACCAAATTCATGCGCGATCTCGGCATGATCAAGAACGACGAGCCGGTCGAGCGCTTATTTACCCAAGGCATGGTGATCAAAGACGGGGCGAAGATGTCCAAAAATTTGGGCAATGTGGTCTCACCGGACGACATGGTTGCGCGTTTCGGCGCTGATGCGGCCCGTCTTTACAGTCTCTTCGCCGCTCCCCCGGATCGCGATCTCGAGTGGCAGGACACCGGCATCGAAGGCATTCAGCGCTTCCTGGGCCGCGTCTACCGGTTTTTTGTGCGTAATGCCCGGCCGGAGAACCCCGAGTGGCGCAAACCTGTGCCGCCAGTTGTGTCCCCGGAAGCGCGCGCCATTCAGCGCAAACTTCATCAAACCATCAAGCGCGTGAGCGACGACTTTCAGGGACGCTGGCACTTCAACACTTGTATCTCTGCCATTATGGAGTTGGTGAACGTTTTGTACGGCGCGGAAGAGGCCATTGCGAAGAATGCCATCCCGGTGCCGTTCCTGGCGGAAGTGCAGCGAAATGTCGTGTTGTTGCTTGCGCCGTTTGCGCCTTATCTTGCACACGAGCTTTGGGAGATGTTGGGCGAGCAGGGAAGCTTGCTCCGCGCGCCCTGGCCGAAATACGATGCCGCGCTCGCCAAAGAAGAAGAGATCGAAATCCCCGTGCAGGTCAATGGCAAGCTACGCAGCCGGGTTACTGTATCCGTCGATGCGAGCGAAGCCGTCGTCATAGAGCGTGCACTCGCCGACGAAAAGGTGAAAGCCACGATTGCCGGCAAGCAACTGGTCAAAAAGATCTACGTCCCCGGCAAGATGGTCAATCTTGTCGCCAAATAGAAACCCTCGTAGAGACGTAGCTTGCGACGTCTCTTTGGCAATACATCTACGCGATCAAAAGAAAACGGGGCCATTTCAGCCGGTTGTTGCTTGCCCCGGTACGAATCAATCTACATAGCACAAGAATTGGTGACGGAACGTGAGGCAGGCCCTGTGGAGAATTCCGCCACCTCACGCTCGCTTCGCGAGCGGGGCGGACGAGGCGTCCGCCCCTACACGAGGTCAATGCAGGACTTGCATTGGTAGGATTGGGGTATCCTGAATTGATGTCGCGCATCTCGCCAACACTGGAAGGTTTCCGTGCTGCATACCGGCGGCCATCGCTCACGTTTGCAGAAATCATGTGGCGATGGGTTGTGGGAGCGACGGCCGGCGCTTTGTTCTTCTTCGGTCTTTTCGAATATCTCAACACCTTGCCCGTGACCCGGGGGGAGATGCTCTTCCTCCGAACTCGCCAGCCTTATCTTGTCGTGCAGGCTTTTTTGCACATTCTGCGCGGGAGTCTGAGCCGTGCGGTCATATCCATCATGGTGGCAGTGCTGTTGATCGCAATGGTGTGGATGATCGCCGGATCCCTGGGGCGAATTGCTACAGTTCGGGCGCTGCTTGAATATTTCAGGGAGCGCTTGCCGGCTAATGCGCACCATGAAACTACTGTTCGCAATGAAGGCCGCGGACGTTCAGCATCGGGGAGGGAATCGAATTCGTTGCACTCGCTCATCAGCCT
>Ga0068856_100005136_pt1 | contig 12923 bp, 12 predicted proteins | sample KBSCornC62_FD_66595 | JGI IMG/M metagenome (GOLD analysis project Ga0068856, IMG submission 66595) | Corn rhizosphere microbial communities from Kellogg Biological Station, Michigan, USA - KBS Corn C6-2 | ecosystem: Host-associated > Plants > Roots > Rhizosphere > Soil ...
GCCAAGGGGCGCCTGCCGTCCAACCCGATCTACGGCGATGGCAATGCCGGCCCGCGCATCGCCGACATCCTGGCCACTGCCGAGTTCGACATCAACAAAGTCATCACGTATTGAACGACGCTGCGTTCGTGACAATGACATCCGCAAAACGCATCCTCGCCATCGTCCCGGCACGCGGCGGCTCGAAGGGCATTCCGCGCAAGAACGTCGCCGATCTCGGTGGCCATCCGCTGATTGCCTGGACGGCTGTCGCAGCAATGGCGAGTCAGGGATTGGATCGCGTGATCGTGTCGACCGATGACGCCGAGATTGCGGCGACTGCCGGCAAGTATGGCGTCGAGGCGCCGTTCCTGCGTCCGCCGGAAATCTCAGGCGACACGGCCTCGGCTACGGAAGTGATTCGCCACGCGTTGAACTTTTACGCTGATCAGGGCATCGACTACGACGCCGTCGCCTACCTGCAGCCGACCTCGCCGTTTCGCCGCAGCAGCCATATCGACGAGGCGCTGGCCTTGTTTGCGCGACTGTCGCCCGATACGCTGGTGAGTGTCCAAAAGGTGCCGCATAACATGAGCGCCGGCTCGGTGATGCGTCCGCTCGGCACGTCGCCCGACTTGTTCCTGGAGTCGCCCGCCGGCCAGAAACTCAGGCGCCAGGACAAGGAAGTCCTGTTTGCACGCAATGGCCCGGCAATCCTGATCTGTTCCGCTGCGGACGTGCTGCGACACGACCGGCTGTATGGCGAGACGGTCGTCGGATTTCCCATGGACGGCATTTCCTCGCACGACATCGACGAACCGCTCGACCTGGACATCGCAAGATGCCTGCTGCCGCTGACTACATTCGCATGACCGCCGCATCGCCGAAAATCCTTGTCGTCCTTCCTTCTCCCCTGATGGCGCGCAATTTCCTCCGCTCCGACGCCCTGCAGATGCTGCGGCGAGACCTCGACGCGATTGTCACGGTCGTGTCGCCGCATCCGGACGACCGCCTCACGGTGGAACAGCAGGGCGGGACGTGGCTGCCCTATTTTCATCCACGGCGTTCGCGGGAACCGGGCGATGGCGGGGTGCTGAAAACCCTCGCGCGGCTGGCGCGCTACGGCCGCTATCTCGCCGGCCTGTTCGTGCACATGTGCCTGACGTATCGCATCAACGTCATCTGCGACTTGCAGGGATTCAAAACGCGTCTGCGGCAGTCCTGGAGTCTGCGCAAGATCTACCTGCGCGAAGGACTGCCGATGTCGCATCTGTTCGGGATTCCGTTTGCGCGCAGCCGCACCATCTACGACGTGCTGTACCGCGTCTATTACAGCCGCTGGCAACGTTTCGCCGCCGTCGACCGGCTGCTTGCGCAAAGCCGGCCAGACCTGATGATCCTGTCGATGTTGCAGACCCACATGGTGACGCCTTACGCGCTGGCCGCACGTGCGCAAGGTGTGCGCATTCTGGGCATCAACGGCAGCTGGGACCAGCCGACCACCAAGGGGCCGGTATGTCCGGGTGTCGAACGCATCGCCGTGCAGAACGATATCGTGCGCGGCGAACTGGTCCGCTACCATCAGATTCCCGACGCACGGATGACCACGATAGGCTGGTTGCAGATGGACGCCTTTGCTCGTGACGAGACGATGCCGCGCACCGAATTGCTGACGCAACTGGGTATTCCGGCGACGCATCGTTTCATCCTGTTTGCGGCCAATGCCCCTCGACTCGGGCCGCATGAACCGGAGGTATTCCGGCGCCTGGCCGAATTGACCGCCGCCGGCGAGTTCGGCGACGACGTGGTGCTGCTGTGCCGCTGCCACCCGCAAGACCGGGCGTGGGAGACTCGCTGGGGCTGGATCCGCGGCTTGCACAACGTCGTGCTGGAAGCTCCCGAACTGGGTCCGCTCAATCATTTGGCGTCGCTGATCCGGCATGCCGGCGTCGTCGTCGCGTCGGCAGGCTCGATCAACCTCGATGCGGTGGCAGTCGATACCCCGACCATCGGATTGGCCTGGGAGGACTCCTCCCTGCCCCATGAAAACCGTCATGCCCGCGCCTACGAACTGGAACATCTGTCCGAACTGCGCAACTCGCCCGGAATGACCGTCGTGAGCGACATGCCTGCGCTGCTGGCCGCATGCAAACGCTATCTTGCCGACAAGAGTACCGACAGCGCCGGCAGGGCAGACCTGCGAAATCGCTATCTGCATCGTCTCGACGGCCAGGCTGCCGCTCGCTTGACCGACATGGCAAAGGAGATGCTGGCATGAGCACCTTTGTCGTCACCGGCGCCACCGGCTTTATCGGCCGGCATCTGCTCGCCGATGTGCTGGCGGCCGGACACTCGGTGCGCGCGCTGACGCGCAACGCCGCAACCCAGCAGCTGACCCATGCCAATCTGCAATGGATTTCCGGCGACGCCGAAAATCCGGACGTCTGGCGCGAGCTGGCGACACCCGGCAGCGTGGTGGTCAACCTTGGTTATTCCAATGCCACGCCGGCGGCAGGCGCGGTGGCGTCAACCGCGGCCATGATCGAGATATGCGCGCAGCAGAACATCGGCCGCATGATCCACTGCAGCACTGCGTCGGTCTACGGCAGCAACCAGGACGCGCTGATCAGCGAAGATTCGGCTTGCTTGCCGGCCAACGACTACGGTCGGCTGAAGCTGGCGATAGAACGAGAATTCGATCAGGTTCGTGGCCGCTTTCCCGTTGCGATCCTGCGTCCTACCGTGGTTTTCGGCGCCGGCGGCGAAGCACTGGTCAAGCTGCTGCACGACCTGCGCCACGCAAGTCGCCTGCTCAACTATTGCCGATCGTCGCTGTATGGTCGCCGGCACACGCATCTGGTTCCGGTGGAAACCGTGGTCGCTGCCATCACGTTTCTTGCCTCGGCGCCTTTGCTTGCCGAGATTGAGATTCTGAACGTATCGGACGACGACAGCGAGCTCAACAATTTCCGCTCGGTCGAACACATATTGATGGAAGAACTGGGCATGGCGCCGTATCCACTGGCGCCATTACCTGTTCCAAGGCTGGCCCTGGAGTCGCTGTTGCGACTGCGGCATGGCGCAGCCGGCAACACACGCAGCCGGTACATGGGGAACCGGCTTGCGGCGCGAGGACTGACGCCGCCGGTCCTGCTGGAGACAGCCCTGCGCAATTTCGCTATCGCTTCTCTAAAAAAACAATAAGGTTTTGCGTGAACATACTGAATGTCAATCACTTGCTGGACGCCAAAATCGGCGGGGGGACTGCCGAACGGACGCTGCAGCTGAGCCGGTCTTTTGAAAAAGCAGGCGTGCGCTGCACGGTGCTGACGCTGGACGTGGGCATTACGGAAAAATTGTTGCAAGCATTGCACGGCGCTTCCCTGATTCCGGTTCGCTATCTCAATCTGCGTTACTTCGTGCCGCGCGTTTCCTTCAAGCTGCTGCGTAAACTTATATCGGAAGCAACGTTCGTCCAGCTTTCGGGACACTGGACGGTGCTCAATGCCCTGGTCTTCCTGATGTGCCGCCAGCAAAACAAGCCTTACCTTTTTTGCCCGGCCGGCGCATTGACGCCGATGGGGCGTTCCGTGTTCCTGAAGAAGATTTATGACGCCGTCATCGGCTTTCGCATCGCTCGAAACGCCGCCATGTGCATTGCCATCACCGATCATGAACGTGCCGATTTCTCGCGCTATGGGGTATCCGACGAACACGTGCGCATTATCGCCAACGGCATCGACCCGCAGGAATATGTGGCCGATCCCGCAGCCGACGCCGCCAATGCCGCCGCAGTTCGCGTCAGGTACGGCATCGGCGATGCGCCCTATATCCTGTTCCTCGGACGACTCAACTCCATCAAGGGTCCGGACCTGTTGCTCGACGCCTTTGCGCGCATTGCCGACAAGCATCCGGGACTATTGCTGGTTTTCGCCGGCCCTGATGGCGGCATGCTGGGCATCATGCAGCAGAAAATGACCGCACACGGTCTGTCCGGCAGAGTATTGTTTACCGGCTATATCGGCGGCAGCGACAAGGTCGCGTTGTTGCGATCCGCGACCCTGCTGGCAATTCCATCGCGCCGCGAAGCCATGTCCATCGTCGTTCTGGAAGCCGGCATCTGCGCAACCCCGGCACTGTTCACGAATGCGTGCGGCCTGGAGGAATTCGCGACCGCCGGCGCCGGCACCATGGTGGCACCTTCAGCAGACGGGTTGGCTGAGGGGCTGTCGTCCATGCTGGCCGATCCGGAAGCAAGCAAGGCGGCCGCCCGGAAACTGAAACATATCGTGCTCGATCGTTACACCTGGGACAAGCAAGCCGCGCTTTACCTGAACCTGCTCGACACCCTGGCGACAAAGGACGGACGTTGAGACTGCTGATACTGACGCAATATTTCTGGCCCGAGAATTTCCGCATCAACGACCTCGTCGACGGCTTGCTGGAACGCGGGCATGACGTGACCGTGCTGACCGGTTTGCCGAATTATCCGTCCGGCAGGCTGGCCGACGGCTACGACTGGCAAGGGCCTTACTCGGGAAAATACGGCAAGGCCGAGATCATCCGCGTTCCGCTGATTCCGCGCGGCAAAGGACGGGGCATCAACCTGGCGCTCAATTACCTGTCTTTCGCGTTCAGCGCCTCCGTGCTGGGTCCGCTGCGCTGCAAGGGCAAGTTCGATGCGATTTTCGTATTCGAACCGTCGCCGGTGACCATCGGCATCCCGGCCCGGGTCATGTCCTGGTTCAAGTCGGCGCCGGTATTGTTCTGGGTGCAAGATCTATGGCCTGAAAGCCTGTCGGCAACCGGCGCAGTGAAATCGCCCCGCATCCTCAACGGCGTGGAAAAACTGGTGCGCTGGATCTACCGCGGATGCGCACTGGTGCTCGCACAGTCGGAGGCGTTCATTCCCGCCATTGAAAAAGCGGGCGTACCGCGAGCGAAAATCCGCTATTTCCCCAACAGCGCCGAAGATATCTATCAGGCTCCGGCCCAGGCCGCATGGTCCGGTCCGGACCTGCCGCCCGGCTTCCGGGTCATGTTCGCCGGCAACATCGGCGCCGCACAGTCGATGGAAACCATCGTCAAGGCAGCTGAGTTGCTCAAAGAATATCCAGACGTGCATTGGATCATTGTCGGCGACGGCCGCCTCGCTTCCTGGCTCAGGGAAGAAATTGCGGCACGAAAGCTGGAAACACAGGTCCACCTGATGGGAAGACATCCGGTAGAAACCATGCCGCATTGGTTCGCCCAAGCCGATGCACTGCTGGTAACGCTGCGCCGCGATCCGGTGTTTTCGCTGACCATCCCGTCCAAGATCCAGTCTTATCTCGCCTGCCGCAAGCCGATTGCGGGCGCATTGGACGGCGAAGGCGCCAGAATCATCGACGCCTCGGGCGCGGGTCTGGCTTGTGCGGCCGACGATGCGCAAGGATTGGCCGATACCGTGCTGAAACTCTATAAAATGTCGGCTGGCGAACGTCGCGACATGGGCGAAATGGGATATCGCTACTACGAACTCCATTTCAACCGCACACAATTGTTAAATCAGCTGGAAAACTGGCTGACGGAAGTCACCATGGAAAATACATATGCATAGGTTCTCATACTCGGCGCCAGCGGCATGCTGGGCAACGCGATGCTGCGCACCTTCGCGGAAGATGGGCGGTACGAGGTATTCGGCTCGGTCAGAACGCATGGCACCGGAAAACTGTTTCCGGAGGCGCTGCGGCAACATCTGGTAGTCGCGGGCGACATCGAAAACCAGGACGCGCTGATCCAGCTGTTCGGTAAAGTGCGTCCGACCGTCGTCATCAATTGCATCGGTCTCATCAAGCAACTGGCGCACGCCGGCGACGCGCTGAGCGCAATCCCGGTCAACGCCCTGCTGCCGCACCGAATCGCCAACCTGTGCGCCGCAACGGGCGCACGGATGGTGCACGTCAGCACCGATTGCGTATTTGCCGGACGTACCGGCCTGTACAAGGAAACCGACACTCCCGATGCCGAGGACTTGTACGGTCGCAGCAAACTGCTGGGTGAAGTCGACTACCCTCACGCCATCACCTTGCGTACCTCCATCATCGGACAAGAGCTGGCCGGCGCCAACGGACTGATCGGCTGGTTCCTGAAACAGGAAGGGAAATGCGACGGCTACAGCAAGGCGATTTTTTCCGGCCTGCCCACCGACGAACTCGCACGCGTAGTACGCGACGTCGTCCTGCCGCGTCCGGAATTGAGCGGCCTGTATCATGTCGCCTCGGCGCCCATCAACAAATACGATTTGCTGAAACTGGTCGCCGAAGTCTATGGCAAGCAAATTGACATCAACCCCAACGACAAGCTCGTCATCGATCGTTCATTGAACGCCGATCGCTTCAAGGCAGCCACCGGCTACGTCGCGCCGGCTTGGCGCACCCTGGTGGAAGGCATGCATCGTTTTCAGGAAAGCAACCATGTTCAAGGATAAAACCCTGCTCATCACCGGCGGCACAGGCTCGTTCGGCAACACCATTCTCAAGCGCTTTCTGGCGACTGACGTCAAGGAGATCCGCGTCTTCAGCCGCGATGAAAAGAAGCAGGAAGACATGCGTATCAGCCTGTCGAACGACAAGGTCAAGTTCTACATCGGCGACGTGCGCGACTACAGCAGCGTGGCCCAGGCCACCGTCGGCGTCGACTACGTGTTTCACGCAGCGGCGTTGAAACAGGTTCCATCCTGCGAGTTTTATCCGATGGAAGCCTTGCGCACCAACGTCATCGGTACCGAAAACGTGCTCAACGCCTCGATCGCCAATGACGTCAAGCGCGTGATCGTGCTCAGCACCGACAAAGCGGTGTATCCGATCAATGCCATGGGTATCTCCAAGGCGATGGCCGAGAAGCTGATGGTGGCCAAGTCCCGCATGATCCCCGAAGGCAAGACCGTGGTCTGCGCCACCCGCTACGGCAACGTCATGGCCTCGCGTGGCTCGGTAATTCCGCTGTTCGTCAACCAGATCAAAAACGGTACACCGCTGACCGTCACCGATCCCAACATGACGCGCTTCCTGATGTCGCTGGAAGATTCTGTCGACCTGGTCCTGCATGCATTCGCCCATGCCAGCCAGGGTGACATCTTCGTGCAAAAGGCCCCGGCATCCACTGTCGCCGATCTTGCCAGTGCCTTGCAGGAACTGTTCGCGGGCAAGGGCGACGTCAAGATCATCGGCACGCGCCACGGCGAGAAACTGTATGAATCGCTGATCTCGCGAGAGGAAATGGCCAAGGCCGAGGACATGGGACGCTATTACCGCATCCCTGCGGACAATCGCGACCTCAATTACGAAAAGTACTTTGTCGAAGGCGAAGAACAGATTTCCGAACTGGACGATTACACCTCGCACAATACGCAGCGCCTGGACATTCCGGGGATCAAGCAATTGCTGCTGAAGCTCGATTACATTCAAGAGATGCTCAATGCTTAAAGTCATGACCCTCGTCGGCACCCGCCCCGAACTCATCAAGATGAGCCGGGTGATCGCGGAACTGGACAAGCAAGTCGAACATGTCCTCGTGCATTCCGGCCAAAACTACGACTTCGAACTCAACCAGGTCTTCTTCGACGAACTGGAAATCCGCAAGCCGGATCACTTTCTCGGCGCAGTAGGCGACACCCCGGCGCAGGCGATCGCGGAAGTGATCTCCAAGGCCGACGCGGTGTTCGAAAAAGAAAAACCGGACGCCTTGCTGCTGTACGGCGACACCAATACCTGCCTTGCCGTGATCGCGGCCAAACGCCGCAAGATTCCGGTATTCCACATGGAGGCGGGCAACCGCTGCTTCGACCAGCGTGTACCGGAAGAGCTGAACCGCAAGGTGCTGGATCACCTGAGCGACATCAACATGGTGCTGACCGAACAGGCCCGCGACTATCTGCTGGCGGAAGGCATCCGGCCGGAAACCGTCATCAAGACCGGTTCGCACATGCAGGAAGTCCTGGATTTCTACATGCCCAAGATCGAAGCATCCGACGTGCTGCCGCGACTTGGCCTGGAACAGGACAAATTTTTCATCGTCAGTATTCACCGCGAAGAGAATGTCGATACGGTCGAGAACCTGCGCGATTTGCTGGCCACCCTGCGTGCGCTGGCCGACCAGTACCAGTTCCCGATCATCGTCTCGACGCATCCGCGTACCCGCAAGCGACTGGAAGCGCTGGGTGAGTCGCTCGAGCATCCCCTGCTCAGGTTCGTCAAGCCGTTCGGCCTGCTGGATTACATCAAGCTTCAGATGACGGCGTTCTGCATCCTGTCGGACAGCGGCACCATCACCGAGGAGGCCGCCCTGCTCAACCTGCCGGCGATCACACTGCGCAACGCGCACGAACGTCCCGAAGGCATGGACCAGGGCACGCTGGTGATGAGCGGGCTGCGTACCGAACGCGTGGTCGAAGCGGTGCGCGTGGTGACCAGCCAGCATCAGCGCGGCCAGCGCACGATAAAAGTGGTGCCGGATTACCTTGGCGGCGCGGTGTCGCAGAAGGTCGTTCGCATCGTGCTGAGCTACACCGACTACATCAACCGGACAGTCTGGTCGAAAAATTGAAGATACTCGTTACCGGCGCTTCCGGCTTCGTGGGTTCGGCGCTTGTCAGGAGTTTGGCAAGCCAGGGCCTGCATACGGCGATCAGCGCAATGCGACGTGCGCCGGAGCCATCGTGGCCCACTCCGGTTCGCCAGGCTGCCGCGCTTGAGCCCGGTGCCGACTGGAAGGCCGCGCTGCAAGATATCGATGTCGTGGTCCACGCCGCCGCACGCGTACATGTCATGTCGGACAAGTCAGCTGACCCGCTGGCCGAATTTCGCAAGGTCAATGTCGAGGGAACTGCCCATCTGGCGCGCCAGGCTGCCGCCGGTGGAGTACGACGCTTCGTTTTCCTGAGTTCGGTCAAGGTCAACGGCGAGATGACGATGCCGGGCCGGCCATTCAGTGCTGCCGACGTTCCCGCGCCGCAAGACCCCTACGGTGTGTCGAAGCTTGAAGCCGAGCAAGTGTTGATGCAGATCGGCAAGGAAACCGGCATGGAGATCGTCGTAGTCCGTCCGCCTCTGGTCTACGGCCCCGGCGTGAAAGCCAACTTCCGCAACATGATGCACTGGCTGCGCAAAGGCCTTCCGCTGCCGCTGGGTGGCATCGACAATTGGCGCAGCTTTGTGGCGCTGGATAATCTTGTCGATCTGATCATTACCTGCATTGACCATCCCGCCGCTGCCGGACACGTTTTCCTGGTGTCGGACGATGAAGATCTGTCGACGCCGGAACTCCTCCGGCGCATCGGCGCCGCTTTGGGCCGACCGGCCAGATTGCTCCCTGTTCCGGCGTCTTTGCTGATCGTCGGCGCCGCCCTTCTGGGAAAACCGGGCATCGCGCAGCGGCTATGTTCTTCATTGCAACTTGATATTTCCGACACAAAGGAGATATTGGGCTGGAGGCCGCCGGTGACTGTTAATATTGCACTACAAGAGACCGCAATTTCTTTTTTAAATACGTAACAACCCGCTTATTTTTTACTTTGAAATCATGGAAAAAATCCCCTACCCGAAAGATACAGACAAGTCCGAATTTGTCGGTGAACATGAACATCTGCGCGCCAAATACGGACTGCCGCCTGACGTAGAGTTTTGCGTGAAATGCGTGATCTCAAATCAGCGTCCCAATTCGGCGGTGGAATACTCGCACACCAAGGACTCCAAGAAGAAGACCATCCACTTCGACGAAAACGGCGTGTGCGACGCCTGCAATTTCGCAGAAAAGAAAAAGGCCACGATCGACTGGGAAGAGCGTGAACGCAACCTGCGCGAACTGTGCGATCGCCACCGCAGCAAGGACGGCAGCTATGACTGCATCGTCCCGGGCTCGGGCGGCAAGGACAGCTTTTACGCGTCGCACATCCTGCGCACTAAATATGGCATGCACCCGCTGACCGTGACCTGGGCTCCGCACGTCTACACCGAATGGGGCTGGAAAAATTTCCAGAGCTGGATCCATGCCGGCCACGACAACTTGCTGATGACGCCGAACGGTCGCGTTCACCGCTTGCTTACCCGCCTGGCCGTGGACAACCTGTTCCACCCATTCCAGGCGTTCATGTTCGGCCAGAAGGCACTGGCGCCGAAGATGGCCTTGCTGCACAAAATCCCGCTAGTGTTCTACGGTGAGAACGAAGCCGAATACGGCAATCCGATCGGCGACACCGAAACCGCCAAACGCGACTGGTCTTATTTCACAGCCGAGGATCAATCGAAAGTCAGCCTGGGCGGCGTCAGTGTCCCTGACCTGAAGCAGCATTTCGGCGTCGAGCATCAGGACTTGCTGCCCTACCTGCCGGCCAATCCGAACCAGATCGAAGAACAAAAGGTCGAAGTCCATTACCTGGGCTACTACCTCAAATGGCATCCTCAAAGCTGCTACTACTACGCGGTCGAGCACGGTGGCTTCGAAGCTTCGCCGGAACGCACTCCCGGTACATACAGCAAGTACAACAGCATCGATGACCGCATAGACGATTTCCACTATTACACGACAGGCGTGAAATTCGGTCTGGGTCGCGCCACCTACGACGCCGCCCAGGAAATCCGCTCGGGCGATATCACTCGCGAAGAAGGTTGCGCACTGGTCAAACGCTTCGACCATGAATTCCCCGAGCGTTTTGCAGACGAGATTTTCAAGTACCTGAGCATTCCCGCCAGCGAATTCCCCGAGGCCAGCAAGATGTTCGAGCAGCCGATCCTGGACCGCGAATACTTCATGAAACTTGCCGAGACATTCCGCTCGCCGCATCTGTGGAAATGGGAAGACAACCAATGGAAATTGCGTCACGCGGTGTGGCATGAGTAATGTCCGCCTGATTCCACGCCTCGACATCAAGGGGCCGAACCTGATCAAGGGTATCAGGCTGGAAGGCTTGCGCGTAATGGGCGATCCTCAGGAGTTTGCGTTGCGCTATTACGAGGCAGGCGCTGATGAACTGATTTACATGGACATCGTCGCCAGCCTCTATGGCCGCAACAACCTGAGCGACATCATCCGGCGCGCCGCCGACCAGGTGTATATCCCGATCACGGTGGGCGGCGGCATCCGTTCGGTTGACGATGCCCGCCACATCCTCCGCTCCGGCGCCGACAAGGTCGCCATCAACACCGCCGCGGTGGCGAATCCGGCGCTGATCACGCAAGTGTCGCGTCGCTTCGGATCGCAGGCGATGGTACTTTCCATCGAGGCGAAGCAGGTTGCGCCCGGTCGCTGGGAAGCGTATACCGACAACGGCCGCGAGCGTACCGGCCTGGACGTCATCGAATGGGTCAAGCGTGGCGTCGAACTCGGCGCCGGTGAAATCCTGCTGACGTCGGTGGATCGTGAAGGCACACGCAAGGGCTTCGAGATCGATCTGGTGCGCCAGGTCAGCGAAGCAGTTCCGGTGCCCGTGATCGCCAGCGGCGGCATGGGTTCGATCGATGATTTGCTGCAAGTGGTGAAGTCCGGTCGCGCCGATGCGGTCGCCATGGCCGACGTGTTGCACTACAAGCGTCTCGAGCTGCCCGACATCCGTGTCGCGGCCCGCGATGCAGGTTTGGCGGTAAGGAGTATCTGAAAATGACGGTTAAAGTAACCATCGCCGATTACGGCGTGGGCAATCTCCTGAACGTGGTTCGGGCATTCCAGCATTGCGGCGCCGACGTGCACGTTACCGAAGACCCGGCCGCCATCGCAGGTTCGGATCGTCTCGTAGTGCCGGGCGTCGGCGCTTTTGAGGACAGCATCAACGAATTGAACAACCGCGGCTTTGCCGATGCCGTCAAACGTTACGCCGAATCCGGCAAGCCGTTGTTCGGCATTTGCGTCGGAATGCAAATGCTGTTCGACGCCAGCGAAGAGTTTGGCGAACACGCCGGCCTGGGTATCCTGCCGGGACGCGTGGTGGCGGTGCCCAGCCTCACCACGGAAGGCCTGCCGCAACGCGTGCCGCATATCGGCTGGAACCACCTGGTGTCCCCGGAACACGGCAACGATTGGAAAGGCACTTTGCTGCAGTCTTTTGAAGATGCTCGCCCCGCTGTGTATTTCGTCCATTCGTTTGCCGCGCAACCGGCCAACGACCAGGATCGTCTGGCGGACTGTTTTTACGGCGGTCATCGTATCTGCGCCGCAGTGCGTCGCGACAATATCGTAGCCACGCAATTTCATCCGGAGCGCAGCGGCGAGATTGGCCTGACCATGGTTCGCAGTTTCCTGGCGCTGTGATGTCGCCGGTCGCTGAAAAATATCTGATCGTCAGTCTGGGCAGCATCGGTCGCCGGCACCTGCGCAACCTGCGCGCACTGAAGCCGGATGCCCGGATCGGTGTGCTGCGCCTGTATACGCAGGACACGTCCGGCGTATTGCCGGACGGCGCCGACGTGCAGTTCTCCTCGGTCGATGCCGCGCTGGCGTTTGCGCCTGCGGCGGCGATTCTCGCCGGCCCGGCATCAACGCATCTTGCCATTGCCGAAGCGCTGGTGACAGCCCGTATTCCTGTGCTGACCGAAAAGCCGATAGCCGACAGCATGGACGGTATTGACGAACTGGTGAGGTCCGCCAGAACGCATGGCGTACCTTTGTTGGTCGGCTACAACCTGCGCTTCTTGCCGTCCCTGCAAACGGTGCGCAGCTTGCTGCTGGAAGGCATCATCGGCGAAATCCGGCTGGTGCGCGCCGAGGTCGGACAATATCTGCCGGACTGGCGCCCAGGTCAACCCTACCAGGCCACCGTTTCTGCGCAGCAGGCGCTCGGCGGAGGCGCGTTGCTCGAACTAAGCCATGAGATCGACTATCTTTACTGGATACTCGGCCTGCCGTCAGTGGTTTCGGCAAGAGGTGGAAGTTTCGGTGCGCTTGGCATTGACGTCGAAGACGCCGTGGAGCTG
>Ga0068856_100005140_pt1 | contig 12921 bp, 10 predicted proteins | sample KBSCornC62_FD_66595 | JGI IMG/M metagenome (GOLD analysis project Ga0068856, IMG submission 66595) | Corn rhizosphere microbial communities from Kellogg Biological Station, Michigan, USA - KBS Corn C6-2 | ecosystem: Host-associated > Plants > Roots > Rhizosphere > Soil ...
GCAGCGCCAGCCGCTCGGCGCCGATGCGGGTCGAGCCCAGCATCGCATGCAGGTCGCCGTCGAGCGCCTCGGGCAGGCGCGTGTTGAGCAGAAGCAGCTTCCACAGGTCGGCGCGCACCGTGCCACGCTCGATCAGCTTGAGCACCGGCAGCCGGATGCCCTCGTGGAAGATCTCGGTCGCGGCCGAGTTGTAGGTGCCGGCCGCGCCGCCGCCGATGTCGGCCTGGTGGGCGCGGTTGCAGGCGAAGGCGACCAGCGTGCCGCCGACGAACACCGGCCGAGCGATCACCCAGTCGGGCAAGTGGTTGCCGCCCGCTTCGTAGGGATCGTTGAGCAGGAACACGTCCTCCGGCTCGATCGCATTGGCGAAGTCTCGCAGGATCGCCCGCACAGCGAAGCCGCCGCCGCCGGTGTGAATCGGGATGCCGTCGGCCTGGCTGATCAGGGTGCCACGGGCGTCGGCGATGAAGCAGGAGAAGTCGTGGCTCTGGCTGAAGATCGGCGAGCGCGCGGTGCGCGTCATCACCCAGCCCATCTGGTGCGAGATGTGGTCGAGCCGGTTCTGCACCAGCGCGAGCGTGACGGGATCGGGCGTCATGGATTGGCTCCGATGTGAACCAGGAAGTCGTCGCGCGCATCGACCTCGAGCAGGTCGCGCGGTCCGATGAAGGCGGTGGTGGTGCGCTCCTCGATCAGGAGCGGACCGGGGAGCTTGCAGCCGGGGCGGAGGACCTCGCCCTCGTAGACCGGCACGTCGCGCCAGCCGTGTGCAGCGTCGATCCACACCTTGCGGGTCTCGCGCGGTGTCGGCGGTGTGGTTTGCGAGGAGCGCGCGGCGGGCGGCGTCCAGTCGAGTGGCGTGCGGCCGATCACGCGCAGTGCCGTGATGTCGATGCGGCCGTGCGGCTGGATGTGGCCGTAGAGGCGCCGGTGCTCGGATTCGAACTTCGCGCGCACGCCTTTGGTATCGAGGCCATCGAGCGCCACCCGCACCGGCCATTGCTGGCCCTCGTAGCGCAGGTCGAACTCGCGCTCCTTGAGGCGGGCATCGGCGGCCCGCGCGTCGAGCTCGGCGAAGGCCGCTTCGAGCGCAGCAGGCTCGACCTTGTCGAGGTCCGCGAGAAAGACCTTCAGGTAATCCTGGCGCACGTCGGACTGCAGCATGCCCATGGCGCAGAACGCGCCCGAGGCGCGCGGCAGCAGGGCGCGCGTGCAGCCGAGCGCGCGGGCCACGTTGGCGCCGTGCATCGGCCCCGCGCCGCCGGCGGCGACCAGGGTGAAGGTCGCGGGATTATGGCCGCGCTCGATGCTGAGCCGCTCGACGGCGTGCAGCAGGTTCTGTTCGAGCAGCCGGATCACGCCCGCGGCGGCTTCCTCGACCGGCAGGCCGAGCGGCTTGGCGAGCTTCGTCTCGATCGCCTTGCGCGCGAGCGTGCCGTCGAGCGTCACCGCGCCGCCGGCCAGCGGACCGGGCCGCAGGCGGCCGAGCACGAGCTGCGCATCGGTGACGGTCGGTTGCTCGCCGCCCAGGCCATAGGCCGCAGGACCGGGCCGCGCGCCGGCGCCCTGTGGGCCGACGTGGAGCAGACCCGCACTGTCGACCCAGGCGATGGTGCCGCCGCCTGCGCCGACGGTGTGGATCTCGACCGACGGCGTGGTGAGGTGATAGCCGTCGATGATGAGCGAATCGGCGATCGGCACGTCACCCTTGGCCATCACCATCACATCGCAGCTCGTGCCGCCGATCTCCATCGAGATGAAGTTGGCTGCCTCGCCGGGAGCGGCGCAGCCCTTGAGCGCGCCGACGCCGGCAGCCGGGCCACTCAGCACGAGCATCACCGGTCGCGCCGCGACTTGGTCGACCGAGACCGCGCCGCCGTTGCTTTGCAGCAGCAGGAGCGAGTTGGGCAGGCCGAGCTGGCGCAGCTGCCGGTCCAGCGCCTGGAGATAGCCGGTGACCTTGGGCGCGATGTAGGCGTTCACCACAGCGGTCGAGCCGCGCTCGTATTCGCCCATGGTCGGCATGACCTCGCTCGACAGCGAGACCCACTGGCCCATGCCCGCGCGCGTGAGCTCGGCGCCGGCCGCGCGTTCGTGCCCACCGTCGAGGAAGCTGTTGAACAGGCAGACGGCGATGGACTCGACACCTTCGTCGGCGAAGGTACGGGCCGCGGCCGAGACATCGGCCGCTTCGAACGGCACCGCTTCGCTACCGTCCGAGGCGATGCGGCCGCGCACCGGCAGGCGCAGGTAGCGCGGCACCAGGACCTCGGGGAAGGGCGCACGATGGTCCCACTGGTTCTCGCGGATGCCGCGGCGGATCTCGAGGGAATCGCGGAAACCCTCGGTGGTCAGCATGCCGACCCGGGCACCCTTCTTCTCGAGGATGGTGTTGGTTGCGACGGTCGAGCCGTGGACGAACAGCGCACAGGAGCGCAGCAGCTGGGTCAGCGGCAGGTCGAGCTGCTGCGCCGCGAGGCGCAGCACGCCCAGCACGCCCTCGCTGGGATCGGCCGGTACCGAGGGCGCCTTGAAGATGCGCACCGAGCCGGCCGAATCGCGCAGCACCATGTCGGTGAAGGTGCCGCCGACATCGACGCCGATGCGCCACGGCGGGATGAGAGTAGGGGAAATCGAGTCCATACAGCCGGAAGCTTAGCGGCCGGTCCGGCGACGTGCTAGAAAGTCCGGGCGACGAACCCGGGAGAGTGCCGCATGGCGCAGCCACAAGCTCTTGTCTGCAAGGGATGTTGGCAGAACCTGCACGTTCCGATGGTCCTGCGCGGCCCCTTGTCGGTGCCGTTCCGTGTTGTCGGCTTGAAGCCCAGCCGCATGAACCCCAACACCTGCACCTTCTGCGAGCTGATGTTCAGCCGGGTGATGAAGGCGACCAAGATCACGATCGACGCTACCATCCTGTTCGCCGACCTGCGTGCCTACACGCGGCTCTCGCAGGAAATCTCGCCGGCCGAGATGGGCAACCTGCTCGACCTCTTCTACGACGAATGCGCCGCCGCGATCTGGGAGCATGACGGGCTGCTCAACAAGACGATCGGCGACGCGGTGATGGCGGTGTTCAACTTCCCGATCAAGCAGGGCGATCATGCCCGCCAGGCGCTGCTGGCGGCGCGCGAGATTCAGCAGCGCCTCGCCCAGCGCAAGAAGGAGGCCGGTCTCGAGTTCGGCGTCGGCATCGGCCTGCAATCCGGCGAGGTGAGCTTCGGCGAGTTCGGCCGCTCGCATCGCGATCTGACGGCGATCGGCACGGTCGTGAACACCGCCGCGCGCGTCCAGGCCGTCGCCGAGCCCGGCGAGATCCTGGTGACCGAGGCGATGCGCGAGCGAGTCGGCGATGCGCTCGGCGAGAGCACCGCAAAGCCTTACGAGCTCAAGGGCTTCGACAAGCCGGTCATGCTCTACCGGGCGTGACCGCTTCCATCCTGTCATCCTGAGCGAAGCGAAGGATCTCATGGCGATTGCGAGCGGCGTGCTCGTTGAAAGGCCTCGAGGTCCTTCGCTTCGCTCAGGACGACAAAGGTGCATTACGCTCCGCAGTGCGGGCTGGGCCGAGTGGCAGGACATGTGAGCGCGACTGGAGTCGCGCGCTCCTAGCGGGTACCGTTCCCGCAACAACATTGGGAGCGAAGCGATGACCGACGAGGTGCGTATCCTGGCGACGGGGCTGGGCTTTCCTGAGGGGCCGGTGGCGATGCCGGACGGCTCGGTGATCCTGACCGAGATCCGCAACCGGCGCTGCGCGCGCGTGACGGCGGACGGCAAGGTGTCGGTGTTCTCCGACAATGGCGGCGGGCCGAACGGGCTCGCGGTCGGGCCGGACGGCGCGCTCTATTGCTGCAACAACGGCGGCAGCCGCTACGTCGAGGGCAAGTCGATGGGGCAGGGGCCGCATCCCGACTACAAGCACGGCTCGATCCAGCGGCTCGACGCGAAGACGGGTGAGGCCAAGGTGCTTTACACCGAGTGCGACGGCCACAAGCTCTCCGCGCCCAATGACCTGGTGTTCGACACCAGCGGCGGCTTCTATTTCACCGATCTCGGCAAGCGTTATGCCCGCCACCGCGACCATGGCGGCATCTACTATGCGCGGCCCGACGGCTCGAAGATCACCTGCCTCGTCTATCCGTTCCTGAGCCCCAACGGCTGCGGCCTGTCGCCCGACGGCAAGGTGCTGTACGTCGCCGACACCGCGAGCGCACGGCTCTACGCCTATGACATCGAGTCGCCGGGCGTGCTCGCCAAGATGAAGGCCGATTTCGCCCATACCGGCCGCGTCGTCGGTGGCGCTCCGGCCGGTCCTGCGGGCTTCGACAGCCTGGCGGTGCTGGCCAACGGCAACATCTGCGTGGCGACGCTCACCACCGGCAAGATCACCGAGTTCGCGCCCGACGGGAAGATCGTGCGCGAGGTGAAGATGCCTGACGTCTACCCGACCAACATCTGCTTCGGCGGGCCGGACATGCGCACGGCCTACATCACGCTGTCCGACAAGGGCCAGCTTGGCGTCATGCAGTGGCCGACTCCCGGTCTGAAGCTGAACTACAACTGAGCGAGTGACATGGCGACGATTGAAACTGAGCTGACCCGGCTGTTCGGGATCCAGCATCCGATCCTCCTGGCGCCAATGGGCTCCGCGGCGGGCGGCAAGCTCGCGGCGGCCGTGACCCATGCCGGCGGGCTCGGCATGGTGGGCTCGGGCTACGCCAGCACGACCGCAATCAAGCAGGAGCTGGGCGAGGCCGGCAATGCCCGCGTCGGCGTCGGCTTCATCCTGTGGGCTCTCGACCGCAACCCCAAGGCGCTCGACGTGGCGCTGGACGCCAAGCCGGCGGCAATCATGCTGTCGTTCGGCAACCCCGAGCCCTACACGCCGCGCATCAAGGCGGTCGGTAGCAAGATCATCTGCCAGGTGCAGACGCTCGAGCAGGCCAAACAGGCGGCGGGCGCGGGCGCCGACGTCATCATCGCCCAGGGCCGCGACGCCGGCGGCCATTCCGGCATGACGCGGGGCACGATCGGTTTGGTGCCGGCGGTGGTCGATGCCGTGGGATCATCCATCCCGGTCGTGGCGGCCGGCGGCATCGCCGACGGGCGCGGGCTGGCGGCGGCGCTGTCGCTCGGCGCGTCGGGCGTGTCGATGGGCACGCGCTTCACGGCGACCAAGGAATCGCTGTGGGACCAGGCGATGAAGGAAAAGGCCGTCGCCTCGGGCGGCGACCAGACGGCGCAGACCCGCGTGTTCGACGTCGTCCGAGGTGCTGCGTGGCCCGCGATCTATCCTGGCCGCGCGCTGCGCAACGACTTCTTCGCCCAATGGCACGGCAAGGAGGATGCGCTGGCCGAGCAGCAGAAGACGGTGGAACCCGCCTACGTCGCGACCGGCGCCAACGACTTCGCGCAGCGCGTGGTATGGGCCGGCGAGAGCGTCGACCTGGTGCGCGATATCCCCTCGGCGCGCGACGTGATCGAGCGCATCGTCGACGAGGCCGCGTCCGTGCTCCGCGACGGCGCGGCGATGGTGCGCAGCTAGCTGGACAGGGCGCGCGCCGCCGTCAGGATTTCGTCGCGCGACGGGAATTTGCCCAAGCCGGATAGACCCTCGCTGCATTCGACGTTGGCCCAGCGCACCACTCCCGCGCGGTCGATCAGGAATTGGCCCTTGAGCTGCGGCCACTGCCGCTGCAGGTCGGCCTGGTCGGTCTCGTTGGCGACGTAGCCATCGAGTTTGTTGATTGCCTCGGCCGCCTGCTCCACCGGCAGCGGCTCGGGCAGGCTGCCGTCCGGATTGATGCGCGTGGTCTCGAGCGCGTGCATGAGTTCCGGCGTCGCTTCGGGCTTGGGCAGGCCGTAGGCGCGGTGGGTCGTCAGCCCGGGATCGGCGGCAAGCCGCAGGCGCGTCGGGCGGTACTTGAAATAGAGCCTTGCGTTCTCAGGCGGTGTTGCGACCACGCACAGCGTCTCGACACCCTGCTCCTTCAGCGCGGGCTCGGTGCCCGCCATCTCGGCGATCGACCGGCGGCAGAATGGGCACCACAGACCGATGAACAGCGCCAGGAACAGCGGGCTCCTGCCGCGAAAGTCCTGCAGCGCGATGGTGCCGCTGCCGTCAATGGCAGGAAGCGCGAAATCGGGCGCCGGCGTGCCGGCCGACACAGGTGACAGCATCTCCTGGGTAGCATTCATCGAAGCCTCCGTTCCCACACTCCCAAGTTTTCATTCAGTAGAAAAACGGCAGGACCAGCAGTGCATCGGGTTCTACGCCGGCCCGTTCGCAGACTTCCTGGGCCTTTGCCAGGTAGATCTCCGCTTTCGCTTCGTCCCCGGCATCGAGATAAAGCGTAGCAAGTCCGTCGTAGCAGGGGAATAGAAGCTGGGGTTCGCCAACCTGCTCGGCAAGTGTCAGCGCCTCCTGATAGGCCGCGAGCGCCGGCCCCGGGTCGCCGTGACATTGCCGGATCTGACCGAGCACGATCAGCGGCACGGCGAGATGGTCGATCAGGCCGAGCCGGCGGTCGAGATCGACCGCGGTCTCCGCCGCGGCGATGCCTTCGGCTTCGCAGCGGTCGGTCAGGGCGCAGTAAGCCACGGCGAGGTTGGCATGCAGCCGCGACTGAAACGCAAGGTCGCCGACCCGGCGCGCGACCGCCAGTCCGCGCTGGCAGGTCTCGATGCCGCGCGGTGGATCGAGCGAGCTTTGCAGTACGCCAAGGTTCGTGTAGCCGCGGCAGGCCGCCTGCAGCAGGTCGTGGTGCTCGGCCAGTGCGATGCTCTGCTCGATCCGCCCCACCGCCTCCGCGAGCTGGCCCATCCGCGCCAGGGCGACGCCCAGCGTGTTGTAGGCCTGCACCTTGGTGGCCGCGGTCTCGCGCGCGCGCTCGCTGTCGGGCGGCGCCTCGGACCGCGCCAATTCGGCAAGCGCTCGCTCGGCCCGGTCGATGGCATTCGTGTTGTCGCCGGTGCGAAAGGCGAGCCGCCCGAGCTCCTGATAGAGCTGGGCCCGTTCGACCGGATCGCCGTCCGCGCCCAGGCACGCGAGGCCGGTGTCGAAGCAGGCCCGGGCGCGTTCGCGGTCGCCTGCTTCCCAATGGAGCGCACCGATCTTGCGGTGCAGGCGAGCAGCGCCTGCACCGTCGCCCGTCGCCGCGATCTCGGCGCGCACTGCCTCATGGTGCGCCAGCGCATCGAGCCGCCGCCCGGTCAGCGCCAGCAGGTCGGCGAGGCGCTCACGCACCAGGCGTCCCTGGTCTTCGCACGCGAGACAGCTCGCCAGCGTGACGAGCGCGCGCTCGTAGTGGCTGATCGCATCGTCGTTGGCATAGATGGCGCGCGCACGATCGCCGGCAGCCGTCAGGTAGCGGGCGGCCCGGGCCTTGTCCGACGTGAAGCTCCAGTGATGGCCGAGCGCCTCGAGGTCGCTGATCCGTGCCGGCGACGGGCCAACTGTTTGCTCGAGCGCACGGGCGGCGCGTTCGTGCAGCTCGCCGCGCCGCGCCATCAGCTGGTTGTCGTAGACCACGTCGTGCAGCAGCGCGTGGCTGAAGCGATAGTGCCGTCCGTCGGGACCAGGTCCCGCGGGACGCACCAGGTCGGCCTCGACCAGGTGCTGCAAGGCAGCCCGCACGTCGCCGGCGACGGCGTGCAGCAGCGCTTCGTCGAAGCTCACTCCCAGCACGGCGGCCGCCTGCAGCACGCGCCGCGTATCCGCAGGAAGCTTGTCGACCCGCGACAGCAGCAGGCCGTGCAGCGTCGGCGGCAGGCTCACCGTCTCGACGGTCGCGTTCACGGCCCAGCGCTTTTCCTCACGCACCAGTACGCCGCCGCTCACCAGGCTGCGCACGATCTCCTCGACGAAGAGCGGGTTGCCGCCGGCGCGTGTGAGGATGAGGTCGCGCAGGCGCGTGAAGGCCGGCTGTTGGGGGGCACCGAGCAGGCCGTCGATGAACCGCTTCGTCTCCTCCGGTGCAAGCGCGGCGAGGCGGATCGTGGTGCGCTCGCCGCCCGCGCTCGCCGGCACGTGGCCATCCGGCCGATGTGCCAGGAGAATCATCAGGCGACTGTCGGCGAGATGGGCGGCGAGGTCGCGCAGCAGGTCGGCCGAGGCCGCATCCGCCCAATGGAAGTCGTCGACGACGACCAGCAGCGGCCCCTGGGCGAGCCGGCGCTCGACCAGCAGGCGGGCGGCCAGCACGATCTGGCGCTTGAGCTGTTCGGGATCGAGGTCGACCGGCCGCGCCTCCTCGACGCCCAGCAGGTAGCTCAGCATCGGCGCGACCGCCTGTGCAATCGCCGCGTCGGCGCCGAGCGCGCTCAGCCCGCGCGCCAGCTTCTCGCGTGCCACGGCGAGCGTATCGCCGGCCTCGACGCCGTAGGCTTCACGGAACAGCGCGGCAAACACGCCGTAGGTCGGCTCGCCGAGGGACGAGCAAGCGACGCGGCGTACCGCGGTGTCGGCGAATCGGCCGCTTTCCTCCAGCCGGCCGAGGAACTCGGCGATCAGCCGCGACTTGCCGCTTCCCGCGTCGCCAGATAGGTCGACGAGCTGGGCGCCGCCCTCCTGCATGCGGTTGAAGGCGGCCAGCAGACGATCGAGCTCGTCGTCGCGCCCGACCATCGGTGCGGCGAGGCCGAACGCCCCCAGCCCACGGGCGGAGCGCGGCTCGGCGAGGGCGCCCAGCAGCCGATGCACCGCCATGGGCTCTGCCTTGCCGCGCAACGCCACGTTGCCGGCCGGCTCGAAGGCAAAGCGATGGCTGACCAGAGCCTGGGTCGAGGCGGCGACCAGGATGGTGCCGGGCGCCGCTGCCCCCAGCAGGCGCGAGGCCGTGTTCACGGTATCGCCGGTCACGTCGTAGGCCGCGCCGGCGCCGTCGCCCAGGCTGCCGGCGACGACCGGTCCGGTATGTATGGCGATATGCAGGGTGACCTGTTGCCCGAGCCGCGTCTCCCACTGCGTGCTCAGCGCCCTGGCTCGCGCCAGCATATCGAGCGCCGCATCCAGCGCCCTTTCGGGGTCATCCTCATGGGCGACCGGCGCGCCGAACAGGGCGAGCACGGCGTCCCCAAGGTACTTGGCGACGAAACCGCCGCGGCGGCTGACGGCCTGGCCGAGCGAATCGAACAAGACGCCCTGGAAGGCGCGTACCTCCTCGGGGTCGAGACGCTCGGACAGCGAGGTGAAGCCGCAGAGGTCGGCGAACAGCACGGTGACCGGACGGCGGTCGGCATCGTCCGGCCTGTCCTTCGGCGCAGCCGGCCGCTGCGCCGCACCGCAGCGCGGGCAGAATGCAAAGTCCGCCTGGATCTCGAAACCGCATCCGGCACAAGGCATCGACAGGCCCTTCGACCGGCCGAAGCCGGAACCGAGGTGCACCTTACCCGATCCGGCCGGGACCGACCACGCTCGGCCGGCTACACGCCAGCCAGGCGCGTCAGATCCTGCATCCGCTCCAGCATATAGATCTCGCCTTTCGCAAGATGGGCGGGGCTGCAGTAGAGCCGCTCCGAGTTCCTGCCCCAGTGTCGTGGCTGCACATCGGAGAGGTCCTCGCCGCAGAAATAGCAGGAGTGTGCCGCCAGGATCGTCGGTGCAGGCCTGTCGAGGAGTATCGTCGATTTCATGCCCGCCCCATGAACTGGGAGTGCTCGAAAGCGAGGATGCAGGCCGACCGGCAGACCCATACGAGGGAGTATTTCAACTCGTCCTCGAGCCGGTAGTGGAGCAGGCCCATGACCCCATCGGACACGGCGCATTTGGTGCCGCAGTGAGGGCACTGCGCGATAGTGCGCAGCACGTGGGGCGCAAGAAACGTCCTGGGCTCGATCGAATGAAGCACGCCAACCCTTCCCCGGTTGCTCTTCACCATCCGCCTCAGGAGAACACGAAGCGTTTACCTGTGCGATAGTGCAGGCAGGTAGGTCTCGAAATAGTCAAATTCGCCCGATCGTCGACAGCGGAATGAAGGCGTGCAGAATGGTGCCACCATGACCAAGGCCGAGGCGATTGCCCGGGACGACTGGCGGCGGGCGCATGTGCCGCTCTACAACGGGCAGAAGCTGAAGCTCGGCGTGTTCAGCATCAACTGCAGCAACGGCGTCAACATCAGCCACGCGCCGACCACGCATAGCATCACCTGGCAGCACCAGCTCGAGATCGCGCGGCGCGCCGATGCGATGGGCTTCGAGCTGCTGCTGCCGGTGGCGCGCTGGCGCGGCTTCGGCGGCACCACCGACTTCAACGGTGAATCGTTCGAGACCTACACCTGGGCGGCAGGGCTGGCGCAAGCGACGAAGAGCATCATGGTCGCGGCGACCAGCCACGTGCCGACCATCCATCCGATCGTCGCCGCCAAGCAGGCGACCACCATCGACCACATCTCCAACGGCCGCTTCGCCCTCAACCTGGTAATGGGTTGGTTCACGCCCGAGATGCAGATGTTCGACGGCACCCAGCGCGCGCACGACGACCGCTATCGCTACGGCGCCGAATGGCTCACGATCGTGAAGCGGCTGTGGACCGAGGAGGAGCCGTTCGACTTCGAGACGGCGGACTTCCACATCCGCCAGGCGCAGGCGCATCCCAAGCCGATCCAGCAGCCGCATCCTGTGCTGATCAACGCCGGTCACTCGCCGGCCGCGACCGAGTTCTCGGCTCGCGAGGTCGACTTCTCGTTCGTCGGCAACGACAGCCTCGACTCGGTGCGCGCAGTCTCAAGGCGCATGCGCGACAAGGCGCGGACCGACTACGGCCGCGACATCGGCATCTGCACCTCGGCGCTGGTGGTGTGCCGCGAGACCAAGGCCGAGGCCCGGGCCGCCTATCGCAGCATCCTCGAGCACGGCGACCGCGTGGCGGCCGACAATCTCATGAAGGTGCTCGGCCTCGAGAGCCAGTCGTTCAACGAGCGGATCGAGAAGTACCGCGAGCGCGTCGTCGCCGGCTGGGGCACCAACCCGATCCTCGGCACGCCCGAGCAGGTGACCGAGCAGCTCGGGGCGATGTCGGACGCGGGAGTCGACGGCGTGGTGCTGGGCTTCCTCGACTACAACGAGGAGCTCAAGTACTTCGACAGCGCGGTGATGCCGCTCCTGAGGCAGGCCGGCCTGCGCATGTGAGTGAGCTGCGTGCGGAACGGCACGAACGGTGGACAGAGTCGACTGACATCATCCTGTCGCCACACTGGCGCAGGATGGTCGGCGCTGATTCAACGGGAGGAGTCCATGAGCCAGCAATCGATGCAGGTCGAGTTGTTCGAAGGGACCAACGCCCTGATCACCGCCTGGATGAAGCGCCGCCAGGAGGCGGTCGAGACCGGCCTCGCCGCGCTGCAGAAGATGTCGGCCGCGCAGGATCCTGCGCTGGCCGCGCGAATCTGCGCCGACTGGATGGGCGGGAGCCTCAACCGCATGCTCGCCGACTTCACCGACGCGCGCGACCACACCGTGCGTCTGGTCGAGCTCGGCCAGAAGACCGTGCAGACCGCGCTGCACGCCCAGGCCGAAACCGTCGCCGGCGAGGTCGCGAAGGCCGCGGCCACCACCGAGCAGACGCTGCGGCGGGCGGCTTAGTCTTCTGCCCCGGGGGCCCGCCCCCAGCTAAAGACGCGTCGGCCGCGCCTCGATCGCCTGGGCGACACTCAAGAAGACGCGATCTTGGCCGAGCAGCTCGAGCACGCCGAAGCGTTCGAGCGACCGGCGGGCGCGGGCCGATTCCAGCCGGGCGATCGCGAAGTCGATGCCGTTCGTCCGGCAGTCCTCGATCACCGCGCGCAGCGCTTGCGCTGCGGTGTAGTCGACCTCGGCGATGCCGAGCGCCTCGAGCACGAGAGTGTCGACCGGCCGCTTGGCGATCTCCGCCGCCATGCCGCGGCGGAACACGTCGGCGTTGGAGAACAGCAGCGGCGCGGCGAAGCTCACCACCAGCAGGCCGGGCCGGCTGTCGCCGGTCTCCGGCCGGTCGACCGGCCACCAGATCGTCGTGCCCGGCACCGGCGCGAGCTCGACCACCTGGGTGCGGGTCGAGATCCACACGCCGTGCACCAGCGACAGGCCGACGCCGATCGCCACGCCGGTCGGCACCGGCAGCAGGATCACCGCCGCAGCGGTGACGGCGATCAGCGCGAACTCGCCCAGCGCCTGGCGCGCCACCGTGGCGATCGTGCCGAGATGGACGATGCGCATTGCCACGAACAACAGCAGCCCGGCCAGCGCCGCGTGCGGCACCTCTGCCAGCATGCCGCCGCCCGCCAGCGCGACCGCCGCTACCACCAGCGCGGTGAGCAGCGCCGCGGCCTGCGAGGTGCCACCCGCCTCGTGCACGATCGCGGTGCGCGGCGGGCTGGCATTGACCGGGAAGCTGCCGAGCAGTGCGGCACCGATGTTGGCCGCGCCCAAGCCGACGAAGTCGCGGTTGACGTCGGCGCCCTTGCGGCCGGCAAAAGAGCGGCTGACCGTCGCCGTCTGCATCATGACGATCAGCGCGATCAAGAGCGCCAGCGGCAGCAGGTCGCGCAGCGCCTCGAGCTTCAGCGTCGGCCACATGAACTCCGGCCCGCCGCTCGGCAGCGTGCCGAGCACCTCGACACCCTTGCTCTCCAAACCGAGCGGCCCGACCAGCAGCGTCGCCACGACGATCGCGACCAGCGCGCCGGGCAGGCGCGGGTTGATGCGCTCGGTCAGAAGCGTCAGCCCCAGCACGCCCAGCGCGATCGCGACTGGCCAGGCGTGCGCCTGCGGCACCGCCTTCACCAGTGCCACCATCTGCTGGGGAAAGCTGCCGGCGGGCTTGTCGATGCCCATCACGTCGGGCAGCTGCGACACCACGATGTGGACGGCGATGCCGGCCAGGAACCCGGTGATGATCGGCGTCGACAGCATGTCGGCGATCCAGCCGAGCCGCAGCAGCCC
>Ga0068856_100005142_pt1 | contig 12919 bp, 10 predicted proteins | sample KBSCornC62_FD_66595 | JGI IMG/M metagenome (GOLD analysis project Ga0068856, IMG submission 66595) | Corn rhizosphere microbial communities from Kellogg Biological Station, Michigan, USA - KBS Corn C6-2 | ecosystem: Host-associated > Plants > Roots > Rhizosphere > Soil ...
TGGTACAGCCGATTTGATTTAGGTCGGCATCCGAACTTTTAGCAAACCGGTCCCAGGAGTCGTTTCGAGGGCAGGCCTGATTGCAATCAAGCCCTGCGAACGATGGTGCCGGGTGGGAGGAACTATGCGCAGCATGAAAATGGCAGCCCTGGCAGTCGCGATGACCTTGATGTTAAGCGGTCTCGCATTGGCCCGCGACCACGATCAGTACAGGGACAAGCATGACCGCTGGGACAATCATGGCGATCGTGATCGTCACCATGATCGCGATCGTGACCGCGATCATGACCGCGATCGAGATCATAACAACTGGGGCAGCTGGGGGCGCGACCGCGATCATGACCGCGATCACGACCGCTGGGAACGCGACCACCGTCGTAACGACGGCTACTACGGCGGCCAGATTTACAACCGCTATCCTCGGGGCTATCCCAGCGGCGGCTATGGTTATCCCGGTGGCGGATACGGCTACCCCAGCGGCGGATATGGCTACCCTAGCGGCGGTTACGGTTACCCCGGTGGCGGCTACGGCCGTGGCGGAAATGGCGGCTACAACTTCGGCTATCAGGACGGCAGCTACATGGCGCGCCGGGACATGGCCCAGAACAAGCCTTTCAACCCGAATCCGCGTAATGAGTTCGGAGACCGGACGCACGGCTACAACGGTTCATTCGGCGACAAGAACTACTACCGTTCGCAATACACCAGCGGCTACGCGGCTGGATATGAATCGAACTATCGCGGGGGCAGAGGCTGGGGCTACTAGAAGCAGCACTTGGCACTTAGCGATTGGCTTTTAGCCTAAGCCTGAAGAGAAAAAGGCCGCCGTAAAAATGGCGGCCTTTTTTATTGTGCCCATATGTGCCTATCAGACTTTTGAGTTTGTCGTCAGGCCTCTTGGCTCGTGCGCTGAAAGCAAAAAATTGTTCGGCAGCGATGGCGTAATTGCTAAATGCTAAGTGCTGCCCCTCACTGCCGGTCAAGGTTCTCGTCGATCGCAACCTTGCCGCTCTTCTCCACGTCGATCACGCGATGGACGGGCTTGAATCCCGACATGGTGATGTCGATCACGTAGGTGCCGGGATTGAGATAGAAGTCCACGGGAGAAAATTTGTCCACGATGCGGTTGTTGACCGCGACCTGCGCGCCTTTGGGCTGGGTCTTGATGCTCACCGCGCCCATGCCTGCGGTGTCTCCGCCGCCGAACAGTTTCTTGAATCGTCCGCCGATCTTGATCTCATCGGTCGAGCCCAGCGCCTTAAGCGTGGGCGCGAAATGGAATACCTGACCGGCTTGCAGATTGGCGCTGGAGGTTTGCTCCAGGAACCCCTGCTTCCTCACCAGGAGAGTATGCGCGCCCGGCTTGTCCACGGAGAGCTGCGCTGGAGTCACGCGTCCGGTATCTTTGCCGTCGATAAAAATCTGCGCTCCAGCAGGCTGGCTGCTGACCGCAACCGCGGCCGTAATCTGCGCCAGCTGGATCACGAGAAATAGTTTGCTGCCGGAAGCTACATCGATGTTGCGGCTCTCGGGTGCGTATCCCGCTCGGGCGACGGTGACGCTATGCGGCCCCGGCGACAGTCCAGCCAGATTGAAAGGAGTGATCCAACTGGGATCGCTTCTTCCGTCAATGCGAACTTCCGCGCCTTCCGGGGTGGAGTTGATGGTGAGTTGACCGGGAATCACGATAGCAGAAGCAACCGGCTGTGCTTTGGCCTTCTTCCTGTTCCTGGTGTACTTGGGAACGACCGAAACCCCGGGCGCTTCCTGGCCCACCGTCACTTGTTCCGGCTGGGCCGGTGCCGCGGCCGTCACGGGCGGCTGGGCCGGGGTCCACGCCGGCTTCCCGGCGGCCACCGGCGCGCTAACTGGCGGCGCTGCCACTGAACCTTCGTCCTCGGAATTTTCGGAATGGATGCGGAATGCAATAAATCCCACCACCAGCACAATCACGGCTATTGCGCCCGCGATCGAATACAGGAACAGCTTGGGCGGGGTCTTCTTGATTTCCTTTACCGCCTTGCGCGCCACTTCCCGCGGCTGCACCTTGGGTTTCTCGGGCTGCGGCCGAAGTGACGACACCACCGGCTCGGGTACCGTCTCGTCCGCCGCCGGAAGTGGAGGCGGGGCGATATAGACTTCTTTCAGCGGCGGCAGCTCGGTCATTTCAGAAAAGCTGGGGCCGCGCGCAGCCCTACTGGCCTCTTCCGCCATCGACGGATCAACCTGAAACGCAGGTGTACCGGATGCAGGCTCAACCGTCTCGGCCACGGCGCTGGCGCGTTCCTGGAAAGCGCTCTGCCCGTTTGCTCTCGCTGGGCCTGACGCGGCTTTGGCCGGCTTCGCCGGTTCGACTGTGGAAGCGGCGCCCGCACTTTCCCATCCCGCCGCCGCAGCGGCTGCTTTTGCCGAAGCCGGCGACGCCATATCATTCGCGCTCGCCTGGGTTGGCGCGGAATCAGATCGCCTCCTGGCGGCCCCCGTACGGAGTTCGTCGCTGGGTTCCTCCGCTCCTGCCCCTTGGACTGGTTTTGCCGCTGCGGCCCCGGGCTTTTGCGCGTTCAATCCCGAGGCGGGTTGCGCCGGCTTTTTGGCCACCGCCTTGGCCGCACTCTCCTTGCAACGCTCCAACTCGTTGACCAGTTCCTGCCCGCTCTGAAACCGATCTTCCGGTGCCTTGGACAGTGCCTTCATGATCACTTCGCTCAGCACGGGATGAATTTTGCGGTTGACCTCGATCGGAGCCGGGGGCGTGGTTTCTACAATCGCCTGCCGCACCTGGTCCGCATCGTCTCCGGGAAAGGCCTTGGTCTCAGTCGCCATCTCATACAGGATCGCGCCCAGGCTGAAGATGTTGGAACGGCCATCCACCGGATCTCCCCGCAGCTGCTCCGGCGAAACGTAGTGCAGAACTTCCGGCGCCGTGCCCGAAGCCTGGCAGGTAAACGCTCCCATGCAGGACACGCCAAAGCTCAGTACCTTCACGGTGCCGTCCCACGTGACCATGATCTTGGCCGGCTCCAGGCTGTAGTGCACGACGTTGTGCGAGTGCGCGTGGTCCAGCCCCTGGCAGGTCTGGCGCACGATGTCCTGCAGGTCCCAGATAGAAAACCCTTCCTTGCGGGCCAGCATGGTGGCGATGCTGTTGCCCTGTACATACTCCATGGCGGCGCAACACTGGGTGTCGATTTGTTCGACGCCGATAAGCTGCGCGATGTTGTGACTGCTGAGCGGAGAAGTGCCGGCTGCTTCCTGCAGTATGTACTGCATCAGCGTGTCGGCCTGTTCCTGTTCGGCCAGCAGGTTCAGCTGGATGGTCTTCAGGGCGATGGTCTGCCCGCTCTCCGGATCGGCGGCCTTATAGACCGCGCCAATCTCGGAGTGCGTAATTTCGTTGAGTATCTCGAAACGTCCGATCTTGTTGGCCATGGCTCCCTGAGCCCCGAAAAATCAACGAACAGGCAGTCTTTTGGAAAGACGCCAGAGGTCTCCTTCGGGGAAAGGTGCGACTAGAATATCGCGGCTCAATCCGGGATGGGAGTTACGAAGGTACCCGAAAATAGAGGGGTTCTGGTAGCGCCGGCGTCCCGCCGGCTTTCGGGTGGGCGTCCCGCCCACCCTGCGGGAAGCCCCTGAAATCAGGCGTCCCCGCTCTGGCGCGACCGCGAATTTCAAATGTCAAGGCAGCATTCAACGAATCCAAGGTTGCTGGTTCACACTTTCTTTGCGTCCTCGGCGCGCCTTTCTTTCGCGTCCTTTGCGGTTACGAGCTTTTTCTGATTCCGGGGACCTCAAACCCTCTACCGCAAACGACGCAAAGAAAGATCGCAGAGTTCGCAAAGTAAGTCGCTGTTTGAAATCTCCTGACACGCAATTAACGTACACCGGATTGACATTGCTGACCCCACGGAGTAGGGTTGGGCCGCTTCTCATCACTTTCCCCCAAAAAAGGAGTTCCACATGCGAAAGCGGCTCGCGCTTTGTGTGCTAGCGATGTGCGTCTGTCTCGTCCCCATGCTCTCAGCCCAGGATGCAGTAAAGACCGATCCCAAACACTACTCGGTTGTAAGTGAAAACGACCAGGTACGGATTCTGAAAGTTCACTACGGCCCGCACGAGAAGTCGGTGATGCACAGCCATCCGGCAACCGTGGCGGTGTTCCTTACCAACGCCAAGGGGCAGTTCAGCTTTCCCGATGGCAAGACACAGGCCTTTGACGTGAAGGCAGGAGACTCGCAATACGACGCGGCCACCACTCACCTGCCGGAGAATACGGGCGACAAGGGAATGGACGTGATCGTCATCGAATTGAAAAGCAAGTAGGACGCGCGCGCCGCGTCTCGAAAACTTGAGGGTCTCGAAAACGTGAGGGTGCCCCACCCTCCTTTCGCGTATGTTGCGAAAGAGGGTGGGGATTTTTACTGCGGCCTGGGATCTCGAAAGTAAGCCAGTCTGCAGCCACGAACCACAAAGGGACGAAGGTCATGAAGCAAACCGAGACTAAAACCTGCGTGATACTTCGTGCTCTTTGTGGTCCGTCCCTGGTTCACTCGGCCGAAGGCTCAGGGATCGCCAACTGCACCGTTTTATGGTCGCGCTCGGACAACGTGATGGTCTTCGGATCGGAGCGGAGGACATCGCCCCCAGGCGATGCCCTGTACATGGCAAGCAGGCGATAGGTGCCGGGGGCCAAACCTGTGACCGTAAAATGGCCGCTCTGGTCGGTCTTCACGACGCGCGATCGGAATCGATTGTAGGGCGTCTCGGGTTCGGGTGCGACCCGCACGTGAGCCCCGATGACCGGGCTGTCGTGTTGGCTCACCGAACCTTGGAGTTGGGCGCTCGCTGAGCTAACCACCACCTCCAGCCGTCCACCCAAACCCCCGGCCTCCAGTTGCAATCCCTTGTCAACGAGTTCGTCCGCCCCTAGCCGCACCGACTTGACATACCAGTTTTTCTCAAGTCCCTCGACTAGGATGGCGTAGTCCCCATCGCTGACTGACTTGAGCTCGAAAGTTCCGTCTTTCTTGACCTGCCCACCCGCGCCGAATGACCTATCTTCATCGATTCCAAACAAGAAAATACGGATCCGATCCAACTCCGTTGGGTCCGCGCCGGCAGCCGTCACCCGGCCCGGAAAGTTGGCGCCGGCGCCTAAGGCAATAATCAGGGAATCGATGTTCTCGCCACTCACTTCGAGTTTCTGTTGTCCGCCAGCCGCATAACCGCCACCCTCGTCATCTCCTTTGTACACCGCGATAACATAGCTACCGGGCGGTATGCCTTTCAGTTTGAAGGCGCCTTTTTCGTCAGTTGTATCCTGGCGGGGAAAACCAGAATCTTCGATCCCGCGCGGCACCAAAATTACCGGCACATTTTTGGCGGGCCCGCTCCGGCCAATGACGTGTCCGGCAATCTCCGCGGTCTTGATTCGCTGCATGAAAACATCGGCCTGCACCTCGTCGCCCGCCTTCACAGAGACCAATGTCGCCTGACTGGCTTGGGGCACGCCGGGGTAATACACCGATGCGTATTCGCTGCCCAGAAACTCGTGCACCATGTACCCCTCATCCGACGGCGTATTCCGGTCGGGTTCATATGAATCCGTCGCCTCGATGTAGTAGTCGCCTGGCTTGAGTCCGAAAATTCGATATTGCCCGCGATCGTCGGTCTGCGCAGAAGAAACGGCGCGGAGTTCCGACTTCCGAAAAAAAGCAAGGCGGCCTTCTTCTTCCATCTCCTCCTCGCCGGGCTTGCGTAAAGCGATGACCTCGACTCGAACCACGCTCTCACCGTCTTCATTGGTGACGCGCCCGGTAATCACTCCGGAGACGATCATCCGAAACAGCACATCGCCGACCTTATCTCCGGGCTTCAGCGACAGCACTGCTCCGTCGTCGTTTCCCGTGGCCTGGTATTGCTGGTCCACAAATCCCGGACGAGTAGCGAAAAACCGGTAGCGGCCGGGCACAACATCCTTGAGATGGAAACGCCCGTCGCTATCGGTAGTGGTTGCAAACATCTGTTTTTTTCCAGAATCTGAACTCTCGGGCGTCAGCAAGACCCGTGCTGATTTCAATGGACTACCATCGGTAGCGGTTACGACGCGACCAGCGACCGCACAAGTCGGCTTGAGAGGCACCCCTGATTTCGCTCCCGACGGAGAAGTCTGTGCCAGCAGGCTTACGCTTACGATCATCACGGCGGGTGCGGATAGAAGGCGCCGCATGCGTACCTCTTGTTCGCCTCGGAACATGATTCTCGGAAAAAGGGGTTTCCGCGAGGCCAGCCACAGAATCATACGCCTGCTCGAAGAGCTGGGAAATTTCGTGTCTGGAGTTTGTGTGGGGGGTTGTGTTGTGTGGGTCGGACACTCTTGTCCGACTCGTTTGATTTTGATTTTGATCCTGATTTTGATCTTGATCTTGATCCTACTTTTTCATCGTGGTCTTGATCCTATTAGCAGCGAGTTAATCAGTCTGGCGAGCTGAGTATCAAAATCAACTTGCAACTTCAAAGACGTCGGACAGGAGTGTCTGGCCCCATCCAAGAAGCCGGTTGCCGCCGAGCTCCCTTACCACGCGGTCACCGTTTCCCGGCTCACATACTGTTCAATGGTTACCCCTGCGGCAGCCGTGTCCAGCTGATGTTGCACGCCCAGCACCGGCGACCACGCCGGGTACGGAATCGTGGAGTTCGACACGGCTCCCAGATACATCGTGGTGCCGTCGAGGGTGAGGGTCCCGAAGCGCAAATGGGTATTGGTGTCGCCGGGGGATTGAGCGCTGCCCCGGCCCTTCTGGTAGCCGCTGGCGGTCACCCGCTGCAGAAAATAAGTCATGTGATGCCAGGCTCCGGTGGAAAACTGGCAGGGCGAAAGGCCGGTGTTGACCCAGGCCAGAACGCCGTTCTTGGGAAGCCAGAGCTGCCACTGATTGCTGCGATAGTGGCATTGCGAACCGAACATGAATTCACGAACGCCGTCGTCGAACCGTACGGCGTGAAACAGATCGAATTCGATGGCTTGCACCGTGGCTGCGGCGGTGGTGGTTGGAATATAGAACCAAAGGTCCCAGAGAAAATTTGTACTATCCTGAAACGCGCTGGGAGCATGCTTCCAGTAAAAGAGACTGTCGTCGTACTGGCACTCGCTCGCGACCAGCCAGTGTTGTCCAAAATCCTCGAGGTCGGGCGCGTTCCTGGTATTGGGGTCAAAGCTGTTGCTAAACGTTCCGATGCTTCCATGGTTGCATTGCCCGCCCACATGGCTCTTGTTGTCAACCGTCCACGAAGAAGTTGCATCCAGGGAGGGCGCCACCAGATTCGTGATTCTGGCGGCGCTGGCCGGCGGATTCGGCGGAACCAGCCCGGTCACCCTGATCCGATAAGTAGGACTGGCCAGATAAGAGCCGCTGGCATCCCATGCCCTGACATAAACGAAATGAGTAGTGTCGGGCGGCAGGATTACCCAGGCATCGAGCACTGAGCCCATGGTCTGATAGACATTCTTGTCATCGACATAAACCACGTATCCGGTCACGTGCAAATCACTTTCGGCCGTAGCCTCAAAGTGGACGGGGGAATTGACCGGACTGGTCCGGTTGGCGCTGAGCCCCGGAGACTGTACCGAGACCAGGGTCACGGTGGCATGTGCCGAAATACCGGCGCAAAGGCAGAGCGCCGATATCAGAATCAGCTTCCCATAGGCTTCACTCCTCCCTTCGCCCAGCCTCCCGGCCCGCTCCCTGGACGGGTACGAATGTGGAAACAACCCCTTGCTTTCATCACTCTGCCTTGCTGCTGTGGATGGCGCGCTTTGCTGCTTCATTCCGTTGGGTCCTGTGAATTGTGATTTCTGTTGCCAGATTCACAGTGCAGGATTGCATTTGGCTGGCCACACATATGCACACTTGTGCATCCAGTAAACCTCTGAAAGCCAGCAGGAACGGCCTGCGAGCGTGAACTCGGTGGGAGCGCGTTCCAAAATCGAACCCCTATTTGGAACCGGCAAATATAGGCCGGGAATTTTACAAAGCAGCGGAGTGCTGGGACTCACTGCCGGGGGGCAGCTACGCGGGTCTGTGGGGTATTGAAGGACACTGATGGGCCAAGAAGTCGCGGACAATGACGAGCTGTTCGGGTGACGCTGGAGCAGGCGCCGGAGGACGAAGGCTACGACGCGGCTGTCATGGTAAGTGGTGACATCGCTTTCCTGGTCCTTTCCACGGGCGCTTATGATTTGCTTGTGCCGGACGATTATCTTTCCGATCGCCACTGCGATTTTCGACGCTTCACCAACCAACGCTAGTTCTTCGGCCGGGTATCCAGACCGAAATCGCTCTGCACGCGGCGGTACCAGGTTTCGTCGTCGCTGCCGCTTAGCTCCGCCCATTCTTCATCGGTCATTCTGTTCCGCCATTGCAGGAAAGGAACGGCGTCGGGTCCCACCGGATGGCGCAGTTGCCAGGTTCCGCTCTGCGCGATTTCTACAATCTTCTGGGCGACCAGCGAAGGCGGGGCCGGATGTTTCAGGGAAGCCTCGAAGAGCAATGCGAAGCGCGCGCGCTGCCGGTACGGAGAATGGTCCGGCTGATCTCCAATGCGCCGCGCCATCGCGGTATCAATGATGCCGGGTTCGACAATGGCGACCCGGACATTGAACGTCTTCATCTCGCCCGCCAGCGCCTCGCTTAAGGCTTCCAGCGCCCACTTCGAGGAGGTGTAGGGCGCCAGGGGCGCACTGGAAATTCTCCCCGCCACCGAACTCACGTTGATGATGCATCCGCTCCGGCGTTGTCGCATGTGTGGAACCAAAGCCTGAATGCAGCGGATGGCCCCAAAATAATTGGTTTCCATGACCGCCCGGAAATCCGCCAGGGGGAGCTCTTCGATCGAGCCCGCTCTCTCTATGCCGGCGTTGTTGACGAGCACGTCAATCGGGCCGTGGTCTTTGTGTATCGCGGCGATGGCCCGGCTCACCGAGTCGTCTGAGTCAACATCCAAGGTCGAGACTGTTATCGGCAGTTTTTCTCTCGCGGCCGTTTGAGCCAGTTCCGGACTCTGCGCCGGGTTGCGCATGGTAGCGTGAACTTTGTAGCCGGCGCGGCCAAAAGCCAGCGCTGACTCCAAACCGATTCCTTTACTTGTTCCGGTAATAAGTACCGATGTCATATCTGTCTCCTGGGATTGCGCCGCCCGATTCTATCGCAGCCGTTGGACGAAGACCGCTCGATACAACCCCTTTTCGCAAATGCGCCATCGAATTTAGCGACGCCATTTCCGGGCGTATCATCGTCCGCTACCTAAGGGAGGAGAGGCGGACGAGGATGCGCCCTCGTCTTGGTTCGAACCTACTGCGAGCCTCAGGTGAATACCCGATGGACAGTCTCGCCTGGTCTGCATTATCAAGGCTACATCTCCGAACGCAGATGAGAGGGTCGGACCCTACCCCAAGCGCACTCTAAGGCGGCCCTCTTTCTCCATCCGGCACGCCGTTTCAACAATCACCCTTGGCCTCGCGCTTCGGCGACCTCTCCGCCAGTCGTCCCGTCGTTTAGCAGGGCGACCCCAGGCGAAGTTGCTGACAACACCACTGTCCTTCCCTTTGCTTCGGGGTTTATGGGTCTGTTTGAACCAGCAAATGAAAACGGCGGCCCTGGTGGCCGCCGTTTTCAAGTCAGTGTTAAGTCCTAACGTATCGCGGCGAAGTTCAGGATCTGAGTCAGCACCGCACCCAGAATACTGTACTGTCCGTCATAGTAAGTTCCGTACTGATAGCGGCTGTAATATCCATCTTCGTAGCCGTGGCGGAACCCCTCGCGGAAGTAGTGGTTGTAAGCGGCCTGATCTTCGTAATACCCGTCGTAACCGAAATTGGCGTCCTGGTAGGCATAGCAGTTACGATAGTTGTAGTTCCATCTGTCTTCCCGATCGGCAGCGCCGGCTTCAAAGCCTTGCTGGTAGCCGTAATTCACCGCCCGCCGCAACAGGTCTGCGCCATACTGGTTTACCTCGTAATAAGACCCGGCCCGGTAGTATCGATAAATCGGAGGCGAATAGAAGTAGGGATCGGAATAGTAATCAAATCTCGCCTGGCGGAAACGATCTTGTTGCTCGCGGAGGCGCTCCAGATAATTTCGCTGAAAACGATACTGGGCCATTCTGCGCTGTTGCTGCAGATATTCAGCCTGCCGCTGCAAGCGGATCTCGTTTGCCTCGACGTTCCGACGGTACTCTGCCAACCGAATTTGCTGTTGCTGAATCAACTGCTGCTGCCTCTGCTGTGACAGGCGCTGCTGTTGCAATGCCTGTTGCTGACGGGCGATTTCCGCCTGGCGCTGTTGCTGCAGGCGCTGCTGGTTCAATTCAAATTGCCGCCGTTGCTGAGCCAGTTGCTGCTGGCTCATCTGCTGCTGGGCGCGCTGCCGGTTGAGTTCTATTTCACGCTGCTGTTGGGCACGTTCTTGCTGACTCAACTGCTGCTGGCGCTCCTGGTTGGCACGCTGTTGCTGCAACTGGCGGTTCATCTCTTCCTGCCGCTGCTGCTGCGTGCGCTGCTGATTCAGCTGCTGCTGGCGCTCTTGCTCCTGCGCCCGTTGCTGCTGCCGGCCCATTTCTTCCTGCCGCTGCTGCTGCATGCGCTGCTGATTCAGCTGCTGCTGGCGTTCCTGCTCCTGCGCTCGTTGCTGCTGCTGCCGGCCCATTTCTTCCTGCCGCTGCTGCTGCACGCGTTGCTCATTCAGCTGCTGCTGGCGTTCCTGCTCCTGCGCCCGTTGCTGCTGCTGCCGGCCTATTTCTTCCTGCCGCTGCTGCTGCACGCGTTGCTCATTCAGCCGCTGCTGGCGTTCCTGCTCCTGCGCCCGTTGCTGCTGCTGCCGGCCCATTTCTTCCTGCCGCCGCTGCTGCATGCGCTGCTGGTTCATCTGCTGCTGGCGTTCCTGCTGTTGCGCCCGTTGCTGCTGCTGGGCGTCGCGGCGCTGCTCCTGCTCCTGCCGCTGCTCCTGTCCGCGATCGGGTTGCGGACGGTTCTGCGGCCGCTCCTGTTTTTGTTTCTGTTCCTTCTTTTCCCGCGCATCCTTATCGTTGCCCGGCTCTTGCCACGGGTATCCGAGCGCGCTCGATCCCAGAAGCAAAGACAGAACTATGACTCCCATCATTCGGATTCGCCCCATAGATCACCTCCGTGAACTTGGATGCTCATCAAGTCCAGCAATGATGGCTCTGCGGCATGGCAGCTCAAAAAATGCGTTGATTTTAAGGTGAGCTTCAGGAAATCTTCAGGTCAGCTTCAGGCGGCCAACGATTCAAGCTAAGGGAAAACCTTAGGAGGGAATCGCAGTGGATTACGATACCTCGGGGACCAATTGTTCAGTGGTCCGGGCGACGGAGTCTTGATTGTGATTCCGACGCATTCCAGTTATGCCGAGAACCCACACATCGCAACGCCGGCGATGTGTGGCAATGAGACTCAGGCACCTGCCTTTATCGCACTGCGTTACCGGGCATATTGGAACTTGCGAAACGGGATGTCCAGCGTCCCACGAACAAATGCCCACCCTCGTCTAGTTACAGGGGAATGCTGTTGTTAACGCAGCATTCACTACCAGTGCCCCTGCCATGTGCAGCCGTTCAGGGTTATTTTCTAGCCATTTGACAACAACTCGCACGAGTTGGTCTGGGGTGACGTGTTCAGGTACGCAATACATCTGCGGAATCTGATGCTGATACCCAAATGAGTTCGTTGCATCAGCAACGCCCAAGACGTACCCGTAGCATGGGACGCCGTAGGCGACTTGATGCTCGGATAGTTCCTGTCTGTCAGCCCGAGTGATAGGCTGACAATCTTCAAGCAGTTTGTCTCCGCTCCAGAAAGTTGTGAAGTGGCGTTGTTGGGGCGGGGTGGCACTTGCAGACAACAGGGTCACGACAACAAATACGACGATTCTTCGCATTGCTCACCCCTGCGGTTTATCGTTGTTGGCTCCGGGGATTCCTTTATCTGGCTTCTCGAAATGCACAGTGACCCAAATCTTATTGGCTGACTGGGACTGACGGAGTGTGCCCCGCTCATTCCAGTCGAGCAAGTCTGCCAGCAGAATAATGTCGTCGTCGTTTATCCTTCGTTCCATGTCGTACCTCACCTAAGAATGGTTCCTGCAAACTCCAGACCCCTAGCATAGACTTCCGCACGCAGGAGACGATGCGTGTATCTCTTTGATTTGTTTTGGTCGGGACGGGCAGATTTGAACTGCCGACCCCTCGCACCCCAAGCGAGTGCTCTACCAGGCTGAGCCACGTCCCGACTGGAAGGAACCGGCCGCATTTCGTAAACGCGGCGGCAGGGTTGACTTAAGGATTTTACACCAGCTTCAACGCTTCTTGCGCTTCGGGGCCGGCTTTTCCTCGAGCACGGCGAACTGGATCTTTTTCTCGACCGGGTCAATGCGGTCCACCAGCACTCGTATTCTTTGTCCCAGGCTGTAGATCTTGCGGCTGCGCAGGCCGATGATTTCGCGGGTATTTTCGTGATACGTGTAGCGGTCGTCGGCCAGCGAATCGAGCGGCACCAGGCCTTCCACGAAGAGGTCAGTCAACTCCACGAAGAATCCATACTTGGTGACGCTGATGATCAGTCCGTCGAAATCTTCGCCGACCCGGTCATGCATGAATTTGACCTTCTTCCACTCCATCAGTTCGCGTTCGGCCTCGTCGGCGCGGCGTTCGGACTGGCTGGATTCTTCGGCGATGTCGTGCAGTTCCTCGATCGGAATGGGGCCGCCCTCGGGTTGAACCGCCTCGCGATGGGCGGAGTGGTCGCGCCGCTTGGACCACGGCGAAGCACTTGTAGCGCCGGCATCTTGCCGGCCCGATGGCGGGCTGGAAGTCCGCTTGTGAACGAGGCCGGACCCGCTTTGGTGAG
>Ga0068856_100005143_pt1 | contig 12919 bp, 8 predicted proteins | sample KBSCornC62_FD_66595 | JGI IMG/M metagenome (GOLD analysis project Ga0068856, IMG submission 66595) | Corn rhizosphere microbial communities from Kellogg Biological Station, Michigan, USA - KBS Corn C6-2 | ecosystem: Host-associated > Plants > Roots > Rhizosphere > Soil ...
AGTTCATTTGTCTCGATGGAATTCATATGACCGAGCCTTATCACCGGCTGATGGCTAAGGAGTGGTTGAAGTATCTTGCCGGTGCGCGAGGCGATAAGTTGAAGCAATAAAATCTCTGCGTTTTTTTGGAAGCAGTCAAAAAGCAGATAAGAAAAGATGAAACTCAAAATAGAACAAGTTGGGAAGGGTGGTTTACCCCCGCTGTTCCCGATCAGAGTGGTGGAGACGAGCGGGGGTAAACCACCCTTCCCGACTTGTTCAATTCGAACGTTTGTTTTTCCTTTCAAAGGTGTTGGAGTCGAGAGTTTCCAGTGAGACGCCAAACACGCAAAGTAGCAGAGAAATCAGCGAAGAAGATGAGGAAACTTAAAAAATATCTGATCGTTATATGCTGTTTTCTGGTTTTAGCCTGTCAAATTTCAGGCTATGCAAACTCAATCACACATCCACGCATGCTAATCGGTGAACGTGATCCGCTGACCGGGTACAAAGTTCTCAAAGCTCGATACGACGCTGGCGCTCGTCCACCTGACGACATTGATGGTTGGGCGCTGACTTATCTTCTTACAGGCGACGAGAGTTTTGCTAAACGCGCAGTCCAGAAAATTCGCGACACGCACACACCCGAACAAGTCGGCTCTCGCACGTATCCCGAATACGTCAAGTGGTCTCTCGCATTCGATTGGCTCTACAACTATGCGGGTTTCGATAACGCGTTGAAAGATCGTGTGGCCTCTGAACTGTTGCATGCGGCCGAAAAGATGTTGGAAGACCAGTCGCTCAAGGCTGTCGAACTCGCGATGTACCATAATTACACCGTTCGCTATTTGACACTCGCGTTGTTCGCTTTAACCGCCGTAGAAGGTCACCCCTCAGTCGAATCGCGCGCTGCTCCTTTACGGAAACACGCTCGCGAGGTTCTCGATCACATCCTTGATCTAACTAACTTCATCACGCCCGATGGTGGTTACCACGAGTCGATGGACTACCAGCGCATCACTTATGCGCCGCTCGCGATGATGGCGGAGTTGTTACGGACCACCAGCAACAATGATCCGGCACTCAGATATACCGTCTTTCAACACTACACCGATACGTATCTCTACAAAGCTCTGCCGGATGGGACAACCGCGCGCGATGGTGATAATGAGTTTCCCTATATGGACTGGGAGGACACCATCTGCTTCAGCTATGCGATCAATCGCTTCAAAGATCCGTATGCAGCGTGGATGCTTCGAAAGAGTGGTTGGCCAGCGCGCATGAAATGGCGTGTACCCATCACACAGTTTCTTTGGGATGACATGGACGTTACTCCGCGCAATCCAGCTGACAGCACAGAGGCAGAGATTCCCCGCACTTATTTCTTCAGAGGAATCGGCCACTTGATCATGCGAGACGGTTTTGGGCCTGATTCGACGTGGATTGAATTCAACTCCGGCCCGTATCTCGGGAAGCACCAGCATCTCGATCAGAACCATTTTGTGATCTATCACAAGGGTTATCTCGCAACTGAAAGCGGTGCGGACTACACAGACACTGAGAGTCCCCACTATCTCAACTACTACCGCCGCACCATCGCGCACAACTCGATGCTCGTCTATCAAACCGGCGAAAAGTTTTTCTGGGCAGAGAACCTTTGGCCTGCAGCAAACGATGGCGGTCAGCGAATGGATTCTTCGCGTTATTGGAACACGGTGCGAAGCCGCGCAGACTTTGATCGCACTCGCGACTTATGGGCCACCGGCCATATGGACATCACCGACACGGTGCCGGGCTCATATGTTTACGCGCGCGGCGATGCCACTCATGCGTATCAACCTTCAAAGATGGAACGCTTCACGCGCGAAGTTGCTTATACACCCGGCAACAACGTTTTGGTGATATTCGACAGAGTAAGAACCAAAGATCCAAACTTTAAAAAGGTCTGGCTATTGCACGGTGTATCGAAGCCACTGATCGACTCAACGCTGAAGGGAACCGATGTTGGACATGGAGGCACGTCTTATTCGACCTCCACTTTCACCTATGAAGACGGTAATGGCCGGTTACGAGTTCACTCATTGCTGCCTCGTGAAAAGGATCTAATCGCACGCGGCGGATCAGGTTGGGAGTTTTGGACTCCAGGTGATGAATTTGGGGGTGCATGGGGTTCAGGAAAAAATTGGCCGCTGGACCCGGCAGCTGGCGGACCGTTACCAACAGATCCATACCTGCACAAAATGTGGAAGACCTTCTGGGGCGATGACTTCGAAAAGCTCTTACCATCCAATACGCGAGCCGTGGTTCCAGCTTTCTGGCGCGTTGAAGTTTCACCGAGTAAGCCTGCGAAGGAAGATTTCTTTCTAAATGTGCTTGAGATTGGTGACAAAGGAGACCCCCGCAAACCAAAGGTTGAACTGGTGGACGGCTCAAACCTTATCGGCGCGATTGTTGAAGGAGGAACTGTCACTCTCTTTACAACCAGCGATGAGGTGGTTACCGATGGTGAAGCAACGATTCCGAACGTCGAAACCGCAAACCTGCTTATCAGCGGACTGCGACCTCATGCAACCTACGAACTGCAAATGACTGGTGGACGCGCTAACTGGCGAGGCGGTCTCTTCAATGGAGTTCCCGGAGGAACGTTCATCGCCAGAGCGAATGAATCAGGTGTTCTCTTTGTTCCATTCAGAGGTGAGAAAGACGGCCGATTGCGCGTGCGGATGATTGGTAACTAGTAGGTGACTTGGCGTTTGGTGTTCGGCCTTCGGTCTTTGGTATTTCTTCGTTCTACTGTTCATGTTAGTTCGTGTGATTTCGTGGATCGTCTATTACTGCCGCCGCCAAAGAGAACGATCCACGAAATCACACGAACTATAAAACGTTTGAGTTTGAAATACTCCACTTGACCGCTTGCGGTGAAAACATATTGAAGCAAACTGATCAGATGGAATACGACGGAATCATTCTGGGAGCGGGCCACAACGCACTGATCCTGCAAGCGTATCTCGGCTTGGCCGGTCTGAAAACAATCTCTCTTGAACGGCGGCACGTGGCAGGCGGTGGTCTAATTACTGAGGAGGATCTGCGGCACGCAGGCGTTCTTCACAATACCCACTCTTTCTATCATCGAGGCATAACACAGATGCCATGGTACCGGGACCTCGACCTGGTGAATCACGGAGCTACCTACTTACAGCCAGACTTTAATGTGGCGCTCGTGCGCAGAGATGGTGAAGTTCTGGAATGGTGGGCGGACTTCGAAAGGACGGTTGATTCGTTTAGTCGTTTCAATCGTCACGACGCTCAGGTGCTGAGAGAATGGCGAGATCGTTTTATTCCAATAGTAGAAAAGATACTTGTTCCCGAGACGAGATCGCCGCCCATCGCTCCAGAACGACGTAGGGCATTATTGGAGAAGACCGTTGAAGGTCGATTGCTATTGGAAACGTCCGCGTTATCGCCATTCGAATTCGTCCTTCGCGAGTTCGAAGATCCACAGATTCAAGCCGGGCTACTTTTCTTCAATGGGTTGCGTGAGGTAGATCCATCCTGCAAAGGATTTGGTCATCACATCCCTGCGTTGCTTGCAGCTTCGGGCAAAGCTCAAATGTGTCTGGGCGGATCTGCTTTATTGGCGCACGCGCTGACGTCCGTCGTGTATAAAAGCGGCGGTGAGATTCGACTAAACTCGCGCATACGACAAATCGTCGTTGAAGGAGAACGAGCCCTTGGGGTTGAAACTGAAGACGATGGTTTCATACGCGCGCGATCGTTTGTGGCGTCGTCTTTAAATCCGCAGCAAACGTTTCTCGAGTTACTTGATGAACGTGCTGTTCCCACTGAATGGCGAGAGAAGGCAGCTCACTTCACGTACAACATTCTGGCGCCGTTATTTGCCGTATACCTGACGCTGCGTGAACCTCCGCAATACGCCGCAATTGAAAAGTACCCCCACCTCAAAGACGCCTTCATGGTAATTCTGGGGCTGGAACACTCGAATCAATTTACACGGATTCTGGAACATCATGCGATGGGCACTATTCCGCCAACAGTTATGTGGGGGAGTTGCCCAACCGCATTCGATCCATCTCAGGCGCCGGCCGGCACGCACACGGCTTTTATGTGGGAGAAGCTGCCTTATCGACTGAATGGAGTTGCCGGTAATTGGGAGACCTACAAAGAAACCCACGGTCGCAAGATGCTGTCGGTGTGGCAGGAGTATGCGCCGAACCTGGAGTCGAATGTGATTGATTGGTTTACAAGAAGCCCATTGGACACGGAGAAAACGCTTCACAACATGAAGTTTGGCGATCTGCTGGTCGGCGCATTTACTAATGGACAAGTCGGATATAACCGGCCGTTCGCTGGCGCGGGACATTATCGCGCGCATGTGAAGGGTTTGTATTTGTGTGGGTCAAGTTCGCATCCAGGCGGCAACATAACCGGCTTGCCGGGTTACAACTGCGCGCAAGTGCTGTTGTCAGACTTGGGTATGCCTGCTCCATGGGCGCCGCGACCAGTTGAAGAGTTGTTGAGTGGAATTGGTGAGTGATTATTTGCTTTCGTGTTATTTCGTGTGAATTCGTGGATCGTCTATACGCAGAAAACACGATCCACGAAATCACACGAAATTAACCATAGGTCACACGGATTGGATGAATGCATCGTCATGAAACTTTGTTCTCTGCTCACAATTGTATTTACTGCTTGCGTTCTAGTTACTGCGCAACCACCGCAGCGCAGATCCCTTCATGAAGTCAATCAGGTTGCGCAACCACCGTCGACAACAACCATCGCGATTGTTGGCGCCACATTGATCGACGGGCGTGGCGGACCTGCGGTTCCCGATTCGATAATCATCGTACGCGGTGATCATATCGCAACCGTCGGCAATCGAACCTCAGTAAGTATTCCGTCAGGCGCGGAGGTGATTGATGCGAAGGGTCTCACACTTCTGCCCGGATTAATCGATTCGCACTTTCACATTGATGGTGACGATCCGCTGCCCGCGTTGTATCTCTCTCACGGCGTCACCTCACTACGCGATCCCGGTCAGTGGATCGAAGCTTACGATGCGGCAAGAAAAGCCAGTGCTCCGGTGCCACGACTTTTTCTGTGCGGGCCACATTTGGATTCGCCGCCACCTGCTTATCCAAACGATTCATACATTGTTCGAGATGCTGACGAGACACGGAACGCAGTAAATCGATTTGTGGACGATGGGGCGTCTGCAATCAAGGTCTACTTTCGTTTACCGCTGGCATTGATCAAAATCGCCATCGAAACAGCCCATTCGCGCGGTGTTCCGGTTATGGGGCATTTGGAAATCGTTGACGCCCGCGATGCCATCAATGCAGGTATCGATGGGATCGAGCATGCAACCTCATTCGGAACGGCACTAGTACCACTGCGAGATGCCGAGAAGTATCGGCAGGCAATGCTGGCAGACAACAAGGCGCGCGTTGAAGGGCGTTACAAGATGTGGAACTCAATCGATCTAACTACGCCGCAGGCAAAGGCTCTTTTTAAGTTGATCGTGGACCGCGGCGTCTTTGTCTCTCCGACCCTGGCAGTATTTGAACGACAACCGGGCGACAAGGACACTGGCAGTGTGCATGTTCACGCGTTCAAACAGATGGAGGCATTTGTGGGAATGGCGAACAAGGCCGGTGCGAAAGTGGTAGTTGGGTCGCATTCTGATGTGCCTCATGCGAAGAGAGGTTGGGCCTATCAACGCGAACTCGAACTGCTTGTCGAATCGGGCTTGACTCCGATGCAGGCACTCGTCGCAGGCACGCTGGAGAACGCGCGCTATTTTCGAATTGATGATCGGTTGGGAAGTATCGAACAGGGTAAGCTGGCAGATTTGATTTTGGTTGAAGGCGATCCGTTGAAGGACATTAGCAAAATGCGAAGGATCAAACGCGTGATGCTGAATGGGGTTTGGCAGAAGGCTGAATCAGAGTGAGCAAGGATCTTCTCTGCGCTTTCTCAGCGTTCTCTGCGTCTCTGCGGTTTTTCGTAGACGTAGCCCAACTTGAACCGCGGAGACGCAGAGAACGCAGAGGAAGCGCAGAGAAAATGTAATGAAGATTCGACTAACAATTCTATTACTCACTACGCTTCTGTATGGTTCGCGGCTCGCGGCCAAGACCGTCTACGTTCATCTTCTTGACGGCAACGACAACACTGCGGACGGTTCTTATAACCGCCCATTCAAATCCTGGCGCGTCGCACTACAACATGTAACCAGCGGCGACACGATCGTCGCGAAGAATGGCGACTATCGCAGAGCCGGACGCGAAGCGAAGTGGGGCGGTCTTGATTTTACTTTGACCCTCGCAGATGAATTGCAGTCCGGTGATCCACATCCCACCAGCACGGCACGACCCGATGTCGTTGGAATCTATCGATACGATCCAAAGAACCCTTTGATAATCCGTGCTGAGAGTAAATACGGAGTCATTCTTGACCACATTCGTTTTCATCTGGCTCGAGGAATCATCATTGATGGATTCGACATCTTCCCGAATCCCTACTACCGCGATTCGGCCGGAAAGAAGTTGAACTCAAGACGCGATGGAATACATGGCGATAGTGTTTACGAACCGGATGATAGTTACAACAAGGTCAAGACCAATGATCCGCCGGGAGGTTATACAGCCGCGTGGTACGATCGCTCGCTGTGGACCAGCTACATCACCATTCGCAACTGCAAGATTCACTATGAATGTCCGCCGAATGGTTGTGTCTCGGGCTACGATCCGATGCAGGATGATGACCGCCTGTATCTAATCAAGTTCAATCAGGCTCATCACATTATCATTGAAGACAACGAACTCTTCGATGGCAAGAATTATCAACGCAAGCCAGCGATCGATCTTCCTTGCGCTGATGATGTCGTCGTCCGTCGAAACCTGATTCGAAACTGTCATCGGGGCGTGGTTTCGAAAGGGGGAGCCAACCGTGTGCTGATCGAAGCGAATGTGTTTGTCGATAACTCCGGTGCTGCCTTCTCGGGTGGATCAACTGATCCAGATCTGTTCATCGATGGACATTACGGCGATCCGTGTTCGTTCACTAAGTATGAATCGTATGACATGACGGCCCGCAACAACCTGGTGGTATCGACACGCCCTGGTGAACATCCTGTCGAACCGATCGCGATCTGGGCGGCTAAAAACGCAACGATTGAAAACAACACATTCGTCGGGATAGGAGAGCGCGGGGTGTTGCTGATCCGGCCAGGCAACGAAGTTGATAGTCCGCCCAAAAATTGTTCCCGCTCATTGCGTTTGACAGAAACCGACAATCTGCGCGTTGCAAAGAATATTTTTATGCTCTCAGGCGTTGTTGATGAAACGATGCTCTACCAGGTTAGCGGTGAAGGTGTGAAGGCAAACGCCTTCGACCATCGCGACAACACCTTTTTTAATGGTGGCCGAGAGATTCCGGTGGGCGGGCTTGCTGACGTAAATAAGGAGCCGGGTTTTAGTAAAGAAGATCCGAAGCTTGCTGGTGGAGTTGGAACTGATTACACAACATGGATGGCAACAGCGAGATCGCAAGTTAAGGGAAGGGGAATCAATCCTTGACAACTTTATTTGTCATTCCACTTTCTGAAATTCTTACCGCGAAGCGGTTTCGTCCACAGCCCCGGGTTGCTTCAACCCTGGGGGGCGCGTGTTGCAATCCAACCGCAACGCGGTTCCGTCAACTGATCGCAACCCGTTCCGGGTTGAAAAAAGAACTCACAATTTCCCAGGGTTGAAGCAACCCTGGGCGCTCTGGGACGAAACCACTTCGCGGTAAAACATTTAGAAAATGGAAAATGATCTGATCGTCGATACTCAAAATGAATACTGAACAACCGAACCAAGAGCCGCACCTCTTACGTCGCTTCGGATTGTTGGAAGCAACGGCGCTGAACATGACCAACATGATCGGCATTGGTCCGTTCATTACGATCCCGCTGTTGTTATCTACGCTGGGTGGTCCTCAGGCAATGCTCGGCTGGCTCGCGGCGCTCGTGATTACAATCTCTGACGGCATGATCTGGAGTGAACTTGGCGCTGCAATGCCCGGTTCCGGCGGTTCATACGTGTATTTGCGAGAGGGTTTTGGCCGGGAAACATTCGGCCGGTTGATGGGATTCCTGTTTATTTGGCAATTCATCCTGAGCGGCCCGTTGGAAATCGCCTCAGGTTACATAGGCTTCACTCAGTACCTGGGCTATATCTGGAAAGACATCAGCAGGCCTCAGTATCTTGGTGTGATTGTCGCTCTAGGCGTCCTCAACATCGCGCTCCTGTATAGACGAATCACGTTCATTGGTAAGCTCACGGTCAGCTTGTGGATTGGAACTATTCTCACCACACTGGCGGTGATCATTACCGGCGCACTTAACTTCAAGCCGAGTTTGGCCTTCGATTTTCCCCCCGGCGCCTTCAATTTCTCGTTAGGGTTTTTTCTAGGACTCGGAGCTGCTGCTCGAATCGGGATCTACGATTACTTAGGCTATTACGATATTTGCTATATCGGAGACGAGGTTAGGAATCCAGGACGAACGATACCGCGCTCCATAATCATCAGCGTCATTGCCGTGGCATTAATCTACATTGCGATCAACTTTTCGATTATTGGAGTGGTGCCGTGGCGAGAATTTGTGCCTGCTGCCGATCACCCCCAATCAAACTTCGTTGTTTCGATATTTATGGAACGAATCTACGGCAGAGGCTTTGCGACTTTGTTCACCGCGATGGTGTTGTGGACTGCATTCGGGTCCGTGTTTGCGCTCTTGCTTGGTTATTCGCGCGTAACGTATGCAGCGGCAATTGATGGTTACTTCTTCAAGGTATTCGGGCGTCTTCATCCGAAAAAGAACTTTCCTTACATTTCACTTGTAGTGCTTGGTGTGATCGCAATTGTGTGCAGTTTCTTTTCACTGGGCATGGTCATTGATGCACTGATCACCACGCGCATTCTAATTCAGTTCATCGGACAAATCGCAGCAGTATCCCTGTTGAGGAAGACTCAGCCTGGTTTAGATCGACCATATCGAATCTGGCTATACCCGTTGCCGAACTTGCTCGCATTGCTCGGCTGGATCTTTGTGTTTGCGACGACTGATTGGACGATCATTGCTTTTGGCCTCGGAACACTCGTGATCGGTATTTTGTGCTTCTTTCTCTGGTCTCGTCATACGAAGCAGTGGCCGTTCGCTGCTGAGGGATTATCGGATGCTGTGTAGATCTAGACAGCATTCATCACTCCAGAGGAGTGCAATGTTTTGTCGAGATTTCCCAGATTTGCGCTCCTTTAGGAGTGCGATGTAGCTCGCGGTTTTTGGATTCGGCGGACGTTGTTCTTTACTGTAGCTGGAGGCACATCGCACTCCTTTAGGAGTGCGGAAATCCAGAGCGCCTCGGAACTATACATGGCACTCCTCCGGAGTGACCTTCACCTTTGATTAACAAATGTTGGCCCATTTTCTTGCGATAACGATCACCGGTCTTGGTTTACTGGCTCCAGTGAATCAGCGTCCATTACCCACATATGAAGTCGCTCGTGTTACTTCTCCGATGAAGATCGATGGGCAACTCAACGAACGGGCATGGCAAGAGGTGCAGAGCGTTGGAGATTTTGTGAACAATCGCGATGGTTCGGTCAGTAATCTGAAGACGGAAGCGAGAGTGTTATATGACGAAAAATATCTCTACTTCGGCTTTCGTTCAGTTGATCAAAACATATGGGCCACTATGAAGCGTCGCGACGAGCATCTCTGGCTCGAGGAAGTGGTCGAAGTCTTTCTCCAGGCAAATCAAACAATTCCTAACTACATCGAGCTTGAAGTAAACCCACTCGGAACGATGTTGGATATTTATTTACTCGACACGCGGAAACCGCTGCACTATGAAAGTTGGAACAGTGAGAAGCTGCGGTGGGCGGTTCATGTGGATGGAACTGTAGATGGGAAGGACGGCGATCGCGAGTGGACCTGCGAAATCGCGCTTCCACTCGAGGATGTTGCGACCGCTGTTCACATCCCACCGCAGCCCGGTGATCGCTGGCGAATGAATCTATATCGAGTTGAGCGGAAGCCTGAAGTTGCTGAGTTGGCTTGGTCGCCGACGTTGCAAGATGATTTTCATGTGTTGCCAAGACTCGGGGAGATTATTTTTACGGATCGAAAGGTTCCGAAACGTTAACGTACTTTCGTGGTGTTTCGTGTGTTTCGTGGTTCGTGCTTTTTACGCGGATAAGAAACGATCCACGAATCACACGAAGCATCACCCACTGCACGAGGAACTGTCCGATATGCTTTAGCTTGTCGTGACGTGACCAACAGACTGTTAGTTTTTGAACGCCCGTATTGATGACAGTCACGACAAGCTAAAGCATATCGGACATTAAAACCGCAGTGACGTAGAGGCCGCAGAGGAAGCGTAGAGAGTCTTGAAGGGAATCATGTCTCGACTAACCCAGGATCAACTCAGTCAATTCAACCGCGATGGCTTTCTCAGGTGCGAGAAGCTCTTCGATTCTGAAGAAATGGATCTTTTGATTCGCATCGCCAAAAACGATCAGCGTTTGGAAAGAGACGCGTTGGAACGTCGCGACGCGAATGCTGCCACAAGCAAACTCTGGTTGACCGATTCCCTGGAGGATGACATTTACAGTGCCTTCGTGCGTTGCTTGCGAATCGTCGAACCGATGGAACAGCTGTTAGGCGGTGAGGTCTATCATTATCACCACAAAATGATGTTGAAGGAGCCTTTTGTAGGTGGCTCATGGGAATGGCATCAAGACTACGGTTATTGGTACTCGAACAACTGCTTGTATCCCTACATGGCAAGCTGTCTGATAGCTGTCGATCGCGCGAGCAAAGACAATGGTTGTTTACAAGTGCTTAGAGGTTCGCACTTGATGGGTCGAATCGATCACAACAAGACGGGCGATCAAACAGGCGCTGACATCGATCGCGTAAATCTGGCTTTGAAACACCTGGAACTTGTTTACTGCGAAATGGAACCTGGCACTGCGCTTTTCTTTCATTCGAACTTGCTGCATCGTTCTGACGCGAATCGCAGCCCAAATCCGCGCTGGTCGTTAATCTGTTGCTACAACGCGGCGAGAAACCCATGCAAAGGCCGACCAAATCATCCCGAATACAGCTATCTTGAGAAGTGGCCAGACGAGCGAATCAAGGAAATCGGAAGACTTACTTTGGACGAAGAGTTAACCACAAAGACACGAAGACACTAAGACGCAAAGTGATAACAAAATAGAAATAGCTTTTTTGTGTCTTTGTGCCTTTGTGTCTTCGCGGTTAAAGGTTTTGACCAATTGAGGAACCACAACGATGAGTGACGATGATTCAAAATTATCAAGACGAGAATTATTAAAGGCTGCTGGAATAGCGGGCGTCGGAATCACGATGTCAGGGATCGCAGATGGCCGTATTTCTGAGACTGAGGAATCGACCCAACGAACCGCCTCAACACATCCGACTATGATCGGTGTAAAGTTTGAACCTCGCGATGTTGTTCGACTGGGCATCGTAGGTGTTGGTTTGCGGGGGACAAGTACGCTTCAGGAGTTCCTGGCGATCGATAAGGTGGTTGTGAATGCTGTTTGCGATGTAGTCAAAGACAAATGTGTTCGAGCTGCACAGTTGATTGAGAAGGCCGGTCAGAAAACGCCCGGAATCTACGCAGATGGCGAACGCGACTTCGAGCGTCTCGCAGCCCGTGATGATCTTGATTTCATCTACATCGCTACGCCGTGGGAATGGCATGTACCTCAAGTGCTTTCCGCACTGAAGAATGGAAAGCATGCTGGAACCGAGGTTCCGGCAGCATATACGCTTGAAGACTGCTGGAGTATCGTCAACGCGTCAGAAGCAGCCCGTCGTCACTGCCTGATTATGGAGAACTGTTGTTACAACGATTCGGAAACCATGGTGCTGAACATGGTGCGGGCTGGCATGTTCGGAGATCTCGTGCACGGTGAATGCGCTTACAATCACGACCTGCGCGAGATCTTGTTTGAAAACAAAGACGAAGGTTTATGGCGCCGGCGACATCACACGCTGCGTGATAGCAATCTCTATCCAACGCACGGTCTTGGGCCAATGGCGATGTATATGGATATCAATCGAGGAGACAGATTCGATCACCTTGTGTCTATGAGTTCATCGCATCTTGGACTGGAGGCTTATCGAAAAGCGCACGTAGCCACCGGCGATCCGAAGTGGAAGGAGATCTATCGAACTGGTGACTACAACACCAGCATAATCAAAACGGCGAAGGGACGAACGATCATGCTGCAGCACAATGTCAGCACACCCCGGCCGTATGATCGGATCAATCTGATCCAGGGCACGAAAGGAATTTTCCGCGATTATCCACCACGGATCTTTATCGATGGCCAGGAAGGCGGCCACAACTTTACTACGCTGGACAAGTACAAGGAGAAATACGAGTCATCGTTGTGGAAGAATCAAGGCGAGATGGCTCGAAAACTAGGTGGCCATGGCGGGATGGATTATCTGATGTGTTATCGATTGATTCAGTGCATGCGTGAAGGGCTCGAGCCTGATATCGATGTGTACGATGCGGCCGCTTGGAGCGTGCCGGGACCGTTAAGTCAGATTTCCGTGGCCAAGGGAAGCGCGCCCGTGAAGTTTCCGGATTTTACAAGAGGACTTTGGGACGGGAAGCGCACGACGCTTGTTAGTTGAAACGGCTTTAGGGGAGAGTATTGATTTGGCTTTGCCATTTGTTGTGAGGTATGGCTGGGCCTTGCCGTATGCGACCGTGGATTTCAACTGGGCTACGCCCTCTAGCTGTAAACACCCCGAGGGGCGAAGCCCAAAACCCGTTATGCCCGCGTATGGCAAGGCAGAGCCATGCCTCACAACAAATGGCAAAGCCAA
>Ga0068856_100005147_pt1 | contig 12911 bp, 10 predicted proteins | sample KBSCornC62_FD_66595 | JGI IMG/M metagenome (GOLD analysis project Ga0068856, IMG submission 66595) | Corn rhizosphere microbial communities from Kellogg Biological Station, Michigan, USA - KBS Corn C6-2 | ecosystem: Host-associated > Plants > Roots > Rhizosphere > Soil ...
CGAAGAGCGCGGTCGAGCAGCGCGAGCAAGCGCCCGCGCCAGTGCCCGCCGCGCCTTCACCGAGCGCGACCGTGAAGGAGCGAGCTGCTCCGACAGCGAGCGCCTCCAATGCGCAACCCGCGGCGCCGAAAGCTCAACCAGCACCCGCCGCGGCTGCCGCCCCCGCGCCTGCTGCCCCTGAGCCGAAAGCACCGCCGACCCAAGCCGCGGGCGCGCAGCCCGCGCCCGCACCAGCACCGAAGGCGCAGCCTGCACCTGCTCTGGCACCCAAAGCGCAGCCAGCTGCCGCCACGACGCCCAAAGCGGCGGCAGCTCAAGCGCAGCCCGCCAGCGCGGCCAAAGCTCAACCGACCGCCGCCTCCACGACGAAGGCACAGCCAGCGGCAACCGCGAAGACTCCCGCAGCGGCAACGGCCGCAGCACGACCGCAACCGGCGCTGGCGCCGCGCTCACCCACGCTGCTCGGGATCACCGCACCGAAACCGGAGCAACTAGCGGCTGCCGCCGCCATGAAGGCAGAGCCCGCTGCAACCGGCGGCGGTCGCACCGGTGCGACCGCCGCGAAGGGGTCCGCGACGACCACGCCGCTCGCGATCCCCGCAGCCACAAAGACCGAGACCGCAAAAGCCGAAGCGAAGTTGGCGAATGAGCCGGTCGAGCCGGCGCCCGAAGTGCTGTGGGCGGTCGATTTTCCCGATGGGCAGGATCGCGAGCTCACCGCAGCTCAGGTCCGACAGGAGCTCGCCGCGGGCGTGCTCAACGAGACCACTCTGGTTTGGCGCGAAGGCATGGAGGAGTGGAAGGAGCTCGGACAAGTGCCCGAGCTCGCCGCGCCCGCGCCGAAGCCAGCGCCGAAGATGCCAGAGCCGACCCCACAGCGTGCCAAGGCGCCCTCTGCGCCACTGCTTGACCTGGGTCCGCAGCGACCGCGCGCGGCATCAGCGCCGGAGCTCGCAACTCCGGTTCCCGAGCGCGCGGCTTCCTCGCCAGGGTTGAACATGCCGGCGGCGCAGCGCCCCCGCGCGGCTTCCGCGCCGGTCATTCCAGAGCCTCCCGCACAGCGACCCCGCGCGGCCTCCGCGCCGGTCATTCCGGAGCCTCCCGCGCAGCGACCCCGTGCGCGCTCCGCGCCGAGCATTCCCGAGCCTGCGCCGCCTCTGGCGCCCCAATTCGCACCGGCCCCGCCGGCCCCCGCTCCTGCGCCGATCCCGAAGAATCCGGTTCCGTTTTCGCCGTTCGATACGCCGTTCGAAGCGCCCAAGCCGATCACACCCTCGTTTTCTCCCGCGGCACCGCTCACCGGCTTGGCGCCGGCCTTCCCCGTCCCTTCCGCGGCAAAGCCGCCGCTCGCCGGACCTGGCACTGCTGCGGCGGGACAGTTTGCGCCTCAGCCTTTCACGGCGCAGGCGTTCCCGAATGCAACCGCGCCGATTCAGAGCGGCGGCGATGATTGGCCTCGGCCGAAGAGTCGCATGCCGCTGATCATCGGCATCGTCGTAGCGGTCGTGCTGATTGGCGGAGCCGTTTTCTTTTTCATGAGCTCGGCGAAAGAGGCTCCGCCGCCGCCGGCACCCGTCAGCGCGCTGCCCGCGATCGCGCCGACCAGCACCCATTCCAGCGCTGACTCGACCGCGACCGCGGAACCGAGCCCGGCCGCGGACACAGCTTCGGCCGCCACCACCGCAGCAGCCCGCCGCGACGCGCTCGAACCGCCGCCGTCCGGCCCCGCTGCGACGCCCAACGCAGGCTTTGCCGAGCTGTTCGCCAGCGGCGCGCGCAGCGCGGACGAGAAGCACGGCGTATCCGGACCGGCCCAACGGTTCGACGCCAATCTCGCCAAAGCCGCGCTCACGACCGCGGCCATGCAGGTTGGCGCCTGTCGTGAAAAGGGCGGTCCCGCCGGCAAAGCGACGGTCGTGGTCACGTTCGACCCGAGCGGCAAAGTGTCGAGCGCCACGGTCAGCGATGCGCCGTTTGCCGGAACGTCCAGCGGCGCGTGCATCGCCACCGTGATGAAACGCGCGACGGTGCCCGCCTTCAGCGGCTTGCCGGGGACGGTCAGCAAGACGCTCAGCATCCAATGACCTCACACGGCGACGGGCCTCGGGTTTCGCTCTTGCTCCAGTTCGAGCCACTGGCCGAGCAAATCGCGAGTCTGCGCAATGCGGTATCGGATTTGTCCACGCCGCACGTGGCCGATCCCGATGAGCTCTCTCGGTTGCTGCTCGCGGCCCACGAGCTGCTCGAAAACATCGTCAAATATTCGTCGGGCGGCATGGCCGAATTTCACTTTTCACTCGACTGCGTCGGCAATCGCCTGCGCGCGCGCTTGCGCACGAAAAATCACGCCAAGCCGGAGCGCTTGAGCGACATCCGGCAGCGCCTCGACGCACTCGCCGCCGCGAGCGACCCGGTCGCACACTACGACGAAATGATCCGCGAGAGCGCGCGCAGCCGGGACGGCTCGGGCCTTGGCCTTGCACGGATCCTCGCCGAGAGCGAGATGGAGCTTGGCTACCGGATCGAGGAGGGCGCATTGATTCTCACGGCCGAGGTTTTGGTCTCCGATCGGACGCGCTCGTGAGCGAATTCTCCCTCCAGGTCGCGAGCGAAAGCTTTGGCGCCGTCGCCACGCTCGAACCGGGCCGCATCTCGATCGTGTTCTCGGGCAGCGGGGACATGAAAGCGATCGATCTGCTCGCTCGATATTTGAAACAGGTGCATGAGCGCGCGATGACCGAGGGCATCGCCGAAGTGCGCTGCGACTTTCGTCAGCTCGCGTTCATGAACTCCAGCTGCTTCAAGTCCTTCGTGGTTTGGATCGACACCGTGAAAAGCGCCGGGGGCGCTTACAAGATCGGCTTCGTCACCAACCCGACGCTGCACTGGCAGCGCCGCAGCCTGGAAGCGCTGCGGCGGCTGGCCGTGGACACCGTTTCGATCGAAAGTAATCCGAGCTAGAGCGCCCTTACGCGCGCCGCAGCACCGCTTGCCCCATGCCGAGCGAGACGGGCGATGCCGCGAGTTCGCCGGCCGCAATCGCTTGCAGCGTCGCATCGAGCTCTGCCAGCTCGCTCTGGTCGTACTGGGCGCGCGCAAAGGAGTCGTTCGACCAGGTGCGGAGATTGAGCAGGTGCAGGCGCGCCATGTCCCGAGCTGGCAACGCGGAGACCGCAATCTGCGCGTGCTCGACGACCCACTCGGGCAGCAGACCGCCGGTCAGCGCGGCGAGCTCGCGCCCGATGTACATGCGTTGCCCGTAGTGCGCTTGCATGCGCTCCACGAGCGCGTAGTAGCGCGCGAAAGCCGGGTGCTCGGCGGTCATGAACGCGGTCTCTTCGAGCACGAGGCGCGCGCCTTCGAGCGCGGCCCCGGCCCACCTGCGTACGACCTGAGCCGGCTCGCGCAGATGGGTGAGCAAGAACCGAGCGTACAAGAGCGCGGCCCGGAGCACCGGCAGCGGAAGCGCCGTCACGTCGCACTCGGCGAACGAAAGCCGGGGCTCGGCATATTCACGAGCGGCTGCCGCGAGCAGCTTCGCAGATTGGTCGAGACCAATCACGCGACTGGCCGCGGTGTGCCGGGCGAGCAGCTGCGTCGTGTGCCCCGGGCCGCAACCCAGGTCGATCGCGACGGCTCCGCCTGTTTGACCGAGCGATTGGAGCAACCGCTCCGAGCTCGGCTCGAAGACCTGAGCCAGCAAGCGCAAACGCTGCGCCGCGAGTTCGGTGTCACCAAACGTGTAATGTTCTTTGTCGACCATGCGCTTTCGCGACCCACGAAATGCGCCTGATCGATCGAGATCGAGGCGCCACGCGGGACGCCTCTCCTCTCCGTTGGATCAGTGAGCGGGCGCCCGGAAACTCCAGACGCGCCAACCGAAGCGGTGGTGCGTAACGGAATTTTGCGGCGAACGGCTCATCGTTTCGAACAGGGTGCCCCGACCCGTTCCGCACGTCAACGGCTCATCGACTCAGGTTTGAATCAACAAGCTGCCCCAATGAAAGCCCGCACCGAGCGCGGCAACGCAAACGAGCTGGCCCGGCTTCAAGCGGCCGTCATGGCGCATTTCATCGAGCAGGATGGGGATGGTGGCGGCGGACGTGTTGCCGAAGCGTTCGATGTTGCTCGGCATCTTGTCGAGCGACACGCCGAGGCGCGCGGCCACGGCCTCGTTGATGCGCGCGTTGGCTTGGTGAGCCACGAACCAATCGACCTGCTCGACCGCGACGCCAGCACGCTGGCACACGGCCAGAATCGATTTGGGCAGCTTCGTGACGGCGTGCTTGAACACCTCGCGGCCCTCCATGTGGATGAGCGCGTTGTCACCGTCTAGCGCGGCGGGCGACAAATAGGGGCGCGTGCGAAAGCCGGCCGGGATGCACAACTGCGAAGCGAACCGGCCGTCCGAGTGCAGATCGACGGCGATCACTCCCTTGCCCGGCTGTTTGCTGCGTTCGACGACCACGGCGCCCGCGCCGTCGCCGAAAATGATTGCCCAGCCGCGGTTGCGGGTCGCGCGCTCCCAGTCTTCAGCCGATGGTTTGCGTTCGCTCGTGCCCTCGAGGATGTCCCAATCACGCCACGGCATGAGGCCGGCGTGCGCTTCGGCACCGACGATCAAAATACAATTGGCCGCGTCCGCCTTCAGCAGCGCATCGGCGAACTGAAAGCCGTACAGCATGGCCGCGCACTGCGTTCGCAAATCGGGCGAAGGAATGTTGGGGCAGCCGAGCTTGGCCGCTAAAATCGAGCCCGAGCCGGGAAACACGTGGTCCGGCGTCATCGTCGAAAACAGCACGTAGTCGACGTCCTCGGGTCGTTTGCCCGCGGCCTCGAGCGCGCGCCGCGCCGCGTGCAGCGCGAGATCCGAAACGCCCTGACCCTCCGGACAGAAGTAGCGCTGCGCGATCCCGGTGCGCTTGCGAATCCATTCGTCGTTCGTGTCCAAGACGCGCGCGAGATCCTGGTTCGTATACGGGCGCCCAGGAACGTAGTGACCGGTACCGATGATGCTGAGACCCGACATGTGGATTTCTAGGCGCGCCCGAGTGCGGGGCAAGAGCTATTAAACCAGTTAGCTCGCTTCGTCACCCGCCGCGAGAAATTGCGGCGATTTCGCCACTCGAGCGTGCTGCGGCGCGGCATCGTGATTCCAGCCATAGCGGCGCAGCCGCGCTCAGAAGGGCGCGCCGCCCGCCGCGCCGTAACAGCGCGCGAGATCCTGCCAGAAGCCCGGATAGGTCTTGGCCACGCACGCCGGATCTTCGATCTGCACGCCGCCGCTGACCGCGCCCAGGATGGCAAAGCTCATCGCCATCCGATGGTCGGCGTAGCAACGCACGGTCGCGGGCACGAGCGGACGAGGCTCGATCTCCAACCAATCGTCACCGTGGCGCACGCTTTGCCCGAGGCGCTGCAGCTCGGTCACGGTCGCGAGCAGTCGATCGGTTTCTTTGATGCGAATGTTGGCAACGTTGGAGATCCGCGTTTGACCCTGAAAAAGCGGGGCGACGGCCGCAAGCGTCATGACCGTATCGGAGATGTCGTACATGTCGACGGCTAGGCCTGCGAGCGAGCCCGTCCCCGAGACCGTGCTGCTCGTCTCGCCGCGCTCCACTTTGGCGCCCACCTTCGCGAGCACGTCGAGGAATGCGTAGTCGCCCTGCAGCGCTCGAAGCCCGAGGCCGGGGACGGTGATCGTGCCGCCGCTGACGGCGGCGAGCGCAAACGGATAGCTCGCCGAAGAGGCGTCCGGCTCGATTTGATACGGACGAGCCACGTACGCTCGAGGCAGCACGCGAAAGCCGCGCTCCGTGGTCTCGACCGAGCCGGCAAAATCACTGATCATCCGCCGAGTGATGTCGACGTACGGCCGACTGACGAGCGTGCCGGCAATGTCGAGCGTCACGGGGGCTTCGGCGAGACTTGCGGCCATCAGCAATGCCGAGAAATACTGACTCGAGCGATCGCCGCGCATGCTCACCGTGCCGCCCGAGAGGTGCCCGCCGTGAATGGTCAGCGGCGGGCAGCCCGTTTCGCAGTCGATGCGAACGCCGAGTTGGCGCAAGCCGTCGACCAAATCTTGAATCGGACGACGCGCCATGGCCTCGTCGCCGACGAGCGTGACCGGGCCGGGCACGAGACAGGCCAAGGCGGCCAAAAAACGCACCGTCGTGCCGCTATTGCCGACGAACAGCGGATCTTTGGGCGCGCGCAAGCGCCCGCGCCCACCGTGCACGACCAACGTGGTCGGCCCAGCGTCGTCGATCGGCACGCCGAGAGCGGACAGCGCGCTGCGCATGTGCCGCGTGTCGTCGCTGTGCAAAACGCCTTCGAGCACGCTGTCACCGTCCGAAAGCGCCGCCAAAACCAAAGCTCGATTGGTGATGCTCTTCGAGCCCGGCACCGGCCAGCTGAGCTCGGGCGCGTGAGTTAATTTCGGAATCGCGAGCGGGCCTTTTGGAAACATTCGCCGCCGTTCTAGCGAAAGAATGCGCTGCTCGCTACCGGCGGGGGACGCGCTCGGGCGCAATTCGCGCTGGGCGACCGCCGCGCGCACGACCAACCTCGAGCTCGCGCGCGATCAGCGGGAACACGCGGCTTTCCTAGCGCTGCCGCCGCCGCGATCGTCAAATTGGACCCGCTCTTCGTCGCTTGGCGACGGTCATCGCGCCAAACGATGTGAGACGCGAGCCGGCCGACCACCAAGCAACGTCAAAAAAGCACACGCCCCCGTGATTGCTGCCTACGCTGTTAGTCGTAACACCGATACTGCGGCAATTTCCGTGTGAAAGTACCTTCCGGGCGCGCTCCGCGCTATATGGCTCGGGGCCGCGTGTCGATCCGCGCCCCGAATCCGCCATGCAACTCTTCGAGCATCCCTACTCCAATTTCCTGCAACGCGTCGAAAAGCCGACCCGCTACACGGGCGCCGAGCACGGCACTCGTCGTAAGGATTGGGGCTCGGTCGAAGCGCGCGTTTGTTTGGCGTTCCCCGACATCTACGACATCGGCATGAGCCATCTCGGCTTTCGCATGCTGTACAAGATTTTGAACGACGACCCGCGCACGCTGGCCGAGCGCGCCTACACGCCCTGGGTCGACATGCAGCGCGAGCTGATGGCGCACGGCAAGCTCTTATTGTCGCTGGAAAGCGCGCGACCGCTATGCGACTTCGACGTGGTCGGCTTTTCGCTGCAGTACGAGCTCACTTACACCAACATTTTGTGCATGCTCCAGCTCTCGGGCATCCCCCTGCGCAGCGCGGCGCGGAGTGATGACGACCCGCTGATCGTGGCCGGTGGCCCGGTCGCGACGCACATGGAGCCGATGGCGATCTTCTTGGATGCCGTACTGATCGGCGATGGCGAAGAAGCCACGACAGAAATCGCCATGGCTTGGGTGAGCGGCAAAAAACGGGGCTTGTCCCGAGCCGAGCGGCTGCGTGAGCTGTCGCAAATCCGCGGCGTGTACGTGCCCTCGCTGTACGAGACTCGAATCGATCCCGATACGAGCTTCGAGATCGTCACGGGCGGGAAAGACCCGAGCGTGCCGTTTCCGGTCGAGCGCCGGCTGTTGCGCGATATCTCGCAATTTCCCTTTCCCGACGATGGTCCGGTGGGAGGCCCCGAGGCGATCTTCGATCGCATGAGCATCGAAGTGGCGCGCGGCTGCACCGAAGGCTGCCGCTTTTGCCAAGCGGGCATGATTTATCGACCCGTGCGCGAGCGCGATCCGAAAGAGATCGTCGACACCGTACTGCGTGCGCTGTCGAAATCGGGGCAGGACGAGGTCAGCCTGACCGCGCTGTCCACCGCTGACGTCTCCTGCATTTCGCCGTTGATCAAACAGCTCGTGGAAAAGACCGCGCCGGAACGAGTCAGCCTCGGCGTGGCGTCGCTTCGCGCTTATGGGCTGGCCGAAGATCTGCTCGACGATATGCGCAAGGTGCGGGCGAGCGGGCTCACGTTCGCGCCGGAAGCGGGCACCCAGCGCATGCGCGACGTGATCAACAAGAACGTCACCGAGGCCCAGCTGATGGAGACCGCCGAGCGCGTGTTTTCCCGCGGTTTCGACAAGATGAAGCTCTATTTCATCATCGGTCTGCCGACGGAAGAGGACGAGGACGTCCGCGGCATCATCGAGGTCGGGAAGAACGCGCTCGCCGTCGGCAAACGGGTCGGCAAACGTCCGACGGTCACCGTGAGCGTTTCGACTCACGTGCCGAAGCCGCATACGCCCTTCCAGTGGTGCGCCCAGGATGCTTTTCCGGAAGTGCAACGCAAGCAGGACATCTTGCGCGACGCGGCGAGCCGCGTGAAAGGTCTGAAGCTGCGCGTCCACGATTCGACCGCGAGCGTGCTCGAGGGCGTGTTGGCACGCGGGGATCGTCAGCTCGGCCCGGTCATCGAACGCGCGTTCCTGAGCGGAGCCCGCTTCGATTCGTGGGACGATCAACTCAAGCTCGAAGCCTGGAAAGAGGCCTTGGCCTTTTTTGGCGTCGAAATTGCTCCGTACCTGGGCACCATTCCCGTCACCGCCCGCTTGCCTTGGGATCACTTCGATATCGGGCTCGAGGAAGGCTTCTTGGCGCGCGAATATCGACGCGCTCTGGCCAGCCGCGCGAGCCCGCCATGCGGCAAGGTGGCCGGCATGTTCGTGCATCATACGAACGTGGCGGATGCAGCGAGCGATGCGCGAAAGCTCGTCTGCTACGACTGCGGCATCGCGTGCGACATGACCAAGATGCGCAGCGAGCGCGTCGAATTTTTGACGAAGCTCGGCGCGACCGCGCGGCGCTTGCCGGTGATCGCCGCGCCCCCGCCTACGCCCGACGTGTTCGACGGAGCGCCCGAGCCGTTTGCGTTCGAAGCGGTGCCGGAGTTTGCGGCGGTGCCGGGCAAAGCCAAAAAGAAGGCGCGTATTTCGCCGGAGGCGCTGCGTCCGACGCGTTCCGGCGGCGAGCCGCAGCGCTTTCGGCTCGGCTTCTCGAAGACCGGCCCCGCGGCGCTACTCGGCCACCTCGACCTGATTCGCGAGCTGCCGCGCGTGGTCCGGCGTGCCGGCGCAAAAACCGAGTACTCGAAGGGCTTTCACCCGAAACCCGACATGTCGTTCGGCCCCGCGCTTTCGTTGGGCGTCGCAAGCTTGGATGAGTACCTGGACGTGAAGTTGATCGATCCGCCAGCTCCGGCAGAGCTGCTCGCTCGCTTGAACCAGGCTGCCAGCGGCGGCCTCGAATTCAACACGGTGGTCCCACTTTCCGACAATGATCGCGTGATCACGACGATCGTCACCGGCGCGCGTTACGTGATTGCGCTGGCCGAGAGCGCAGTGAAGGACGCCGGCGGCCACGCCTGGCTCGAGCGCTGCATCGCGGAATTTTTGGCAAAGACCGAGTGCAAATTGCGACGAGACATCGATGGCCTCGGAAAGTTCATCAATGTCCGACAGTTCGTGCACGAAATCCGAATCGGCGGCGAGGGTTCGCTGAGTCTTTTGGAGCGCGCGGGGCTGGTCGGGCGTATGATTCCGATCGACGTGACAATCGAGATCGGTCAGCGCGGTTCGGCCAAAGTTGCGGAGGTGGTCGAGGTCTTGACCGGCCTCACCGGCTTCCCGCACCGGGGCGTGCGCAGCGCCTTGTTGGCGGGTGCGGGCTCACCGCTCGACCTCGAGCTGCATCGCAAGCGGCCGAGCATTTCCCAACCCGCGCTCGAGGCCCAAGCGCTATGAGTCCGCACCTCGGCTTGCCGTTCAACGTCTTCTCGATACTGCTGATCGGCTTCCGGCTTTGGATGTTGGTCGACGCAATCCGTCGTCGTCCGCCGTTCTACTGGTACCTCGTCATCTTCTTCGTGCCGTTTGGGGATTTCATCTACTTCCTGATGGTCAAGCTGCCGGCGGCCAACGGCGGAGCGGGCACGCGGGCGGCCCTGACGCCGGCGGTGACGGTCGCGGGCCCTTCGCTGAGCGAGCTCGAGCTCCGCGCCAAAGAAACGCCCAGCGAGCTGAACAAGCTCGCTTTCGCGGACGCGCTCGCCACCGAGCAGCGCCCCGCCGAAGCGGTCGAACGATATCGAGACGTGCTCCGGCAGGCGCCCGACAGCAAAGAAGCCTTGCACGGGCTGGCGCGCTCGTTGCTCATGCTCGGGCGTCCACTCGAAGCGGTCGATGAGCTCAGTCATTTGATGGACCTCGATCCCGCCTTCCGCGATTACAGTGCGGCTTTGGATTACGCCGAAGCCCTGTGGCAAGCGGGCCAGCACGAGGACGCGATTGGTCTTTTGACCGGCCTCGTCGGCGTGAGTAAACGCATCAATCATCGCATGGCGCTCGCCCACTATCTGAAGGAGCAGGGCGATTCCGCGACCGCGCGCAACGAGCTCGACCAAGCGCTTCGTGATTTCGCGACTCAGCCGGATTTCGTGCAGCGGCGCGACCGGCGTTGGGCGGACCGAGCGCGCAAGCTACTGGCGGAGCTGAACTGAGATGCACATGCTCTTGTCCTGGCTCGTGCTGAGCATCTCGGTGTGGATCACGGCCGGTATTCTGCCGGGTTTCAGCGTGAACGGCTTTGGCGGCGCGATCCGCGCCGCTGCCATCTTCGGCATCTTGAACTGGCTGCTCGGCTGGTTCATTTTTGCGGTGCTCGGCATCGTGACGCTCGGGATCGGCTTCTTGCTCGCGTTCCTGACGCGCTGGTTCGTCATGGCGCTGCTGCTCAAGTTCACGGACTCGCTCTCGTCGAGCCTCAAGATCAAGAGCTTTGGCACCGCCATTGTCGGGGCCTTGTTGATCAGCGGCATTGGCACGTTGGCGGAATACGGCATTCACGGATTGCGCTGAAAGCGCGGCCGCGGCGGCGTGAAGGTTTTGCGCCAGGAGTGACCGAGCGTTCACACGCCGTGCCCCCGAGAGCGCGAAATCCCGCGCGTCTTTCGGGGTGATTTGCGCTCCGGAACAGCTGTTGCTTATGCTGAAGGGATGCGCTCACTGCTCGGAACTGCCGGCGCCGGTTGGCTGCTCTTGGGTCTCTCGCTTTCCGCCGCGGGTTGCAGCAGCGATTCCGGCTTTCACGCCTCTCCGAACCTCGCCGGTGAGTACACGGTGGCCGTCACCGATGCCGACAACGGCTGCATGATCGACAATTGGGAGGTTGGAAAGTCGGCCAGCGGCATCCCGTTCTCCATCATGCAGCAGGATTCGAATCTGAACGGGACACTCCAGGGCGCGGCAGGAGTTCTGCTCGCAGTCACCATCGGCACCAATATGTTCGGCGGCAAAGCCTCCGACGAGACGTTCGACCTGACCGCTTACGGCACGATTCCGCGCACTCTGGGCACCTGTAATTTCGAGTTGAACGCCGAAATCCAAGGCACGATCTCCGGCGATCTCATTTCCGGGACGATCAAGTACGCTCCCGCGACCTCGAACGATCCGGCGTGCGCGAGCCTACAATGTTCTTCGACCCAAAACTTCAACGGCACTCGGCCTCCCCCTTGATGCAGAACCGCGCCCGTTGCGCTCTGGCGGCGCTGCTGCTGAGCGCTGGAGCGTTCGCCTGCGCGACCCCACAGGCGCCCAGGACCGCGAAAAAGCCGGCCGCTCACGCAGCTCCGACGCCCAGCGCGGACGTGCCCTTGCCGGCGGAGCCGGCCATGCCCGTGCTCAGCAGCAGTCGCCTGCCCGCGATTGACGTGCCGGGAACCGCCGAGCTGACGTTGCTCGCGCGCGCGCCTGACGGCGATTTCGAGCTCCTCGAATACCAACTCCCGGACGACCTACTCGTTTCGGCGTGGGAGCAAATCGTGGTGCACATCGACGGCACGCAGCTTCCGTACGCCTTTCTCAAACGAGATCCGCGCGACAAGGCCGGCGGGACGTCGCCGCTGCGGCTTTGGGCACGGCGGCCGCTCGCAGACAAGGCCCGCGATCTGAGCGGAGACTTTTATACTCCCGCCGAGTACAGCGGGCCCGGCAAGCATTTGCGCTTCCACGCCGCCGCGAGCGAGGGCAAATCCGATTCAAAGCTCATCTCGGCATGGGCCGAAGCGTTGGCTCGAGATTTCGAGCAGCATCACGGCCCGTTCTACGGTTTCGCGGCCGAACAGCTGCGGCAACGAGCCGGCAAACCGAAGCCGATCGTGCGCACGCAATACAGCGAGCAACAGAACGGCAATGACCTCGCGGAGCTGATCGGCACGACCACCGGTCGGAGCTCCGTGCAGGAGGCACTGGAGCAGCACCGCGCGCTTTATCTGGATCTCGCGCAGGGCAAGCGCGCAGTGCCCATTGCCAAGCTGGTCGCGCCCCGGCTGACTCGTCACCCCTGGTCGACGATGTTCGAGCAGCTGAAACAAAAGCCGCCGGAAGAGCCGCTGGCACGCGCGACGCCCGCAGACTTCTATTTCCTGCGCGTGCGCGACTTCGGTCTGTTCCTCGATTTGAGCGCGGTCGTCGACTCTTGGGGCACTCCGGCGTTGGACGTACTCGACGGGCACGTTCAGGATCGCGCCTTGCGCGAGCGCTATCAGACGCAGCTCGCGCTCGAGCAAGGCGAGCTGACGCGCGCGTTCGGGCCGAGTTTGATCTCGGAGCTGGCGCTCGTCGGCAGTGATCCATATCTGGTCGAAGGCAGCGATTTGACGCTGATCTTTCGGGTGAAAAATGGCCTCTTGTTCGACGCCGCGCTCGCCAAGTCACTCGCGAGCTTTGCGGCCGTTCATCCTGGCGGCGGCAGTCAGAAATTCACCCACGAGGGCGTGGAGGTCGACGTTACCCGCTCGGCTGACGGGCAAATTCGGCGCCATCGCGCGACGGTTGCAGGGCTCGAGCTCGTTTCCAACAGCGCAGGCGCCATTCGGCGGGTCATTTCGGCCATTGTCGGGCATGCGCCGCGGCTCGCG
>Ga0068856_100005158_pt1 | contig 12897 bp, 6 predicted proteins | sample KBSCornC62_FD_66595 | JGI IMG/M metagenome (GOLD analysis project Ga0068856, IMG submission 66595) | Corn rhizosphere microbial communities from Kellogg Biological Station, Michigan, USA - KBS Corn C6-2 | ecosystem: Host-associated > Plants > Roots > Rhizosphere > Soil ...
GGTTAACGGGACATTAGCCTTTAGTCTGGGTTGGTTTGCCATATCTTTCCCCATTACCGGGGAAAAGAAATTGAATACAACCACTGCAACACCTGCTAACGGGGACTTTTCAGTATTGGCTAGTAACCTTACCTATAATACAGCTTTGGGATTACAGGGCCGGGGCAATGCCACCATTACCGACGGTAGCGGCAATGTGCTGCTGGCTGCCAATTGCATGAGGACCTTTAATGCCGACGGTACAAAAAATGAAGTGTGCGTAGTGTATGGCGGAAATAATTTGTTACTGGCCGGCAGTGATAAAATATGGGCAGGAGCCAATACACAGTGTGCCCTTATGAAAGGGCCCGGGCAAACCACCACCAATTTATATTACCTGTTTACTATTTACCAGGGAGTGCCTTATTATCATATCATAGACCTCGACAGCAAAACCGTGGTGCTGAAAAACCAGCCAGTAAACGCAGGTTTTAACACGGCAGGCAATACGCTTAAAGTGCTGGAAGACCGCACCGGCAGTGGCAACAGCCAGCTGTATTTCAGTTCGGTATTCCAAGGCAACCGCAATGTATGTGCAATAGATATATTACCCATTGCAGCGGGCCCGGTTGGCGTGTTTGGAAGCAGCATTAAAAATTTAATACCTTCAGGTTTAGCATCAGGCGATGCTACGCGCGATACGGAATTTGACATATCGCCTAACGCCAGCCAGATGACCGTACTTAATAACAAAGGCAGTTTTCAGGGGCTATTCGGGTACAATACATTATCTTCCCAGGGAGAATTATATACCTATGCCATTAACGGGGCTAATCACGATCAGCTGACCTTGCAGAACAATTATTCGCTTCCCGGCAGCACTTCCAGCGTTTCTTCATTGGCCTATAATGCAAGTGGCGATAGAATATATTTTAGTGCAAGTAATGCTTCAGTAGTTTTTTTAGATGCTAACTTACAAAATTTGTCACTGGCAATGTTTAGTAGTAATTTTGGTGACCTGCGCCGTGGTGCCAATGGTAAAATATATGTACCGCAAAAAAACACGCATTATATGGGTGTAATTACCGACAGTCCTGCATCACTAACCAGTATTAGTGATGTGGCTGCAAATAATTACCCGGCCAATTTCAGCAGCACGTTAACTGGCTATTTACCGCAATATAACCATACTATCATGCCAATTACGGCCACCAATGTGGTGTACGGTGCTACTACTCCTATTACCTGTAGCATTTACAAACGTGTTTTAAAAGGTAAAACGTATGAACTTAAAGATTACCTTCAAAACGTGAGAGTGACGATTTCGGATATGAAATTATGGAACGATGATGGGGATCATGTACCGGAGGGGGGAGAATTTACAGCTAACGTAGGTAGTTATACAAACTACTATGCCTACGGCTCCCCACAACCTAAACGCAGTTATAATGCTACCACAAACACACGAGGTTTTGGTGGCCAAGAAAAAGATAATGAAATTTACGGAGAAGGAAATGCTTATACAGCTGAGTATTGGGAATATGACCCACGTTTAGGAAGACGTTGGAATGTTGACCCTATTGTTAGACCATGGGAATCTCCATATGCAACTTTTGCTAATAATCCTATTTATTTTGTTGACCCTTCGGGCTTGAAGCCAGACCCTACAGGTCGCAAAAGTAAAGGGCATAAGGTTAATCGTAAAAAGGGCAAAATTAGCTCCCGTAAAGGAAATGAAAAAGGAGGGGGATGGGGCGGTTTTGCAAATATTGGTAATAAAGGTCATCGAAAAGGTCCGAAAGGCGGACGTATGGTGAATATGGGCTGGTCACATGATTGGAATGAGTATAATAACAATTCATCATGGGATAGAGGAAGCGTATCCACACAGGGAAGCAAAAATGATAGGGAACAATGGGAAGATTTATATAAAACCATGTATGATAATGTGGGAGGAGGGAGAAGACATGTAACCATAACAGGATTGGAGGTAAGAGGCACAGCACCAATATTTAGTCACTTCTGGATTACTGGAGGAACCGCTCAGGCTAGTCAACATAATATATTTGCCTCAAATGGGGTACAAAATTTCTTTTACCCAAGTTCTGAAAAATTATTACAAGGCGATGATGCTCCAATACCAATGAGTTATTTTGAAGCACGTATTGGTTTTATGCCGGGAACGAACTTAATACCTACACTAACAACTTTCTTGCGTAATTCGCCTAAATTAGGTGTTCCGCAGGCGGCATATGTGGCATGGATAGCATGGAAGGGAAATGCTTTTAATTTTAAACATCTTGCCGCTGGTGATTTGTGGTCGTTACAGTTTCATGCCATTGGTTTAAATGCTGGACAGGTTAATTTCGATTACCGCTATAGATGGAGTGCGTGGCAAGCGTATGGTGTTGGAGATGAAAGGTCAATTGGGTTAAGAATTTGGAATTGGATGATGTATGGAGATTTCAGCGGAAAATAAGATGCTTTATTTTAAACGTAAAATAGGAATAGTTTTAATTTTAGTACCGATAATATTTACTCATATTAATGCTCAAAATTTAGTTCCTAATCCGAGTTTTGAGGAAATTAAAAAATGTCCAAATGCATGGAACGATGGAAATGCAAAAAGGATACTTAAGTATTGGATAATTCCCAATCAAGGTACGACAGACTACTATAGTGGTGCATGTAATAAAATGCCTATGTATAGTACTCCTAAAAATTTTATGGGAAATACTTATCCAGTTGAGGGGAAGGCTTACGTAGGAATTATTGCAGGATCAAATGATAGAACAAAATATGTTAAACAAGGAGATAGCAAAGAGTATGTTCAGGTTAAGTTGTTAAACCCTTTAGTAGCAGGAAAAATTTATTGTGTAAAATTTTATGTTTACCATGCGACCAAAAGCATTTCAACGGTAAGTCAAATAGGGTTATATTTATCGGTTAATAGAGTAAAAGAAAAGCATCGCAACCGTATAAATTACATGCCTCAAGTTGTTTCAAATAATTTACTAAATAAAACCCATGATGACTGGGAAGAAGTTTGTGGGGACTATCTGGCACAGGGTGGAGAGCAATATATAACCATTGGTAGCTTTTTAACTGCTACCGAAGAAACCTTTCAGGTTTTACCTAAATATAGAGGCAAAGAAAGAAGGCATTCGGTTAATGAGCAATATGCCTATTACTACCTTGACTATGTTTCTGTAACAGAATTAAAGGAAGGCGAAGGTTGTGGATGTAAAAAGGAGGAAGCAATAGAAGTAAAAAAAGATAGTGTAATAAAAATAGAAACAAAAGCCACAGCTAGCTTTATTCCGGGTAAAACCATTGTATTGCCGGATGTAACCTTTGAGGTAAACAAATGGGAATTATCTTCAGATGTAAAACCCTTATTAGATTCATTGGTAGCCTATTTACAAGCAAACGCACAATATACGTTACAAATAAATGGATACACAGATAATAGCGGTTCAGAAAAAGTAAATAAGGAGTTATCTGAACATAGAGCAAAAGCAGTGGCAGATTATATAGTATTAAAAGGAGTAGAGCCAATGCGTCTCAGATATAGAGGATATGGCAGTAATAATCCTGTTTCAGACAATACAACAAAAGAAGGGAAAGCAAAAAACAGGCGTGTAGAGATAGATATTGTTAGGTAACAAAAGAAAAAGGTAGTGTTCCCAATGGGGCTTTTGTCAAGGAGTAAAAATAAACAATCCTCTCCCAAATAATTGCGGGTCGAGGTTTGGGGTTAAAAAGAGGGGGCACCTCCCGTGTTTGGAGAGGGTTAAATAAATGAACGATTGTTTATTTTATAAGTGAAAAATTCAGGTTAAATTAGTTTAAGTAAGAATATATATACAATATAAATAATTCTATTACTATTTATTTTTTTAAAAACAAAATCATGAAACCATTCTTTATTTTCGTTATGAGCTTTTTTATGAGTGCCGTTGGTATTTCGCAAACAGCCAAATTAAAAGAAAGCCAGCAAGGTTCAGCGGCTTTTAACCTTATAAAAAAGAAGCACCTGCATCACGGAGTTTCTCAAAATATTAATATGCGCAGTTCTGGCACCGTTTATCAACGGCTTGACAGCATGATAGTTCAGGAGTACGATACGATAAACAATGTATGGATAAATTTATCAAAGGATCAATTTGCATACGATGAAAATGGAAATAATGTTTTATACAAAGAATATAATTTCAATGCTAATTCTAAAAAATGGACAGATACTTCAAAAACCATTTCTTTATATAACGGAGCTGGATTAGATTCGTTAGATATTTCTTACAGTTTAAATTCAGAAAACAGATGGGTAAATGATCTAAAACAAAAATATTTTTATGATACAAAAAACAGGGATAGCGTAACAATAATTTATAATCCGACCAATTCCAATGGTTGGGATCCGGGTACTTTGATAAAGGATATTTACAATAACACAACTAATAAAGATACGTTGGAAATACAATATGGCTATTTAAATAATGAATGGGAAACTAACCAGAAAGACAGGTATTTGTATGACAATGCTGGGAATGATACGGTAGATGTAGTATTGGATACCAACAATGGGGTGTGGTATGTTTCAGGCAAAACACAATATTTTTATGATGCCAACGGAAATGATACTGTGGAATTGTATTATAATACTGATACAGCTCACAAATTTTATTTAGTTGGGAAAACCACGTATAGTTATAATTTAAATTATAATTCCAGTCAGTTAATGTCCTTATTTAAAAATGGGCAGCATATCAATGGTGGATTCAATAATATGTTGACACAATGGATAACTTCTTATTATACGAATAATCATTGGGTTTATGCCAGTAAATATTTAATGTACTATTCGCCACAAACAATATGTAGCAAATATTTTTCAACATCGTATAATTCCGCAAATAATACGTTTACATTAATAGTGGATTCGATGGCTACAAAAGGAGCTACAGGGTATCTCTGGGATTTCGGGGATGGAAGCACATCTACGCAGGCTGCACCTGTACATCAATTTGCCGATAGCACTTATTATAATGTTTGCCTGAAAATAACATCACCGGCAAACAATAGCTGTTCCTATTGCCATTTGATAGGTATCGATGAAAACAGTAATGTATTAAGAGTAGCTGGATTTAATCTGGTAGTTGCAAATAAAACGGCATTGTCTGTAAATTCATTAATTGACGATGGAAGTATTAACATATATCCTAATCCTGTAAGTAACGTTATTAGCGTTAGTGCTTCAGAAAAATATACTAATCTTTGGTTAGAGCTAACAGATATACAAGGACGTAATGTGTTGGGGAAATATGTAAATACAAATACTCCAGTAGTAATCAGTGATATTACAAGCGGGATGTACATCTATAAAATATCAGGTAATAACGGCATTTTAAAAATTGGCAAGGTAGTAATAGAATAAATGGTTGAACTATGAATTTTAAAAAATTAAAATGGATAATTGTTGTAACTATAATAACATCATTAATTCAAACAGTAGTTCATGCACAAAAAATTAGCTGGGGAGAAACAATAAAAGGCGCTAAAGGGTATGAACCACAAATTATAGGTGAAGATTCAACTGCGTATTATGTATATTCTTGTTCACAAAAAGAACTGATCATTGAAAAGCATGAAAAAGCAAATTTAAAAACAGCGTATTCAAAAAAACACGATGTTGTTAAAAATCACAAATTAGAGAAAGCTGTATTAACGGGTAATAAAATTTTATTCTTCTTTTCAAATTATGACAAGGATAAAAAAAAGACACAGCTTTATTGTAACACTTATTTATCCAATGACGGAACAAAAGCAGAATTAATGAATGTTCTTTTTTCTGCAAATTTAGAAAGTGAAGAACGATCTGCCGGACGTGAGAATGGAACAAAAGCCGTTTTTGAAAATGAAAAATACGATCTGTTAACTACAAGGGATAATAAAAAGATTTTAATAACGCATGAACAATATTCTGAAAAACAAGAAAAGCACACAAGAAACTATTTATTAGTAGATGCTGATTTGAAAAAACTTGTTGAGAAAAAAGAAGAGATAAGCAGGGATGAAGATAAAACATTTTATACCAGCGGAAGCACGTTAGATGATGCCGGCTCGCTTTACTTTTTCAAAAACTATCACGGAACAGGAAACTATAAAACAAGTCTTATCTGTTATGATGCAAATAAAGCATACGATAGCTATGAATACCTAATTGATACAACAAAATTATTAATTATCCCGGGCAGAGGTGAATTGTCTACCTCTACCATTACATTTGATAAAGCAGGGAACATGATAATAGTTGGTGAGTTTATAAAACATGATCTTTTAACCGGATATTATTTTGTCAAAATAAATACAACAACAAAACAAACAATTGAAAGTAAATTAAATGAATTTCCTGAAAATTTTATCAATCAGTTCCGCACTACAAAACAAATAAAGAAAGGTAAAGATGCTGTAGTTCCGAGAGGATTTAACAAAATAAAACTTATAGTAAAAGAAGATGGAGGAGTAATTGGAATAGCAGAAATGTATACACGTGGTGAGTTGACCAGAAGGGTTAAACAAGGGTCATTTACTACTGTTCAGCACGTCGGAGAATTTTACATTTATAATGATATAATAGCAATAAACTTAAATGCGGACGGCACTATGCTGTGGGCAAACAGAATTCCGAGAAATCAAATTTGCAAATACAAATATGTAAATGATATAGGAAGAGATTTGGTTTATTTTTCGCATTTTGTAACCTTGTCAAATGACAAATTATTTATTGGGTATAATGATACCCCTTCCAATGTTTCTATACTTTCTGATAACGAAAAATTAAAACGATTTAAACATCCTGAAGGTTCCTTATTGGCATTATTTACTATTGATCTGAAAACCGGAGAAAAAGAAAAAAGTCAATTTTTAGATGGTATGAATCCGGAAGTCAAACCTGAACCAAAATCAGCTTACCAAAAATCACAAAATTCGGATATGATCATTATAGGAAGTAATGGTAAAAAATTCAAGAACGGTGTGATGTCTTTTGGTAAATGATGTTTTTAAAAGGTATTAAAATGTACTTTTCTAACATTATTTATTATACTTGTTCTGAAATCTTTGAAATGTTTCAGGCCACAAAAGACTAACAAAAAATAGCAAATTTGCCGTCAACGCTTTGAACAGTAGGACAAAATGAAAATTGCTGAATAGGCAATAAAAATAAAATAAGCATGTTCAGAGTCCTCTAGTTTATTTTTGCTACTTCCAACTTAAGGCAAATACTTCGAACTAAACCTAAATACTCTTAATTATTACCAAAAATTAAGAACTACTCCGAACTAAACCCAACTAATGCCACCCCCTTAATTTTCTCCGACATAGTTTTGTTCAAAATAAGACAAATTATTGTTTTCTGAAACAGAATTCTGAGACAGGATGCATAAGATACAATGGAAGGAGTAACATTAATAGAAGGTAAAGTATTACTTAGCATTGTTCAGCGTTTAGAAAACATTGAGCAGAACCAGCTTGCCATAATGAAGCAGCTCCAACTTTTGGTGCCATCTACCAATCAAAGTAATGTTCCGGATTTTATTTCCATTTCTGATGCTTGTAAAAAGTATCATGTAAGCCATGTAACCATTAATAATAAAATAAAACTTTTTAAAGAGGTTAATAAGAGAGAAATCGACAGGTTACAATCCGGTGGATTTTTCTTAATTAATGAAGCTGAGTTACAGAAAGCACTGAGAATAAAAGGCAGCTTTAAAAAAGTTATGAACACGAATGAACAAATAAAAAAGTAAAACAAAGAAATTCCACCCCATCATCCACCCCCAAAAAATAAAGCCCCTGTGTTTACAGGGGCTTGAGGTTTTATCAGCGGAGAAAGAGGGATTCGAACCCCCGGAAGTGTTACCTTCAACAGTTTTCAAGACTGCCGCAATCGACCACTCTGCCATTTCTCCGGGGGCAAAAGTAGTATTTTTTCATAATCCTGTTATTAATTTATAAAAAATATCTTTTAAAGTTTAATTCTATCATAGTTGAATTCTAATAATTTTTGATAAATGTGGTGCTTACACATTTCATTTCATTTACATTTGTTCAATGAAGGTTGCGGTTGTTATACTTAATTGGAATGGTAAAAATTTTCTTGAAAAATTTTTACCATTCGTTGTTTCATATAGGGCCCCTGATGTACAACTGATAGTTGCCGATAATGCCTCTACAGATGATTCCGTGGCTTTTTTAAAAGCCAATTACCCACAAATTGAAATTATCCAAAATACTAGTAATGGTGGGTTTGCAAAAGGATATAACGACGCATTAAAACAGGTGGATGCCGAATATTATGTGTTGTTGAATTCGGATGTGGAGGTTACTCCCGGTTGGATCGACCCTCTTATTAAATTAATGGATTCGGATGAAAACATTGCTGCGTGCCAACCTAAAATAAAAAGTTACCATCAAAAAAACTATTTTGAATATGCCGGCGCAGCCGGTGGTTTTATTGATAAATATGGTTATCCATTTTGCAGGGGACGCATTTTGAATAATGTAGAAGAAGACAAAGGCCAGTATGATGATGACAGAGAGATATTTTGGGCTACGGGAGCTTGTTTATTTATAAGGGCCAACTGTTTTCATCAATTGAACGGGTTTGACGAAGATTTTTTTGCTCATATGGAAGAAATAGATTTATGCTGGCGCTTAAAAAACGTAGGTTATAAGATTATGTTTTGTTCTGGTTCCACGGTGTATCATGTAGGAGGAGGGACCCTTAATAAACTAAGCCCTCAAAAAACGTTTTTAAATTTTCGAAATAATTTAATACTGTTATTTAAAAATCACGCATCCCAATATTTTGTCATTAAACTTTTTATTCGTTTTGTATTGGATGGTATTGCAGGAGTTAAGTTTTTATTGTCGGGAGAAATGGGTCATTTTTTGGCTGTCATTAAAGCGCACTTTAACTTTTACGCCTCACTTCCTAAAACCTTGAGCAAACGAAAACAACTAAAACAACAGATCAAACAATACACCACCTCCGCAGTATATTTGCATTGTGTTATTGCAGATTATTTTTTAAGAGGAAAAAAAACGTTTAAGGAAATAGATATAAAAGGACGGTTTTTACAAGAATGAACTAAATACCTGTTTTACTTTTTATAAATTTTAACAATGCTTTTGCATCTTCACTTTTTAACTGAAAGCCAAATTTGATTTCATTTCCGAAATAATCAAAAGCTAATTTTTCGCCGGCTATCACCCAATAAGAGTTGTTTAAACTTTCTATAAACGAGTTTTCTTTGGGTTCAATCCATCTAATGTTTTTAATTGCTTCCAAATCATACTCTACTATTTTCCCTTTTCCGGAAACATCTTTTTTATAAATAAATTTCCCATCTTTTATTTTGATGATCTCTTTACCAAATTTTCGCCATAAATGTGCTTTGGCTATTTTATACTCGAAGTAACACCAAAACCCAATCCACACTATAATAACAGTTTTAATATCGGGATTGGTAGTTGCAAAATATTGAGTGAACATAATAACTCCACAAACCGACCAAACAAAAAGCCAGGTAAATAATAATATATTTTTGATCTTATCTTTTAAGGAAAGAATAACAATGCTCCACTCGTTATCCGATTTTTTAATGCTTATTTGTTCCCCAATATAATCCATAGTTGCGTTAAATTTGAAAAGCAAAATTATCAATTAATTTATACTTTTCGCTTAACAAAACAACCAAACTACGATGATCTATTTTACAATGAACTTTTTGTTCAGCGACTGAGTATTGTTTTGCGTAATAGTAATAAAATAGATACCTTTCTTCAATTCTTCCTGAAAATAAATGGGTAATAATATGCTTCCGCCCGATGTTAAAGTTAGTTGCTTGTGATATATGGATTGTCCCATAATATCATGTATGGTTATGGTAGTATTTTCATTTTGGTGAGAAACCAAAAACACACTCATTTGTTTACCATCATTAGGATTTGGTGCAATGTCAAACGAAAAATTGTTACCGTCTTTAACAGTTATTACCACAACACCTGAATATTTATAATTTCCATCATAGTCAGTTTGTTTTAAACGGTAATAATATATTCCGGAAGTGGTGGTGGCATCTTTTAAGTTATAGCTAAGTATATCGGTACTTTTACCATTCAATGCTTTTGAAGCCACTGTTCCTATAACAATAAAGTTAATTCCATCTACAGAGCGTTCTACAGTAAAATAATCATTATTTAATTCCGAAGCTGTTTGCCAGGTCAAATAAACATTTAGCCCATAGTAGGCGGCATTAAAGTCGAGTAATTCTATGGGTAAAGGATTTACTCCCGAACCTCCCGAGCCAAATGTAAAAGGAGAGAAAGTCGTCATTATATCTGACGTTACAGTACCGGCGGAGCTGCCGCTGCAAGAACCGGTTACTGCTACTGTTCCACTGCTGTTAGCGTTTTCCCATGAGCCAGTGTTATAGTGAGCTACTTTTAAAGCCCCGTCTGTTGCACAACTATTAATTCCTGAAACCGATGCGCTGTCCCAATACAATGTTACCGCTGCGTTACCTGTTCCGGAGGTACGATTAACATCCCAATATTCGTTTTTACTTACCTGTGTTAAAACTGGTATAACCGTAGTTGAAAGGTCGGAGGAACTTACATTACTGTAACTTGTTTTAAAATACTGGCAAGTAAAATCGGTTGCAGAACTAACATTTGAAACAGCTACACGTGCCCAATTTGAAGCCCCGTCGCCTGTGGGGAAAATAAAAGGTCCGGCGCCGTTCAATCCATTCCAACGTATAGGTCCTCTGATAAAACTTGGACCTGTTTTATTTCCTCCTGTAGTTGCCGAAGCAGACGAATTGGTAAGAGTTATAACATTGGTTGCATCGGTAACTAAAATACCGTCGGTTAATGTAAGCGTATTGCTAACGGTGTTTGGTACCGACAGGGTTATTAAATCACTTCCTGAAATACCTGTATTATTTAAGGAAAGGTTATAAAAGGAAGTACTTGTAGCGCCGTTAATTAACTGGCTGGAGGTTCCAATAAAACTAACTGTTCCAGTACTTGTAAATGAAGTTCCATTGGTACTGTTATTGGTCCAGTTACCCGAAAGAGTAATATTAAAGTTGCTTCCGGCGAATATAGTATTGTCTTCTGTAATAGTTAGATCTCCTTTAACATCAATTGTTCCGCCCAATGTTTTTGTAGTTGCAGCGCCGGCAGGATTGGAAATAGTAAGATGATAATAACTGGTTAAAGGAACAATAATGGTTTGAGCAACTCCTGAGCCGTTATAATTTACAGTGTTGGTAGCGGTGCTTGCATCCAATTTTCCTGCTGTTGCGAACATGGTCGTCGCACTTCCATAATTTAAAGTGCTTCCGACATCATTTTTCCAAATTGATCCTGCTACAGTTCCGTCTAAAGTTCCTGTTATGGTAATGCCGCCGGTGTTTTGGTTAGTAATAGTGAACGCCCCGTTAATATGTACTGGGTTAGCGAAACTCATGGCACTGGAACCTCCGACAATTTGATTTGCGGTATTAAATCGTATGGTACCGGCTGAGAACGTACCATTATTGATAAGGCCGCCTTGCAAAATTAAATTACTTGTTGTTACAATGGTAGTGGACATCCATGTGGCGCCGCTGTTAATGGTAATCAGACCCTGAAATGTTTTTATACCCAAATCGTTAGTGAAGGTGATGGTGTAAGGAGAGGTAATGGTTACCGGTGTTACAACAGTAATAGTAGCTCTGCCGATAGTAACACCTCCGGTTAAAAGTTGTGTCGTTCCGTTAATGGTTATTACACCGGTTGCCGCACCATCAATGGTTCCACCGGAAAGGTCAACATTATCTGAAGCAGCATCGCCAAGTGAGGATGCTCCGGCTACGTTGCTATCACCAAAAGTTCCGTAAATATAAACGTTACCATTAGCAGTAAAGTTGAACGAAAAAGGGTCAAAAACAACCATAGTATTAATAGTAAAGTCGCCATTGACAGTGGCACCCGGAGCAGCTAATGTTTTAGTCCCAAGTCCTATTGTGGACAAGATCAGGTTATAATAAGTAGTACCATAAACAGTTTGTGCGCCATTTAAATTGTAATTTACGGTATTGCTATTGGTTGCTGCGTCCAATACTCCTGCTCCTGCAAATGGAACTGCGGCATTCCCGTAATTTAAAGTACTACCGTTGTCATTTTTCCAAGTAGAACCCGCTACGGTTCCGATTAGAGCTCCTGTAATAGTAACTGTGTTGGTGTTTTGACTGGTAACGGTAAATGCTCCGCTAATTTGTACAGCATTGACAAAACTCATGGCACCTGAACCACTAATAATTTGATTCCTGGTGTTATACGTTGCTGTGCCGGCAGAGAAAGCACCATTATTAGTGAGCCCGTTTTGAAAAATTAAGTTACCAGTGGTTGAGATAGTAGTTGAGCTCCATGTGGCACCACTGTTAATGGTAACCAAACCCTGAAATGTTTTTATACCTGTATTATTGTTGAAAGTAATGGTGTATGGAGAAGTAATCGTTACCGGTGTAACAACAGTTACGGTAAATAAGCCGATAGTGGCACTTCCTGTTAACAGCTGTATGGTTCCATTAATGGTCATAACACCAGTGGCACTACCGTTAATAGTTCCGCCTGATAGATCAATAACATCACCGGCAGCATCACCCAATGTAGATGTACCTCCTGTATTGCTATCGCCGAAGGTTCCGTAAATATAACAATTGCCATTAGCAGTAAAGTTTTGTGCAACAGGGTCAATGGTTACCGAAGAATTAAGCGTAAAGTTACCCGTTACAATGGTGGCTCCGAGCAAAGTTTTGGTACTGGCTGCTACTGTTGATAAAGTGAGATTGCAATAAGTAG
>Ga0068856_100005160_pt1 | contig 12895 bp, 10 predicted proteins | sample KBSCornC62_FD_66595 | JGI IMG/M metagenome (GOLD analysis project Ga0068856, IMG submission 66595) | Corn rhizosphere microbial communities from Kellogg Biological Station, Michigan, USA - KBS Corn C6-2 | ecosystem: Host-associated > Plants > Roots > Rhizosphere > Soil ...
GTGTCCGCCGGCGCGAACGCGAGCGGCGTGTCGTTGCCGGTATCGGCGTTCTTGCCGCAGGCGGCGAGCAGGCTCGCGCCGAGCGCGAGCAAGGCAATGCGATGCAGTGAGCGCATACCAGAATCCCCGGGTAATCGACGGTGGCGTCGCAGGCGATTGTACGCTGCGCGGCCGCGCGCCGCGCGCTACTGCTTCGGCGCGATCAATTCGGCCAGCACCGCCATGCGCACGAACACGCCGTTGCTGACCTGTTCGAGAATCAGCGACTGCGCGCCGTCGGCGACTTCGTCCGCGATCTCGACGCCGCGGTTGATCGGGCCGGGATGCATCACCAGGCATTCCGGCGCGGCGCGCGCCAGGCGCGCCTGCGACAGGCCGTAACGGCGGAAATAATCCGCCTCGGACGGGATCGACGTCGACTGCATGCGCTCCTTCTGCAGGCGCAGCATGATCGCGACGTCCGCGCCGGCGATCGCGGCGTCGAAATCGTCGGTCAGCTTGCAGTTCGGGAAATCGCCGGCTTCCGGCAGCAGTTCCGGCGGTGCACACAGGCGCAGTTCGCGCACGCCGAGCGTGCGCAGCGCATGCGCGTCCGAGCGCGCCACGCGCGAATGCCGCACGTCGCCGCAGATCACGACGCGCAGGTTGGAAAAATCCGGCCGGTAGCGGCGCAGCGTCAGCGCATCGAGCAGGCCCTGCGTCGGATGCGCACGGTTGCCGTCGCCCGCGTTCAGCACCGCGGCGTCCGAGCGCAGGTTGCGCGCGATGTATTCCGGCGTGCCGGCTTCCTTGTGGCGCACCACGAACGCGTCGCAATGCATCGCTTCCAGCGTGTGCACGGTGTCGAGCAGCGTTTCGCCCTTCACCGTCGACGAGCTGCCGATGTCGAAATTGATCACTTGCGCGCCGAGGCGCTGCGCGGCGAGGTCGAACGAGGTACGCGTGCGCGTGGACGGCTCGAAGAACAGGTTGATTACGGTGCGGTCGGCGAGCAGGTCCAGGCGTTGGCGGCCGCCGCGCGTTTGCGTGCGAAACGATTCGGCGCGGTCGAGCAGCGCGAGCAGGCGTTCGCGCGGCAGGCCGTCGAGCGTCAACAGGTGGCGCAGACGGCCGCCGGCGTCGAATTGCGCGGCGCTGGCGGCGGATTTGGGTTCGTGCGTGTCGGTCGGTGTGGTGTTCACGGCGTGGGGGCGTGCTGCAGCCAGGTTTCGATGATGATCGCTGCGGCGAGCGCATCCAGCGTCTGCGCGTGCTTGCGCCGCGATTCGCCGCGCGCGCGCCCTTCGGCGAAACGGCGCGAGGCCTCGACCGAGCTCAAGCGCTCGTCGACCATTTCCGAGGCGATGCCGTAGCGCGTGGTCAGCTCGGCCGCGAATGCGCGCGCCGCGCGGCTGTTCGCCTGCTCGTTGCCGTCCATGGTCAGCGGCAGGCCGACCAGCAGCGCCTGCGGGCGCCATTCGCGCACCAGCGCTTCGATGCGGCGCCAATCCGGGCCCTGCGCGCCGTTCGCCACGACTTCAAGCGCGCGCGCGCTGCGCGTCAAGCCGTTGCCGACCGCGACGCCAATGCGGCGCCCGCCGTAGTCGAAGCCGAGCAGGGTGGTGGCGAGGGTCATTGGAACGGCGTTCACGGCAGCGGATGCGCGGCTTGCGCGGGGGCGCGGATCATCGCGCCACGACGCAACGTCCGGGGTCACGCATGACCGGCATAGTCCGTCAGGCTGGCAATATCCACGCCGACCAGTCCCGCGGCGGCTTCCCAGCGCTGTTCCAGCGGCGTACTGAACAGGATGCGCTCGTCCGCCGGCGCGGTCAGCCAGGCGTTTTCCTTCAGCTCCGTTTCGATCTGGCCCTGGTTCCAGCCCGAATAGCCGAGCGTGACCAGCACCTCCTCCGGCCCGCGCCCTTCCGCGATCGCAACGAGAATGTCGCGCGAGGTGGTGACGCAGATGCGGTCGGAAATGCGGAACGAGGATTCCCAGTCGCCGTGCGGCGCGTGCAGGACGAAACCGCGCTCCGGCGCAACCGGGCCGCCGATCAGGACCGGGGCATCGCCGATATGGCTGTGCTCCGTCTTCAGGTTCATCTGCGCGAGTACGTCGCCCAGGCGGTATTCGGACAGGCGGTTGACGAGCAGGCCCATCGCGCCGTCGTCGCCGTACTGGCACACGAATGCCACGCCGCGGCGGAAGCTCGGATCGCGCATGCCCGGCATGGCGATCAGGAAATGATTGGTGAGGCCGATCGTTTCCATGCTCATGGCCCTATTGTACGCGAGCCGCCGCTTTTGATTTTCAGCCCCCTCGAGTCAAGGGGGCGAACCCGTTGCGCAGCAAGGTGTTCAGGATCGTGGGTGCGCGGCGCGGGAATCGAAGTCCGGACGCCCGGGCTCCACTCACTCGGTATTGCGCAGGATGTCGCCGGGCAGGAACTGCCAGGTGCGCGTGATATTGAGCTGATCATAACCCTCCTTGGTCGGAATCGCCGGAAACGGCGCGGCCAGGTGCGCGATGCGCACGGCCGCGTCGTCCAGCAGTTTGTGGCCGCTCGACTGCACCACCTCCACCGAGCCGAGCGAGCCGTCGCGGTTCACCTGCACCGCCAGGATCACCTGGCCGTGCAGCTGCTGGCGCCGCGCATCGTCCGGATAATTCAGATTGCCGATGCGCTCGATGCGTGCGACCCACGCCGCCATGTACGCGGCGTATTCGTATTCCTTGGTGTTGGCCGAGATGTACTTGATGCGCGGCCGCTTGGCGTAAGCCTGGTTCTCGCGCTGGACTTCCTCGGCCAGGCGCGCCATTTCCAGGCGCTTTTCGATTACGTCGCGGTTCGTCGGCTGCGGCAGCGGCGGCTGTTCCGGCGTTTCCTTCTGCGTCGTGACCGTGAAGTTGGATTTCTGCTGTGTCAGCAGTTCGCGTTCGGTCGGCGGCTGCGGTTTCGGCGCGCCGGCTTCGAGCGGACGCGGCGCGATGCCTTGCTCCGGCTTGGAAATCGGGCTGGACACCATCGAGCTCGGCCGCAGGCGCTTGTCGCTTTCGCCGCCGCCGCTGTTGGCGGCTTGCGCCAGGAAATCGGCTTTTTCCGGTTTCGTGCTGTTCGCCGACTGCACCAGGATCACGTCCAGCGCCGGCAGGCTGGGCGAAGGTTTTTCGTATTCGAACGTGAGGCCGAGCGCGAGCACGCCGTGCGCGATCAGCGAAAACAGCAGCGTCACGCTCATGCGGTCGCCGGAGCCGACGGGACGGGCCGCTGCGCTCACGCCGAACGCACTCCCGCCCGTTTCGCCTCGATCGTGTCGAACAGGCTGCCGGCGATGTTCAGGCCGAACTGCTGGTCGAGCTCGCGGATGCAGGTCGGCGAGGTCACGTTGACCTCGGTCAGGTAGTCGCCGATCACGTCCAATCCGACGAACAGCATGCCGCGGCGCGACAGTTCTGGACCCACTTGCGCCGCGATCCAGCGCTCGCGCTCGCTGATCGGATGGCCGACGCCCTTGCCGCCGCGCGCCAGGTTGCCGCGGAAATCGTCGCCCTGCGGCATGCGCGCGAGCACGTACGGCACGGGCTCGCCGTCGATCACCAGGATCCGGCGGTCGCCGTTCTTGATCTGGGGCAGGTACTTCTGCGCCACGGCGAGCTGGCGGCCGTTGTCGGTCAGGGTTTCCAGGATCACGTTCAGGTTCGGATCGCCGCGCTGGCTGCGGAAGATCGAGCGCCCGCCCATGCCGTCGAGCGGCTTGAGCACGACCTCGTCGTGCTCGGCGACGAAGCGCTTCAGCTCGGCCGCCTGGCGTGCGATCAGGGTTGGCGGGATGCATTGCGGAAAATGCAGCGAAAAGAGCTTTTCGTTCGCGTCGCGCAGCCCCTGGGGATCGTTCACGACCAGAACGCCGGCGCGCTGCGCCAGCTCAAGGATCATGGTGTCGTACAGGAACTGGTCGTCGAACGGCGGATCCTTGCGCGCCAGAATAACGTCGATCTGGCGCAGATCGACCCATTCCGCGCCACCGAACCGGAACCAGGCGCGAGCGTCGTCCGCCACGTCGAGCTCGCTGACGTAACCGAACGGCGCGTCGCCGCGCAGGGCCAGGCCGTTCTGCTGCAGGTACAGCACGCGGTGCCCGCGGCGCTGGGCCTCGAGCAGCATGGCGAACGTGGAATCCTTTTCGATGTGGATGGACTCGATCGGGTCCATCAGCACGGCCACCGTCAGGCTCATGCGGCTTGCCGGAAATCTTGGCACGGGATGTGCTGCAAATTGGGCATCTTGCTCGTGCGTGTTGGTCGGGGGTCGGGGTCTATACTAGCATCCGCGGAAGCGCCCGACCGGCGCCGGGGGGTTGCGCAGCCTGGGCAAAAAATAACGCTTTTCATCTGCAGAAATATCAGCAAAGATCCTCGGTTAGCGGATTTACTTGACAGATTTGCTAAGTATTGGTTAAACAGCTCGGGCGTATCAGGATGATGACCGGGCCGCAACACGGGAGCGCCGGTCGTGCGCACCGTGCGCGAAATCTTTTGAACTCCGTTGGTCTAGGGGATTGAAGTGGAAGACACTGCGAAAGATGGCAGCTTGGCCGGACTCAAGGTCATGGTCATCGACGACTCGAAAACCATACGTCGCACCGCCGAGACCCTGCTCAAGAAGGAAGGCTGCGACGTGGTCACCGCGACCGACGGTTTCGAGGCACTGGCCAAGATTTCGGACCAGCAGCCCAACATTATTTTCGTCGACATCATGATGCCGCGGCTGGACGGGTACCAGACCTGCGCTCTGATCAAGAACAACCAGATGTTCAAGTCGACTCCGGTGATCATGCTGTCGTCGAAGGACGGCCTGTTCGACAAGGCACGCGGACGTATCGTCGGGTCGGAGCAATACCTGACGAAACCGTTCACGCGCGAGGAGCTGCTCGGCGCAATCCGGCGGCACGTAACGAAGTAAGCAACAGCAGCGGAGGCCATCCGAGCAAGGGGAAAATCGATGGCGCACATTCTCATAATCGACGATTCACCGACCGACGTGCGCGTGTTCACCACGCTGCTCGAAAAGAACGGTCACAAGGTCAGCAGTGCGCCGAGCGCTGAAGAAGGCATCGCCGCGGCCAAGCGCGAGCGTCCGGATCTCGTGATCATGGACGTCATCATGCCCGGCATGAACGGCTTCCAGGCGACGCGCACGCTGAGCCGCGACGCCGACACGTCCGCCATTCCGATTCTCATCGTCACCACCAAGTCGATGGAAACCGACCGCGTCTGGGGCTTGCGCCAGGGCGCCAAGGATTTCCTCGTCAAACCGGTGGCCGAGCAGGAACTGCTCGGTCGCATCAACAACCTCTTGTCGGGCTGAGTTCGAAACGCATTTCATGGCCACTGTCCTCGACACCCAGCAGCTCTCGCCGTTCGAAGCGCTTGCCGACTACGAGCGCCGCAGTCTGGCGCACGCTGCGGGCTTGCCCGAGCAGATCGAAGCGCCCGGCTTGTGGCGCGGCATCGGTTTCCGCGTCGGCGCACGTTACCTGGTCAGCAGCATCAACGAGGTCAACGAAATCCTGACCCTGCCGCCGCTGACCATCGTGCCCGGCACGCGTCCGTGGCTGCTCGGCGTGGCCAACGTGCGCGGCAATCTGGTGCCCGTGATCGACCTGCGCCAGTACATCGAAGGGGAACGCACGCAGCTGACCGATTCGAGCCGCGTGCTGCTGGTGCGGCAGCTCGGCGGCAGCGTCGGCTTGCTGATCGACGAGGTGCTGGGACAACGCAACTTCTCCGAGGAACAGCGCGCGGACGCGCTGGGCGAGGAGGACGAGCGCTATTCCCGTTTCGTCGGCGAGAACTATCCATTGGGAGAGGTGCACTGGGGCCTGTTCAGCATGGCCGCACTGGTGCGCACGCCCGATTTCGTACAAGCGGCGGCTTGAGCGGCGCCGCATTGCATTACAAGGGGTGAGTTATGAGCGTTACGACGGGTGCAGTAGGCGGCAAAGAACGGGCAGGTGCCAATACACTGCTCGTCTTCCTGCTGATCATTGCGATCTTGGTGGCGGTGGTGGACTTCGCGCTGCTCACTTACAACGCCGGCCAGGACGCCAAGGCGAGCGCGCTGGTCACCAAGATCCAGGTCTCGTCGCAGCAGTTGTCGAAAGTCGCCAATGACGCGGCCGGCGGCAACATCGATGCGTTCAAGAGCCTTGAGGCGACGCGCAACACGGTCGACGACCTGCTCACCAAGCTGAAGAAAGGCGACCCCGCCAACGGCATGCAGGGCTACGGCAACTCGGCGATCGCCGACGAAATCGCGAACCTCGACAAGGCCTGGGCCCCGCTCAACACGAACGCGACCAAGATTCTCGATTCGAAGGAACAGGTGCTCAACACCGCCGCCGTGGCCGGCGATTTCAACGCCAAGATGCCGGTGCTGAACTCGCGCATGGACGAGGTCGTGAAGATCCTCACCGAGAAGAACGGCTCCGCCAGCCAGGTGATGATTTCCGGCCGCGAGATGCTGCTGGCCGACCGCATGCAGCGCCGCGTGCAGCTGATCGTGCAGGGCGGCGAAGAATCGCAGTCGGCGGCCGACGGCCTGCAGCGCGACGCGCAGTTCTACGGCGCGGTGCTCGCCGGCCTGATCAGCGGCAACCCGGACCTCAACATCCGCGCGATGGACAACGCGAGCGCGAAAAGCATTCTGACCGACATCAACCAGCAGTGGGTCGCGCTCAACAGCGACACGGTGCGCAAGCTGCTCGATTCCGCCTCCGCGTTGCAGGACGTGAAACAGGCCGCCGACCAGACGTCCCTCGATTCCGCGACCGTGTTGCTCAAGGCGGAACCGGTGTCGAAGGGCATCAGCGAAATGGCCGAGCGCCGCGCGTTGTGGAAGCTCTTCCCGAGCGTGATCGTGGGCGGCGTCGCCGCCTTGGTCGCGATCGTGCTGGTCGTGTTCCTCGGTCTGAGCCAGGTGCGCGCGCAGCGCCAACGCTACCAAGTCACCGCCGAACTGAACCAGCGCAACCAGGAGGCCATTCTGCGCTTGCTGGACGAGATGGGATCGCTCGCGGAAGGCGACCTCACGGTGCGCGCGACGGTTACCGAAGACATCACCGGCGCGATCGCGGACTCGGTCAACTTCGCGGTCGAAGCGCTGCGCTCCCTCGTCACCACGATTAACGAAACCGCGGTGCAGGTATCCGCCGCGGCGCAGGAAACGCAGGCGACCGCGATGCATCTGGCCGAAGCCGCCGAGCATCAGGCGCAACAGATCACGTCAGCGTCCGCCGCGATCAACGAAATCGCCGTCTCGATCGACGAGGTGTCGAAGAACTCCGCCGAATCCGCGGACGTCGCGCAGCGCTCGGTGCAGATCGCGTCGAAAGGCGCCGGCATCGTGCGCCAGACGATTCAAGGCATGGACTCGATTCGCGACCAGATCCAGGAGACGTCGAAACGAATCAAGCGACTGGGCGAATCCTCGCAGGAAATCGGATCGATCGTCGAACTGATCAACGACATCGCCGAGCAGACCAACATTCTGGCCTTGAACGCCGCCATTCAGGCGGCTTCGGCCGGCGAGGCGGGCCGCGGCTTCGCGGTCGTCGCGGACGAAGTGCAACGCCTCGCGGAACGCGCTTCCGGCGCCACCCGCCGAATCGAAACGCTGGTGCAGACGATTCAGGCCGACACCAACGAAGCGGTGACCTCGATGGAACAGACCACCGCGGAAGTGGTGGCCGGTGCGCGCCTGGCGGAAGACGCCGGCTTGGCCCTGGGCGAGATCGAAAAGGTGTCGAACGACTTGGCGGACCTGATTCAGAACATCTCCGAAGCGGCGCGCCAGCAGTCGGCTGCGGCGACGAACATCTCGGCGACGATGAACGTGATTCAGGAAATCACCACGCAAACCTCGGTCGGCGCGAGCCAGACGGCGGAGTCGATCGGCAACCTGGCGCAGCTTGCGGCGGATCTGCGCCGCTCGGTCGCGGACTTCAAGCTGCCTACCTGACGGTAGGCGGCGGTACGGATCGCGCCGCAATGGGAGCTTGGCCGATGACGACGTCAACGGTTGTGCAACGGAACAAGCTGCCAGAAAACGCGTGCGGACGCGGTGTCGATGGTGTACACAACTGGATGTCGCGTCCCGTGCGGACGGAGGTAAGTATCGGGCATGGCGATCGCCCCCGGGAACTGGTCAGCGTTGGCGTCCCTGCCAGGCATGGACGACAGCGAATTCGAGCGCTGGGCGAGTCTGCTCGAGAAGCGCACGGGCGTCGTCGTGCCGCTGGCGCGCAAGGCGTTCCTCGTGACCAGCGTGCGTGGCCGCATGCGCGAGACCGGGCACACGAGCTTCGCCGAGTACTTCACGGACCTGCAGAAGATCCCGGAAGGCGCGATCGAGTGGACCACGCTGGTCGACCGGCTGACGGTGCACGAGACACATTTCTTCCGCCACCCGCCGTCGTTCGACCTGATCGCGAAAGATTGGTTGCCGAAAGCGACCGCAGCCGCGCAGGGCGCGCTGCACGCGTGGAGTGTGGGCTGTTCCAGCGGCGAGGAAGCGTACACGCTGGCGATGGTGCTGGATCGCTCGCTCGCGGAGAACAAGACGAAGACGGGCAAAGTGTATTTCGGCGTGACCGCGACGGACGTCAGTCTGCCGGCCTTGGCCGTCGGTCGTGCCGGCCTTTACCCGCAGCAGAAGATCGGCGAGATTCCGGCCGATTTCCGCGAGCGCTACTGCGAGGTGCTGGACGGGGACACGTTCCGCATCGTGGAGGCGCTGCGCAAGCGCGTCGGTTTCGCGCAGTTCAACCTGCTCGACGTGGCGCGTGCGCCGCTCAAGCGGCTGGACCTAATCTTCTGCCAGAACGTATTGATTTATTTCGCGCGCGAACGGCGCCGCGAATTGTTGGCGGCGTTCGCCAACCTGCTCAAGCCGGGCGGCCTGTTGGTGCTCGGTGCGGGCGAGGTGACGAACTTCGCGCATGCCAAGTTGCGGCGGATGGAAAACCGCAACGTGCTGGCATTCCTGCGTAACAGTTGAGAAGCAACCATGAAACTCCAAGACGGCATCGATTTCACCACCCTCAACTGGGTCAAGCAGGAACTGGACGAAACCCTGAAGCAGGCGCGTCAGGCGCTCGAGGCGTACGTCGAGGATCCGGCCGACTCCAGCCTGATGCGCTTCTGCGCGACCTACCTGCACCAGGTGCAGGGCACGCTGCGCATGGTCGAACTGTACGGCGCCGCCATGGTGGTCGAGGAAATGGAGCGCGTCGCGCTCGCCCTGCTCGACGGCCAGATCAAGGCACAGGACGACACTTACGCGGTGCTGATGCGCGGCATCGTGCAGCTGCCGGATTACCTCGAACGCCTGCAGAGCGGCCACAAGGACATCCCGATCGTCCTGTTGCCCTTGCTCAACGACCTGCGCGCCACGCGCGGCGAAAAACTGCTGACTGAATCGGTGCTGTTCTCGCCGGATCTGTCCGCGCCGCTGCCGGAAAGCGCTGCCGGAGCGGCCGCGCCGGCATCGGAAATGGAACTCAAGGCCGAAGCCGCGCGCCTGCGTACCGCATTCCAGCTCGCGCTGCTGCGCTGGATTCGCGACGACGCGTCGCAACTCGAACGCCTGATCGCCGTGCTCGACCGCCTGCGCGGCGCGTGCACGGAAGAGGAGACGCGGCGCCTGTGGTGGATCGCGAGCGGCGTGCTCGAAGGCGTGTCCGCGCGCGCGATCGAAGCGAATCCGGCGGTGAAACTGCTGTTCGGCAAGGTCGACCGCGAAATCAAGCGCCTGGTCGACGCCGGTGAATCCAATTTCCGCACCGTGCCGCCGGTCGATCTGACCAAGAACCTGCTGTATTACGTCGCGCATGCCGCGTCCTCCGGACCGCGCGCGACCGAGATCCGCGAGGTCTACAAGCTCGACACGCTGCTGCCGAGCGAAAAGGAACTGGCGCACGCGAAAGGCTCGATCTCCGGCCACAACAAGACGCTGCTCGACACCGTCTCGGCGGCGATCAAGGACGACCTGCTGCGCGTGAAGGAAGCGCTCGACATCTTCCTGCGCGCACAGAACGGCGATCCGGCCGAGCTGATGGCGCAGGCCGACGTGCTCGACCGCGTCGGCGACACGCTCGGCATGCTCGGCTTGGGCGTGCCGCGCCGCGTGGTGCTCGAACAGCGCAAGATCGTCGAGGAAATCGGCAACAAGACGCGCCCCGCGGACGAAAGCACGCTGCTCGACGTCGCCGGCGCGCTGCTGTACGTCGAAGCCTCGCTCGACGACCACATCGACCGCCTCGGCGCGGAAAGTCCGGAAGCCGACGGCGCCGAAGCGGGCCCGGGCGAACTCGAACTGCCCAAGGCCGAAGTGCGCAAGATCCTCGACGCGCTGATGAAAGAAGCGTCGGTCAACATCTCGCAGGCGAAACAGGACATCGTCGCGTTCGTCGAATCGCCGTGGGATCACGCGCGCGTCGAGCCGATTCCGCGTCTGCTGGACGAAATCGCCGGCGCCCTGCGCATGCTCAACCTGCCCGAATCGGCGCAGCTGATGGGCGGCATCGTGCGTTTCATCGAAGTCGAGCTGCTGCGCCATCGCCGCGTGCCGACGGTCGAGCAGATGGACAAGCTCGCCGATGCGCTGGCGTCGATCGAGTACTACATGGAAGCCACGCGCGAACAGCGCGGCGGCCGCGAGAAGATCCTCGACGTGACCCGCCAGAGTCTGGCGGCCCTGGGCTACTGGCCGGTGCCGCAGGACGACGGCGGCGGCCCGCCGCCGCCGGCTGCGCCGACGCCGGATCGTCCGGGCGGCACGCATGCCGACCTGCGCGCGCACGAAGCGGCAGCGACCGCGTTCGCGCGTTCCGCGCCGAGCCCGAGCAGCGCGGCCGGCATGTCGCCGACGATCGCGACCAGCGACGCCCAGAGCGGCGATTTCCCGCGCTGGGGCGAAACCATGCCCAGCACACGCGAAGCCAGCCTGCGACACGACGAACCCGCTGCACCGCGCGCGGCAGAAGACACCGATGCCATGCCGACGCTGGAACTGCCGGACGAAAGCATCGACGATTTCATCGCGCGCCTGGGCCGTGAAAACGACATCACGCAGAGCGCGGCGGTGGCGCACGAAGCGGAACCGGTGCCGCCGCCGCAGTTCGAATCCGCGCCGCTCGAATTCCAGCGGCCTGTGGCGCACGGCGCCGACGCACATGCCAAACCGGAAGATCCGTTCGCACGCGCGATCGACCTGAAAGCCGCGGTCGAGATTGCGCCGGGCAAGGGGCTCGAAGACCTGATCGTCGGCGAGGCGAAAACGCCCGAACCGCCGGCGCTGAACCTGAGCGGCATGCGCCTGGCCGAGACCGAGGCCACCGCGACGCCGGCGCCGAACGTGCGCTACATCGAGGTGGAAGAGGAAATCGAAGAGGAAGTGCCGGACACCGACGGCAGCAGCCCGGCGATGGCCGACGCGAGCTTCGCCGCGGCGCCGTCCGACGACATCGACGAGGAAATCCGCGAGGTGTTCGTCGAGGAAGTGCAGGACGAGATCGACAATCTCAATCGCAGCCTGCCGGCGTGGAAAGCCGACGTGCACGATTTCGAGAAACTCAAGCCGATCCGCCGCTCGTTCCACACGCTGAAAGGCTCCGGCCGTCTGGTCGGCGCGCTCGCGCTCGGCGAGTTCAGCTGGAAAGTCGAGAACATGCTGAACCGCGTGCTCGACAAATCGATTCAACCCGGTGCGCCCGTGCAGGCGCTGATCGACACCGCCGTCGGCGTGCTGCCGCAGCTGCTCGCCGCATTGCGCGGCGAAGGCGCGCCGCAATCCGACATCGGCGCGATCATGGCGGTCGCGGACAAGGTCGCCGCCGGTGAAGAAGCGTACGTGCGCAGCAGTGCGCCGCGCATGAAGAAGGTCAAGCGCATCGTCAAGCGCAAGGTCGCGGTGCCGGTGGAAACCCAGGTCGCGCATCCCGTGCCCGCGCCGGAGCTGTCCTCCACGCTGAACATCGAAACCGCGTTCGCGGCGCCGGCCGAACAGCTCGCCGCGCACGCCGGTGCCGATCCGGACGAACAGGCTGCGCTCGCCGCCGAGCCGCTGCCGAACATCGACCCGGTGCTGTTCGACATTTTGAAGAGCGAAGTCAACACGCATCTCGGCGTGATCGATGGCTACCTCGGCGAGCTGGCAGCCCAGCCGAACCTGCCGGCGAGCGAACCGCTGCTGCGCGCGGTGCACACGCTGAACGGCGCGATCGCGATGGTCGACATCCCGGTGATCAGCCATGTGCTGGCGCCGCTCGAGGGGTACATCAAGCGCCTGCGCGCCGAGCACCGCCCGCCCGACGGCGACGGCGTCGCCGCGCTGAAAGGTTCCTGCGCGCTGGTGCGGGGCGTGATCGCGCTGCTGGAACGTCCGAACCCGCAGATGCCGGATTCCGATCCGCTCGCCGCGCGCGTGACTGCGCTGCGCGACGCGCTGCCGGAACCGGAAATGATGCACACGCTGTTCGCGCTGGCCGAAGACGAAGGCCATGCTGCGCCGGTCGAAACCGTGCACGCGGAGGCACCCGCACCGGTCGAGACGCACGCGCATGTCGAGGCGCCGGCTCACGCCGAGGCCCCGCCGGTTCACGCCGAGGCGTCCGAGCACGTCGAGACGCCCGCACACGAGGAGACGTTCGCGCCGGCAATCGAGGTGTCCGAACTCACCGCCGGCGAGCCGACCCCGTTCGACGCGGGTGCATTCGAAAGCGAGAACGTGACGCTCGAATCCGAGCTCGCGTCGTTCGACGCGCCGTCCGCGCCGGTTTCGCGCGAGGCGCCGACGCAGGAACTTCCCGCGATCGATCTCGCCGCCGCGTTCGGTGAAATCGAGCAGATCGA
>Ga0068856_100005165_pt1 | contig 12892 bp, 9 predicted proteins | sample KBSCornC62_FD_66595 | JGI IMG/M metagenome (GOLD analysis project Ga0068856, IMG submission 66595) | Corn rhizosphere microbial communities from Kellogg Biological Station, Michigan, USA - KBS Corn C6-2 | ecosystem: Host-associated > Plants > Roots > Rhizosphere > Soil ...
GTTTCAGAAACCACGCCCTCGCCGGGGAACGACGAGTCGCCGTGCACCACGATCGGAAGCACCGCCGCTTCGTCGCGCGCGCCCGGCGCACCGCTCTTCACGCGCTGCTGCGCGCGAGCGACGCCGGCCACCACCGGATTCACCACCTCGAGATGGCTCGGATTTGGCACGAGCTCGATCGCGACCGGGCCGACGCCCGAAACGTCGCGCGAGCCCCGATAGCCCATGTGGTACTTCACGTCGCCCGTATCGCTCTCGGCGTTCGTGTCCGGGTGATGCCCCTCGAACTCCTCGAGCAGCGCACGGTAGGGTTTGCCCATCACGTGCGTGAGCACGTTGAGCCGTCCGCGGTGCGCCATGCCGATCACCACGCGCCGCGCACCGCCCTCGGCCGCGCGCGCGATCGCATCGTCGAGCATCGGCACCAGTGCATCCACGCCTTCGATCGAGAAGCGCTTCACGCTGACGTACGCCAAGCCGAGGAAGCGTTCGAGCCCGTCGACCTGCGAGAGACGCGTGAGGAGCCACTTCATGTCGGAATCCGACAGTGGTTTCGTCGCTTCGCCCGACTCGATCACCTGGTGGAACCACTCGCGCTCCGCTTCGTCGCCCAGATGGTCGAACTCGTAGCCGATCTGCCCGCAGTAATGCTCGCGCGCCCGCTGGATCACGTCGGCCGCGGTGCCGGCGTCGTCCGAGCCGAGCGCCGATGCAGGCACCTGCTCGAGATCTGCTTCGGTGATGCCGTGAAATTCAGGCTTGAGCTCCGCCGCGCCGGGCGGCGGCGTGCCGAGCGGATCGAGTTGAACGGCGAGATGTCCGTACCGTTGGGTGTCGCCGAGGAGCGCGGCCGCGCCGGCCGCTTTGCGCAGGAGCGACGCGTCGTACGCGCCCTGGCCGGCGGTCGTGCCGGCGAGCTGCTCAGCGACGCGGAAAAATTGACGCCACGACTCGTCGACGGACGCGGCATCGCGGCGGTAGCGCTCGTACTGCTCCGCGATGTACCCGTCGTTGAAGACGCTGGTGATCGGAAGGGTGGACATGATAGCGGAAATTTAATCGCCGCGACCGCCTGTGCGACGATCCGCGTCAGTCGTCCGCGGGCAGCACGAGCGTGAACGCCGATCCCTTGCTCGGCTCGGACTCCACCTCGATTCGGCCGCCCAGCATGTCCGCGATGCGCCGCGAGATGTACAGTCCCAGCCCCGTCCCGCCGTGGCGCCGGGTCAGGCCGGTATCGAGCTGGGTGAAGGGGAGGAACAGCCGCTCCAGATCGCGCTGCGCGATCCCGATTCCGGTGTCGCGAACCGTGAATCGGACATCGCCGTTGGTGCGCGACAGCTCGAGCCGCACCTCGCCCGTGTCCGTGAACTTCACCGCATTACCGGCCATGTTCACGAGAATCTGCCGGATCTTGTCGACATCGCTGGTCATCCGAATCGCGGCATCCGGCACGACGACGTGAAACGCGAGGTGCTTCTGTCGCGCCAGCGGCTCGATCACGGCCGCCGTTGCCTGCACGAGATCGGCGGCGAGGAAATCGGTGGGCCGCAGCGTCTCGCGCCCTTCGTCGAGGCTCGAGAATGTGAGCAATTCCTCGATCACCGACGCGAGGTGGTGCGTCACGGAGCGCATGCGCTCGAGCACATCGCGCTGGCCCTCGGAGAGCGGACCGATCACCTGATCGGCCAGGAGCTCCTCGTAGCCGGCGAGCGCGGTGAGCGGCGTGCGCAGCTCGTGAGAAACGGTCGCGAGAAATCGGCCTTTCGCGCGATCCGCCGCCTGCGCCTGCTCGAGAAGCTCCGCTTTCCACAAGGCGACGGCGGCGTAGTCGGCGATGACTCGCAGCCGCGCAAACTCCCGGGACGAAAAGGGCTCCGCACCGGAGCGTCGCGTCACGACGATCACGCCGAGTATGACGTCGTGCGCGATGAGCGGCGCCAGCAGCATTGGTCCGATTTCGAGATCGGGCGCGACTTGCATCAGCGGCCGCCGGCTGTCGCTGAAGTTCTCGATCGCCACGATGTCGCGCGTCCGGAGCACTTCGCGCGCGAGCGAGCCGGAAAGCGGAAACCGTCGGCCGCGCGCAATTGCGAGCACGCCGAGCGCCGCCACGAGCTCGCCCTCGTTCGCGATCGCCTTGAGGACACCGCCGCCGTCGCCGCCCGTCTGGCGGTCCGCGGCGTCACAGAGCAGCTCGAGCAGCCGGTTCGTGTCCGTCTCGCCCGCCATGCGGCGCGCAAGCTCGCGCAGCGACGCGGTCTGATCCAGCGTCTCGAGATCGGCGAGGCCGAGCGTCAGCCGTCCATCGGCGTCGCGACACACCTCGATGCTCAGTGCGCGCTCCGCGGGATCGTGCACGACGAGACGGCGCGTGGCGCCGTCGCGCCGCGTGATCTCGAGCGCGTCGAGTACGCGGTCCGCCGGGAAGAACGCACGCGCGGCGTCCTCGTCCCGGGCGGGCGTCAGCCGAGCTGGGCGACCGGCGGAATCGTCCCGGACCACGGCAGCGTGTCGGGCGGATTGATGCCGCCGGCGCGCTTCCGGCGCACGGCCGCGAACAGGCGCTGCGCGTTCGTCCGATCGAGCGTCGGCAAGTACAGAAAACCGGCAACGCCATTCACATCGGCGAGATGCGCTTCGCCCGGATGACGCGTCATGCTCACCGCGATGATCGGCACGGTGGACATCACTGGGTCGGATTCCCAACTCGACAGCGGCACGGTCGCGAGCAGATCATAGTCGCAGATCACCGCCTCGGCCTCCGTGGCGCGGATCTGTTCCTCGATCTCTCCGAGGCCGACGCACGGCGACGCATCGAGCCCGAGCTTCTCGAAAAACCGGCAGAGATGCTCGCTCAAATACTGGTGTCGTCCAATGCACAACACTCGCATGCGGGGAATATACCGCAGGCGCGCGCGGTTGTTCAGAGGTCGGCGCGCACGGCGCGAGCGTGACGCCAATCACGTGTGAGAGCTGGTGCTCGGTTCGAGTGAAGGTTTGGCACCGGAAAGACGGAAGCTCGAGCCGGCTCACACGGCTTCCAGCGACGCTCCAAACTCCTCCGCCGTGCGCGGCCGGCGATCGCGATCTCGCGACAGGGCGCCCAGCACGAGATCCGAGAGTGCCGCCGGAATATCCGGCTGAATCTCGCGTGGCGGACGCGGCGTGTCCTCGAGCACACGCGTGATCAACGTGATGGGCGTGTCCGCAACGTGCGGCAGCCGGCCGGTGAGACACTCGTACAGCACCGCGCCGGCGGCGTAGAGATCCGCCCGCGCGTCGATGTCGTCGCCGAGCAGCTGTTCCGGCGCCATGTACTCCGGCGTGCCGACCACCATGCCCGCTTGCGTGTATCCGCTGGTGCGCTGCGCCAGGCGCGCGATGCCGAAGTCCATCACCTTGAGCACACCGTCGGGCTGCACGACCATGTTTTGCGGTTTGACATCGCGGTGAATGATCCCCTCGTCGTGCGCAACCTCGAGCGCGCGGCACAACTGCTTGCCGATCGACAGCACGACGGACACCGGGAGCCTCTCGCGCGACACGATGAGCTCCTTGAGCGGCTTCCCGTCCACGAACTCCATCGTGATGAAATACACGCCGCCGGTTTCGCCAAGGTCGTATGTTCGCACCACGTTTCGATGGGCGATCTTGCGCGCGAGCTTGATCTCCGTCTTGAACCGGTCGAGCGCGCTCGCGTCCTGCCGCACCACGTCGGGCTTGAGCGTCTTGATCGCGATCACTTCGCCGAGCTCGCGGTCGCTCGCCTTGTAGACCATCCCCATGCCGCCCACGCCGAGCACGGATTTGATCTCGTAGCGCGAGGCGAGGGTTTGGCCCGGCTCGAGCACCGCGGCGCCGCCCATCGCCTGTTGCATCGTCGGCGTGATCGCTTGCAGCGGCAGCGTGCGGCCGCCAGTCGGGCTTTGCAGGAACTCGACGAGCGCCTGCTTCTCGCGGAGATCGGCGAGCAGCCGGTTGAACGCCGCCGCGAGCACGCCGATCTCGTCGCCGCTCGCGGCAGGAATGTCCGCGGCGTAGTCGCCTTGGCTCGCGCGCCGCGCCGCCGCCGCGAGCGCGCTCACCGGCCGCACGATCTGCCGCGAGATCGCGAGCGAGAGCAGGAACGCGAGCAGGAGTCCCGCCGCACCGGTCGCGAGCAGCGTGTTTCGCAATTTGTAATAGCCGGCGAGCTCCTCGTCCTTGTCCCGCAGCGCGACGAATCCGCCGACCTCGTTCCCGCCGGCGCTCAGCGCGGCGACGCGTTGCCCCACGTAGCGGGTGCCGTTCAGCGTGATCTCTTTGCGATCGCCCATCGCCATCATCATGGCTTGGTCGACCCGCATGCTGTCGCCGTTCGGCGCCATCATCGATCGCTCGATCGCCGGCTCGAGCTGCGCCATCGAGCCGAGCTTCCGCGGCGCGAGCGCGAGAATCGGCGCGCCGTGCTGCGGAATGACGTAGAAGATCAATTCGCTGCCGGTCTCCTTCCCGATCGCGGCCGCGACGCTGTCGTTGATCTTGTCCAGCGCCATCAACACGCCGGTCAGCGAGCTCCCCGCGCCGGTGATCGGCACCGCGACGGCTTGCGCGATCATCGAGTCCGATACGGCGAAGCCCTGCGTCTCCTGCCCTTGCAACGCGCCGGCGATCAGTGGGCTCTGTGCCACCGACACGTGCGCGACCGCGGGGTTGTCGCTGCGCGCGAGCACGGTGCCTTGATCGTCGATGATCTGCGTCCACGAGGCGTGAAGCGCGCTGTCCGCGACCACCGACTGGTCGTACAACGACGCCGTGTCGCCCGACGCCTTCCCCGCGTCCACCCCCGATCGAAATCCGACCTGCTCCGCGAACAGACGCGCGGTGCTCAGCATGCCCGTGCGCTGCTGCAGCAACATGTCGTTGATGCGCGCGTTGGTCTGATCGAGACCGGACTGAATCGCGCGATCGGCGTTGTTCGACGCGACGATCGACGCCGCGGCGAGCGTCACCGCGAGCACCACGATCACCACCACAGCGGTGCCGAGGAAAATGCGCCACGCCAGTCCCATCGTCGGCGACTCGGCCGTCAACGCCCCTGCCTCAGTAGATGTCGCCGCCATTCGCGTAGTCTTTTCCGAACTTGTTTTTGTGCTGCACGTACTTGTAGCCGCGCGCATCGAGCTCGTATTTCAATCCGTCGAGGCCTGTGGCGGGAACGACGATGTCCTCGGTGCGCTCGCCGCCGCGATCGTGCCAGATGTGAATCGTGTATTTGCCCGCCGGCACCTTCTCGATAGCCCAGCGTCCGTCGTCGCCCGCTTGCGTGAAGTACGGCGTGTGCACGGCGATCACGAACGCCGTCATGCGCGGGTGCACGTTGCAGTAAATCGGGTACACGCCCGCCGCCTTGAAGACGTTGTCGCGCGTCTTGCCTTTGCCGTACGACTCCGTGTCGAAGGGACCCTGCGGCGCCTTGGAGAAGGCGTTGTGGTTGAACGGATCCTGGTTCGGAAACACGACCTTGCTTCCATCGGTAATCACGCGAACGCGCGGCGCGAATTGGCGCGCCTGGAGCGCGATCGAGGTATTCGTCGCCGGCAGCTTGCCTTTGTAGCCGCCAACCGGCTCGAGATACACGACCGTGTTCGCCAAGTCCTCGGTCTTCTCGCCGGAGCGTTCCTGGATCGCGATCTGTCCGGCGACCCCGCCCTGCGCGCGAAGCCCGTGCGGCGTGACGGTGACGATCAGCGCGAAGCCCAACACACTGCGAAGTTTCATGGCACAACAGTTGGATGCCGCTACCAGACCGTCAAGGGCGAGAACGCCGCAGGGAGCGACAATTAAAAGACGCTCATGCGATCCAGCCGCGGCACGCCATCCCGGGCAAAGCGAGAGATCCACCGGCTGCCCTGGCGCACTTCTCGCGGACTCGCGAGCAACACCGACCGCCGGAATTCATCATGCACAGAACCATCCTTGCCGTTGCCGCGCTCTCCTTCGCCGTCGCCCCATCCGCCCGCGCGCAGCTCCCGATCCCGAGCGTCGCCCTCGTCGGCGGCGTCTCGCACTACGATCTCTCCGGCTCGAGCGGTAGCACGCCGATCGGTGCGGTGCGCGTCGACATTCCGGTCGTCGTTGCGGTTGTCGAAGGAAGCCTCGCCGCGTTCCGGCCGCAGGACGGTGGATCGGCGCACACGTACATCATCCCCGAAGCGCAGCTCCAGTGGCAGCTCTTCCCGACCATCGTTCGCCCGTACGTCGGTGCGGGACTCGGCTGGTTCAAGAGCATCAGCGGATCGAGTCCGCACGGGAACGATCTCACGACGTCGCTCTCCGCCGGTGTGCGCGTGGGCGTGCCGCTCTTTCCAATCAGCGGGCGCGCCGAGGTCCGCGTGCGCGGCGTTGGTGGTCTGAGCGATCACACCACCGAGTGGACGATCGGCGGAAGCTGGTAGTCGGACTGGAAAGCGCTTCCCGAGGCGGCGATACTCGTCGCATTCACGATTCATCTCACTCGGGAGGCCGTGTTGGCAGGCTCTGATCCAACGGCATCGTTCGATCTCACTGGCAAAACCGCCGTCGTAACGGGCGGCTACGGCGTCATTGGCGGAACGCTCGCGACCGGTCTCGCTGCCGCCGGAGCGCGCGTCGCCATCTTGGGCCGCAGCAAGGACGCCGCCGAGTCGAAGACCGCGGAGCTCCGCCGCGGGGGCGCCGATGCGCTGTCCATCGTCGGCGACGTCCTCGACGAGCGCGCGATGCGCGACGCATCCGCCGCACTTATTGCTGCATGGGGCCCGCCCGACATTCTCGTCAACGCCGCCGGCGGCAACGTCGCGCGCGCACGCAACGACGGCCGCAGCATCTTCGAGGTGCCGCTCGACGCGTTCGACGAAGCGTTGCGCCTCAATCTGCACGGCACCGTGATCCCGACACACGTGTTCGCGGAAACGATGGCCGATCGCGGCTCCGGCTCCATCGTGAACATCTCGTCGATGGCCGCGCTCCAGGCGCTGAGCGGCGTGCTTGGCTACTCAGTAGCCAAGGCTGGCATCGACAACTACACGCGGTGGATGGCCGTGGAGCTCGCGCGCAAGCACGGCGACGGGATTCGCGTGAACGCGATCGCGCCCGGCTTCTTTCTCTCCACGCAAAATCGCGCCGTGCTCGTGCGCGACGACGGCAGCCCGACGCCTCGCGCGCGGACGATCGTCGACCGCACGCCGATGGGCCGGTTCGGCCGGCCCGAAGAGCTGATCGGCGCCGTGCAGTGGCTCGCCAGCGACGCGGCGTCGTTCGTCACCGGCGTGGTGATCCCGATCGACGGCGGTTTTAGTGCGTTTAGCGGTGTTTAGTGCTTGACACCGGCACAGTCGCGCACGCACAATTGACAGAGATAAGGTCAATTGATCTCACCGGACACCGGCTGCCGCCCTCGCCGTCGCCCAGAACCCAACGCCGTTGGCAGTATGAAGATCATCGACATTCGGGCGACTCCCGTCAGTGTGCCGCTCGAAGCCCCACTCCGACACGCGAACGGCTGCCATTGGGGTCGCTTCGTGCGCACGATCGTCGAAGTCGAAACCGACAACGGCCTGATTGGACTCGGCGAGATGGGCGGCGGCGGCGAGAGCGCCGTCGCCGCGTTCCACGGAGTGAAGCCGTACCTCCTCGGTCATGACCCGGCGCGTCTCGAGGAGCTCCGCTTCCGCGTCGCGAACCCCACCGCCTCGCTCTACAACAATCGCACGCAGGTCGTTGCCGCGCTCGAGTTCGCGTGCCTCGACATTCTCGGTCAAGCCTGGGGCGTTCCCGTCTCGGAAATTCTCGGCGGCCGGTTGCGCGACCGCGTGCCGTTCGCGTCGTATCTCTTCTTTCGATATCCCAGCCCGATCGACGGCTCTGGTGAAGTGCGCACGTGCGAGCAGCTCGTTGCGGAAGCGGTGTCGCTCAAGGAGCGCTACGGCTTCACCTCGCACAAGCTCAAGGGCGGCGTCTTCTCGCCCGAGTACGAGCTGGAATGCTACCGCGCGATCGCGCAGGCGCTCGACGGCGATCGCTTCCGCTTCGATCCGAACGGCGTCTGGTCCACGGAACAGGCGATCTGGTTCGGGCAGCGAATCGAGCACCTCCGCAACGATTATCTGGAAGATCCGGTGTTCGGCATGCACGGCATGCGTCGTACGCGTGAGAAAGTGCGCATGCCGCTCGCCACGAACACGGTCGTCGTGAACTTCGAGCAGCTCGCCGCGAACGTGCTCAACACCGCGGTCGACGTCGTGCTGCTCGACACCACCTTCTGGGGCGGCATTCGTGCCTGCGTGAAGGCCGCGGGGATCTGCGAGACCTTCCAGCTCGGCGTCGCGGTGCATTCGTCGGGCGAGCTCGGAATTCAGCTCGCCACCATGCTGCACCTGGGCGCGGCGATCCCGAACCTCACCTTCGCCGCCGACGCGCACTATCACCATCTCGTCGACGACGTGATCGAGGGCGGCAAGTTCACGTACTGCCACGGCGCCATCGATGTGCCGACCGCGCCCGGACTGGGCGTCAAGCTCGATCGCGATCGGGTGGGTGAATATCACGAGATGTTCAATCGGCTCGGCGCCTACCCGTACGATCAGGATCCGCTCCGGCCAGGCTGGTCGCCGCTCATTCCGAATCAGGCGTGGGCCGATCCGAGAGACGAGCGCGCTCCGCGGATTCCCGTCTGATCGCATCGTCGAGCGCCGACGCCGATGATCCGCCGCGGTGTGTTTCGATGCGCGCTCGTGTGTTCCGTCTCGTTGGCGTCGCTCGCCGGCGCTCAGTCGTCACTCCTGCCGAACGAAGACGGCTACGATCTCTGGCTCCGCTATCATCGCGTCGCTGATGCCGCGCGGCTGCGCGAGTACCGCGCCGCGATTCAGTACGTCTTCGTCGACGGCCGCTCGCCCACGCTGCATGCCGCACGCGACGAGCTGACCCGCGGCCTGAGCGGCCTCCTCGGCCGCGCGGTCCCGAGCGAAACGCACGCCGTCGACGCCACGATTGTCGCCGGCACGCCCGAGAGCTCTCGCGCGATCGCCGCGCTCGGGCTCGCGAAGCCGCTCGCGTCGCTCGGCAATGATGGTTTTCTGATACGATCGACGAACATCGGGCGGCGGCACGCGATCGTGATCGCCGCCAACAGCGACGTCGGCGTCCTGTACGGCGCCTTTCGGCTGCTCCGGGAGATTCAGACAGACGGGACACTGCGCGATCTCTCGATCGCTGATGCGCCGAAGGTCGAGCTGCGCCTGCTCGACCACTGGGACAACCTCGATCGCAGCGTGGAGCGCGGCTACGCCGGTCAATCACTGTGGGAATGGAACCAGCTCCCCGACTCGATCGATCCCCGCTACCGCGACTACGCACGCGCCAACTCATCGATCGGCATCAACGGCGCGGTGCTCACCAACGTCAACGCCGACGCGCGCGTGCTCACGGCGGCGTACATCGCCAAGGTCGCCGCCCTCGCGAACGTCTTTCGGCCGTACGGCGTCCGCGTCTACCTCACGGCTCGATTCAGCGCGCCGATCGAGCTCGGCGGATTGAAGACCGCCGATCCCCTCGACGCAGGTGTGCGCGCGTGGTGGAAGGCCAAGGCCGACGAGATCTACCGCGCGATCCCCGACTTCGGCGGCTTCCTCGTGAAAGCCAATTCCGAAGGCCAGCCCGGGCCGCAGGACTATCACCGCTCGCACGCGGACGGCGCGAACATGCTCGCGGATGCCGTGGCGCCGCATCATGGGATCGTGATGTGGCGCGCATTCGTCTACAGCAACGCCGTCCCGACCGACCGGATCAAACAGGCGTACGACGAGTTCAAGCCGCTCGATGGGCAGTTTCGTGACAACGTGTTGGTGCAGGTGAAGAACGGCCCGCTCGATTTCCAGCCGCGCGAGCCGTTCTCGCCGCTGTTCGGCGCCATGCCGAAGACCCCGCTGATGATGGAATTCCAGATTACTAAAGAGTACTTGGGCGAAGACACGCATCTCGTGTATCTCGGCGCGCTCGAGAGCGAGGTGCTTCGGGCGGACACGTGGGCGAACGGACGCGGGTCGACGGTGGCGCGCGTGATCGACGGCGAGCTGGATCACTACACGCACACGGGCATGGCCGGCGTGTCGAATGTCGGCACCGATCGCAACTGGACCGGCTCGCACTTCAATCAAGCGAACTGGTACGCCTTCGGACGCCTCGCATGGAATCCCGCGCAGTCGGCCGCGGCGATCGCGGATGACTGGATCCGCATGACGTGGTCGAACGATCCCTCGGTCGTCGCGCCCGTCGAGCACATGATGCTCATGTCGCGCGAAGCGGTGGTCGACTACATGACGCCGCTCGGGCTCGCGCACATCATGGGCACGAATCACCATTACGGTCCCATGCCCTGGTACGCGCGCGGCCGGCCGGATTGGACGCCCGTCTATTTTCATCGCGCCGACTCGATCGGCATCGGCTTCGATCGCGCACCCGCCGGAAGCAACGCCGTGGCGCAGTACTTCCCGCCCCTGCGCGACGAGTTCGCGAACGTCGACTCGACGCCGGAAAAGTACCTGCTCTGGTTTCACCACGTACCGTGGACCTATCGCATGCGCTCGGGCCGGACGCTCTGGGACGAGCTCGTGCACCACTACTACGCCGGCGTCGACTCCGTGCGCCTGATGCAGGGCCTCTGGGAGAGCGTGCGCGGCCGAGTGGACAGCGCGCGATTCGCGGACGTTGAGGGTTTTCTGAACATCCAGGAGCACGAAGCGGCGTGGTGGCGCGATGCGGCGGTGCTGTACTTCCAGACGTTTTCGCGCATGCCGCTGCCGGCGGGGCTCGCGCCGCCGGCGCATTCGTTGGCGTTCTACGAGTCGCTTCGCTGTCCCGCCGATCCGCGCAAACCGCGCTGCCCCGCCATTTACTGAGAGCACCAACGATCATGAGCGCGTACGTGCCGCACCCCGAAGACCATTTCACGTTCGGCCTGTGGACCGTCGGCAACATCGGGCGCGATCCATTCGGCGACCCGGTGCGCGCGCCGATCGCTCCGGCTCGCATCGTCCAGCAGTTGGCCAAGCTCGGTGCCTACGGCGTGAACCTGCACGACAACGATCTCGTCCCACGCGACGCCACGCCGGCGGAACGCGACCGCATCGTGCGCGACTTCAAGCAGGTACTCGCCGACACCGGCATGAAGGTGCCGATGGCGACGACGAATCTTTTCGGCGATCCCGTCTTTCGCGACGGCGCATTCACCAGCAACGACGCACGCGTCCGCGCGTACGCACTGAAAAGGACGATGAGCGCGATCGACCTCGGCGTGGAGCTCGGCGCCGCGACCTACGTGTTCTGGGGCGGACGAGAAGGGACGGATACGAGCGCGGCCAAGGATCCGCGCGACGGGATCAAGTGGTACCGCGACGCGATCAACTATCTCTGCGACTACGTGCGCGCGCAGCAGTACGACCTCCGGTTCGCCATCGAGCCCAAGCCCAACGAGCCGCGCGGCGACATCTTTCTCCCGACGATCGGCCACGCGCTGGCCTTCGTCTACACGCTGGATCATCCGGAGATGGTCGGCCTCAATCCCGAGCTCGCGCATGATACCATGGCCGGATTGGAGTTCTCTCATGGCGTCGGCCAGGCGCTCGACGCGGGCAAGCTCTTCCACATCGACTTGAACGCGCAGAAGCCCGGCCGCTTCGACCAGGACCTGCGATTTGGCAGCGAGGACGTGAAGGGCGCGTTCTTCCTCGTGAAGCTGCTCGAGGACGCACGCTGGACCGGCATGCGACACTTCGATAGCCACGCCTATCGCACCGAAGACGAGCAAGGCGTGTGGGACTTCGCCGCTGGAAGCATGCGGACGTATCTCATTCTCGAGGACAAGGTCGCGCGCTTCAACGCCGACGCGGAGATTCAGGGTTTGCTGAATGATCTGCGCAGCCGCGGCGGCGCCGACTCGCCGGAGCGCTTTTCCGCCGAAGGCGCGCAGACGCTCAAGGATCGCGCGTTCGATCTCGACGCGATGCGCGCCACGGGGTACGCATACGAGAAGCTCGATCAGCTCACGATGGAGATTCTCCTCGGAGTGCGCTGAGGTGCCAGCCTCCTTCCTCGGCATCGACGTCGGCACGAGCGGCGTGAAGGCGATCCTCGTCGCCGAGAGCGGCGACGTGATCGCGAGCGCCGTCACGCCCCTGCAACTGTCGACGCCGCAGCCCGGCTGGGCGGAGCAGGAGCCCGAGTCATGGTGGCAGGCGAGCATCGCGTCCATTCGCACGCTTCTCGCCGCGCGCCCCGACGCGAACGTCGCGGCGATCGGGATTTCCGGGCAGATGCATTCCTCCGTTTTTCTCGATGCCAAGGGCACCGTGATTCGGCCCGCACTCCTCTGGTGCGACGGCCGAACGACGGCGGAGTGCCGGGAGATCACGGACGCCGTGGGCGGCGAGATGCGCCTCCGCGATCTCGCGTGCAATCCCGCGCTCGAGGGATTCACGCTGCCCAAGGTGCTGTGGCTCAGGCGCAACGAGCCGGAGGCGTTCGCTCGCCTCGGCACGGTGCTGCTCGCGAAAGATTTCGTCCGCTATCGACTCACCGGCGTGCTCGCGACGGAGCCGTCCGATGCGTCGGCGACGCTGATGTACGACACGGCGCATTTGCGCTGGAGCGACGAGATCCTCTCCGCCGTGAACCTGCCGGCGTCGCTCGTGCCCGCCGTGGGCGGATCGAGCGAGATTCTGGGCACCATCTCGCTCGAGGCGTCCGGCCTCACGGGTCTCGCGGTCGGCACGCCAGTCGTCGGCGGCGGAGCTGACAACGCGTGCGGCGCGGCCGGCGTTGGCGCGATCGCGCCCGGCGAAGCGGTGACGAGTTGGGGCACCTCGGGCAC
>Ga0068856_100005166_pt1 | contig 12889 bp, 9 predicted proteins | sample KBSCornC62_FD_66595 | JGI IMG/M metagenome (GOLD analysis project Ga0068856, IMG submission 66595) | Corn rhizosphere microbial communities from Kellogg Biological Station, Michigan, USA - KBS Corn C6-2 | ecosystem: Host-associated > Plants > Roots > Rhizosphere > Soil ...
ATGCAAAGGGAATTCCACAATATAAAGTACGTGAAATTGGGGAAAGCAATACAACGGGAACAGAAATACAGTTCTGGCCTGATACTTCAATATTTATTGTTTCCAACTACAACCGGGAAATATTGGAAGGACGACTGAGAGAACTTGCTTTTTTAAACAAAAAGATTCGTATCGTTTTAAATGACCTGCGGGAAAAAGATGATGAGGGAAAAATCTATTCGAAAACTTTTTACAGCGAAGGGGGAATTGTTGAGTTTGTAGAATTAATTGATAAAAATGGTAGCCGCCAGGCATTACTTCCTAATATAATTTACTGCGACGGTCACGATGAAGTTAATAATGTTGTAGTAGAAGTGGCCATGATTTACAATACGGGCTACCAGGAGCATCTCTTTAGTTATGTAAATAACATTAATACTATCGAAGGCGGAACGCATGTTTCTGGCTTCAGGCGTTCCATTACCCGTGTCTTTAAAAGTTATGGTGAGAAGGAAGGTATGTTTGAAAAAGCAAAAGTTGACATTGAAGGCGATGACTTTCGGGAAGGCCTAACCGCAGTTATTTCAGTAAAAGTTCCGGAGCCGCAGTTTGAAGGACAAACGAAAACCAAGTTGGGGAACAACGAAGTAATGGGCATAGTGGATTCAACATTGAGTCGTGTGTTGATAGCTTATCTCGAAGAAAATCCCAAGGACGCCAAGATAATTATTCAAAAAGTTATTTTAGCAGCGCAGGCAAGAGCAGCCGCAAAAAAGGCTCGTGAGATGGTGCAGCGTAAAAGCGTACTAACGGGAGGTGGATTACCCGGCAAGCTTGCTGATTGCAGCGATAAAGATCCATTCAGGTGCGAAATATTTTTAGTGGAAGGAGACTCTGCAGGTGGAACGGCTAAACAGGGCCGTGACAGAAGTTTCCAGGCAATACTTCCACTGCGTGGTAAAATTTTGAATGTGGAAAAAGCAATGGAACATCGCATTTACGACAATGAGGAAATAAGAAATATGTTTACGGCGCTTGGCGTAAAAGTAGGCACCGTCGATGATCCCAAGGCATTGGATATAACAAAGCTTCGCTATCATAAACTTATTATTATGACAGATGCTGATGTGGATGGTAGCCATATTGCAACGCTGATATTGACATTCGTTTTCAGGTATATGAAGGAATTAGTAGAACAGGGATATGTTTATATAGCACAACCTCCGCTGTATTTATTGAAGAAGGGCAAAGAACAATCTTACGCATGGAACGACGAAGACCGTAAGGCCTGGATTCAAAAAGTTGCCGAAGGAAAGGAAGATGCCGTTCATATACAGCGCTACAAAGGTCTTGGTGAAATGAATTCTGAACAGCTTTGGGAAACTACGATGAATCCTGACACCAGAACATTAAAGCTGGTAACTATTGATAGTGCGGTGGAAGCTGACCGTGTGTTTAGTATGCTCATGGGTGATGAAGTTCCGCCACGCAGGGAGTTTATTGAGACCCATGCTAAATATGCAAGATTAGATGTATAAATTTTAATGCTAACAATTTATCTATAAAGCCTTTTCAATACTATGAAAAGGTTTTTTTATTTCACTGCATTGTAAACTTTCTTACTAACGCACTTTATTAAACATAGTAAGTTCTTTTTTGAATGCATAGGCGTAATATTGCATCCTTAAACTCCTTGACATATAATTCAATTCATGAAAGCTCTTACCGGAAAAATATTATCTTTCTTTTTATTGATGACAACAATAAGTGCTAAGGCACAAATTGACTATCCTACATTTAAAAGCGAAATCCCCGTTATCGCTGCTGACAGCCAACAATTATCATTTAACTTATACAATTTAAATTATATAAATAATACAGAATGGTTTGGCAATATTCCTTTGAGCGGAACCTTGTTCGGGTACGAACTTATTCCTGAAATAGAATATCAAATTTCACCGAAGCTTATTATTAAAGGAGGCTTATATCTTCAAAAAGAATTTGGCAGGCCACATTATACCACCGTAGATCCGACTTTTTCTGTAAAGTACAGAGCGAAGCATTCATCATTTATTTTAGGCACGCTAGAAGGGAATAATAATCATCAATATATAGAGCCTATTTATGATTACAAATTAATAATAAACGAACGACTCGAAAACGGATTTCAATTTAAAGTGGATACAAAGCCGTATACTCATGATTTTTTTATTAACTGGAGAGTAGCGATACACCCTGGCGATCCGTTTAAAGAACAATTTGATATTGGATATGTCTCGAAGATTAATGTTATAGATAATCAGAAAATTAATGTAACAATTCCTCTCCAACTTTTATATTCTCATAAAGGGGGCCAATATGATTCACTATCGAACGTACCACTGCAGTCTATTGTTAATAGTGCAGCAGGTGCTTCATTTACTTTTAAAGTAAATCATAAATTATTACAGAAGGTAGAGTTCGATAATTACTATGTTAACTATAAAGATATTTCAGGTGATAAACGACAGGCTTTCAATGAAGGAAATGGTTTTTTGTCGCACCTTTTATTTGCTTTTAAGAATGTGGGAATTGATTTAAGATATTGGAATGGGCAAGGATATATTGCTCCGCGAGGAATGGCTTTGTTCCAATCTGTTTCGGAAAAATATCCGGGACTTGTTGAAAAACATCGGGAACTTTTAATAGCCAGTTTTATTTATGACAAGGAAATTTTTAAAAATGTAAATTTTGATTTCAGGATTATTCCCTATAAAGATTTTATCGAACATATTTCAAGCGGAACCGGTCTTGAGTATTCTTATGAAATGTATGTAAAATATAATTTAAAGATTAATCTTAAAAAAATTAAGAACTCTTTCGGTGACTAATAAACGCCTGTGAGGAAATATATACTATAAAATAAGCATAAATAACTAAATTTGGCCTTCACTGTCAATTGACTATTGGCTATAAACCAACTTTATTAACTAAAAACCCAATCAAAATGTCAAAAATGATAACAGCCTATTGCATGAAAACAAAAGAAAAAAATGTGCCCATGCAGAATGCAGTAATAACAAAAACTTCAAGAGGCGGATATATGGCCCAGGGTGATGATGGGAAAGGTAATAAAATGACAACGATGCTTAGCGAAGCTAATGCACTACAGGCTGTAAAAGATGGAGTTGCTAAAAAGAGCTGGTAATTTCTACAAAGAAATTTGTGAGCGATATGGTTTTACTATATCGCTTTTTTTGTTTATGAAAATTATTTAAAATCAACTTCAGAATTAGTTCAGGAATTTTGCAGTAAAGCCTCATTTGGAATGGCAGCTTTATGCATCTTCTTTAAAAATTCAAACATGGCATTCATTGTTTGAATGTCTTTCACAATTAAAATTCCATTTCTTCCAACCTGCTTTAATCTTGCTTTATTGGTTTGGGTTTGAATAAAATTTAAAATCTTCATGAAAGTTTTGCTGTTGAAATAAGGCGAATCTGCATTGGCTACAAAGAAGCATTTTAATGTATTATCTTTTAAAATCATTTTTTCAAAACCTAAATCAACTGCTAATTTCCTGCAGCGGACGGTTGTAAAAAGATCTTCCACCTGCGGCGGAATTGTACCAAACCTGTCGATCATTTCTTTATGAAAATCGATAAGGTCTTTTTCATTTTCACAGTTATCAAGTCTTGAATAAAGGCTTAATCTTTCAGTAATACTTTCAACATATTCATCAGGGATTAATATTTCCAAATCAGTATCTATCGTGCAATCAGAAACATAATCATCCTGTTTTTGGATTTCTTCTTTAAATAATTCCTTAAACTCTTTTCTTTTCAATTCGCGAATAGCCTCATCTAAAATTTTCTGGTACATTTCAAAACCAATCTCTGCAATGAATCCACTTTGTTCGCCACCGAGCAAATTTCCGGCTCCACGTATATCAAGGTCACGCATGGCAATCTGGAAGCCACTTCCAAGGTCACTGTATTGTTCAAGCGTAGTCAAACGTTTACGGCTATCGGCAGGTAAAGTGCTCATCGGCGGCGCCAGCAAATAACAAAATGCTTTTTTATTACTTCTGCCAACGCGGCCTCGTAATTGGTGCAAATCGCTTAATCCAAACTGGTGCGCATTGTTTACAATAATGGTATTTACATTGGGGATATCAACACCACTCTCAATAATGTTAGTACATACGAGCACATCATATTTGCGGTCCATAAAATCAAGTATGGTTTCTTCAAGTTTGTCGCCTTCCATTTGTCCATGCGCAAAAGCAATACTAAGGTCTGGACATAATCCTTGTAATAAGGCACGCATCTCGCTTAGCCCGTGTACACGATTATGTATAAAGAAAACCTGGCCGCCTCTTTCGGTTTCATAATAGATAGCATCTCTTATAAAATCCTCGTTAAACACATGTACCTCAGTTTGTATCGGCTGCCTGTTCGGTGGCGGCGTATTTATAATGCTCAAATCTCTTGCTCCCATCAGGCTAAACTGCAGCGTTCTTGGTATAGGCGTCGCCGTTAGTGTTAGCGAATCAACTGTTGTTCTTATTTGTTTTAATTTTTCTTTTGCTGATACGCCAAATTTTTGTTCTTCATCAATTACCATTAGACCGAGATCTTTAAACCTAACGTCTTTTCCTAATAATGCATGCGTTCCTATAATAATATCAATCTTACCCTCGTGTACTTTTTGTAGGGTTTCTCTTTTTTCTTTTGAAGATTTAAAGCGGTTAATATAGTCTACTGTTACAGGAAAATCTTTTAAGCGCTCGCTAAAAGTTTTATAGTGCTGGTAAGCAAGGATTGTTGTAGGAACCAATACCGCGGCCTGTTTCCCGTCCAGACAGGTTTTGAAAGCAGCACGTATGGCAACTTCAGTTTTGCCAAAGCCTACATCGCCACACACGAGTCTGTCCATTGGCGAGGGCTTTTCCATATCATTTTTTACATCAGTAACTGCTTTGTTTTGGTCGGGTGTGTCTTCATATACAAACGATGCTTCTAATTCTGTTTGCATATAATTATCGGGAGAATGAGAAAAACCTTTCAGGCTTTTTCTTTGAGCATATAATTTTATAAGATCGGTGGCAATATCTTTTACCTGCTTCTTTGTTTTGTCTTTAAGCTTATTCCACACATCACTTCCCAACTTATTCATTTTTGGAACCGTTCCCTCTTTGCCGCTATACTTACTTATTTTATGAAGCGATGAAATATTCACATATAAAAGATCATTATCCTTATAAACAATCCTTACTGCTTCCTGCAATCTTCCGTTGGCTTCAATCTTCTGTAAGCCACTATATACGCCAACTCCATGATCAATATGTGTAACATAATCGCCTGGCTGCAACTCACGGAGTGTTTTTAAAGTAAGTGCTTTATTTTTACTAAATGCCTGCCTTACCCTGTATTTATGATAGCGTTGAAAAATCTGGTGATCTGTATAACAAATAATTTTCAAATCGTTGTCAATATAACCTTCATGTATAGACGCAGGAATGGGAGTAAAATTAATCTCAGCATTAAGATCTCTGAAAATAGTATGTAATCTTTCTAACTGTTTCGGATTGTCAGCAAAAATGTAGATGCTGTATTTTTTTAATTCAAAATTTTTAAGATTATCAATTAGCAAATTAAAATTTCTGTTGAAAGCAGGCTGCGGCGCTGTGTTGAAATTTACAGCTGTCCTATCTGCATTTTGGGGTGTATTTTTTTGGAAATAAGATTTAGCGCCAATCTCAATAATATGTCTCTGTTTTATTTGTTCTTCCAATACCGAAGCGCTTACAAAATCATTTACTGAAATATCCTTTTTCTGATTTAGCTCATCTTCTGTCTCTTCTATATTTCTTGTTTTACCGCTTTTAATATTGTCAACAAATAATTGAACATCCGTCATCTGTTCCTCAATTATTTCTTTAATGAATTCCCAATCCTCCATCCATGCAATTGTATTTTCATTTAGAAAATTTAGAAGTGAAACTTTTTCGCCGGTTGCAAATTGCGTTTCAACATTAGGAATAATATTTACCTGTAGCAGTTTCCTTTCACTCAATTGCGTTTCAGGATCAAAAATCCGGATACTATCAATATCGTTTCCAAATAGCTCGATTCGATAGGGCTTTTCATTGCCATAAGAATAAATATCGAGGATACCACCACGAACAGCAAATTGCCCCGGCTCATACACAAAATCGGTCCGGTCAAAACCATAATCAACGAATCGTGCAAGCAATGCATCCACATTTATTGTTTCGCCTTGTTTAAATGAAATGATATTTTCTGAAAGCGTTTTTGATAAAACCACCTTTTCGAAAATGGCTTCAGGATAGGTAACAATAATTTTACGATTGCCACCTGCGGATAATTTAGTCAACGCCTCAGTTCGTAACATCACGTGGCTGCTATTAAGAAGACTATAGTTTTTCTTATTCTTAAACGATGAAGGGAAATAAAAAACATCAAGAGCCTTTGTAATATTTTCAATTGTATTATGAAAATAGGCTGCTTCTTCTGCGTCTCTTAATATAACAAGATGATTGAGTTGCGAACTCAGAGAATGATTGAAAACTGAAGAGACTATGAATTGAGAAGCGCTGCCACAGAGTCCTGAAAGATGAAGGTGCTGAGGTTTGGACAATAGTATTTTATCCACAATTGTAAAAATGCGGGAATCTTTTTCGTACAAATTCATCAACACATCCAGGTTCATTCAACAACTTTTAGCACTGCAACGAAGGTAAGTGTATTTTCATCTTTACGCAACTGAGAGGCAACTTATACCATCATTATAATGAATAATTAAATGTAAATTTTTCAATTAGAAATTTCATTTGTACTTTCCCCGAAATTTACCTGTTTATGGCACTGCAACCCTGGCGTACGGGAACGGTTATACGAATTGAAGACGAAACTTATAACACGAAACGTTTTTTTATTAAAGTTGATGAACTGGAATCTTTTGATTTTAAACCAGGGCAATTTGTTACGTTCGATCTTCCGATTCACGAGCATGTAAATAAAAGGTGGCGCAGTTATTCTATTGCGAGCTGGCCCGATGGCACGAAGGTATTTGAATTACTAATTGTGTTGTTAGAAGGCGGTGCAGGAACTAATTATTTATTCAATGAAGTAAAGGTTGGGAGCGAAGTTACACTCAGGGGTCCTCAGGGCCATTTTACATTGCCAGTGCATATTGAGAAAGATTTATTTTTTATATGTACGGGAACGGGCATTGCACCATTCAGAAGTATGCTTAATTATATTCAATTACATAATATTTCCCATAAAAATTTGTACCTCATTTTTGGATGCCGCACGAAAAAAGATCTTTTGTATCATGAAGAAATGAAAGCGCTGGAGAAAAAACTAGAAAATTTTACTTACATGCCCACACTAAGCCGCGAAGGATGGGATACCGCTGAAGGTTATACGGGCTATGTTCACAGCTTGTATGAAGAAATATGTAAAAAAAATAACGAGGCATGTGAGGATATGCAGAACCTGAAACCAGCTTCTTTTTATTTATGTGGATGGAAAGCGATGATTGATGATGCCCGTCAAAAGATTGCCGCCCTAGGGTACGATAAAAAATCAGTTCATCTTGAGTTGTATGGATAATCGCAGGCTACTATTTACTAATAAAATTTGAATTAAATATTTTCCAGGTTCAATAATTATAAGAAGAAATTTTATGAGAAAACAGCACATTCGTGTTATGGCTATTTCATTATTTGTTATAGTTATTACACTTTTCAATTTTTCCAAATTAACAGGTAGCGATTGTATAAGAGCTATTCATGTAGTGAACCTGCTTATCTGTGGAATGGGAATAGGTTTATTTCTTACAAATGCAATTGCATTATTAAGAAATAAATAATATTAGATCTCTCTGAACTTTACATTGGGAATGATTTTTGACGCTGACTTAAAAAAATCATTTCAAATGGAAAACACTATTATTGAAGCGACGTATAACCGGCCTGAAGGAGACAGGGAGATAGATTCTCCTGTTTTGTTAATTGATATTCCCGATCTGATCGAACAATTGAAAGATGAAAATGCCTGGCATGAAAATGACCGCAATGCTATTACAGTTTTTAAAACTGGTAAAATGCGGATCGTTCTTGTTGCTTTTCATAAAGATGCAGAAATGAAGCCAGAGAAGCCTAAAAACATTTTTAGCTTACAGGTTTTGAAGGGAAAAGTAAAAGTAACAACCGATCTTACATCAACGGAAGCAGATAAAGGAATGATGGTAGCTCTGCATGAGCAAGTTTCATACTCAATCAAAGCTTTAAAAAAATCTGTGTTCTTGTTAACGATTATTGAATGATCTTTTAATGTATGAGCCATTAAAACGGTTTGCATTTAGTTAATCTTTTCTAAGATTATTTTTTTTACATCTGGTAATAAAATTCTTTCCTGGGTCATGGTATCCCTATAGCGTATAGTAACAGTATTATCTTCTTTTGTCTGGTGGTCTATGGTTACGCAAAATGGCGTTCCTATTGCATCCATACGCCTGTAACGCTTGCCAATGCTGTCTTTTTCTTCATAAAAAGTATGAAAGCTTTGTTTGCATTCGTTCATTAATTGTTTGGCAATTTCCGGTAACCCGTCTTTTTTTAACAGCGGTAATATCGCTAATTTATAAGGAGCAATCTTTGCAGGAATTCTCAAAACAACCCGGCTGTCTTCTGTTCCGTCTTCTTTATTCCATTTTTCTTCGGTGTAAGAGTTACTTATAACGGTTAGGAATAGACGATCTAAGCCAACAGAAGTTTCAACAACATAAGGGATATAATTTCCTATTGGTTTTCCATCTTCTTTTAAATCGTTATCAAAATATTGTAATTTCTTTTTACTTAATTCCTGGTGTTGTTTCAAATCAAAATCAGTTCGTGAATGAATGCCTTCCAGTTCTTTAAAACCAAAAGGAAACTCAAACTCAATATCAACTGCGGCATTTGCATAATGCGCCAGCTTTACATGATCATGATAGCGCAATTTTTCTGCAGGAATACCAAGGCTTTCATGCCATTTTAATCTTTCTGCTTTCCAATAGTTATACCATTCCATTTCAGTTCCGGGCCTTACAAAAAACTGCATTTCCATTTGTTCAAATTCACGCATGCGAAAAATAAATTGTCTTGCTACAATTTCATTGCGAAATGCTTTACCGGTTTGCGCAATGCCAAAAGGAATTTTCATTCTGCCTGTCTTTTGTACATTCAAAAAATTTACAAAAATTCCCTGTGCAGTCTCGGGTCGCAGATATACTTTATTATCTTCTTCATTACCAGAAACAGAAGAGCCGAACTCTGTCGAAAACATCAAATTGAATTGGCGAATATCAGTCCAGTTGGCGGTTCCGCTAACTTCACATTTTATTTTATTTTCTTCAATTAAATTTTTCAACCCCACAAAATCATCTTTTGATAATAGCTCATCCATGTTTTTTAATAAAGCAAATTCCTCTTCTTTCTTTCCTTCGAATGCAAGTTTTTCTGCATGAGATTCTATTAAATGATCTACCCGGTAACGTTTTTTGCTGTCTTTATTATCAATCATCGGGTCACTGAAATTATCAACGTGGCCACTTGCCTTCCACGTGAGCGGATGCATAAATATTGCTGCATCTATGCCTACAATATTTTCATGAAGTTGCGTCATGCTTTTCCACCAGTAATCACGGATATTCTTTTTTAGCTGTGCACCGTTTTGACCATAATCATAAACAGCACTTAATCCATCATAAATTTCACTCGATGGAAATATGTATCCATACTCTTTGCAATGCGCAATTATCTCACTAAAATTGTTTTGTTCATTTGCCATAGGACGGCAAAGATAGGTATGCACTTTAAATCTCCCTAATAGAGCAGCAGTTACTTTAATTTTTTATTCTGCTTATGTCTTTCCATATCCCTTAGCGTTTTTTTATGAAAGTTTTTTTGCAGCGCTTCTGTTAAGTCAACCCCCGTTTGGTTGGCAAGGCAAATTAAAACCCAAAGCACATCGGCCATTTCATCACTGAGCTTTTTATTTTTATCAGTTTCTTTAAAAGATTGTTCACCATAAATCCTAACCATTAATCTTGAGAGTTCTCCAACTTCTTCCATCAAAATTCCAAGATTGGTTAATTCTCCAAAATATTTTACTCCAACGGTTTTTATCCATTGGTCAACTTTTGTTTGGGCTTCTTTAATTGTTATATCCATAAATTATTTTTATTGCCAGAAATAGGCTAAGGCACAAAGTAAAGAATAAAACTTCCGGGTATTCGTCGCGCTTTCGTGTTTTCGTGGCAGTTACTCTTTTTTCTTACTGTCCATGATTATCGTGACCGGTCCATCGTTTACTAAAGCAACTTTCATATCAGCTCCAAACATGCCTGTCTCAATTTTTTTACCGAAATCATTTTCTAATTGCTTAATTAATTTTTCATAGATAGGTATTGCTGTTTCAGCTTTACTTGCTTTTATGTAAGATGGGCGGTTTCCTTTTTTTGTGGAAGCTTGTAAAGTGAACTGGCTTACTATTAAAATTTCACCATTTATATCTTTCACGGAAATATTGGGCACTTTCCTTTCATCATCAAATATGCGCAGATTCACAATTTTATTACTTAGCCAAATTACATCTTCAGCAGTATCAGCATCTTCAATCCCCACAAAAACAAGAAGACCTTTTTGTATTGTACCGATTACCTTGCCATCTACAGCTACAGAGCCATTTGATACTCTTTGTATTACAATTCTCATTTCTTATTCAATGTTTTTTTGTGCCAAATAAATTCTTTTATACCCAAAAATTTTAATTAAAAATGTGCAAAAAATTTTAAAATCAGCGTGGTTAAGGCTTGTGAAATTATGCACACTTCTTTTCCACAGACTGTGCAAAATTTAGAATGAGTTTTATGAATGAATAAAAATATTTTCGTTCTCCCGCGTCCCAAAAACGATTTATTAACCTAAAAATAATATTAGCCCAATGTCAAGTAATAATCTGTCTGCAACAGGCCTCCGTTTTCAACGGCAATTCACCAAAGATGGTGTTTCTCCCTATAATATGTTTGAATATGATTACCGTACGTCGATTATAAAAAATACAACGGGAGAAATCGTTTTCCAGATGGACAATGTTGAAGTGCCAAAACAGTGGAGCCAGATTGCGACAGATATTCTTGCTCAAAAATATTTTCGTAAAGCAGGTGTTCCGCAGGCTGATGGAACTACCGGAAGGGAGACCACGGTGAAGCAGGTAGCACATCGCCTGGCTCATTGCTGGAGAGTGTGGGGCGAACGCAATAATTATTTTGCCTCAGCAGTTGATGCACAAATTTTTTATGAGGAATTGGTATACGGAATTTTGAATCAATCCTGTGTGCCTAACTCACCGCAATGGTTTAATACCGGCCTGCATGAAGTGTATGGTATTACGGGCAAACCACAGGGGCATTATTTTGTAGATGCAAACGATGGCCAGTTAAAAAAATCTACCTCGGCTTATGAGCGCCCGCAACCACACGCATGTTTTATATTGAGTGTTGATGATGATTTGGTAAACGAAGGCGGCATCATGGATTTATGGGTGCGTGAAGCACGAATTTTCAAATACGGCAGCGGAGTAGGAACTAACTTCAGCAGCATTCGCGGTGAAGGTGAAAAATTGAGTGGGGGCGGTACTTCCAGCGGATTGATGAGTTTTCTAAAGATAGGTGACCGTGCAGCAGGTGCAATAAAAAGTGGCGGGACTACAAGACGGGCTGCTAAAATGGTTTGCCTTGATCTGGATCATCCTGAAATTGAAACTTTTGTAAACTGGAAGGTAGAAGAAGAAAAGAAAGTAGCCGTTTTAATTGAAGCCGGCTATCCAAGCGATTACGAAGGTGAAGCATATAAAACAGTAAGCGGCCAAAACAGCAACAACTCTGTTCGCATACCCAATGAATTTTTTCATACGCTTGAAGCAGATGGTGATTGGGAATTGAAAGCAAGAAGCGATGGGCGTACCATGAAAAAAGTCAAAGCGAAAAAATTATGGGCTGACATTAATTATGCTGCCTGGCGTTGTGCAGATCCGGGAACACAATATAATACTACTATTAACGAATGGCACACTTGTCCTGAAGGTGGATCTATAAGAGCGTCTAACCCTTGCAGTGAGTATATGTTTTTGGATAACACCGCCTGTAACCTCGCATCAGTAAATCTCCGCAGGTTTTTTGATGAAAGCGATAATTCGTTTGATGTAAATGGCTTTGAATATACAGTGCGTCTCTGGACCACCGTTCTTGAAATTTCTGTGTTGATGGCACAATTTCCAAGTAAGGAAGTAGCACAATTAAGTTATGATTACCGAACATTAGGCCTTGGCTTCGCTAATCTCGGCAGCATGTTGATGGTAAGCGGTATCGCTTATGATAGTGATAAAGCACGTGGTATTGCGGGAGCGCTAACCGCGATTATGACTGGTGTGGCTTATAAGACATCTGCGGAACTTGCAGCTCATTTGGGCCCTTTTTCCAGGTATGAAGAAAATAAGCAACATATGCTCCGTGTTATGCGTAACCATCGTGCAGCGGCTTATGATGCTATGGATGCTTACGAAGGAATTGAAATTAAACCACAAGGCATTAATGCAAAATATTGCCCCGATTATTTGCTGAAAGCCGCAACAAAAGCATGGGACGATGCCGTAATCCTGGGCGAAAAATATGGATACAGAAATGCGCAAACAACTGTTATCGCACCGACAGGTACTATTGGGCTGGTGATGGATTGTGATACTACCGGCGTTGAACCTGATTTTGCTTTAGTGAAATTTAAAAAGTTAAGTGGCGGCGGCTATTTTAAAATAATCAATCAAAGTGTGCCACAGGCTTTAAGAAATTTAAAATATTC
>Ga0068856_100005167_pt1 | contig 12884 bp, 16 predicted proteins | sample KBSCornC62_FD_66595 | JGI IMG/M metagenome (GOLD analysis project Ga0068856, IMG submission 66595) | Corn rhizosphere microbial communities from Kellogg Biological Station, Michigan, USA - KBS Corn C6-2 | ecosystem: Host-associated > Plants > Roots > Rhizosphere > Soil ...
GGTGACTGCACGATCACAATGGCTGATAGCACCAGTACAATCCCCAGCACCTGGATTGCGCCTACGGATTCACCGAGAAGCGCCGCTGCTAACAAAATTGAGAAGACTGGCTCGAGGCAGCTGGCAATGATGGCGCGCGTGGGTTCAAGGTACTGCAGGCCCTGGAAATAGAGCGAGAACGATCCCAGGACAGAGATCATCGAGAACACGAACAGGAATGTCCACTGCGAGACTGTGAATTGCGCGGCAACAACCTTCCACGGCGGATTCACTACCAGCCAGAAAATCGACGCCGATGCCAGCGTCCAGGTGAGCACGCGCCAGCGGTCATGGCGGGCAAGGATCCTGTGTCCCCCGACGTTGTAAAAGGCGAATGAAAACGAGGCCAGCAAGGCCGCGATCAGCCCGTATTTATCGAGGTGGAGCGAACTTGCCTGCGTCCCCCAGATCCCAATCGTCAGAGCGATGCCTGCGATCGCTACGGCCACCGCGGCGACTTTCTGCAAGGAAAGTTTCTGCTGTCCGCGGGCAACTACGTAAACCAGAACCCATACGGGAGCGGTGTATTGCAAGATGATCGCGATGGCGACGCTCGTCTTCTGGATGGCCACGTAGTAGAAATAATTCGAAGCGGCTACTCCGACCATGCCCAAAATAAGGCATTGCAGCAGGTCTGCCCGTGGCAGGTAGATGCGCCTCCATCCCCCTTTGGCTGCAAGCAATGGTACCAGGACGAGCAACGAGAAGCTGGTTCTGGTTTGCGACAGGATCAGTGGATCGATAGGATGCTGCGTTTCCCCTGCGAGTCTGAATTTCGCGGTGAAGACGGCCCTTCCGAGGACTGCGGAGACGCCCCAAAGAAATGTGGCTGCGCCGATAAAAACATATCCGCGCAGCGGATGAACTCGATTGGTATTTGGGGAGTTCAGGATTCGGGTACCGAACCCGAATCTGGGCGGCCCGGCTTGCGGTGGAGGTGCCAAGCTAAGTCATTCTAACAAAAAGGATTCAGCGTTTTGCAGAGGCGGCAGCGGACCGTCGAAAACGGTCGGTGTCCGCCAAGTGTCCGCCAAGGCGGGCAATTTTGTTTTCGGAAGTGCGTTTCAGGTAGCTCTGGGTTGCTGCCAGAGCCGCGCGCATATCGCGCTCGTCCACGACGTTGTAACGATCGAACATCGCACTCGTCCGATGCCCGGTTACTTCCATCGCTACTCGTTGCGGGACGCCGGCGCGAATCATGTTGCGCGCAGCCGAACGCCTGAGATCGTGGAAGATCAAGCCCTTGTAGCCCACGTATTGCTCGGTGAACCTGACCTTGCAGGCGGCGCAGAAGCGGTCCACTAGATCGGTGCCACACTTGGCGCAAACCCGGCGGCCCACGCCCACCTTGATGCAGGCCGAATGCCACGCATCGCGGAAGTTACCTATCCGGCGCCCGTCGCCGCGGTGGAAGACCAGCGCAGTGATGTACTCCACGTCGCCGTCGGTGTACACCCGCGCTTCGGCCCGGCGTTCCATCAGCTCGGCCAGTTCACCCTCCAGCGGAACAAGTCGCGCCTTTCTTCCCTTGGCGTCTTCCGCTCTGAGCCGGATAACGTCACCGTCGACGTTCACCCAAGCCAGCGAGCGAATCTCGCCTGCGCGCCAGCCCGTTAGCCACGCGAACAGGACGTAGTCCTGCAAGTACTCGGGGAGAGTGGCGATGACCTCCCGGGCGGTCTGCTCGGTGCAGAAGCCCGCGCGCACGTTGTCCTTCTCGGAGAGCTTGCGAATCTTCGGCGCGGGAATGTTCGCGTTCTTGTAGGCCTGCTTGAGCGTTTGCGTCACCCGGTTGACCGAAGCCTTCGCATCCCCCGCCTTCAGCCGCCGGGTGATGTATTGGTCAAGGTGCGTTTCGCTCAGCCCGGTGGCGGAGTAGTTGCCGAAATCGGCTCGCACCCGCTTCAGCAGGGAGAGGTTCTGCACCGAATCCTTCTCCCGGATGCGGTAATCGTTCTCGAGCGCGTCGATCAGATCCGCCACAGTCTGCCGGCGCTCCCCCGGGGTAACGAAATGCACCCCACCCAATTCCTCAGCGGCGCACTCCTTCAAGCGCCGGCGTAGTAATTTCTCGGCCTTTTGGAACGAAGATCCCCCGGTGCTTTCCCGGTTCTCCTTGTTGGCGGGATAGTAGTAGGAAATCCAGAGCACGCCATTCTTCCGCGGAAAGATACGACCTTGTCCGCGGCCCCCGGGTGTCAGCGATGAACCCCGGCCAGTTTTTCCAGTGTCTTCACTTGTCATCGGTCGTTTCCCTTCTCCGTTGGCGTCAACCGGCGCCCGTTAATCAGAATCGTCTTGTCGAGCGGCGCGCCCATCGTCCAAAAGCGGTAGCCCGCAAAGTCGAGGCAAGTGTACCGGGAACCGGCGAAGACGATTTCCACTCCATGCGCGCGAATTTGCACAATGAACGCGTCGAACGCCGCTTGTGAGGCGGCGCTCTCGCGCAGCGTGTATTCGTGCGGGTTTTGAGGCATCGTCTTGGCGAAGATCCAGCGCGAGCTCTGAACGAAGCGGCACATCTCTCCAAGCGTCATGCCCCCGGACGTCTGTTCCGCGACCGCCCGATTTTGCAGCATCACTGGATCATCTCCGCGTTTACTACCGGCGCCGGCGTGGCAGCGGACGAAGCCGCCGCCGCTTTTTTCGCCGCCGCCTTGGCCGCCTTGCGCGCGCGGTCGCAAGAATTGCAGAAACGCCAGCGCCGAGGAATCCTGAAGCCGTTGCACAGCGGACAAGCCTTCAACTCGACGCCGGCCGGAGCTTTCGGGTCGACCGGTAAGCCGGCGGGGATGTCGGCTTCTTCGGCGGCCTGCCGTTCCACATCATCGGCGGTTTTCTTGACGACCGCGGCTTCTTCCGCGGCTTGCTCAGCGCGTTCGGCAGCTTCGGTGCAGGTCTCTTCCACGCCCGTTGCATCGCCGTGAGGTAGGAGCTTATCCAGATAGGCGAAGCCTCGGTCCAGCGACTTTGCGAACTGCTCCAGCACGCCGAGCGGCACCCGGTTGTAGGCGCCGTCAATCGTGAAGGTGGTCGTATCGAACTGCTCGCACTGTACCTGTTTGCCTGCCTTCAGCAGATTGACCAGTCCGCGCAGCTTTGTGGTCGGATTCTTACAGCCCGTCATGATGACGTTCGCAAAGAACGCGGCGCCTGAGCCGTAGGTTGCTGCTTCGGCGTAGAGCGCGCCTTTCGCGTCGATCTTGGCCGGCGTCGTTGAGGTTGAGGTTTTGGTGGAGGTGGATTTCTTCGTGGTGGATTTCTTCGAGGTGGTTTTCATTTTCGTTTCCTTCCGGTGCCGGTTGGCACGTGTAAGCAATCGCAGCACATCGAAGCTGTGTCAACTTAAATCCGCACCCCCGGCTGAAAAAGTTGGCACGCTGCGTGCACTTCGATGTGCGTTTTCGCCAGTGTTTACGCGGGTCCGGCGATGATAGTTCTAATACAACTATTTTCTCTGCCCTGACCATCGGCCATTCCTACAAGAGACTTTTGATTTGCAATTCGTCATGGTCGTGCCAAGATGGCCACATGCAGCAACTTCAACTTCAGCAACAGCCTGCACCCGCGGCTCCGGTGTTCGAAGAACTTCCCGGCACGTGGCGCCTTGTCGGCTGGAAAGAGATTGAACCGCCGGCGCCGGATTCGGTCTCGCTGCGGTTCCGTCTCCTCGTCGTCGACGCCGCGGTGCGTCTCGCCCGGGCCTGACAGCGTCCATCACCGTCCGATGGCGGCCTCGCGCTGATTTGAGATCTGGATGTACTCTTCGCGCGTGACAAGATCCCACTCGTTTTCATCATCGAGATACCCAGACCGGTTGAACCATGTGCCGGGAAGCGGAGTGTAGTGTCCGCGGTTGCCGGCCCACGACTGCGCGAAGGCTTTGGTACGGTCCAACAAGAATGCCCACGCGGCGGATTCGCACAAATTTTTTTTCCCACACTCGCCTGCTTGTACACGACGCAAAGAGCGGTCGATTTGGGCCAGCGCTTGTCGTCGGTTCCGGTGCCGCGGGTAGGCTTGGTAGATCAGATCCAGCTTGTCATCGTGATTCATAGTTCACTCCAAGGTTCTACGAGCTTTTAAAGAACATGCTTGATTCCAGAGGGGCAAAGGCAAAGTCTGGGTCAGAGGCCCAAAATCTGCCCAAGCACTGAATGTCGGTATGCCGTCATCCGTCGGGTACTTGGCAGCGTGCAGGGTGCTTGGCTATTTCTCACTCCCGCAGAAGCGAGATCCCCTAACGATGGCCCCGGCGCACGCGCCTACTGGCACCGAGCGACGCTCTGAGACACAATGCTCATTGCCTCGCCAGTTCTAACCGTCATCCCTGTGTCGTTCTCGCAATCCGCCCGGGAACAGCGGTAGGTTGTTGTTGTCCGGGTTCTCACCCCGGCCTTGCTCGATAACGTCCTTGCCGAGTTTCAGCCGGCCCGGATCGGTCACCGGGACAGGCGCAGCTTTCGCCATCACACCGGGACCGCTCGCAAGTCGGAACCAGCTATGAGTGGCGCCGTTCACGCGCGCGGTCTTGTTCTCGATGTGGAACCCGAGTGCGCGGAGCTCATGCAGTCGGGCGGAGTACTGAGAAACGCGAAGGTCGAGGATGGCCGTCAGTGGAACCCACCCGCCGGCAGCGCGGATGAGCAGGCCCAGAATCAGATCTCGTTGCGTCTTTTGCGCGGCGTCTGCTGTCACGCCGCCCATAGTCCTGCTCATCCCTGTGGACGGGGAAGTGAAAACAATTAGTTCACGGCCGTGAAAAAATTCGGCTAATTAGTTCACGGCCGTGAAGAAATTCGGGGAGTTTCTTCACGACCGTGAAGAAATCCCCTGAATTAGTTCACACCCCGCGCCAGTCGGGCCTTTTCGGCCTCAATTTCGTCGCGGTAGTCGGATGCGAACTTGCGGATGCTCTGGTAGGCGGCGTCCGGGTCGTGCTTCCGATCCGGGTAGGCTTCCACGGCCATCATCCTGAGTGAGCGCTTGGCGGTCAGGCGTTCTTTGTGCCACCTTGCGCGATTTTCTCAGCTTCCAGTTCGCGCACCCTGTCCTCAAGAGACCTAACTTTGCCGGCGGTTGGACCGAGCTCCAGCCGGCACTCGCTGGCATCCTTCCGCGCTTCGTCTAATAGGCGCTCCAGCTCTGGCACGCGCCCGGCCTCGGCCAGCTTCGCCTTCTGCTCGGCGTGCCAGTCCCGCATGTGATCGGTCCGGCCGCGGATGGTCACGCCCGCTTCAGCGAGAACGCGGCGGATGGCGGTGTTAGATACGTTGAACTGTTCAGCCAGCGCTTCTATCGTGGCGCCGGCTTTGTAAAGCTGCACGACCTCTTTCTTCTCCGCCGGCGACAGGTGGTGCTTCACCGCCGGAAGCATATATCCAGCGCGCACCAGCCGCTCACGCACTCCCTGCGGCGTCATTCCGAACTGCTTCCCGAGCGTTGCGAAGTTTGGCCGGCCGTACTTGGAGATCTGCGCGTCGAGTGCTGTCTTCAAGTCCTCGGTCGAGACCTCGACCCGGAGCCGGCCGGTGATGGGGCCCTTCGGGCGCTTCGGGATCCCGTAAAAGTCCAGCCAGTTGCTCACGGTCGTCTGGCTGACTTTATAGTGCTGCGCCAGCTCCTTGAGTGAGAACTGCGCGTACAAATTTTCGAGCTCGGCTTTGGGCGGTCTTGTGATACGCTGCACTGGCTTGATCGTTTTCCGGGTCCGGGGTCCGCGGCCATCATCCGCGCCCGGGCCCTTCCGATTTTCAGGCGCTCCGCTTGTATTCCTCTTGCGTTTTTCGAGCCGCTAGGGCGTCTTCCGCTTCGAGTTGCTCATCCACACTCAATGGGCTGCCCGAGCACAGGAACGCGAAGATCTCCGCGCGTCCACTCAGATAAACATGCAGGTGGAGCGGGTCCTGAGGATCCCCAAGTTCTCCGCTGTTAAAGTCAAAGACGGCCCTTTCCAGCCCGCGGCCGCCGTTCACGCCCCGCACGTTTTTACCGTTCTTCAATGTTATTTGCATGGTTCGTTTCCTCCTCCGTATCCGCGTTCTCGTTCAATTTTTCCCGGGCGAAATCCACCAGCCAATCGTTCCTAACCCACCAGTCCAGAACCTTGCGCTCGCTTTCTTCCGCGAGACGGGTCAATTCGTACTGGCGCTGGTCCACGTGCTTCTCTATGCAGTTCGTGACCAGCTCCATCAGCACGTCGGGCGGAAGGGCATCGAGCTCCACCGAATCGCCGCCGGTCCAGCCCTTCGCGTGCGACGAACCCATCTTGGTTGGCCGGGTCGGAAGCTGGTATTGACGGATTTGCTCCTCGGTCACGGCCACACGCTCCACGGTGATCTCAGTGTTAGGCGCGTAGCGGCGGAAAGATTTCATCAGCGCATTGAAGCCTCTGAGTCCACTCGGGTCGTAATCGCCAAAGTAGTAGACGAAGCATGGCTTATCGAGGGCGGCCATTTCCATTGCCGCGGTATGAATGAAGGCCTTGCTGGAGAAGCCCTTCACCACCATCAGCGGCACGTCCCACTTCCCGGTCACTTCGTAAAGCACTCCCGCCAGCGCGTCCTTCTCGCACCAGATCTCAATGTAAGTGGACTGCTCGTTCCAAAGAGCTCGTCGGTAGTACTGCGCCGTGTCAGCGAGGGCATCCATAAGAGAGTTGTGCGTGTTAGGCTTCCGCCTCCAGCGCGTCGAATCCGTGATCCACTCCCACGGCAGTTCTCCCGCCTCGCGCATCAGACCACAGATTCGCACCACCGCGTTCTTGTACTCCGTCTCCAACTTTGGAAGCCCATGATGCGGGATCAGTTGATAAAAGAGCTGCCGGTCGGTCATGGGGTTCCGCGCCTCCAAGGTGTCGTAGATCGCGGCCTTAAGCGCGGCCATTTCGACTCTCGAACGTCGGACTTTCATCGTTCCCGGTTTTATCCACCTAGGTGGACAAGAAGCGTTTCCTCCCTAAAAAAGGCCACCTCACCAGCCCCGTAGCGCGATGATCTTGCGCGCGGTGGACCCGTGGGACGACCGAAAATGCGCCAAAAGGGTTTCGGCGACCCGTTACTCTTGGGAAGTAGGAGGCCGCCGGAACACCCCATTCGGCGCCGGTGGACGCCAAAACCTAAATGTCGTGAGGCCCAAGAGTAACGACGAACACCATACCCAGACCCCAGCGCCCCTGTCAACTTATTGAAAACAAAGGCACTAGTGGGTTTTTGTCAACAGTGGGGAGACGCGCCAAAAAACCGCAGCACTGGTACGGAAGAATTTAAGATAGGAGCGAAAATCGCAGAACTGTGAGGAAAGGGGTCTTGGGAGTGAGACACGGCCGCTGCGAACTCTGTCATGCGACAGCAGACTTGTGCGATAGCCACTTTCTGCCCAAAGCTGCATACAAGCGAGCACGCGCAACCGAACTTAAGAACCCAAATCCAGTTGTATTGTCAGATGGGAAGGCCAAGCAAAGCTCATTGCAGGTTCGGGACTACAAGTTCTGTCGTGTTTGCGAGAAGAGGTTCAACGACGGCGGCGAGCGCTGGATTCTGGATCACATCCCAGAAAACTATGGTGATGGGTTCAAGCTACAAGACACTCTGTTGAACGCGGTGTCACCTGTCTCGAGCGGCCGCGATGATCTTCTGTATCCGCAGACTAGCATTCCAGAAGTGGATATGGAGAAGCTAGTCTATTTCGCACTCAGCATCTTTTGGCGTGCGACTCGTCATTGGCGTCCCGTTGAAGGAGGATCCCCCGAGCGATTGTATTTGTCAGGCCGGCATGAATCAGCGATTCGTGCCTTCTTGCTTGAGCCCGAAAAAAGGAAGCTGCCAAAGGACGTCGTCGTTACGGTTGCCGTCTGGCCGTACAATAAAGTCTATCCTCTTGCCACCCCACCGCGCACGGACGCGGAAGCTGAATATCGCGCTTACTGGTTTTACTATCATGGGTTCATTTTCGCGCTGGCTCTTGGTCGGAAGATTCCAGCTCTGGCGAGACGCTGTTGTTCCTACCATTCCCCTGAGAAATTCCTAGCGGTCAACCGCGGACTCGCACGGCAGGTGAAGAACACCATTGCGGAGGATTTCAAACGCCTCGATAGCTCCTCACTGAAAAGTATGTTTAGGGAAATTCGCACAAAACGTGGAACGCACCTGCCACAGTCTTAAAAGACAACCTATGCAGGCCGGGATTTCGGTGACAGATCGGAGCCTACAGATCGGAGCCTAAGGAGCTGTAATCAGCCGCACGGGCACGGGCGAAGAACCCAGCTTGGGGGAAGAACCGACGGGCGGTCCACTTCCATTGCTGCATCCGGCGACGTTTAGCACAACGACATCCAGATTGCCATACTGATCCACGGCATTGATGAACACCTGCAAGAATCCCATGACGGTAACTGGACTCGTGCCAATCGGAGCGATTGGGTTACTGGGATCATAGATGGGCAAGGAGACAATCGAATTACTTACAATGATGTGAGTGTCGCTGGCTACTCGTGGATTTTGAGTTCCGGAAAAAATCTCGAACGGATACGACAGCGGGTTCCCGTATGGAGTAGCCGAGGGATTGATATAATCCTGCCCCGTCGGTTGTCCGCCCACTGCATTGGAATTGTTTTCGTTGATCAGTGCAGTAACGCCGTCCGCAGTATCCGAAACAGGATACTCACTTAAATCGACGTTGTTAGGTCCGGTACCAAGGGGTGCGGAGTACGGTACCCCGCAATAGTAGGTCGTGGTTTCGTCGCAACCGGCAATCGCTTGCTCATATAAGTTCCCTGCCGAACCCGCCACTGCTTCCGAGGTGTACTGAGTCTCACCCGGCAAATATTCCAGATCGGGCGGATTGGCGCCTCTCGCTACAGTACTATTCGCCTGTGGCGCCGGATGCGTTAGTACGCAGCTTGTTATGCTCTTTGAATAATCACAGTCCGGCACGAGCGTGAATCTCTCGCCGATCACGCCACTAGCGTTTCCTCCGTTCAGCGAGATTCCCGTACGCAAGATGTGTCCGTTAGTGGGACCGACAAATCCGTTACAAGTATTGGTACAGCTTGTTGCTGGATTCAGTGGGTCAAGATTGGGCACGAACCACGGCTTCACACATCGCGGCTGCACAGGGATTATTGTGCCTGTGACAGTATCTGAAAAAGAAGGATTGAAAGCTTCGGCTGTCGCTGTCGCACTGACACTATTCGCACGCGTGCCCCATATTCTTGCGAAAAACGCCGGGAAGCTTGCTTGCGTAACTGTCGCGGTGACCATCGGGTTTACCCCGAAAGTGGTTGTCGAAAGGGTGGAGCAGTCTGTATTGGAGACGACTGCCCCGTTATTTTGAGCAGAATATGTGACCGTGATGGAGCTTGCGGCAGTCCGTCCAACCAGATTCTGCTTCCCTACAGCCTGAGCAGCCAGTGTGGCTATGCCGCTGGTGCCACAGATCTCGTTCCAATGTGATTGCGTATCCGTTGGGTCGCCAGTAATCCCTGAAACCGAGATTACCTTGGCGGCTGCCAGTGCTGCGGCATCCGCCGACCGTTGAGCTTCTTCCCTTGCCACGTAGAGTGTCACCACATCGATTGAAAGCGCGGCTATGGCTAGAATGGCGACCATTGCGAGCGCGACCAAGATCATGGTAACGCCGCGTTCGCCGTGGCCCGGGTCGTGAGCTTGCCTGCCCTTGCGCATTTACAGTCACCTCGAAGATTGAAAGTCCGGGTCAGAATCTCACGCGCAAATTGGCGCCGCGCGCGGTGAGGTCGATCACAGATTCCACTGAAAAACGAGAAGCCCATCGCAGGCTGGTTTTCATGCGATGGGCTAATGTCCGAGTACCCCCAAGGGCGCACCTTTGGGCGCCGACGTCAAGACGGATCGGCATTCTATCCTCCGCCGGTAAGCGGGTCAAGAAGTAAGCTATGGCCGGCCAATGTCGCGCCTTCGCCCTTCTTTCGTGTTTCTCTTTGCTGCCCTTTTCAGTTGAATGCTTACAATCTGCCTGCCCTTGCCCGTGATTGCGAAGCCACGCCCATTCGATGGCGCTGAATGGCTCGGCAGTCCCAACGAAATCAGTTTCGATGAGATGATCTGCCCATAGGCCGGCGAGAGATTCAAAGCAGGTCGGATCAATGCGGAATCCGAGAGCACGCAAATGAGTTTCATCAACCAAAACGAAACCCCCGAGGTTTTACCCCCGAGGGTCTCGTAGAACACAACGTTTTTAATTCTGGGATAAGAATCGGCGACGGGTTAAACCAGCTAAACCGACCAGTCCGGCTCCCAGCATGCCCAATGTCCCCGGCTCAGGAACAGTGCTCACCTCGGTGGTAGTCGCGAAACAGGTGGGCGAACTTCCGCAGAAATCTCCAGCGACGTGGATGTTCCCCAGCGTTATACCGCTGGAAGTCTCCGCGTTGCTAAGAATAAGAAACAGCGACTGGGCAGTTGCGGATCCGTTGGCGTCAAAGCAGATGGTTTCCTGTGAAATGCCTCCGCATGCACCTGAAGAGAGTGAGAAAATCCCACCAACGTCGGTCAGCGTTGATGTCATTCCGTTCTCGTTGACGTTACCCGAGAACCCAATTACGGGGCCCCCAAGCCGGACAGAACCCGATGTCATTTGTACGGCGACGCAGACCGATGTGCTCGAGAGGCTTGTGCCGCCACACATTCCACCTTGGGTGAGAGTTGCTGTTCCGATCAACGTTCCACCTACGGATATGTTGTCGGTTATGGTTATCGAGTCTGCGGAGGCGGCCGGAAGCACCGCCATTGCAGCCGCAACGATGACCGCTAAAATTAAAAGCTTGGAGCTATTGCGCACGGACGTCCTCCTTTGGCGCAGACGAAGAGGGCTACAGGTAGCCGCAGGTAAACCACCAAGAAAACTGTGGAAAACACGAAGGGTAACGGAAGTGGTTCCGGCTCAATCGGTTACATCGTTTCGCGCTGGACCTCGCAATCTGAAAGGTTCGGCGGAAACGGAAAAACGCTGCACATTATGTCCTAATGAATGCATACCTAAATGATCCAGTGGGGACTCGAACGAGGAAAATCCATGGCCGTTGCGCGATACCAAGCGGCACCTTCCGTGCTCTAGGTAAGCGAGCGCGCGAAAGCCGTCGTACTTCAATTCGAAGAGCCATTCAGCGCCGTCGAAGGAGTGCAGTACTCTCATTCTTGCGTTCCAAACTAGCAACCAATCCCAGAGCACTTCAGAGCTCAAGCCGCGGATCGTGCTTCCCACTGACATAAAGTGGCAAGATGACGGTGACGGGTTTTTCCACGCTGCCATTTTTGGCAAGCTCGAAAATCCCGGGTTGTACATGTTCTTGAACAAGGCCCACGACGGTGCCACTCTTCCGCCCCACTGGCACTCAGGGGATGAGAACCTGATTGTTCTGAGTGGAACCTTCCTGATGGGCATAGGAGATACCTTCGATGAACACGCCCTTCGGGCCGTTCCAGCCGGCGGCTACATATTCACTCCCGCAAATGTGCATCATTTTTGCAAGACCAAGGGAGAAACAGTTTGGGAGGTTTTTGGAGAGGGACCGTTCACTTATACCTCGGTTCCTGCACCGGAGATGCAAAGACTTGCCAAGATGCTCGTGGGCAAATGGAGAGTCGATGAAGACTTTGCGCCCGGTGGCACTATGCCCAATGGCGGAAGGGGAAGCGGCCGCGCTGTAATCGAGCCCGGCCCGGGGGGGCGTTCTTTAATCGAAGATCTCGTCTCAACTTCCCCGGCTGCGCGCTTGCACTCTCTCATTTGGTGGGAAAATGCCGGAAAGGTCTTCAGAACCGTGAACTGTGATGATTACAGCGACGAAGCATGCACCGTTGACAACGGACGAGGGCATTGGGAAGGCAATGAGGTAGTGTGGCAACTTACAGTGCCCAAGAATGGCAAGGACGTACCTGCGAAAATAGTTTGGGAAGAAAAAGACAGCTGATCTTTTGCTGCGACGATGTACGTTACAGATGCAAACGGAACTTTGAAACGAGATTGGACATTCCTGCACACTCGCGAGGAATAGTTTCTGCTGGAGGGCAACGTTTGACCGAGAGCACACACTAACTTTCGCCGGTGGATCCGTCGCACACCTGCACGAAGCTCGGCACGTCGCTGCTTGAAGTAGTCGCGGTCGGACATGCCGCGATTTCAATGGCGGTGAATGGCTCTTCGAATTGCAGTATGACGGCTTCCGGGCGCTGGCCTACCTTGAGCACGGGCGCTGCCGGTTGGTGTCACGCAACGGCGATGGATTTTCTTCGTTCGACAGTCTCGCCTCATCTCTCACGAAGATTCCGCACGATGGCGGGCTGATTCTCGATGGTGAACTTGCTTGCGTTGATGCCCAAGGGCCGACCTCGTTTCAACGGACCATGCCACCCAGGCGTAAGCAGTGGAACCCTCGCACTGGTTGGGCCAATGGGTTTGACTCCCCAGTGCGGGGGGGGTATTAGGGCACGGTGCGAGGCCATTGCATCTGCTCTTTATCCATCCCCGCGGTAAGCCACACACAGGGAGCACGCGCCAAATTCTTCCGATATGTCCCTCCCTATTTATTATCAACATAATGAGTGTGTTAGAGAGAGAACCCCTCCCCCCATGTGTGTGAGGAAGGAGGCGGTATCCCTTGGCCTCACCCTGGGGCTGCGCACCTCAATACTTAAGCGTCTGGCTACTACTGCGCTTGGGCCAGTTCGTGCGGGGCAGCAAGACCGTACAGCGTGATCGGACGCAGACCTGTACGGAAAAAGCGGTTATCAATGAAGGGTTTCGGCAAGGTGACGCCGCGGTGTAAAACGCAGGAAGATAAACTTTTGCGTCCGGAGAGTTGTCAA
>Ga0068856_100005168_pt1 | contig 12881 bp, 9 predicted proteins | sample KBSCornC62_FD_66595 | JGI IMG/M metagenome (GOLD analysis project Ga0068856, IMG submission 66595) | Corn rhizosphere microbial communities from Kellogg Biological Station, Michigan, USA - KBS Corn C6-2 | ecosystem: Host-associated > Plants > Roots > Rhizosphere > Soil ...
TTCCTGCTCCCGGTAGTGGCCTTCGAGCCGCGCAACATACGCGATCTGCGCGTGCTCGGCGCGCCTCTCCTGCGTGTAGCTCAGCGCCGCCCACGCGGTGGTCAAGAACGCGCGCTGATCGTCAATTGTCCACTCCAGCGTCAGCGGCGTGGCCATCCGCAGCACAGGCTCCCCAGCGTAAAACATTCCGTCGCCGTTGATGTGGCCGTACTGCGCTGTCGCGGTCGCATCGAGCAGCGGCCTCACGCGCTCATAGGCGCGCGTCGCACCCGCCGCCAGCGCCTGCCGCTCCGCATCCCAATCTTCCTGACGAGTCATACCCAAATCCTTCCATCAACACCGGGAGCGCATGGCTCCCGATCTGCTGCGCCAAGCGTAGCGCATACCTGTATTATGTCACGCCAGTGGTAAGGGTAGCAATGGTTAGCACAATTTCGCGCATCTTGGCGCAAGGATGCATATCGAAGTAGCGGACAGTATGGTAGAATGAAGGTATGAGCCGTGCATCAGAGCGTAGGTGCGTGAAAGAGAGGCGCGAAATGGTCGTGTTGGAGAAAGAGAAAACCGCAATGACAGATGACAAGGGCCAAGGCAACGACACACCGGGTTGGAACCCGCCTGATCTGCTGCTGAAGCCACCCCAGGTCGCCAGGATGCTGGGCATTCATCCGCAAACAGTGCTTGAATGGTTGCGCGCCGGGACGCTACCCGGCATCCGGTTGCCAGGAAACGCAGGCTGGAGGGTCAGAAAGTCCGATCTGGAGGCATGGCTTGACAGGCGCGCGACCGGGCAGGATCAAGATCAGGATGCAGAATGACGCAGATCTATTTTTGGGGCACTACGCCACAATCCGCCAGGCCGATTAGGGGCACTACACTGTGATCGCGGAAATCGACGCCTTTTTTGAGCGCCAGCTACAGCAACAGCTACAGCAACAAGGAGCACGCTAATGACCGCCGCAGAGCGACAACGCACCACCTATATCCCGATTGCCGAGCGTGACCCCAGCACCGTACGGGCAATCATTCTGGCGCGCTCAAGCTCGCCCAGCGCGAAAGCCACGGACATGACCAGCCAAGTCGAACGCTCGCGCAGCCTCCTCGAACGGATGGGCTGGCGGCTGGTCGCGGACGCCTATGCCTTCTGCGAAAGCGCGACAGGCATGCGGGGCGCGGTGCGCCGCCCGGTGCTCGATGAGGTGCTGCGCCTCGCGGCAAGCGGGCAGATTGACGTGATTGTCTGCGCTGAACCGGAGCGCATCGCTCGCGTCAAAATGCGCCGCTACCAAGCTATACAGACGGCGCTCGATGTCGGCTGCGAGTTTAGATTTTCCAATTTTCCGCCTGACGGACGCTTACCGGATGACCCATCATCGCGCATGTATCTGGCGTTCTTGGAAGAATTTGCCCAGGCCGAGGCCGAGAAGATTACCGACCGCTTAGGGCCAGAGAAGCAGCGGCGCTACGAGTTGGGCCTGCCGCACGGCGGGGTCAACGGCCCGCTGTGGGGCTATCTGCCCGGTGAGCGGCGGCTCGGCAAGCACGGCGCGCCGAAGGGGTTGCTGAGTTGGGTCGTAGACGGGGCGAAAGCGCCGGATGTCGTCTGGCTGTTCGAGACGGTGGCGGCGACGCCCGCGCAGGATTTCTCGCTGCGTGGGCTGACCGCGACGGTCGAACGCCGGGGCATTCCGACCCCGACCGGGGCAGGCCGCTGGTCATCCGGACAAGTCCGCAATGTGTTGACCAATCCAAAATATTGCGGACAGGGCAAAAATCTGCGCTGGCAGACGGTGCATGTGCTCGAACAGGACGCCGACAGCCATGAAGTCGTTGAGGTCACCCGCCAGCGTGATCGTCTCGCGGATGCCGCGCGCTGGCAGGGTGAAACCTACGCCATCCCGGCGGAGGCCATTCCGCCGCTGGTGAGCGTTGAGACATTCGAGCGGGTGCAGACGGTGCTTGCCGAGGCGCGGCGACTCCGCAACCGCCCGACGCGGAGGCGCAGCGACCCAGTGGCGCACGCGGCGCTGTGCGACGGAGGATATGCCGTCTGCGCCGAGTGTGGCGGCAGGATGAGCCGCTGGTGGCATGCGCGTGATTCGGTCTTGTTCTACGACTGCAACAAGCGTTCCTGTACGCCGAGCCACCCGCACAAGAGCTTTCATGTGCCCGCCCGTGCCGTGGACGCTGAGGTCATCCGGCAACTGGCGCATGCCTTGACTGACCCCGAGGACATTCTGCGGCTGGCCGACGCGGCCGAGGCGCAAATCGCGGACGCCACAGTGGACGCGCGGCTGGGCGAGGCGGCGCTTGCCGCCGCGACCAAGCGCCTCGCTGACCTGGGCGCGCAGCGGCAGGACTTACTCGCAGCGCTGGACGCGCTCGGTCGCATTGCCGGGATGGACAACCAGCTTGCCGAGATTCGTCAGCGGCTCACCCGGTTGGACGCTGAGTGCGCCGAAGCCACGGAGGCCGCGCGCGACGCGAGTCCGCGCCACGACCGGGCGGTTGCGCGCGCCGCGTTCCTGCGCGCCATGTTCACCCAGCGCACGCGCGTCATCAACTTTGCCCTCGCGGCGGGTGCGACGGATGCAGATGATGACCCCTGGCTGGACATCGGCACGCATATGGAATGTTCACGCGCGGCGGCGCTGCTGGGCGTGACCGAGGAAGCGCTCCAGGCGACCGGAATCCCTATCGAGTACGACCGGGTAGACGGTGACATCGAGCGGCAGGTCGCGACCGAACAGGTGGTGCGCCTCCTGCTGACCCGCCTGCCGCGCGACCGTTTCCGCGCCATCTTACGCGATTTTGGGGCGACAGTCTACGTGAAGCGCGGGCGCGCACGCGCCGACTGGCTGCGGTTGGGGTCGCTGCCGATGGCCGAGCGGGTCACGCTTCAGCTCCTGGGCACGGTGCAGATAGGTGGTGACGGGACAAACCTGAGCAGCTTGTCACCCCAGGTGACGTAGGCAAGCACTTTCTGTATGATCGCTGGCATTGCCCCTCACTTCTTTCATGTTACTCGTGGCTACGTGGAGGGTGTGGCGGGACCGAGCGCCCTATGACTGGGGAGCGCCTCGCCAGTGACCGGGGCAGGAACAGGCGAAAAGGCAAAAACAAATTCATAGACCTGGCTACATGATCCGGCGCCCTTGCGTAGCAAACCACTACAAGTCTGGGTAAAGGAATGGACGCTCCCCGCTGGATCCCGCGCGCCGTAGTGAAGGATAAATTGGGTATCGGTAGGCGGGGCTTGCTTCACGGTGCAGGTAAGCGTCTGCTGCGTCTCATCGTCCTCAGACCCCTCGGCGGAGTGCACTGAACAGGTGAGCGATGCGGTTGAAGCGGAAACTGTGGGAGTCGCCGTAACGACGACAGGGCCGATGACGGGGTGCGTGACTGCTGGTGTAGGGTTATTAGCAGTGGCGCTGATATCACCAGCGTCACCAGCGTCACCAGCGTCACTTGTGCCACACGCCGAGAATGCCAGACATCCCAGCGCAATGAGCAGAAAAGCATATCCACTCCGGCGCGCAGTCGTTCGCAAACGCATGACGACCCTCTCCTGATGGCACGATCTGTAGGCGTCCGGCAATCTCGACGACCCCAACAAGCGCACCTATTGTAGCGCGCCTGTGTGCGAAAAGGAAGGGCACGATGAGCCGAGATAGAAAGATCGCCCCATTCAGAGGTGTGGGGGGGGCAGAGTAATACCAGGCTTGCAGTCGCTTTGCCAGCGATGTTTCTGGGCTGATCTATTCGGTGGAAAAAGACGGGTGGCTGACATCCGGGAGGATCCGAACGCCAACCACCCAGCCGGAACGCCCATCAGATGCCCGCGGTTGCGGCGACGATGCGCCCCGACTTTATGGCCGCCAGGAGGGCTTTATAGTCGCGCTCGGCCTGATTCGCGTAAGCCTCAGAGAACGCGGCGACGGCGCGATCAAAGGTATCACTCGCCCCCAGATAGCCCGCGATCTCGGCGGCATCGCCCGCGCGCGCATGGGCGCGCGCCAGTGCCCAGCCGCATACCTCCGACCAGAGCTGCAACTGCATCGCCGTCAGGTTCTCGATTTCGGCCGAGCCTTTCATGTCGCGCAGCTGCCGCACGTAGAAGTCACGCTCGGGGCCGCGCAGCCAACCCAGAGTGATGTCAGACGCCGCCTGCATCAGCTCCTGACCGGATACGACGCGCTCGCCCTGCTGCTTGAACTCGGTCTTGGGCAGGTGCCGCTCCAGCACGGACGGCGGAGCCTCCTTGACCTGGAGGAAGAGCGGATCATCGTCGTCGCGTCCGAGCAGCAGCAAGATGAAGCAGCGTGTGCCAACGCTGCCCACGCCGACGACCTTGCTCGCGAAATCGACGACACGATAGCGATGGAGCAGATTGCGTTGAGCGCCGCGCAACGTCCCCATGTACGTTTCGAACAACCCCTGCAACTGGTTCCCAATAGTTTCCGCCGTTATGCGCATGACAAGCGGGGGATCGTTGGCGATGATACGCTGCCCGTTCACCTCCTCGGTCAGTTTCGAAAGTGCCTGCAAGCTATTGCGCTGGCGGGTCTTGCCCAGCTGCTTCTGCGCGCGCTTCTGCGCCTTCTGATCTTGAATCAGCGCGAGGAGATCGTCGGCGGTAACGTGGGTATACCACACGTCCAGGTATCCCATCGTGGCAAATTGGGCCATGCGCTGCCGGTAGGAACGCACGGCGGCCAGGCTGGCATCACGACACTCCACCTCGGTGAAGCCGTTGCCCCGACCGGCAATATAAGCGCTCGCGGCCAGCCGTTTGACATCCCATTCCCATGGCCCTGGCAACGTCTCATCGAAATCGTTGATGTCGAAGAGCAGCGTGCGTTCAGGCGAGGCGTACAGGCCGAAATTGGAGATATGCGCATCGCCGCATAACTGCGTTCGTATGCCCGTCATGGGTGTCCGCGCAAGATCCTCGGCCATCACGATGGCTGACCCACGGTAGAAGGCAAACGCCGAGACGCGCATGCGCGAGTGCCGGATGGGGATCAGATCTTGCTCGCGCGTCACCTCCTGCGATTCGAGTAGCGCGATGGGGTCTGGACGATCTGGGGTCTCCGCCCAGAACGTATGGCTGCTGCGCGGCACCCTGGCGCGCAGTGCGCGCCCGCGCTCCATGCGCTCCTCCACAGTCAACGACTTGACATCTGCCGCCAACTTGCGGGTATCGACCGAAACCGGCACTGCTGTCTGCGCGGTTTCCTGCACGGTTTCTTTGGCGGTTGCCTGCACTTTGGTAACCATCGGGGTGCTTCCTCTCCTGTGATTTGCTCTCATATCAGTGTCGGCTCCCACCGTCGTGCGCCCGATAATCTCTGCGCGGGGCGGTCGTTTGGTACTATGGATTTCTCGTGGCAGAGTGTGGCGGGGACGCATAGCATCAGCGTAGTCGAAGGGAGTCGGAAGCGCCCCGCATGAAGGGTGAGTCCGCCAGGGGGATTTTGGGCTGGCCGAAGGGTGGGTACATTCCTAACCCTGGTATGGGTATCCGCTTCGACTGCTTGACCGTGCCATCCAGGGGAGATCATGACACGGCCAGCAGCGCTACAGTGACAATAGCCTCTCACCCCGTGATGCGCGAGATGCTGCCATCCAGACTCACCACGTAGAGCTCGCCGGAAGCATCTTCGCCAAACGATGAAATCGAGAGCGACGTGTCCAGAATCTGCTGTGCAGTGGCATGGCCATCGCGCGCATCAGCAGCCGGGAAACTCCATATCCGGCCGCTGCAATCGTCGCCATAGAAATAGGCTCCGGTCAGGCCGGGATACTTCTGGCCGCGATAGACATAGCCGCCGACGACCACACAGTTGCCATCCGCGTGCGTATAGGTCGCAATGGGAGCGGTCAGACCGCCAGTTGAGCAGGCGCTGCCACCCGCGTAGCAGGTATTGCCCTCGTAGATGGCCCAGCCGTAATTCTGGCCGCCCTTGCTCACAGCGGGCTGGTAATCGATCTCTTCGACCGCGTTCTGGCCCGCGTCGCCGATATAGAGATCATGTGTGGAGCGGTCGAAGCTGTAGCGCCAGGGGTTCCGCAGCCCATACGCCCAGATCTCGGGGCGCGTCCCCGCCTGATTGGCGAAAGGGTTGTCGGATGGGATGGCGTATTGCCGGCCCGCCGAGGTATGGTCCACGTCGATGCGCAGGATCTTGCCCAGCAGGGTGTTCTTGCGCTGGCCGTTGGCCGAGTTGCCGCTGCCGCCGTCGCCAATCCCGATGTAGAGATAGCCGTCGCTGCCAAACAGCAGCAGACCACCATTGTGATTCGAGACGGGGTGCGCCGCCGTCAGGATGATCCGCGCGCTGGCAGGGTCGGCGCGATAAGGATCATTCGCTGAGACATGATAGCGCGCGACGGTGACGGTGCCATCGACGGCCGTATAGTCCACAAAGAAGTAGCCGTTCCGCGCGTAGTCTGGGTGAAAGACGATGCTCAGCAGGCCGCGCTCGCCCCCGGTGGAGATCAATTGCTGGATATCCAGGAACGGCTGCGCGCGCACCGTGCCGTCCATCCCAACTACCCGGACACGCCCCGTCTGCTCCACGACGTAGACGCGGTCAGTCTGCCCCGGCGCGTAGGTGAGGTAGACCGGGCTTTGCAGGCCCTTGACGAAGAGCTGGAGGTGAATGGCGCCTGGCCCAAGCGGCGCGCCGGGGGTGCTCGTCGTGGTCGGGCCGCTCTGGGTGGCCGTTGCGGTGGGCTGGGTCTTCGTCGTTGACGAGGCGCAGGCGGTTATCGCCATACTCACCACGAGTCCCCAGATCATCACCAGCGAGAGACGCCATCGCATCGGTTCACCCCTTCATAATTCAGACAATGCTCCCGGTGGGCCGCTACTCATCGCTCAGAGATAGGACGCGCAGACGATGCGATACAGATGCCATACATACGCGGCGTTAGAAGAAATAGTGACACATCCGGCCGCCAACAGGGGGCGGTATGGTCGAAATGGCAAAAAGCAGCAAAGCGGCTGACTTCATGCCAGGTCAGCTATTGCCAGGTCACCGAGATTGACGTGATATTCTCGTAGTTCGCATCGACGGCGGCGAACGGCGTGCCGCCTGGCTTGCTGCTGGTGATACGCGAGAGCGAGAGGATGCCCGCGCCGGGCGCGAAGTCTTTGAAGTCCGTGGCGTTGAATCGGGTGCTCCCAGAGTCTGACAATGCCAGCGAGAGCGCCGTATGGGCGCGGCTATCGCTGGCGCTGCCGACGACGACGGAGTGGGCGAGGCCGCTGGGCGTGTAGTGCGCCACGAACGAACCGCTGCTCGGAATGGCGACCGTCGCGCCCCCGGCAGGGTCGGTAATGGTGAGGGGAGCATGCACCACCGCCACTGCGATCTTTATCGGGCTGCCCCCATCTCCGGCTGCCGCCGCCGACGCGGGCGTATAGACGAAGGTGTAGGCGCCCCCGGCGGGCTGCAACGGCACGTCGCCGATATAGGCGCCGTAGCCAAGCATGCGCGCGTAGTAGCCGCTGTCATACTTGAGAAAGACGCCATTGCAGGTAACGGTCTCGCCGTGGACGAATTCGACGGTATTGAGCGCGTGATCGGCAAAATGGATGGCGACCTGCGTCGTCCCCTGGTGGTAGTCCTTGATGTCGATGCTGACGCGCAGGGCGCTGGGGGCGAGCACGTCGGTCACGGTGGTGCAGCCGGAGAGCGTCAGCCCCATCAGCATGGCAAGCATGGTCAGTGCCACGAGCAGGCTGGCGTACGCCGACGCTTTCCTGGCCAAACGCGGTTGCATAGACACCGACCTTCATACAGGGTAGCTCATGGGCGGGAGCTATGGTCGCCCTACCCGGCACGCAGTATACACCTGAGTGGCGGCGATGATCATCATGGGACGCCAAGAATGCTGTCGGCGTCGGCAATGCCGTCAAATAGAAGAAACGATACCAGCCTGGCAGCACCTCTTATCTCTGTGGGCATGCTTTCGGGCGCAGCACCAACGGTCAACCCCGTAACGTTAACGGTGGACTCTCTGAGCAACATGCAACGTGACACGAACGTATCACACCGAGCACACGGCTCTATGTCCATTGACTGCAATGTGATTATTTCCGAGGCGGCGAGATGACGGTGTGATGAGTGCGTGACCATGATGCGGGCGAGGTGTTCCTGGAATCCTCACGCAGTTGAGTGATCAACCACTGACGAGGAGCTGGCAATGAACCCACCGCATATGTCGCCATATGATGAAGTCGAAGGTCAGAGGCAGCCAATCGGTGCGACAGACACTGTCGGCGAAAACAACTTCACGCCTTTTCCGGCGAATGAGGCAGCCATAGCGCGTTATCAGGATTTTTTTGCTCACATGGCCGAAGGTGTTGTGTTTCAGGATGCCGATGGGCGTATCGTCGACGTCAATTCCGCTGCACTGCAGCTCCTTGGCCTGACGAAAGAGCAACTGGTGGGACTCACCTCCTTTGACCCGCGATGGCGCGCCATCCACCTGGATGGCACCGAGATCCCTGGGGCGACGCATCCGTCGGTTGTGGCGCTGCGTACTGGTCAGGCGGTGCGCGATGCCATTATGGGCGTATTCATTCCCGGCGAGGAGCGCTATCGCTGGCTGCGCGTCAACGCGGTTCCCCAGCTGGTTCCTGGCCACGAACGTCCGGTCGGTGTCTTTGTGACCTTTGACGACATCACCGAGTGGGACTACCTCAAAGAAACGGCACGCGTGCAGGAAGCGCGCTATCAGGCGCTCATGGAGCAGGCGCCTGACGCCATCTTTGTCGCCGACCGCGAGGGCCGCTTTATTGAGGTCAATCCAGCGGCCTGCGCACTCCTGGGCTATACGCGCGAAGAGTTGCTGGCCATGCGCATTGTCGATGTGCTCTCACCTGAATACAGCGAGCGCTTTGCTGAGGTTCGCGAGCATCTGTTGCAGGGAGAAACCATCCGCGGCGAGCAGTTGATGCTCCGCAAAGATGGCTCACTCGTGCCCATCGAGCGGAATGCGCGCATCACCTCGGATGGCCGCCTGCAAGCTATTGTCCGCGACATCACCGCTCGTAAACAGCTGGAAGAGGAGCTCCATCGAGCGGAGCGCGCAAGTGCGGCGGCAGAGACGCGGTTCCGCGCCGTGATCGAGCAGGGTCCTGACGCGCTGCTCGAAGTGGACACGTATGGGCGTATCCTGCTGGTGAATCGTCAAACCGAATTGCTTTTTGGCTACGACCGCGACACGTTGCTTGGCAAACCAGTGGAACGGCTCATTCCCAAGCGACTCCAGCTGCGACACCGCATGCACCGCGCCATCTACGCCGCTCATCCGCGCGTGCGAACAATGGGGGCGAACCAAGAGCTATTCGGTCGACGTGCCGATGGGACAGAGTTCCCGGTCGAGGTCAGCCTCGGGCCGGTTGGCATGAATGGTGGGACCCGCATCATCGTGACCTGCCGTGACGTGACCCAGCGCAGGCAACTCGACCGGGCGTTCCATGCGCAAGCTGAGCTGCTGTCCCGCACATTTGAGGCGATACACGAAGGCGTCTACATTTATGACCGCACTGGTGAGTTGATCCAGATGAATGCCACTGCTCGGGCAATCGCTGGATATGCTCTCCATCCCGAGTTGGAGCGAGCGACAACTCATGAGCGGCTGAGACGGCTCCAGCCAAGGAATGCAAAAGGCCAGCACATGCCGGTTGAGGATTGGCCTGTAAACAGGATACTGCGCGGCGAGATCATCTCAACCCCCTCCCCTATCGAGATGACGATCACGGCTGAGCCTGACGGCGTGGCGGCCCGCGAAGTCATTCTCCATATTACAGGAGCACCGCTACGAGATGCCGAGGGGCAAATGGCGGGCGCAGTGGTGGTCACGCGCGACGTCACCGAGCAGCGGCGACTCGAGCAGCAACGTATGGATATCTTCCGGGTGGTGGCGCATGACCTTGCCAATCCACTGGCCGCCCTCAAGTTGTATCTACAATTGCAGCAGCGGATGATCGAACGTGAGCACGCGGCTGATACGCCCGACCTGGAGGTGTTGGGGACAATGGCCTATGAGGTCGCGCGTATGGAGCGCTTGCTCGGTGATATACATTCCATGGTGGGCCTTGAGGCAAACACGTTCGTCCTCGACCGAAAACCGTTTGATCTGGTGACCCTCTGCCAGCAGGCGGTGCGGCCGATGCAGATGGCCGAGACGCGCGAGATCCACGTCAACCTTCCTGATGAACCGGTCATGGTGGAAGCGGATCGCGACCGTATCGGTCAAGTGCTTGCCAATCTACTCTCGAATGCCGACAAATATTCGCCGGTTAGTCGGCCGATCACCCTCACGCTCCGCCTCGAGCATAGCGCGAGCCTCGACCGGGATATCGCAAACGCAGGTGACGCCGACATAGGGAAGTCAACGGGCGTGGGTATGTGGCAGGCCCGCGTGCTCGTTCAGGATGAAGGACCAGGCATCCCGGCGGAGGAGCAGGAACTCATCTGGGAGCGTTTCCATCGCGTGCGTGGGATTCAGGCCCAGTCAAGTGGAGGAGCCGGACTTGGCCTGGGGCTCTACATTAGCCGCCAGATCGTCGAGCAGCATGGGGGTACCATAGGGGTCGACAGCACGCCAGGTAAGGGCAGCACCTTCTGGTTTACCTTGCCACAGGTAAGTTCCTCGCCTCTTCAGGAGAGTAGTAACAACACGCTCAAAGTGTGAGGTGGCCCCGCCGGGAATCGAACCCGGATGCTCAGTTTAGAAGTCCCGATCAACTTAGCTCGCCCCTGTTCGGCGACTGGCTAGACCTGGAAGGTTGCTATTGGTTGCTTCTGTGGCGTCTATCTAGCGCAGTGGGGGATGGGACTCCGCTTTCGGCGCTTTTGCCCCGAACAGGAATCGAGTTACGGGTGTGCGCCGCACCACGAATTCGTAGATGGCAAATGCGCTGATTACTGTCACTGTGATGATAAGCACGACCTGCACGAAGCTCGGGAGTGGTGTCTGCAACAGATAATACGTGGAGATCGCCAACAGCGGCCCATGTAGCACAAAGACTGGGAAAGCGGCGTCGGTCAAATAGCGCTGCAAGTGAGATGGGACGTCGAGGTAGCGTATGGCCAGGCCAAGCAGTGCCAGCGCGGGCAGCCACGCCATCAGGGTTTCTGCAAAGACAAACAGCAGGGATGCTGGTGAGTAGTTATGCACTGGCGCACGTCCAAGCGCAATGACAATCCCAACGACGATTGAGCAGACGATACCTAGTATGAGGGCGGGGATAGCCATCGTCTGCACCGTGGCGCGCAACCGCGCGCTTGAATAGATCAGGTAGCCGTAGAGGAACATCACGAGATCGAGGAAGAAAGATGGCCAATCGTCCGAGAAGAGCCAACCCGCTGTCGTATGAGTGAGCCAACCTGATTGGAGTATTGCGGCCAGAATCGCCGGGATCAGACCGCCACCAGCCAGTAGGACGAGGGGATGTGCGCCGTATGCAGCGATGTATTTCGCTACACGCAGTCCCCGCCCACGCAGATAAAGTGCGAGCGGCAGGCAGACGAGCGACACAGCCAGCAGCCGTGGTACAAACCAGAGGTGCCCCAGCACGACGCTCCCAACCGCAGGTGAGTATTGACGGACCGATGTGACGAGATAGTGCAGGTACTGCTGGAAGAAATAGACGATATCGGAGAGCCGATCCGGTTCAGGGAATGTCGCGAGGGCGCCATATTGAGGGATGAGCCTCGGGTTTTGGAGCAGATCCGGATTATTGAGGAGGATAAAGTAGAGTTGGAGCGGGGCGAACACGAAAACCATTAGCAGAAGCGGCGCTGCTAGTCGCGTGAACCGCTCCTTTACATACCTTCCCGGGGATCGCCTGTCGAGGGCGCATTTCGTAGACGCTCCAGCCATCAGGAAGATCAAGGGAATGCCCCAGGTGAGCACGAAGCCGCCAACGAATCGCAATACTGGATTGGATTCGGCGCTCAGCATGAAGATGGTTCGCTCGACGCCAAAGATCGGTATCGCGTGAAAAGGAATGGTGGCGAGCACCACGATCGTTCGAAGCCAGTCGAGTTCTACACGCCGACCGCCATAGACCTGATGCGGTGGCGCTGCGCGGGGGAGCATATGTTTGGAAGCATGAGTTATAGGCATTCCCATGCTTACCCCCTGAAGTGTCAACTACTTCCCTGGGTTTGTTTTCAAAGAGCAAGACTGCTGAAAACACCAATGACGATGGCGCCAGTGGTGAGGAGTGCCATTTCCTAACAGGATGCTACCATCCTCGTATCACGCATATATCTCAGAGCCGCGCCAAGCCATCACAGGTGTATCAATCGATGATTGGGGTGTTGTTATGAACTCAACCTGGAGTGGGTGATACGATAGGTCCCAGGCGAAGCAACAAAACGCCGCGCGTCACGCTGCTGAACAGAGACGAGTGGTTGGTGGTGAGAAAGCATGGAGGTTTTCTGGGAGCCGATGGTGGGACTCGAACCCGCAACCTGAGGTTTACAAAACCACTGCTCTGCCAATTGAGCTACATCGGCCAGTTGAGGTATGGAGCGGCGCGCGCTCCGTGGGCAGTATAGCACCGGGCATGCGGAGCGTCAACGCGCCTCGCGCTCCAAGCGACCCCTTGAATTACGTCAGGTTTCCACCAACTGACCAGCATCCACGTACTGGCCATGACTTTGGCTCTGCCCACCCTAAACCTTGGCTGTCCCCCCTTGAGCACAGCAGCGGTTTCGGCAGGCATTCCCATTGTATGTCACCCGCATGTTAGTCGCAATGGCATGGATGTAGACAATGCGAGTTTGGGTTTGAGCGCCAATGAGGCGCAGCGCCGTGCGACGTGCCCGCGCCAATAACACGTCTACTCCCCT
>Ga0068856_100005169_pt1 | contig 12880 bp, 12 predicted proteins | sample KBSCornC62_FD_66595 | JGI IMG/M metagenome (GOLD analysis project Ga0068856, IMG submission 66595) | Corn rhizosphere microbial communities from Kellogg Biological Station, Michigan, USA - KBS Corn C6-2 | ecosystem: Host-associated > Plants > Roots > Rhizosphere > Soil ...
TTCGCGAGCGGCGCCGCGTTCCCGGCTTCCCCCCGCCGCTGCATCGGCGAGCTTGGAGACCGCAGCGTTCATGCCGGTTTCGAACACCTCGGCGGTCGAGCCAAGCTTCGCATATTTGCCCTCGTGCGCGAGGTATGGACCATAGCGGCCGATCGAGGCGGTGATCGGCTTTCCAGTCTCCGGATGCGGACCGATTTCGCGCGGCAGCGACAGCAATTGCTCGGCGAGTTCCGGAGTTAAGCCGTCGGTTCCGACATCCTTCGGGATTGAGGCGCGCTTGCCCTCGCGCTCCAGATAGGGCCCGAAGCGGCCGGTCTTGAGCTCGATTCCGTTGCCGAGCTCCTGCGGTGCTTCACTCGCCTGCCCCTCGGCGCCAGCCTGGCCAAACCGTTGCGTGTACTTGCATTCCGGATAATTGGAGCAGGCGATGAAGGCGCCGAACTTGCCGCCGCGGAGCGACAGCCGGCCGTTGCCACAGTTCGGGCAAAGCCGCGGGTCGCTGCCGTCACCCTTGTCTGGGAACAGCCACGGAGCGAGGAACTCGTCGATCGCAGCTGTGATCTCCGACGGCTTCTGGTCCATGACCTCGCCGGCCTTCGGCTTGAAGTCGCGCCAGAAGGCATCGAGCAGTTTCTGCCAGTCGAGCCGGCCACCGGAGACGTCGTCCAGCTCCTCCTCCAGTTCGGCGGTGTAATCGTAGCTGACATATTTCTCGAAGAACCGTTCGAGGAAGGCCGTCACAAGCCGACCGCTCTCCTCCGGAATGAAGCGGGCTTTCTCGACACGGACATATTCCCGATCCTTCAGCGTCTGCAGGATCGAAGCGTAGGTCGAAGGCCGCCCGATGCCGAGTTCCTCCAGCCGCTTGACGAGGCTGGCTTCGGAGTAGCGCGGCTGCGGCTGCGTGAAATGCTGTGCCGCCTCGACTCCCGTCTTGGCTGGAGCATCCCCTTCGCGGAGCGGCGGCATTCGCGCACTCTCCTCATCCTCCGCCTTCTCGTCGCGGCCCTCCTCATAGAGCGCGAGATAGCCGGGGAAGAGAACGACCTGCCCAGTGGCTCGAAGAATCGCCTTGCCGGTGCCGTCGGAGAGTTCGACCGTGGTCCGCTCCAGCCGTGCCGAAGCCATCTGGCTGGCGAGCGCGCGATTGTAGATCAGCTCATAGAGGCGCGCGTGATCACCCGACGCGGCGCGGCGCTGGGAGAAATCGGTCGGACGGATCGCCTCGTGCGCTTCCTGCGCGTTCTTGGCTTTCGCCGTATACTGCCGTGGCCGATCGGGGACATAACCGGCGTCGTAGCGATCGGCGATTGCGCGGCGGGCCGCGCTCACCGCCTCCGGCGCCATGTCGACGCCGTCGGTCCGCATGTAGGTGATGAGTCCGTCCTCGTAGAGCGACTGCGCCACCCGCATCGTGTGGCTCGCGGCGAAGCCGAGCTTGCGCGCTGCCTCCTGCTGAAGCGTCGAGGTCGTGAATGGCGGCGGCGGATTCCTGGCGAAGGGTTTGGTCTCGACCGAGGAGACGGTGAAACGGCCCGCTTCGACCGCAGCCTTGGCGCGGTCGGCATCACCCTGGTTGCAGATGGTCAGACGCTCGATCTTCTTCCCATCGAACTCGACCAGACGGGCGGTGAAGCCCTGCCCGTCCGCTTCGAAGCTCGCGGTGACGGACCAATATTCCTGCGGCCGGAATGTCTCGATCTCCCGCTCGCGATCGACAATGAGACGAAGCGCGACCGACTGCACGCGCCCCGCGGATTTCGCTCCAGGTAGCTTGCGCCAAAGAATTGGGGAGAGCGTGAAGCCGACAAGATAATCGAGGGCTCGCCGCGCCCGGTAAGCGTCGATCAGGTCTTCATCGAGCTCGCGGGGGCGAGCCATCGCCTCGGTGACCGCAGATTTGGTGATGGCATTGAACGCGACCCGCTCGACCTTCGGAGGAAGCGCTTTCTTGTTCCTGAGTACCTCGGCGAGGTGCCAGCTGATCGCCTCGCCTTCCCGGTCAGGGTCGGTTGCGAGGATCAATGTATCCGCCTTTTTCGCCTCGTCGGTAATCGCTCGCACCTGCTTGGAGCGATCGGCGGAAACCTGCCATTCCATTGCGAAGTCACGATCGGGATCGACCGAGCCGTCCTTCGCTGGAAGATCGCGGACGTGGCCGAAGGAGGCGAGGACGCGATGCCCAGGCCCCAAATATTTTTCGATGGTTTTCGCCTTTGCCGGCGATTCGACGACGACGAGCTTCAAATTTCTTCCTCACGCATACGCGTATGAGATGGGGGCCGCTGATTCTTGCAGTCAAGCCGGTCTTAGACTCACGCGGTTTCCGGCATGGCGATCGAGGCGGCCGGCGAGGTCCAGTTCGAGCAGCGCCATCTGCACTGCTCCGCTCGATGCGCCGGACAGGCGGATGATCTCGTCGACCGGAACCGGCGAGGGTCCGAGCAAAGCTTCGACAGCATCGAGTGCCTCTCCGTCCATTTCGGGAGGAGGTTGCTCGTACGACGACCTCGGCGACGCCACCCGCGGCCGAGCCGGGTCGATCGCTTCGACGACATCGGCGGCATTCTGGACGAGAGTCGCTCCGTCGCGGATCAGCTGATTGCAGCCTTGCGCGCGCGGATCGAGCGGCGAGCCCGGGATTGCCATCACCTCGCGCCCGGCGTCGGCTGCCAGCCTCGCGGTGATCAGTGAACCGGATCGCGGCGCCGCTTCGACAACAATGGTGCCAAGGCTAATCCCCGCAATGATCCGGTTGCGGTAGGGAAAATGGCGGGCGCGCGGCTCGGTGCCCGACGGCATCTCCGCAATCACGAGCCCGCGCTCGAACATCGCCTTCTGCCGGGCCTCGTTCTCCGGCGGATAGAAGACGTCGATGCCGCCGGCGACCACTCCGACCGTGCCGCTCTCCAGCGCTCCGTCGTGCGCGGCGCTGTCGATTCCGCGAGCGAGGCCGGAGACGACGACCAGCCCCTGTTGCCCGAGATCGTGGGCGAGGCCACGCGCGAAGCGGCAGGCCGCCGCCGACGCATTGCGCGCGCCGACGATGGCAACCGTCGCCTTGTCGAGAAGGTTGAGATTGCCCCTCGCGATTAGGACCGGGGGCGCGTCGTCCAGTTCGGCGAGCAGCGCCGGGTACAATCCCTGACCAAGCACCAGATAATGAGCACCGAACTTCTCGACCGTTGCGATCTCGCGCTCGGCCTGATCGCGAGTGAACAGCGTCGGAATTTTGCCGCCGCCGCGTCGCGCGAGATCCGGGATGGCGGCGAGCGCTGTCTCCGCCGATCCGAAGCGCGCAATCAGCTGGCGATAGGTAACCGGCCCGATCGAGGGCGAGCGGATCAGCCGTATTCTGTCGATCAGGTCGCTCACGATTCGGAACGGCCGATCTTCGGTTCGGTGCCGGCCCACAGCCGCGCGATATTCTGGTGATGACGCCAGACCACGAGGATCGCGAATGCCAGCACCGCTGGGAAATAGGTGCCGCCCAGCGCGAGTGTGGCAATTGGCGCGCTGACCGCCGCCAGCATTCCCGCCACGGACGAAATGCGAACGATCAGAAGCGCGGCGATCCACACGATTGCGTAAAGCACAGCAACGATCGGCAGGAGCGGGATCAGAACTCCGAGAAAAGTCGCAACCCCCTTCCCACCACGGAACTGGAGCCAAACGGGATAGAGGTGCCCGACGAGCGCACCTGCGCCGGCGACGAACGCCGCCATGGACCATTCAAGACCCGGCCAGAGCTGTTGGGCGATGACGACTGCTGCAGTGGCCTTAAGCGCATCCAGGATCAGGGTCGCAGCAGCGAGGACTCGACCTCCGGCCCTCAACACGTTGGTCGCGCCGATATTGCCTGAGCCGACCTTACGGATGTCGCCCTTGCCGGCGAGCCGGGTGAGGATCAGTCCGAATGGAATCGAGCCGACGACATAACCAAGCAGGAATGGAAAAAGCAGTTGGGTATTCACGCGCCCCTCGTCTGCCCAAGAGTTGCAGCGGAGAGTGCCGTCCGTCAAATGCACAATCGATGAGTCCGAACGCGCCTATCCTTTTCTTCGATTCCGGAGTCGGCGGGCTGTCGGTGCTTGAGCCCGCTCGGACGCTGCTCTCGACTGCCCCGATCGTCTACGCCGCCGACAGCGCCGGCTATCCGTACGGGACCAAGTCCGAGGCCGAGATTGCTTCGCGGGTGCCGGCGCTGCTCGGCCGTCTCGCCGAGCGATTCCGGCCGCGGCTGGTGGTGATCGCCTGCAATACCGCCTGCACCATTGCCCTTGAGCATGTCCGCGCGGCGCTCGACCTTCCGGTGGTCGGCACGGTGCCCGCGATCAAGCCAGCCGCCGAAATGACGAGGAGCGGAGTCATCGGCGTTCTTGGCACCGAAGCCACGATTCGCCAGCCCTATGTCGACGATCTCGCCAAACGATTCGCCTCGCACTGCACTGTCATCCGCCACGGCTCTCCCGAGCTGGTCGAGCTCGCCGAGCGCAAATTGGCTGGAGAGCCCGTGTCCGTTGAAGCGGTTCGAAGCGCAGCCGGGCCGCTATTTGACCAACCTCAAGGTGCCGCGATCGACACCGTCGTCCTCGCCTGCACGCACTTCCCGCTTCTCCGCGAGGAGCTTGATCTCGCCTTCCCGGGGCGGAACTGGGTGGACGGCGGCGTCGGGATTGCACGCCGTATCCGATACTTAACAGCCGAGCAGCCGTGGCCCGAGCGCTACCCCGGCGGAATCGCCGTCTTTACCGGGGGTTCACCGCGGCACACCTTGCTGAGCGGACTGGCCCACTACGGGCTGGGCGAGGTCCGGTCGCTATAAGTAGCTTGCCGGGGTGGAAATGCCCGGCCCAGAGAGTTAAAGGCCCCTCGGGCGAGCATGGACTACGACAGCATCTTCAAGTCGGCAATCGACCGGCTCCATAGCGAGGGCCGGTACCGGGTCTTCATCGACATCCTGCGCAACAAGGGTGCCTATCCGAATGCGCATTGCTTCGGCGGCAACGGTCCCAAGCCGGTGACCGTGTGGTGCTCGAACGACTATCTCGGCATGGGCCAGCACCCCGCCGTGATCGAGGCGATGGAGACGGCGCTTCACGAAACCGGCGCCGGATCGGGGGGCACCCGGAACATCAGCGGCAACACCCATTATCATATCGAGCTCGAGGCCGAGCTTGCCGGACTGCACGGCAAGGAAGCGGCGCTCCTCTTCACTTCGGGCTATGTGTCGAATGAAGCAGCCCTTTCCACTTTGGGCAAACTACTTCCCGACTGCATCATATTCTCCGACGAGCTCAACCACGCATCAATGATCGCAGGGATCAAGAGCTCAGGCTGCGAGAAGCGCATCTTCCGCCACAATGACGTCGAACATCTGGAGCAGCTGCTGCTCGAAACCGATCCGGCGACCCCGAAGCTGATTGCGTTCGAGAGCGTCTATTCTATGGACGCGGACGTCGCGCCCATCGCGGAGATTTGCGACCTCGCGGACAAATACCGTGCGCTCACCTACCTCGACGAGGTGCATGCAGTCGGCATGTACGGCGCTCATGGCGGCGGAATTTCCGAGCGCGAAGGCGTAGCCCACCGGCTGACGATCATCGAAGGAACTCTCGCCAAAGCCATAGGGGTAATGGGTGGCTATATCGCGACGAGCAAAACAATCGCGGACTGTATCCGCAGCTACGCGCCGGGTTTCATATTCACCACCTCGCTCTCACCGGTGCTGGTTGCCGGTGCGCTCGCGAGTGTTCGCCACCTGAAGGCTTCAAATGCCGAGCGTGAGGCGCAGCAAGCATCAGCGGCAATGCTCAAGGAGAAATTCGCAGCCGCCGGACTTCCGGTGATGCCGAGTTCGACCCACATCGTGCCGCTTCTCGTCGGGTGTCCGGTCAAGGCAAAGCGGATCAGCGATATCCTGCTCGCGGAATACGGGATCTACGTCCAGCCGATCAACTTCCCGACAGTCCCGCGGGGCCGGGAACGGCTTCGCTTCACTCCCGGGCCGTGCCACACGGCCGAGATGATGGATGAGCTCACCGGCGCGCTGGTCGAAATCTGGAGCCGCGACGAGATCAAGCTCGCTGCCTGAGGCAACCGATGGACCAAATCGTCCAGCCTCAATCCCTGATCGAGGATTCGGTGGAAGCCGCTTTCGTGGCCGCCGTGGATCGAAGCGTGCTCCAGCACGAACCGTTCGACCACATCTACATGGACCATGTGCTGGACACTGACAGCTATCCTGCGCTGCTCGCCGCAATGCCGGACCGGCAATATTACCACGAACTCATCCACAGGGACGCGATGCGCGCGGACGGGAGCAGCACGCGCCTCCGAATGTATTTGTACCCGGAACTGGTGCGACTGTTACCCGAGAAGCAGCGGCGAGTGTGGATGCCGGTGGCCCGGACGCTTTGCTCCAGACAGCTGCAGGATGCATTCAAGCGCAAGTTTCGCGGCGCACTGGAGGAAAGGTTCAGGAAGCCGGTGGAGCGGCTCCGTCTTTATCCTGTTCCGATCCTGCTTCGCGACCAGCCCGGGTACCGGATTGGTATCCATGCGGACGTGGCGTCGAAGGCCATTACCGTCCAATTCTATCTGCCCTCCGATGAATCTCAGCAACACCTCGGCACCATCTTTCATTCCGGGCAAAGCGGCGAGGCGGCTGAGCGGACTGTTCAGATGCAGTTCCTCCCTTCAGCCGGCTACGCTTTCCCGGTCGCGAGGACGAAGAGCTGGCACAGCGCAGCGAACGCGAAAGAGAGCGACGGTGAGCGCGTATCGATGATGGTAACCTATTATTTGGACGAGAGTTTGGGCGAGCGTATCAACCGCCGCTTAACTCGCGCCAGACTCCTGTTCGGAATCCATCCGAGGTCCTAACGGAAGCCGTTCTGGCACGAAGCCGCGCTCCTTCAGGTGGCAGGCGAGAAGCTCGCCGAGCCGGGTGGAGCAAGCAGGCTGGCCGAAACGCTGAACAATATCGAGATCGGGACTGCTGTTGCCCTCCACGATCAACGGCCCCTGTTCGGTGACGCCGATGTCCCAGCCGACTATCGCACGATCGTTGAACGCTCGGTGCGCTCGAACGGCAAGCCTTTTGATCTCCTCCCACTGCGGCACCTTGCGCCCGACGATTTCCGCCCCTGTATCGGGATGCCGGTCGAGCCAGCCGAGACGGGAATCCATGCCGAGATTGCTGGCCGCTGACAGCGTCCCCTTCTTGAGATCGACACCGGCTGCGATTCCTCCGGCGTGAAGATTGTCGACGGTTCGGTTCGAACCGATCGCCATCCGGAAAACAGCCCCAACCACTTCCGGTTCGCCCTCTTCGTCGAGGCAGGTCGATACCCGGACCGTGGGAAGTGCCCCAGCCGTCAAATCGGCGACTTCCGGGCTGGCGCCAAGTCGCTTCTGAACCAGCAGAGGCCGCGGCTTTGCTCTCTGATTCAGCCCAAAGAGCAGTTCGTTGGCGCCTAACTTTTCGCCGGCCGGTCCGCTGAACAAGCCTGCGCGAAGCAAATCCCACCTTTCTGCCCCACGGCCTCCGCGGCCGCCCGCAGGTTTGACGAAGAGGTCGCAGTCTGGAAGCTGTGCGTCGCCCGGATCATTGCCGTCCAGATACAGGAGGTAGGGCACGCAAGGGACGCCCTTCTCAGCACAATAGTCCGCGAAGATCTTTTTGTTGTTGAGCTCCGTTGTCACCCCTCGCCGAAGGAGCGGATAGATCCCTGCTTTGGTCTCCGATCGCTGCAGGAACATCTCGGCGCGGGCCGAGGTCGGCTCCTTCGCCAGCTCGAAGATGTAATACCACGGTGCGACGACCCCGTCGGTGAAGAACAGCCGTACCTGGTCCAGGAACTGGCTGACGATCCCGCGACCGTAGCGGCGCCGGATCGCCGGTCCATTTTTCCCGGTGAACCACAGGGGCCCGATGAAAGCGACGATGGGCCACAGCAGCCAGGCCGCCGCAATCTCTATATAGCCGTCCGATCCGCCCGGCCGCCAATAGGCATGGGCGTAGGCGCGACGGATCATATCGCACGACCGCTCGCCCTCCGACGCGCGCAGGGTGACGGGAAGCCCGCCGATCCGATAGACCAGCTTCTCGCCCCGGAGCGCGATCTTCATCAGCAGCGACATTGGGCTCGAAAGTTCACAAAGTTCACAAGCCTACGCGTGGGTGCGCGCGAGGCGGAAGTTGTAAAGCTGGCAGCGACACATGCGCGTCCGCGCGAGACGGAGTTCGAAATTCTGCTCGTTCTGGCACCTTGCGCCTCCAGTGAGAAAAGGAGGCAAGGCCGGTACCTCAAACCAGCGGCTGTAGGACAGCGATTTCGCGCGCGCACTGGCGAATCCGTGAGCGTTGGCCTAGGCAGCGCGCATGCGCATCGCCCTCGCCTCCGACCACGCCGGATTCGCCCTGAAGGACGAGCTTGCCGCGTGGCTTCGGGACTCGGGCCATGTGGTGATCGACCTTGGGACCAACAGCACCGAAAGCGTCGATTATCCGGAATATGGCGCCCGGCTGGCGCGAGCCGTCGCCTCCGGCCAGGCAGAGCGCGGAGTCGCGGTTTGCGGCTCAGGTATAGGTATTTCCATTGCGGTCAATCGCAACCCCGACTGCCGCTGCGCCCGTGTGGACGAGCCGCTGTCGGCGCGGCTTGCGCGCGAGCACAACGATGCCAATGTCATCGCCTTCGGTGGGCGGCTGATCGGAAGCGATATGGCGAAAGCCTGCATCACCGAATTTCTCGACACGGACTTCGCCGGTGGGCGCCACCAGCGGCGGGTCGACCAACTGTCCCAACTTCTCCAGGAAAGCGACTGATGGCCAGCGCAGCGAACCTCAACGACGTCCAGCCTCGCGGCTTCTTCACCGAAGATCTGGCCGATGCCGACCCTGCAGTCGCCGAAGCGATCAAGGCAGAGCTGACGCGCGAGCAGACTCAAATCGAACTGATCGCGTCCGAGAACATCGTCAGCAAGGCGGTGCTCGAGGCGCAGGGATCGGTGCTCACCAACAAATATGCGGAGGGCTATCCCGGCCGTCGATATTACCAGGGTTGCGCGCCTTCGGACTCGGTCGAGACTCTCGCGATCGAGCGGGCGAAGAAGCTGTTTGGATGCGGCTTCGCGAACGTCCAACCGCATTCGGGCGCTCAGGCAAACGGCGCGGTGATGCTTGCGCTGCTGCAACCGAGCGACACGATCATGGGGATGAGCCTCGCCGCGGGTGGTCACCTCACCCATGGCGCTCCGCCGGCGCAATCGGGCAAGTGGTTCAACGCCATCCAGTATGGAGTGCGCGCGGACGATCACCTCGTCGATTTCGACGAGGTCGAGCGGCTGGCGAGGGAGCACAAGCCAAAGCTGATCATCTGCGGCGGGTCGGCTTATCCGCGCCACCTCGATTTCGCGCGCTTCCGCGCGATCTGCGACGAGGTCGGCGCGTATTTGATGGTTGATATGGCCCATTTCGCGGGGCTGGTGGCGGCGGGCGAGCATCCCTCGCCGTTCGGGCACGCGCATGTGGTGACGACAACCACGCATAAAACACTCCGTGGCCCGCGCGGCGGCATGGTTCTGACCGACGACGAAGCTATCGCAAAGAAGATCAATTCGGCGGTGTTCCCCGGACTCCAGGGTGGTCCGCTGATGCATGTGATCGCCGCCAAAGCGGTCGCGTTCGGTGAAGCGCTGCAGCCGGAGTTCAAAAGCTATGCGAAGGCCGTGATCGCCAACGCGAAGACGCTTGCCAACCGGCTCAAAGAGCGCGGTGCCGATCTGGTCGCGGGGGGCACGGATACGCACCTAGCGCTGGTCGACCTTCGACCGCTTGGCCTCACTGGCAAAGACGCCGACGAGAGCCTCGAGCGGGCCGGAATCACGTGCAACAAGAACGGCGTGCCCTTCGATCCGCTGCCGCCGGTGAAGACAAGCGGGATTCGGGTCGGCTCGCCGGCGGGCACCACCCGCGGCTTCGGCGAGGCCGAGTTCCGTGACATCGGCGACATGGTCGCGGATGTCCTCGACGGGCTGGCTAAGAACGGGCCCGAGGGTAACGGCGACGTGGAGCGGCACGTCAACGACCGCGTCCGGACGCTGTGCGCGCGCTTCCCGATCTATCAGGACTAGCGAAAGCCCATGCGCTGCCCGTTCTGCGCGCACGAGAACAGCCAGGTCAAAGACAGCCGCCCCAGCGAGGACGGCGCCGCGATCCGGAGGCGCCGGCAGTGCGAGGCGTGCGGCGCGCGGTTCACCACCTTCGAGCGGGTACAGCTGCGCGAAGTCACGGTCGTGAAGAAGGATGCCAAGCGAGAACCATTCGATCGGGACAAGCTTTCTCGGTCAATATCCATTGCCTGCCGGAAGCGCGACATCGCGTCGGATCGTGTCGACCGGCTGATCTCCTCAATCCAGCGCCAGCTGGAAACCCGCGGCGAGGAAGTGACGACGACGCAGATCGGAGAGGCAGTAATGGACGGGCTCAAGGCGCTCGACCATGTCGCCTACATCCGCTTCGCCAGCGTCTATAAGGATTTCTCCGAACCCGGCGACTTTGCCGAGATTGCCGGTGCGGTGGGCGATGCAAGCTGAAGCTGCCAAGCCCATCATCGTCCTCGTCCGCCCACAGCTCGGACAGAATATCGGGAAGGCGGCGCGGGCGATGCTCAACTTCAGCCTGACGGAAATGCGGCTGGTGAGCCCACGCGACGGCTGGCCCAATCCAGATGCGGGCCCAGCCGCAAGCGGCGCCGATGTGGTGCTGGAGCGGGCGAAGGTTTTCGAGACGGTACAGGAAGCAATCGCGAATTGCAGCGCCGTCTATGCCTCGACAGTCCGACGGCGGGACCTGGTGATGCCGGTGCTGACGCCCGAAGAAATGGCGAACCAGATCACTGCGTCCGCCGAGCGGACCGCGATTCTGTTCGGAGCGGAACGGTCAGGCCTCGAAACCGAAGAAGTCGCGCTGGCCAACGCGATCGTGACGGTTCCGATCAATCCAGAGTTTGGCTCGCTAAATCTGGCCCAGGCGGTGATCCTGCTCGCTTATGAATGGTCGAAACGGAGCGAACTCGCGATCCCTACCGCGAAAGAGCTGGAACCGCCGGCACCGCACGGCGAAGTCGAAGGCCTGATCGGTCAGCTGGAGGAATCGCTTGAGGCCAAACGCTATTTCCACCCGCCGTCGCGCACGCAGGCGACCAAGAACACGCTTCGCACGATCTTCACGAAGACCGGCTGGTCGTCGCGGGAGGTGAAAGCGGTTCGCGGCGTGATCCGCGCGCTGATGGCCCCCGCTCGCGATCGCTAGGCGCGCAGCCGGTCGAACTCCTCGAACTCGTAAGCAATGCAGGCCTCGATCAGCTGGTCGTAGAGCCGCGCCAGCAAATCCGGATCGAGGCCGTGTTCGCGCCCGGTGGCCTTCACCTTGGCGATCACTTCCCCCTTGCGCGCTTCATCCCGCACGGCGGATCGCTCCGGCTTGATTCGCGCCGCGGCATCCATGTAGCCAAAGCGGCGAGCCAGAAGGGCGACGATCTTGCGGTCGGTGTCGTCCACCCCGGCGCGAACTTCTGTCATGGTCGTGCAGTCTCGAGGTTCGAATATCTCTGTCATGCGCGGCCCTATCGCCGGTCCGCGCCAGCGACGCAAACTTGACCTTCGGCGCCCACTTCCCTAGGTGCGCCGCTTCGCAATTGGCCCCGCATTCCCGGTGAAGCGGTGGCCCTGCCCTCCCTTCAGGATAAGCAGCGCGGCTCCGGGAATTTGGGAACGCAATTGGAGAATTGATGTGACGAAGCGCACCAGCGCCAAATACAAGCTCGACCGCCGCATGGGCGAGAACGTCTTCGGACGTCCGAAGAGCCCGGTCAACCGCCGTGAATATGGCCCTGGCCAGCATGGTCAGCGCCGCAAGGGCAAGCTCAGCGACTATGGCATCCAGCTTCGCGCCAAGCAGAAGCTCAAGGGCTATTACGGCGACATCACCGAAAAGCAGTTCAAGCGCACCTATACCGAGGCCAGTGCGATGAAAGGCGACGCGTCGCAGAACCTGATCGGCCTGCTCGAACGCCGTCTCGACATGTTAGTCTATCGCGCCAAGTTCGCGCCGACGATCTGGGCGGCTCGCCAGTTGGTCAGCCATGGGCACATCCGGGTGAACGGCGTGAAGTGCAACATCGCCTCGCGCCGGGTGGATCTGGGGGATGTGATCGAGCTTGGCTCAAAGGCGCAGGAAATGGCGCTGGTGATCGAGGCGCAGAGCCTCGCCGAGCGCGATGTCCCCGATTATGTGGTTCCGGACGGCACCTCAAAGGTTACGTTCACTCGCGTCCCGACGCTGGACGAAGTCCCGTATCCGGTGCGGATGGAGCCGAATCTGGTGATCGAATTCTACTCGCGTTAAATTCTTTCGCGAGAGCGAGTGCGCAAAGGGCGGCCGTTTGGCCGCCCTTTTCTTTTACGGCAGCTTCAGCACCACGACCGATTTGCTCGGCATGTGGACTTGAAGTTTGCCGCCGCTCCAGCGCGCGCCAGTGAACGGAACCGGATGAACGCCCTCGGGTTTCCCGAAATCGTTGCGCGAGTCCATTGCAGCACCTGTCAGAAGCTGACCGGAAACGGTACCGGGCTTCGCGCCGTCCACCGCCAAGGCGACGTCGGCATTCTGATTAGGATCGGAATTGATGAGGCCGACATAGATCGCCCCGTCGGTTCCCCGCGCAGCCGTTACATCAACCGCCGGGACTTTGTCTGTGCCGACCGCATAATCGGGCGTGGTGACGTTCACCGGCAACGCGTTCGCGCCCTGGAATGGCCGGTACATCAGGAAGGCATAGTAGGTCGGCGTAAGCGCCATCTTCGCACCGTC
>Ga0068856_100005173_pt1 | contig 12878 bp, 14 predicted proteins | sample KBSCornC62_FD_66595 | JGI IMG/M metagenome (GOLD analysis project Ga0068856, IMG submission 66595) | Corn rhizosphere microbial communities from Kellogg Biological Station, Michigan, USA - KBS Corn C6-2 | ecosystem: Host-associated > Plants > Roots > Rhizosphere > Soil ...
GGTCGGTCAGTCGCAGCGGCGCGGTCGGTCAGTCGCAGCGGCGCGGTCGGTCAGTCGCAGCGGCGCGGTCGGTCAGTCGCAGCGGCGCGGTCGGGCAGCCGCGGCCAGGAGGTCGGTCAGCGGAGGCGGGAGGCGACCTCGGCGGCCCAGTAGGTGAGGATCATGTCGGCGCCGGCCCGGCGGATCGCGGTCAGCGTCTCGGTGATGATCCGGTCCCGGTCGATCCAGCCGTTCGCGGCCGCCGCCTCGACCATCGCGTACTCGCCGGAGACCTGGTACGCGGCCACCGGCAGGTCGACGGCCGCACGCACGGCCGCGACCACGTCCAGGTAGGCCAGCGCCGGCTTCACCATCACCGCGTCCGCGCCCTCGGCCACGTCAAGGGCAACCTCGCGCAGCGCCTCGGCCACCGACCGCGCCGGGTCCTGCTGGTACGCCGACCGGTCGCCGAACTGCGGCGCGCACTCGGCCGCGTCGCGGAACGGGCCGTAGAAGCCCGACGCGTACTTGGCCGAGTAGGCGAGGATCGGGATGTCCGTGTATCCCGCGCCGTCGAGCGCGGACCGGATCGCGCCGACCTGGCCGTCCATCATCCCGCTCGGCGCGATCACCTGGGCACCGGCGGACGCCTGGGCGACGGCGATCGACGCGTACCGAGAAAGCGTGGCGTCGTTGTCGACCTCGCCGGACGGCAGCAGCACCCCGCAGTGCCCGTGGTCGGTGTACTCGTCCAGGCACAGGTCGGACATCAGCACGGTGTCCGAGCCGACCTCGGTCGCCAGCCGCCGCAGCGCCACCTGGACGATCCCGGACGGGTCGTCGGCCCCCGAGCCGCGGGCGTCCTTCGCCGCGGGCACGCCGAACAGGATCAGCCCGCCGACACCGGCCGACACGGCCTCGTACGCGGCCTTCACGAGCGAGTCGACGGTGTGCTGCACGACGCCCGGCATGGACGGGATCGGCGCGGGGGCGTCGATCCCCTCCTTCACGAACATCGGCAGGATCAGGTCGCCCGGGTGCAGCCGCACGTCCGAGACGAGTCGGCGCAGCGGAGCGGACCGCCGCAGCCGGCGCGGCCGGGCGGCGGGGAACGCGCTCACCGCGCGGTCCGCGACGTCGACGAGGCGCGCCGGGTCTTCTTCGGCGGCGGCGTCGCGTCCCCGGACTCCCGCCTGGCCAGCGCGAACGCCGCCAGCGCGTCGACCAGCGTGTCGATGGCCGCGACCTCGGGCTCCACGTCCGAGCGCAGCCCGAACTCGCGGGCCGTCGCCGCGGTCTGCGGGCCGATGCAGGCGACCACGGTCCGGGTGTGCGGCTTCCCGGCGATGCCGACCAGGTTCCGTACGGTCGAGGACGAGGTGAAGCACACCGCGTCGAACCCGCCCGACTTGATCGCGTCCCGGATCTCCGCCGGCGGCGGCGCCGCCCGCACCGTCCGGTACGCGGTGACGTCGTCGATCTCCCAGCCCCGCTCGCGCAGCCCCGCGGCCAGCGTCTCGGTCGCGATGTCCGCCCGCGGCAGCAGCACCCGGTCGATCGGGTCGAGCACCTCGTCGTACGGCGGGAAGTCCTGAAGCAGACCCTCCGAGGACTGCTCGCCGGATGGGGTGAGCTCCGGCTGGATGCCGAACGCCCGCACCGCGTCCGCGGTCGACTCGCCCACGCAGGCGATCTTCACACCGGCGAACGCCCGCGCGTCCAGCCCGAACTCGTCGAACTTCTCCCGCACGGCCCGCACCGCGTTGGTCGAGGTGAACACGATCCACTCGTACCGGCCCGTGACCAGGCCCTTGATCGCCCGCTCCATCTGGGCCGGGGTGCGCGGCGGCTCGACCGCGATGGTCGGCACCTCGACCGGCACCGCGCCGTACGCGCGCAGCCGCTCGCTCATCGCGCCGGCCTGCTCCTTGGTCCGCGGGACCAGCACCTTCCAGCCGTACAGCGGGCGGGACTCCCACCAGGACAGCCGCTCGCGCTCGGTGACGGCCGGCCCGACCGTGACCACCAGCGGGCCGGTCAGCCAGCCGGAGTCCTGCTCGAGCGCGGCCAGCGTCGTGGTCACCGACCTCTGGTTCGCGCCGGTGCCGTCGCCGGTGACCGAGACCGGCGTGTCGCCGGCCCGCCCCTGCTCCAGCAGCGCGACCGCGATCTTGCCGAGGTGCGCCTGGGTCGCCGTGAGCACCAGCGTGCCCGGCGCGGACGACGCGCCGGACCAGTCGACCTCGTCGCGGGCGTCGACGACGGTGTGGGCCGAACCCACCGGCACGCCGGCGTACGTCGGGACGCCGGTCGCGACCGGCACGCCCGGCACGACGTCGAACGGCACCCCGGCGTCGGCGACCCCGACCACCTCGCGCACGACCGCGTCCGCGGACAGCGGGTCGCCCGCCACCAGCCGCGCCACCGTCGACCCGGTCCTCGCCTCGGCGACGAGCGTCGCAGCAACCGTGGCCGGGTCACCGATCGCCGGTCTGACCTCGGCCGCGCCCTCGGCCAGGGAGGCCACGCCGGGCGGCACATCCGGGTCGAGCAGGATCAGCGCGGCCGAGCGCAGCGCCTCGGCGGCCCGGACGGTGAGCAGGCCCGGGTCGCCGGGACCAGCCCCGACGAAGGTGACCCGACCGGTGGTCTTGCGCGCGCGGCTCATCGCGTGCTCCCAACGAGATTCTTGGCGCCGTCGGCGAGCAGGTCGGCGGCCAGCCGCCGACCGATCGCCTGGGCGTCGGTGACCGGGCCGGTGGCGGACAGCCGGACGGCGTCGGAGCCGTCGGCCGCGGTCACCGAGCCGCGGAGGAACAGTTCCTGGCCGTGCTCGCCCTCGGCGAGCACGGCGAGGGCGCCGACCGGGGCGGTGCAACCCGCCTCGAGGCCGGCCAGCAGGGCGCGTTCCGCGAGGACCGCGGCCCGGGAGTCGGCGTGGTCGAGTGCGGCGAGCTGTGCCACCAGCTCACCGTCGGACTCCCGGCACTCGACCGCGAGCGCTCCCTGAGCGGGCGCGGGCAGCACCAGCAGCGGGTCGAGCGTCTCCGTGATCACGTCCAGCCGGTCGAGTCGGGCCAGGCCGGCCCGGGCCAGCACCACCGCGTCCACCTCGCCGGAGGACACCTTGCGCACGCGGGTGTCCACGTTGCCGCGGATCGGCACGACCTCGACGCCGAGGCCGAGCGCCAGGATCTGCGCGGCCCGGCGGGGCGCGCCGGTGCCGATGACGGCGCCGACCGGCAGCTCGGCCAGGGTGAGTCCATCGCGCGCGACCAGCACGTCGCGGGGGTCCTCCCGCGCCGGCACGGCCGGGATCACGAGCCCGGGCTCCGGCGCGGTCGGCAGGTCCTTGTACGAGTGCACCGCGATGTCGATCTCGTCGCCGAGCAGCGCGTCGCGCAGCGCCGAGACGAACACCCCGGTGCCGCCGATCTGCGTCAGCGCCGCGGTCGACCGGTCACCGGTGGTGACGATCTCCACCGTATCGGCCTTGATCCCCAGGCTGGCCAGCGCGGCGACGACCGTGGCGGTCTGGCTCCGGGCCAGCGCGCTGCCCCGGGTCCCGACCCGCAGCGGCGTCATGACTGATCTCCCTCGTACGGCAGTACGGCGGCGACGACCGCGGCGGTGGCAGCCGGATCGAGGTCGAACAGTTCCCGCAACGCGTCCGCGTAGGCGTCGCCGCCGGGGCGCTCGGCCAGCTCCTTGACCCGTACGGTCGGGGCGTGCAGCAGGGTCTGCACGACCCGGTGCACGGTGCGCGCGACCTCGGCCCGGGCGATCGCGTCGAGGCCGGGCAGCCGGGAGTCCAGCCGGGCGAGCTCCGCGTCGACCACCTCGGCCGCCCTGGCCCGCAGCGCGGTCACCGTCGGGGCGACCGCGGTGGCCCGGCGGGCGCCGAGCCGGCCGGCGACCTCCTCGGCGACGATCTGCCGGGCCCGCTCCACGTCCTGGTGCGCGCCGAGCCGGATGGCCGGCTCCTGCAGCGCGGCCAGGTCCAGGTAGTGCACCGCGGGCAGGACGCCGGCGGCACCGTCGAAGTCCCGTGGCAGCGCGAGGTCGAGCAGCACCAGCGGGCGGTCTCCGCGTGCCGGCAGCGACGCCTCGACCGTGGCCGCGGACAGCACGGTGCCGACGGCGCCGGTGCAGCCGACGACCAGGTCGGCACCGGCCAGCTCGGCCGGCATGTCGTCCAGCGGCACGGCGCGGGCCGGCCCGTCGAGCTGCGCGGCCAGCCGCTCGCCGTGTCGGGGGGACCGGTTGGCGATCACGACCTCGCCGACGCCCGAGCGGATCAGCGTGGCCGCGGACAGCGCGCCCATCGAGCCGGCGCCGATCACCAGCGCCCGCTTGCCGGCCAGCGGGCCGAGCGTCCGCTCGGCCTGGGACAGCCCGACCGAGACGACCGACGCGCCGGCCCGGTCGATGCCCGTCTCCGCGTGCACCCGCTTGCCCGTTCGCAACGCGTGCTGGCATACCTCGTGCAGCTGCCGGTTGACCGCATCCAGATCAGCCGCGACCGCGTACGCCGTGCGCAGCTGGCCGAGGATCTGCGACTCGCCGACCACCATCGAGTCCAGCCCGGCCGCCACCGAGAACAGGTGCAGCACGGCCGCGTCCTCGTAGTGCACGTACAAGTGCTCGCCGAGGGACGGCACGTCGAGGTCGACCCGGTCGGCCAGCACGGTCGAGGCGTCCTGCAGGCCGCCGTGGAACCGGTCGACCTCCGCGTAGACCTCGACCCGGTTGCAGGTGGACAGCACCAGGACCTCGCTGACGTGCTCGCCGCGGAGCAACTGGTCCAGCATCGCGGGGAGCTGGTCGGCGCCGACCGCGGCCCGCTCGAGCAGCGACACCGGGGCGGTCCGGTGGGACAGTCCGACGACGAGCAGGCTCATACCCGCTCCTCGGACAGGTCGGTAGGCGCGAGCGCCGGCCGAGCGCCGCTCGTCGATCCCCGCTCGCGCTGCGAGCACTCGCGCTCGCTCATCCGACCCCCTCCAGCGCGCTGCCGCCGATCGGTCGGACCTTGCGCTGCTCGTGGAAGGACAGGATCTGCAGCTCGATCGCGAGATCGACCTTGCGCACGTCCACCCCGTCCGGCACGACCAGCACGGTCGGCGCGAAGTTGAGGATGCTGGTCACGCCGCAGTCGACCAGCTGGTCGCAGACCGACTGGGCCGCGTGCGCCGGGGTCGCGATGACCCCGATCGCGATGTCCAGCTCGCTGACCACCTCGGGCAGCTCGTCGACGTGCCGGACGACCAGCCCGGCGATCTTCTCGCCGACCCGGTGGGGGTCGGCGTCGAGCAGCACCGCAATGTGGAAGCCGCGGGTGGTGAAACCGCCGTACCCGGCCAGCGCGTGGCCGAGGTTTCCGACCCCGACCAGGGCGACCGCGAGCCGGCGGGTGAGCCCGAGGGTGTTCTCGATGCGCTCGACCAGCACGGCGACGTCGTACCCGACGCCGCGGGTTCCGTAGGAGCCGAGGTGGGACAGGTCCTTGCGGAGGTTCGCCGAGTTGACCCCGGCGGCGGTGGCCAGCTCTTCGGACGAGACAGTGACCACACCCTGCTCGGCCATCGTGCACAGCACCCTCAGGTAGACCGCGAGCCGGGCGACCGTGGCCTCGGGCACGGCCCGGTTGACCCGGTGCATCTCGCCACCGGAGCCACCGGACCGGGTCGGCAGCGTCGAGCGCACCGCCCGACCGATGGCCGCCCTCGCCCGCCGCACTCCGCCCGTGGACGGCTCACCCGCAGCCACCTCGTCCGGCGTCGCAGCGTGCTGGTCGGTCACGTCGGGACTCCTGCTCCGTGCGCCCCGAGCACACCCGCTGTGGGGTGCGCCGACGCGCTGTGGTATCGGCTCACGTCTACACGAACACCGTAGTCACTTGTGAATGCGTTCACAAAATCGACGGCGACACCGACGGAACCAATTCCACCGGCCAGGTAGTCCACCCCCCAGGCAACGGGAGGTGGTGTGCGTGCGGGCGATCGGTCGGCGGCGCGCCCTGACGATCTCCGCGGCCTGCTCGGCGGCGGTCGCAGCGGTGCTCGCGGTCGTGTTCGCGGTCGTGCTTCCGCTGTCGCACGCCGCCCCCGCCGCGGCGCGCGGACCCGCTGGCGCGGGCGTCGTGACCGCGGGCGGCGGGGGCCGGCTGCCGGCCGGCGGCGGCGACACAGTCTGCGGGGACGTCCGGTTCGACAAGGCCGAACTGCCCGGCCGGACGGCGACCCCGGACAACGGCGACTGGCCGACCGCGGCCGCCGCGGACCTGCTGGGCCTGCGCGGCTGGCCCCGCGCGGTGCCGTACGACATCAGGCACTGGACCGTGGTGCTCAACGGCAACGCCGGCGTGCTGGTCACCTTCCTGCCCGGCTCCGGTTTCCACTACCTGCCGATCCACAAGGCCGCCGGCGGAGGCTGGTGGGTCGGCTCACCCTGCACGCCGAGCTGACGCGCCGACTCAGCGCAGCGCGCGGCGCAGCCGGTCCTCGTCGATCCGCCAGTAGCCGAGCTCCTTGCCGTCCACCCGAACCACCGGCACGAGCTCGGCGAACTCGGCCCGCAGGGCGGGATCGGCGTCGATGTCGGTCTCGGTCCAGCCCACTCCGACCTCGGCGGTCACCCGCTCGACCAGCGTGCGGGCGTCGTCGCACAGATGGCAGCCCGCGCGCGAGAAGAGCTCGACGGTCCTGGTGGGCACGGGCGAAGTCTAGTGACGGCCCAACGGGGTAGATCGACGCCATGACGAGTGCACCCCAGCCGAACGAGCTCGGCTACGCCGTCGATGAAGCGCTCGAGGCCCGCAACGTCGAGCCGGACGCCGCGCACGAGGCCGAGAAGCAGCCGAAGTACACCGGCGACATGCCGGACGACCCCGAGGAAGCCAAGCACCACCGCCCGGACGGGGATAACGCGTGACCGGGATGCGACCCGACCCGGACAGCGACCTGGCCGGCGAGCAGAGCGAGTACGGCGACGACACCGGGTTCGCCGCCGACGCGACCCGGGAGCCGGACGCCGACCGGGATCCGGCGGACAGCGCGGGCCTGACCGCCGAGGACGACCACATCGGCGACGGCGCCGACTGACGCCTGACCCGGGAGGCCGGCCAAGGCGCGCCGGCTCGATCGGTCAGCGCAGCTGGGACTTGATGACCTTGCCGGTCGCGGTGTGCGGCAGCTCCGGCACGAACTCGATCGACGCCGGCAGCTTGAACCGGGCCAGCGACCGCGCGGCCCAGTCCAGCAGCTCCTGCTGGCTGGGTGCCGCCCCCGGCGCCGGCACCACGTACGCCAGCACGGTCTCGTCGCCGCGCTCCGGCTCGGGGCGACCCACCACGGCGGCCTCGGCGACCCCGGGATGCGCGGCGAGCACAGCCTCGACCTCGGCCGGGTAGACGTTGAACCCGCTGACCAGGATCAGATCAGTACGCCGGTCGACCAGGTGCAGGTCACCGTCGTCGTCCGCGTACGCCACGTCGCCGGTGGCCCACCAGCCCTCGGCGTCCGGCCCGTCCGCGCCGTCCGGCCAGTAGCCGGAGAACAGGTTCGGCCCGCGGACCACGATCTCTCCCGGCCCGCCGCCCGGACCGACCAGGTCGAGCTCGCCCGGTCCCCCCTCGCCATCCGGCTCCGGCTCGGCCTCGCTGCCGCTCGTCTCGGCCAGCCGCAGCGCGACGCCGGGGATGGGCCGGCCGACGGAGCCCGGCTTGGGGATGCCGCCGACGAGCGCCGAGGTGAGCACCGGCGCGGCCTCGGTCAGGCCGTATCCCTCGTAGACGGCGATGCCGGCCGCCTGGAGGGTGAGCAGGGTGGCCGGCGGCAGCGGCGCCGCGCCCGAGGTGGCCAGCCGGACGCCGCCGAACGCCTCGCGCAGGTGGGGCTCCTCTAGCCAGCGCACGTACATGGCCGGGACGGCGGGGACGGCCGTGATTGCGTGCCGGCTGATCAGCTCCAGCGTCCCGGCCGGGTCGAAGTGGTCGACCAGCACGCCGGTCGCGCCGGCCCGGGCCAGCAGCCCGAGCGCCGGGTTCAGCCCGTACGCGTGGAACAGCGGGACGGCCAGCAGCACCACGTCGTTCGGCAGCACCGGGCTCGGCCAGAGCCTCGCGCACTGCTCCAGGTTGGCCAGCAGCGCGCGGTGGCTGAGCATGGCGCCGCGCGGCTTGCCGCTGGTGCCGCTGGTGTAGCCGAGCACGGCCAGGTCCTCAGGCGAGCGCGGCACGTGGCGGTACGCCAGCTCAGGCGCGTCCGCGAGCAGGCCCGGCAGCGGCAGCGTCCCGTCCGGGCCGGACGGCGCGGCGACCAGCACGTGCCGCAGTTCGCCGGTACGCAGCGCAGCGGCCTCGGCGATCACGTGCACCGACGAGGTCACCAGCGCCCGCGCGCCGGAGTCCTGCAGCAGGTGGGTCAGCTCGGGCCCGGTGTAGCCGGTGTTGGCCGGCACTGCGACCAGCCCGGCCCGCAGCGCGCCGAAGTAGAGCGCCGGGAAGTCGACCGAGTTGCCCAGCTGGAGCACGACCCGGTCGCCGGGCGCCAGGCCGAGCCCGCGCAGGCCGCTCGCCGCCCGGTCGACCATCCCGTCCAGGTCGGCCCAGGTCAGCGTGACCGGCCCGGCCAGCAGCGCCGGGTGGCCGCCGGCCCGCTCGGCTGCGCGGCTGACCAGGTCGGCGACGGTGTGCGCGGGCGCCGCGGGCTCGTCCACGCCGCAGAGTCTGGCACAGCACGCGCCGGTGACGAGTTCCGTCGGCACGCCATTCGTGTGGGCGGATAGCCCGGTTTGTTCACCGGCGCGACGCCCGTACGGGCGGCATCCGCGTCCCGGCCGGCCTACGCTTCGCAGACGGACCGGTCCCGGGACCCGTGAGGAAGGTGAGTCAACCGTGTCGCGGCTGAGGCTCCGGTCCCGGGAGACCCGGGACGCTCGCGCAGTGCTGGCCGGCACCGCGTCGGCCGCCGCCGCCGAGGTCGAGAGCGCCCTGCGGGTGCCGCCCGACCCGACCGCCGGCGCGTTCTTCGACGTGGACAACACCATCGTGGCCGGGGCGTCGATCTACCACTTCGCCCGCGGGCTGGCCGCCCGGGACTTCATCACGACCAGGGACATCCTCGACTTCGCCTGGCAGCAGGTGAAGTTCCGGGTCGGCGGCAAGGAGTCGACCCAGGGGATGGTCTCGGCCAGGGAGGCCGCGCTGGCATTCGTGGCCGGCAAGCGGGTGGACGAGATCGTCAGGCTGGGCGAGGAGATCTACGACGAGCTGATGGCCGAGCGGATCTGGACCGGCACCAAGGCGCTGGCGCAGCTGCACCTCGACGCCGGGCAGCGGGTCTGGCTGGTCACCGCGACCCCGGTCGAGCTGGCCTCGATCATCGCCCGCCGGCTCGGGCTGACCGGCGCGCTGGGGACGGTCTCCGAGGTCGTCGACGGGGAGTACACCGGGCGGCTGGTCGGCGAGCCGCTGCACGGGCCGGCCAAGGCAGCGGCGGTGCTCGCACTGGCCGACCGGGAGGAGCTAGACCTCGACCGGTGCTCGGCGTACAGCGACTCGATCAACGACCTGCCGATGCTGTCCGCCGTCGGCCGGGCGGTGGCCGTGAACCCCGACTCGGCGCTGCGGATGGAGGCGCGGGCGCGGGGCTGGGAGATCCGCGACTTCCGCACCGGCCGGAAGGCGGCGAAGGTGGGGGTCCCCGCCGCCCTCGGGGCCGGTGCGGTCGCCACCGGCGCCGCCGCCGGCGTCAAGCTGCTGCGGAGGCGCGGGTCATGACGGTGGCCGGCCCCCGCCGGGCCGGCCACCGCGTCACTCCGTCAGGCGGGTTGGAGCTCCCGCGCCGGCGGCTCGTCCACCGGCGCCTCGTGGTCGTCGGCGCCTTCGATCTTGACCCGCGGCAGGATCCGTTCCAGCCACGCCGGCAGCCACCAGTTCGCCCGGCCCAGTAACTGCATCACCGCCGGCACCAGCAGCATCCGCACGACCGTCGCGTCGATGAGGATCGCCGCCGCCATCCCGACCCCGATCACCTTGAGGAAGATCACCGGGCTCGGCACGAACGCGGCGAACACCGCGATCATGATTGCCGCCGCCGCGGTGACGACCCGGGCGGTCCGCGCAAGGCCCTCGGTCACGCTGGTCGACGGGTTGCCGGTCCGCAGCCACCGCTCCCGGATCCGGGTGAGCAGGAAGACCTCGTAGTCCATGGACAGCCCGAACAGCACCGCGAACATGAGGATCGGGATGAACGCCGGGAGCGGGGTGGGGGTGTCGATCCCGATCAGCCGGCCGGCCCAGCCGCCCTGCAGCACCAGCGCCACGACCCCGTACGCGGCGGCCAGCGAGAGCAGGTTGAGCACGGCGGCCTTGATCGCCACGGCCAGGCTGCGGAAGACGGTGAGCAGCAGCAGGAATGAGAGTCCGACCACGCCGCCGACCAGCAGTGGCAGCCGGGACGCCATGTCCTCGTTGGTGTCCACCGCGGCCGCGGTCACCCCGCCGACGTGGATTGCGGTGCCGGCGACCTCGTCGCGCAGCGTGCCGACCAGCCGCTCGGTGTCGGCCGACTGCGGGCTGGTGGTCGGCACCACGGTCATCATCGCGGCGCCACGATCCGGCGCGGCCTGCGGCGGGGTGACCATCGCGACCCCCGGCGTGTCCGCGATCCGGTCCCGCACCTGCGCCAGCGCGGCCCCGCTGTCCTCGGAGACCAGCAGCAGCGGGCCGTTCGCGCCCGGGCCGAAACCGTCGGCGAGCATGTCGTACGCCTGCCGGGTGGTGGTGCCGGCCCGGTCGTTGCCGGCATCCGGGAAGCCGTAGCGGACGCCGAGGAAGGGCAGCGCCAGCAGCACGAGCACGGTGAGCCCGCCGGTCAGGGCCAGCCACGGCCGGCGCTGGACGGTGATCGCCCAGCGGGCCCCGAGCGGCTCGCGCGAGGAGCGCGGCACCGGCAGCCGCAACCGGTCGATGCGGTGGCCGACGAAACCGAGCAGCGCCGGCAGCAGCGTCACCGCGGCGAGCATGACCACGAGCACCGCGATGATCGTGACCACGGCGGCCCCGCGCATCGCGGACAGGCCCATCCCGAACAGCCCCAGGAGGCTGACCACGACGGTGGACCCGGCGACCAGGACGGCCCGCCCGGCGGTGTCCGCGGTGGCCATGGTGGCGGCGCGCGGCGAGAGCCCGCGGCCGAGGTACTCGCGATAGCGGGTGACCAGTAGCAGCACGTAGTCGACGCCGACACCGATGCCCATCATCGCGGCCAGCGAGGTCGACCAGTCCGGCACGTCGATCACGGCGGCCACCACGCCGACCAGCGAGGCGCTCACGCCGAGGCCGACCAGCGCGACCAGGATCGGCAGCCCGGCGGCGACCACCGAGCCGAAGACCAGCAGCAGGATGATCGCAGCGGCGGCTATGCCGATGCCCTCTGAGCCGATGTCGCCCTGGGTGGCCTGCGCGACCACCTGGCCGCCGAGCGCCACCTGGACGCCCGGCCGGTCCGCGGCCTCGGCGAGATCGATGATCTTCTGGGTGTCCTCGACCGGCATCGCGGCCGGGGTGGCGGCGTCGAGCTGGACCGTGGCGTGCACCGTGCGGCCGTCCGGCGAGACCGTGCCCTGCTGCCCGTACGGGCTGGGGGCGGCGATCACGTGCGGGACGGTGGCGATCTTGCCGAGCAGGCCGTCCACGGTGGCCCGTACGGCCGGGTCGGTCACCCGACCGTCGGCCCGGACGACGACGTCGACCTGCTGCCCGGCCGCGGCCGGGAACCGCTCGGCCAGCAGGTCCTGGGCGGCCCGCGAGTCCGAGCCGCGGGCGGTGTAGTCGGCCTTGAAGTCGCCGGACGCCACTTGGGAAAGCCCGACCGCCGCGACGACCGCGGCCAGCCAGAGCACGACGACGAGCACACGTCGGCGGTGCGCGACGCCGGCGACCCGGCCGAGCACCCCCACCCGCGGATCGGGAACCATCTTCGCCTCCGTTATTGGTCTTCGCACTGGGATCAGTCATAGCACAGCGAAGCGCGGTAACATTGTCAAGTGGCTTAGCTGATGGAAGGCTGAGACCCTCAGGACGGGCTCAGGTGCGAGAGGTGGGGTCCGGTGCGGACGAGGCGAGAGGCGGCCCGGGCGGCGACGATCCAGGAGATCAAGGACACGGCGCTGACCCTCATGCGGTCCCAGGGCACGGTCGACGTCAAGCTCTCCGACGTCGCCCGCGAGATGCGGATGTCGGCGCCCGGGCTCTACCGCTACTTCGACGGCCGCGAGGGCCTGCTGACCGCGCTGATCGTGGACGCGCTGACCGACCTGGCCGACCGGGTCGAGAAGGCCCGCGACGCCGTGCCCGACGCCGACGCGGGCGGCCGGTTTCTCGCCGTGACCACGGCGTACCGGGAGTGGGCGCTGGCCGACCGGGAGGGCTTCACGCTGGTTTTCGGCCCGTCGCTGGCCGGCTTCGAGAAGGGGCACCAGTCGCATGCCGTGGCCGCGGCCGAGGGGCCGGACAAGGCGGCGGCGCTGCGGGCCATGGACGCGCTGCGCAGCCTGACCCGGGACGCCGACCGGCTGGGCACCCGGCGGCCGGTGCCGCTGACCCACCTGCCACCGGCCCTGGAGGAGGCGTTCTCCGACGCCGAACTGCACGGTGCCAGCCCGGCCACCGAGCTGGCGATGCTGCACTGCTGGGCCTCGTTGCACGGCTTCGTGACGCTCGAGGTCAACGGCAACCTCAACTGGCACGGCGCCGACGTCCGCGAGTCGATGTTCCTCGGTCTGGTCCGCCTGCTCGTCGCGCTCATCGGCCTGCCCGAGCCCGCCGACGGCTGGCCCGAGGACACGCCCGCTCCGTAGCGCATGTCTGGCGAACTCACTGGCGGCGCGGGCCG